>Ga0194035_1001263_pt1 | contig 13545 bp, 17 predicted proteins | sample JunL2320m_MetaG_FD_148680 | JGI IMG/M metagenome (GOLD analysis project Ga0194035, IMG submission 148680) | Anoxic zone freshwater microbial communities from boreal shield lake in IISD Experimental Lakes Area, Ontario, Canada - Jun2016-L239-20m | ecosystem: Environmental > Aquatic > Freshwater >...
GTGCAACGTTTTGCAAAGGTTTGGAAACAGGCTGCAGTTGCTCCTGTTACTGCACAAAAACAAGAAGTGCGTCGATCGCGCCGTGCTTCTCGTCGTGTGCGTCGTGATGATTATCGCGAACGTTTTGCGCGCCGCCGCCGATTGCAATAATTTTGCATGGTAAGTAGGCGCAAAAAGACGGCAGATCACATTGCTGTCGCTGGCTACAAGGTCGCCTCAATGCTCGCGCGTGTCGCTCCCGCGTCAGCACTCACTGGGGCATCTGTTGGCGTAGGGGGCACTTTGGCAAGAGCAATGAAGCAAAACAGGGCGATGGTGATGCGACATTTACAAAGGGTTGACCCAAGCCTGAGTGGCAAGCGATTGCATGTTCTAACTCAGCAGGCGTTTGCAAGTTACACGCGTTACTACTTAGAGACATTTTGTTTGCCATCGCAATCCACGAGTCAAATTGCTGCGGGTCACCAAGTGGAGGGGTTGGGCTCTTTGGCAAGAGCAATGAAGCAAAACAGGGCGATGGTCATGCGACATTTACGACGGGTTGATCCAAGCCTGAGTGGCAAGCGATTAGATGCTGCGACTCGGCATGCGTTTGCAAGTTACACGCGTTACTACTTAGAGACATTTTGTTTGCCATCGCAATCCACGAATCAAATTGCTGCGGGGCATCAAGTCGAGGGGTTTGAGCACATCGAGCGTGCGGCTTCGCATGGCAAGGGCACAATTCTGGCGTTGCCACACATGGGTAGCTGGGAATGGTCGGGGCGCTGGTTGATCGATCAGGGATTCCAATTGACTGCAGTTGTGGAGCGCCTAGAAAACACCGAGTTGTTCGAGTGGTTTGTAAATCTACGTTCACGTTATGGGGTCAATGTGATTGCACTGACTGATGATGCGGGTGTGGCTGTTGGCAAAGCATTGCGCGATAACCACGTCGTGTCGTTGCTCTGTGATCGCGATATTCCAAAAGATGGCAAGCGCACTGGGGTGGAGGTGCAGTTTTTTGGCGAGACAACGACGGTGCCTGCTGGTCCTGCATTTTTTGCATTGCGCACGGGTGCATCACTATTGCCAATGGCAACTTTTTTCACTCCCGGCGACAATGGCCATAAAGCAGTGATCAGACCTGCGCTGGTGGTTGAGCGACAGGGTTCGTTGCGTGAAGATGTTTCGCGTATTTCGCAACTCTTGATGTTTGAGATCGAGAATTTGATTCGACAAGCGCCAGAGCAGTGGCATTTGTTTCAGCCAAATTGGCCGAGTGATCCTGGCTATGAGGAAGCGACAGTCGCTTAGCCGAGCACGTCTTGTAATACTTGCAAACGATCGCGGTTAACTCGATACCAAATCCACGTGCCGCGCTTGGTGCCGGTGATCAGGCCCGCCTCGCGTAACACCTTCAAGTGGTGACTTACGGTTGGCTGTGAGCGACCCGTCGGTTTAACCAACGAACACGCGCATGTTTCTGCATCGGCAGATGCGGCGATGAGGCTAAAAAGTTTGAGTCGCACAGGGTCTGCAAGTGCGGCGAAGCCCTTGGATAAATCAACAGCATCGCGCGTCTTGAGAAATGCCTCAGTGACAGGCGAACAACAGTTTTCGGTGGTCTGTGTTATATTGATGGTTATCAATATAACAGAAAATAGAACAGAAAATAGAACAGAAAATACGGAGGCGAGATGTCACGGGTCCAACTAGCGCTCAATGTTTCGAACTTGGCTGAAGCAATTGAATTTTATTCAAAGATGTTCAACGCAACTCCTGCCAAGGTTCGCGAGGGCTACGCCAACTTTGCCATCGCTGACCCACCGCTCAAATTGGTATTGATCGAAACACCCCGAGATGTCATGGCCGAGTACCAGCATCTCAACCATCTAGGCGTAGAACTTGAGACGACTGCTCAAGTTGAAAGTTCGATTGAAAGGTTTGAACAACTAGGCCTTGTTGATTCTGTTGAAAAAGACACAACGTGTTGTTATGCGGTGCAAGACAAAGTGTGGATGCAAAGTCCTGACGGGGCTCCCTGGGAGTACTACACCGTGCTGGCAGACGCGCCTACGTATTACGCAACTACTGATCAGAAGTGCTGTTAATGACTACAGATTCAACAATTTCAATGTCGCGCCGGCTAGCGGCTGAAGCGATTGGAACAGGGCTGCTGATAGTTGCGGTCATTGGTTCGGGAATTATGGCCGAGAGGCTCACCGACATTGTGGCTCTGCAATTGCTGTGCAACGCTGTTGCTACCGGTGGGGCATTGATCGCATTGATTTTGATCTTTGCACCTGTGTCAGGGGCATCCTTCAATCCGGTTGTTGGAATTGTCGGGATCTTTACGGGTGAGGCAACAATTCGGGAAACTGCTTTATATGCAGTTGCGCAGACGGTTGGCGGGTGTATTGGCGCAGTCATTGCGAACTTGATGTTTGATTTGGATGCAATCAATGTTTCGCAAAAAGTTCGCTCTGGTTCGGGAATTCTTTTCTCTGAAGTTGTTGCAACAGTTGGTCTGCTACTCGTGATCTACGGGACTATTCGCGCACAGCGTGCAAATTTGGTGCCCTTCACTGTTGCGGCATGGATTACTGGAGCATATTTTTTCACTTCGTCAACTTCGTTGGCAAACCCAGCAGTCAGCATTGCTCGAAGTCTGAGCAACACGTTTGCTGGAATTGCTCCAGAGTCGGTGCCGATGTTTGTGGTGATGCAGTTGTTCGGCGCCATGTTGGCAGTAGTGATCATCAAGTTCGTTTTTGCTAAACCGCGCTCATGAAGGGTGTCTTGTTTTTATGCATCCACAACTCTGGTCGATCGCAAATGGCGGCCGGCTTTATGCGCCATCTCGGTGCAGGTCGTGTCACCGGGTGCAGGTCGTGTCACCGTCTTTTCGGCCGGCTCGGAACCGGCGAACGAAATTAATCCCTCTGCTGTTGCAGTAATGCAGGAAGTCGGAATCGACATTGCCTCTGCTCAGCCACAACTGTGGACGATGGAGATGCTGGAAGCCGTAGATGTTGTCGTGACTATGGGTTGTGGCGATGCGTGTCCGTTTTTACCCGGCAAGAAGTATGTGGATTGGCCACTCAAAGATCCCGCTGGTCAAGGCGTGGTCAACGTGCGTCCGATCCGCGACGAGATTAAGAAACTCGTTGAGGACTTACTCGCGCAAATTGCGTAACTTGCAAAATCCGTACTATGCAAATGCATCAAAAAGTTCGTTGATTGCTTTTGCCTGACCGCCAGAGGTAGACGACATCACTGCAATTGGCAAAACGCCTGCGTTGGCCCATGCTGCAAATTGTTCGCGCACTTGTGGCGCAGTACCCGAGATAGTGCAGTCGCGTAGCCATGAGTCGCTCATTGTGGCTTGCAAAGTTTGCGCCATTGATTCTTTGGGAGTCGTTGCGAGCACATGCTCGATCGCGTCCATCTCGTCGACGTAACCAGCGTTTCGCCAATAGTTGCGATAGTTGGGGAGCGAGACATAGCCGTTTTTCGGTGCAAGGCTAATGCTGTGTCAATGTCGTCGCTGATGATGGTTGGAACCATGTTGGACATAAAGAATGTTGATTGTTTGTCGGCGGGGAGTTTTGCTACCTGACGACCAATGTCGCGCAACGATGCATTTGCCCAAATAGCGCCTTCGGAGATTTGGTGTGAGAGTGCGAGCATTTTGTCACGCAGTGCCGCTAGATAAATCGGTGGGAGTTCTCCAGAAAATTTTTCATTTGCACGCATCGCTGCAACGTAATTGGTGATGTCGCTGAGTGGCTTACCTGTCTCGACTCCGAGACGCTGCACCACTGGCCCGTGGCTAACGCCAATCCCGAGACCAAATCGTCCACCAGAAATTTCGTGAATGTGTGCAGCAGTATTTGCCGTCTCGACCGGATGGCTGTAATACATCGGTTGTATTGATGTCCAGTAATGAATAGTGCTTGTGGCATGAGCGAGAGAAGCGCACAGTGCCATGGTGCCACCGAGACTTGGGCAGGCAAGACCTTCAAAGCCGAGTTGTTCGGCTTTTTGTGCCAACTCCAAAATTGCATTGCGCTTGGTGGGCGATGCGACAATCGAAATTGCTGGCTTGGAATAGGGGCTTGTAGGGAATTGCGTCATGGTCTCACTGCTTTCGTACTTACTTTGTTGTGTTTTGTTGTTTATTCGGCTAACTAGCTTCTAGACGGTCTACCGTATACGGCGTGAACATGTTGCGGGTTGCAATGGTGAGTCCCTACAGCGTGTCGGTTCCGGGCGGAGTGCAAGCCCAAGTCATGGGTTTGGCGCGCGAACTTCGTCGCATCGGCCACGAAGTGCGAGTGCTTGCGCCATGTGATGGTCCGCCTCCTGAGCCATTTGTGACACCGTTGGGTCAGAGCCTGCCAACTTCTGCCAACGGATCTGTTGCACCGCTCGCTCCAGATCCATCAGCAGCATTGCGCACGATTCGGGCTCTGAATGATGAGGCATTCGATGTCATTCATCTACACGAACCCATCGTCCCGGGTCCTACGGTCACGAGCTTGTTGTTGCGTCTCGCGCCGACGGTGGGAACATTTCATGCCGCTGGCGATTCATCGTCGTATCGGGTACTCAACAAAACTGCACGCTGGGCGGCCAACCACTTGAGCGCGCGCGTTGCGGTGTCTGAGGCCGCAAAGGAACTTGCATCGAGATATCTCGACGGCGACTATCAGGTGCTGTTCAATGGCATTGAGACTTCTCGCTATTTAAAGATTGGTGCGCAGCGCGAGACTCAACCAACTATTTTTTTCTGTGGGCGTTTTGAGCCACGCAAAGGACTCGAGGTGTTGCTTGGTGCGATGAAGCACTTGCCGCACAACTTTGCATTGTGGATAGCAGCAGATGGTCCTGGCATAGACGAGATGCACAAGCTGTATGAAAACGATCATCGCATTTCGTGGCTTGGCCGAATTACCGAAACAGACAAGCTTGACCGATTATCGCGCTGCAATGTGTTTTGCGCGCCATCATTGCGCGGTGAATCCTTTGGCATAGTTTTGCTTGAGGCAATGGCTGCAGCGGTTCCACTTGTGACCACCGATATTGATGGGTACCGAAATGTTGCAACGCACGAAGTGAATGCATTACTCGTTGCTCCTGGCGACGAGGAGCAATTAGCAAATTCGATTACTCGGATCGTTCACGACTCGAGTTTGTCACAGCGTTTGGTGGCTGGTGGTCTCAAGCGTGCGGAGGATTTTTCGATGCAACGACTTGCTACCGAATATGTAGCAATCTACGAGCGGCTCTTGGTAGCTGAGAAGAATAATGAAATTGTGGTGCAACCCAACAAACTTCTTTCAATGTTTGAACACCGCGTACTCCGCCGACCACAAGTTGGCCAAAATTGATACGAACATGTCAAGACGCGGTATCGCGAGACTGAACTAGACTGAGCAACATGAACATTCTTGTTGTAGTAGTCGTTGTTGCAGCCGTGTTGCTGGCGTTGGTGCTGCTGTTTAACTCACTCGTTGGTCGACGCAACGAAGTCGACAACGCATGGTCTCAAATTGATGTGCAACTCAAGCGCCGACTCGACCTCATTCCAAACTTGGTCGAAACCGTCAAGGGATATGCCGCCCATGAAAAGGCAACACTTGACGCTGTGATCCAAGCGCGGAATTCGGCGATCGGAGCCACGTCTTCGCCGAATGCCCAAGCAGCAGCCGACTCGGCAGTCACCGGTGCACTGCGGCAGTTGTTTGCACTTTCAGAGGCCTACCCAGACCTCAAGGCCAATCAGGGTTTTGTTTCGCTGCAAGAAGAACTATCTAATACCGAGAGTCGCATTGCTTATGCACGACAGTTTTATGGCGATGCTGTGCTGTCGTACAACACGGCAATACAAAAGTTTCCTGCATCTCTCGTTGCAAGCTCGTTCAAGTTCACTCAGCGTGAATATTTTGAGGCTGAAGCTGCCGCGCGCACCACACCCGAAGTTAAGTTTTAGTTAGATCGGAAGTCAGAAGTTTTATGAATGACCTCATCGCGTCGAATAAGCGACGCACATTTTTCTTGCTCACCGGATTTATCGTCATCACCGTGTTGGTTGGAATGGCTGTTGGTGTGCTCATCGGCAACGGAGCCACAGGCACGATTATCGCGTTGGTGTTCTCGGCCGTGTTTGCTTTTGGTTCCTATTGGAAATCTGATTCGGTCGCATTGACTGTGAGTCGTGCAGTGCCAGCCGACCCTGTCGAGTTTCGTCGCCTGCACAACCTGGTTGAAGGCTTGTGTATCGCGAGCGGATTACCTAAGCCGCGAGTATTTGTGATTCGTGATGATGCGCCTAACGCATTTGCGACTGGACGAAACCCCAAGCACGCGGCAATCGCTGTTACGACTGGTTTACTCGAGAAGATGAATCGCGTCGAGTTGGAAGGCGTTGTTGCCCACGAACTCTCACATATTAAGAATTATGACATTTTGGTGAGCACCTTGGCGGTCACGCTGGTTGGCACGATTGCTCTCATCACCGACATCACTATTCGCATGATGTGGTGGAACGGCGGGCGAGTGAGCCGCGGCAATGACCGCCGCGACAGCACCAATCCACTTGCATTTGTTGGCATTGCCTTGTTGATACTCGCACCGATCTTGGCCAAGATTATGCAGGCCGCCGTCAGTCGAAGGCGCGAAACGTTGGCTGATGTCTCGGCATGCAAAATGACCAGATATCCGCCAGGGCTCATCTCGGCGCTCGAAAAACTTCAGGCCGATAGCACCGTCACTCATTCGGCTAGCATGGCAACTGCTCATATGTGGATTGAGCAGCCGATGTCTGGAGTGAATGACGCAGGTCGACTGGGTATGTGGCATAAACTCTTTAATACGCATCCCCCATTAGCAGAAAGAATTGCGCTGCTCAGAGAGATCTAACCATGAAAAATCGCACACTAATTTTCGGTTCAATCGTTGCAAGTTCGATGTTGGCGCTGGCTGCCTGTGGTGGTTCGTCAGGATCTTCAAGTTCAGGTGATACTGCTGTGGTCGACACCACTGTTGTTACAGAGACCACTATTCCAGAGATCGTCAACCCGTTAACGGGTTTGCCAAATACTGATCCATCTACGCTGACTCGCCCTGCGATGGTCGTAAAAATTGACAACCATCCATCTGCTCGTCCACAGATGGGCATTAATCAGGCAGACATTATTTTTGAAGAGAACGTCGAGAAACTCACTCGTTTGGCTGCTGTGTTTCAAAGCGAAGGTTCAGACCCTGTTGGCCCAATTCGTAGCGGGCGTTTTCAAGACATCAACTTGTTGAGCTCGCTCATCAAGCCGCTGTTTGTATGGAGCGGTGGCAACGAACAGGTATCGGCAGCGATCAAAAAATCTGATCTCGTTGACTTGAGTTACACCGTTGCCAACAAAGACGGTGGATTCCGTCGAGACAACGATCGCTCGGCCCCGCACAACTTGATTGCAGAAACCACAAAGTTGTGGACATTGAGCCCTGAAGGTTCAACTGCGCCACCTGCACAGTTTTCATATCGCACCGCGAGTGATGCAGCACCAACAACTGCAAAGCCAACTGCTGGAGTAAAAGTTTCCATGGACGGCGTGAAAGTGCAATGGGATTGGGACGCAACCACCGGCGAATTTTTGCGGTTGCAAGACAACACGCCAGACGTGGACACTGCAGACGTGCAACTCGCCGTACCCAATGTGATCGTGCTTGAAGTTGAGTACACCAACAACTACAGCCCGACATCCAAGACACTCGGTACTGGAAAAGTGTATGTATTCACTAACGGCACGTTGATTGAGGGCACATGGGAGCGAACCGTTCGTTTGGCTCCGTTCTTGCTCAAAGATTCGAGCGGGGCAGTGATCAAACTCACTCCCGGTCAGACCTTCGTTGAGGTGGCCCGTGCAGCAAAAACTGCCGTGGTGCCTGTGGGCACAAGCCCAGACGACGTGAAGTTTCTCTAAGAAAACAGTCACAAATAACCGACCGTTTGTGTCGGTAACGGTGTGGGTACGATTGATGCATGACAAAGAATGCTGCACGCACAACTGGATCAATGCAGGTCAAGCGCGGATTGGCCGAGATGCTCAAGGGTGGCGTCATTATGGACGTCGTCAACTCTGAACAAGCAAAGATTGCAGAAGATGCAGGTGCGGTTGCAGTGATGGCACTCGAGCGCGTGCCTGCCGACATTCGTCGTGACGGTGGTGTTGCCCGGATGAGCGATCCAGAAATGATTATGGCAATTCAGGCGTGTTGCACTATTCCGGTGATGGCAAAAGCTCGCATCGGACATTTTGTTGAAGCCCAAATTTTGCAGTCACTCGGCGTTGACTTCATTGACGAGTCGGAAGTGTTGACACCTGCCGATGAAACGCATCACATCGACAAGCTGGCATTTGATACGCCGTTTGTTTGTGGTGCAACCAACTTGGGCGAAGCACTCCGTCGCATCAGCGAGGGCGCTGCACTCATTCGTTCAAAGGGTGAGGCCGGCACAGGCAACGTTGTAGAAGCAGTCCGCCACTTGCGCAACATATTCGGTGATATCCGCAAGATCACTCAAGCCGACTCGGCTGAATTGTTTGATTGGGCCAAAAAACTCGGCGCGCCATTGCCTCTAGTTCAAGAAATCGCCGAGACTGGCTTGTTGCAAGTTCCGTTGTTTTGTGCAGGTGGCATTGCCACACCAGCTGATGCTGCGTTGGCAATGCAACTCGGTGCTCAGTCGGTGTTCGTTGGTTCCGGAATCTTTAAGAGCGACGATCCTTCACCCCGAGCGAAAGCGATTGTTGAAGCAACGACGCACTTTATGGATGCCGACATTTTGGCAAAAGTGAGTCGCAATCTTGGTGCTCCGATGACTGGTATCGGAATGGATCAGATCAACGAGCGTTATTCCGAGCGCGGTTGGTAATCAAACTCAACTCGATTGAGTTTGATGCGTTGACAGTCTGGTTGTAGATATGAAAGTCGGCATCTTGGCATTACAAGGTGCATTTGCAGTGCACGAAGAAATGTTGCAGAGTCTCGGAGCCGACACAGTGCAAGTGAGAACACGCCAAGATCTCAATTCGGTGGACGCGCTTGTGATGCCAGGCGGAGAATCAACAACGATGTCGCACTTGCTCACCACATCGCAATTGTTTGACCCGATTGCCGAACGGATCAAGAACGCGATGCCAGTATTTGGAACCTGCGCGGGCATGATCTTGTTGGCAAAGAGCATTGCTGATGGGCGACCAGATCAGCGGTTTTACGGGGCGATTGATATCGATATTCAGCGCAACGCCTATGGTCGTCAAGTGGAGAGCTTTGAGACCGACCTAGATATCGAGGGTCTGCAAACGCCTTATCATGCAATGTTTATTCGTGCCCCGCAGGCAGTTCGTGTCGGTGTAGACGTTGAAGTTCTCTCGACGCACGAGGACAAAGTGGTGCTGGCGCGACAAGGTTCGGTTATGGTGGCGTCGTTTCATCCAGAACTGACAAGCGATAGTCGTATTCATTCATTGTTTTTGCAGGAGGTGTAAAGATGTCCGGCCATTCCAAATGGGCAACGATCAAACACAAAAAGGGCAAAGCCGATAAAGCCCGTGGCAAGACGTTTGCAAAACTTGCACGACAACTCGAAGTTAGTACCCGAGAAGGTGGTGGAGATCCAGCGTCAAACGCATCGTTGCGCACAATCGTGCTCAAAGCAAAAGCGGCTCAAATGACAAACGATGCAATTGACCGCGCGATCAAACGAGGAATGGGCGAGCACTCTGGTGCGGCGTTTGAATCAATTACATACGAGGCTTATGCGCCGGGCGGTGTTGCAATGTTGATTGACGCGCTCACCGACAATCGCAATCGCACCGCGTCGGATGTGCGGCTCGCCTTTAGCAAGTCGGGCGGCGCAATGGCAGAGCCTGGTGCCGTGGGCTGGCAGTTTTCGCGCAAGGGTGTGGTGCAGATTGACAAATCAGTTTCTGAAGATGAAGTGATGATGGTTTCGCTTGAACATGGGGCAGAAGATGTGGTGGACGATGGCGATACTTGGCGCGTGACATGTGATTCACATGCGTTATACGAACTCAAAGCCTCATTGGAAACTGCGGGCATGACGGTTGTTAGCGCAGTGTCGACAATGGTTTCGTCACTTCAGGTTCCAGTTACCGACATTGCCGATGCTAAAGCAATCTTGCGGATAATGGATGACCTAGAAGACAACGATGACGTGCAAGATGTGTACGCTAATTTTGATATGAGCGATGCAATTCTTGAGGAGGCTGCGTCATGAGCATTGCAGTTGGAGAAAAGGCACCAGGGTTCACGCTGCTCGGCAGCGGTGGAAAGTCGTATTCGTTGTCTGATTATGCAGGTAAACCTGTTGTCCTGGTTTTTTATCCCGGCGATAACACCGCAGTGTGCACCAAGCAATTGTGTTCGTACAACAACGAACTAGCGCAATTTAATGACATCGGTGCACAAGTGCTCGGTATTTCGGCCCAAGACGTTGCAAGCCACGATGCATTTTCAGCCAAGCACGGATTTGGATTCCCGTTGCTAGCCGACACCGAAAAAGAGGTGGCAGGTGCCTATGGAGTGGTTGGACTACTGGGCATGGTGAGGCGCAGCATTTTTGTGCTGGATGCCCAGGGCGTTATCCGGTACGTGCACAGATCTGCGGTCGGACTGACCTTTCGCCCAGTTGACGAATTGGTAACGGCACTGCGTTCGGCGCTCTAAATCCTTACCTAGCAGGTGTTTTGGCACTAGGATAGAACATATGTTCGCCCAGTCTCATGCACTCGTTGTGCTCGGTATCGACCCTGGTCTGACCCGCTGTGGCTACGCAGTACTGAGCAGTCAATCGCTGCAGCAAACCGACGTGATTGCGCTTGGTGTGATGACGACTCCAGCAACTGAAGCGTTGCAGCATCGACTGTGTGCGTTGCAATTAGATATCGAGAAACTGATCAATGAAACCCAACCTGATGCGATTGCGGTTGAGCAAGTATTTTTTCAAAACAACGTGCGTACTGCAATGAGCGTTGGACAAGTGAGTGGGTTAGTGCTCGCGATGGCTAGCAGGTTGGGAATTGATGTTGTCCAATACACACCAAGCCAAGTGAAAAGCGCTGTCACTGGATCGGGCACTGCCAATAAGTTGCAGGTGCAAAAGATGGTGCAACAGCGTCTTGGTCTCTCGTCATTGCCAGAGCCTGCAGATGCTGCCGACGCTGCTGCGATTGCGCTGTGTCATTTAGCGGTGGCTCCTTTGCGTGGCAGTATTCAACGCGCACAAAATGCGGTAGGTGCAAAGTGATTGGTTCGTTGCGTGGTGTAGTGATTGAGCGCAATCAAGATTCGACCGTGTTGCTCGAGGTTGGCGGTGTTGGCTATCTCATTCATGTCACACCTCGCACACTTGGTGAGCTCGAGCCGACATCTCAGGCTTTTGTCTACGTGCATCAACATATTCGCGAAGATGCTCAGACGCTGTACGGTTTTTTGGACAGAGACGAGCGCCGCACATTCGAGATCCTGATTGCAACACACGGAGTCGGCCCAAACATGGCGATGTCGATACTTGCTACACACACGCCGCGCGCGTTAATCGACATTGTTGCCACAAACGATCACGGAGCACTGACCTTGGTATCGGGGGTTGGTCGCAAAACTGCTGAACGACTGCTGATCGAGTTGAAAGGTCGAATGAATTTGCCCGTTATGGATACGCCCCAAGGAGAACAAGCGCAAGGTCATCGCGCGGTGACCGATGTGCGTGAAGCATTGACAGGACTCGGGTATTCAAACGAAGAGATCCGCGATGTACTGCGAGAGTTGTCTGCCACAGACACCGCCGAAAACTTGTTGCGCCAGGCGCTTAATGCATTGGGAGTGAAACGTGCGTGAAGAATTTGTAGATCCGCATAAGCGCTCGCAAGACGAGAGCGACGACGGCGAGATGTTGGATGAAGTTGGGTTACGACCTCGCTCCTTGTCTGATTTTGTTGGTCAGCGCGAACTCAAAGAGCACCTCAGCATTGTGCTCGAAGCAGCAAGACGTCGAGGTCAGGCAGCAGACCATCTGTTGTTCGCTGGTCCGCCAGGGCTTGGCAAAACCACACTTGCCGGAATTGTTGCAACCGAGATGTCTGCACACCTCCATGTCACATCGGGTCCAGCGCTTGAACGTGCCGGAGACCTGGCTGCAATCTTGACCAAACTCGAAGACAACGATGTTTTGTTCATTGACGAGATTCACCGTTTGTCGCGCACTGTTGAAGAAATCTTGTATCCGGCAATGGAAGATTTTCAGATCGACATTGTGGTGGGTAAGGGTCCCTCGGCTTCGTCAATTCGCCTGACATTGCCTAAGTTCACGTTGATTGGGGCTACGACTCGCACTGGCATGATCACAGGGCCACTACGTGATCGGTTTGGACTTGTTGCCCGACTGGATTATTACGACAACAACGAGTTGCAATCAATCATCAGTCGTGCGGCAGGCATTTTGCAAGTCGATATTGATGGTCAGGGTGCCGCAGAAATTGCTCGACGCTCGCGTGGAACACCACGCATTGCCAATCGTCTATTGCGCAGAGTGCGCGATTTTGCCGAGGTTCGTGGTGATGGCACGGTTGACAAGACGTCTGCCAATGAAGCCTTAAGTGTGTTTGGGGTAGACGAACTTGGGCTCGACAAAGTCGATCGTGCGGTGCTGAGTGCCATCTGCGTTCAATTTGGTGGAGGGCCAGTTGGGTTGTCAACACTTGCGATCAGCGTGAGCGAGCAGACGGAAACGATTGAAGATGTATACGAACCATTTTTGATTCAGCAGGGGATGATTGCGCGCACCCCGCGAGGCCGTGTAGCAATGCCGCTTGCCTATGAGCATCTTGGTTTGCAGGCACCTGTGCAAAATCCAGATCTTTTCGCCTAAATTCTTTATTCGTTATGCATCTATCGGATATTGATTACGACTTGCCGCAGCATCTCATTGCTCAGCACCCGATAGAACCACGTGATGCCGCTCGGTTGCTCGTCGATATTGATGTACGAGATCCCAATAGTGAACCAGTGCATCGACATGTTTCTGACTTTGTGGAATTTGTACGACCAGGCGATGTTGTAGTTGTCAATCACACGCGGGTAATGCCCGCTCGTGTGATCTTGCACCGTGCAAGCGGCGGTGTCGTAGAGGCTTTGCTACTGGAAGAAAAAGATGCGGGCACAACGACATGGGAAACATTGTTGCGGCCCGGTGGCAAGTTGAAGGTGGGAGAGATTCTGTATTCGTCAGACGACGCAGAATTTTTGCAAGTTGGTGATCGCACCCTGGCCGGCGACACGTTTTTAGTGCGATTGATTGGAAGCGATGCTCAGGGTTTGCTCGCAAAGTACGGCAGCATGCCGTTGCCGCCGTACATCACCGAGGTTCTTGCAGACGCAGAGCGTTATCAAACGGTGTTTGCACACGACCAAAAGTCTTCAGCAGCACCAACGGCAGGATTGCACTTCACACCAGAACTATTGCAACGTATTCGCGATGTC
>Ga0194035_1001264_pt1 | contig 13542 bp, 12 predicted proteins | sample JunL2320m_MetaG_FD_148680 | JGI IMG/M metagenome (GOLD analysis project Ga0194035, IMG submission 148680) | Anoxic zone freshwater microbial communities from boreal shield lake in IISD Experimental Lakes Area, Ontario, Canada - Jun2016-L239-20m | ecosystem: Environmental > Aquatic > Freshwater >...
GCTGGTTATTCTGGTTGCTAGCTTTGTATCTCTGCTCCCGAATTCGATTATCAGGAATCACTTTTACCTGGGCTACAGCATAGGGGCTACCTATCTACTCTTTTCCATATTCTTGTTGCCTTTTGCCGTGCACGTGGGGCGCCACTATGGTCTGTTAGCAATGTCAACCGCATCAATGGTGCTGCTCAGTCCGGTCGGACATTCGTCGAGCTACAAAGCCAATCAGTGGGTTCTTCTGCAAGAAGCGACACAAAGAAACCTGTTGAAGGCTATATCTGAGAACATATCTAGCCTCCCGAGCTCTCGTAGCTCCCGTGTATTGGTCTCCGGTATCACTTTCCCATTCAGCCCTTTCTCCCGGCCAAAGTCACTTGCAGAGTTTATTGGGAATCGATCAGTGAGATTTGACGTAGTCTCATATTTCGAAAAGGCTCTTCCCTCTTCAATTGAAAGTGTTACCTTTGTGCATCCGGATTCCGTTGACCCAGGCGTTTATGACATGGTCATAGCCTTGAACATGGATGGCACGCTACGTTATGCGATCACCAAGCCGCCAAAGAATATTTTCTTTCCAGAAGTGGATGCAGAAGCGACCACCCCCTCCCAAGCAATCAGCGCCGCGCGTGCGTACCTCCAGTACAATCAACCGGCCAAGGCTTCGCAGATACTGCAGGCCGCCATACTCTCTACGCGCAGCAAAGATTCATATCTCTTTTTCTTCCTTGGACAAGCCCAGGAGCAACAAGGTCTTAACGCTGCTGCACGAGACGCTTACGAGCGCGCAGTGCGTTTGGACAGTACCTCAACGCCAAACCCCTATTTCAAGGATGCACTGAATCGGCTCAACTCGTCAGGCACTAACTGATTAAGGCCGCGGCCCTCGACAATCTCATTTACTTGTTATGGATACTCCGAAGGAAACGCAAATGAGACCGAGTGATCGTCAGCTCGATCATGTTCTTGGACATAGCTCCAACAATTTCGATCTGCTGAGGCTGTTACTTGCATTTATGGTGATCTACGGTCACACTCCTGCCTTCTATCCCAACAGAAATTGGTTTGATCCATTTTCTTGGTTACTTGGCTTCGGCTATGCTGGCCATCTCGCGGTTAGCGTCTTCTTTCTATTGAGTGGTCTCTTCGTTACGGAGAGCATTCGGCGAAGTAATTCTGTTCTAGACTTCTCCATTCGTAGATTTATGCGTATTTTTCCAGGCTTATTCTTGTGTCTGATGTTTACAATCTTTTTTGTTGGACCAGCTTTTACCTCGTTGTCTCTTGCTGAGTATTTCAGAGATCCTGGCACCTGGTCTTACCTGACCAATAATCTACGTCTATCAAATGACATGCAGTGGCACCTGCCCGGCGTATTTAGCGAGAGCAAACATGGTGTAAATGGTTCCTTATGGACCTTGCCAGGTGAACTCCGGCTCTACGTCTGTGTCGCGTTCATCTTCGTTCTCGGTGCGCTAAACAAAACATTCTCGGCCTTGATCGCAATCGGCCTTGTTATCTATGGCTTTATCCAACAGTTGTTCCCCGGCTTTACCGTTAGCGAGGCCCTTGGGGAACACGCGTTGCTCTTCGGACTCGGAGCGTCATTTAGCATTCTGAAGACGTTCATACCTTTGTCACTTGTTGCGAGTGTTTCGCTAGCTGCTGTAGCCATTGCGTCGCGTCCCTATTCGGTTTACCCGTTCTTTGCCGAATCGGCTTTCGCATTTGCATGTCTATACATCTTTTCAAGATCTTGGATGAATCGGTTGCGCTTACCTGGTGACTACTCATATGGGGTCTACCTATATGGCTTCCCAATACAGCAGGTAGTGGCACACTCGTTTCCGCATGCTCCGCTGTTCATCGGAATGCTTGCGTCCTGTGCGTTAGCGCTTCTGTTCGCATTGTTGTCGTGGCATTTCTGTGAAATACCTGCAAATAAGTTGGGGCGTGCAACAAGCGAATGGGCGATATCAAACAGCCGACTCGTTGGATCATTTTTATGCAGATCTTCGATGCGTCGAATAGTATTCGGTTTGGCTGCTTCGGCTTTCCTACTTTCGACAGGTTACATCGCTTCGCTCTCAAGGAGTTCAACGGAAGAAACCTTCATTCGAATAACAGGGTACGGTCCCGAGCGCGTGCAACACGCTCAAGGATTTAACGTGCAGCCGGACGGTTCCTCAGCAATCTGGGTCATGGTTTCCCGCCGTCTATCACCGGATGCGGTTCTGACTCTTGATAGTCTCGAACTAAGCAGTACCCCGCAGGGAAATCTGATCACCGCAATAGTACCAAGGGCAGCATTTAAATCACCTGGCATACTCAAACTCAGGGTCGCTGAACGATATTCCGGCGGTGGCGAAATCTTGTCTGAGACGGTGAACTGGACGGTTCAGTAGTTACCTAAAATAGAGTGGGCTTCTGAGGTTCACGTTCTGTCGAAGTTGATACGCTCCTTTTCCACCACGACTGGTCGATTTCTTACATAAGTATGAATTGATGCCACGTACTCTCCCAAAATTCCGATGAAAAGAAGGAGTATTCCAAACATAAAGAACATGCCGATTACAATTGGTGCAATTCCAAGCGGGAAACTGCTCCAGAAGATCAATTTAACGAATATATATACAATCCCTAACAGAATGCTGAGAAGTCCGCTGGCAAAGCCGAAGAAGGCCGCCAGTCGTAGAGGAACGACTGAGTGACTTACTATCCCCAGCATCGCCATGTCATATAGGGTATAGAAATTATTTTTTGATACTCCCCTCAGCCTACGAGGTTGATTGAAGGAGACTGTCTTCACAGGATACCCCAGTTCGCAAATCAATCCGCGCAGGTATGGGTAGGGATCGTCAATCATGCGAAGGGCGTCGAGCACTGCTCGATCATAGAGCCCGAAACCAGTTGTATCTTTGACTATTGGCACTTCAGATATGAGATCAAGACCACGGTAATATAGCTTACGTATGAGGTGAACTAAGCGGTTCGTTTGGCTTACTGGCTTAACGGCAAGAACAAGTTTGTAACCATGCTCCCAGCCGTCAATGAATTGCGGTATTAGCTCGGGAGGATCCTGCAGATCAGAAACCAGGAGTATGGTTGCTTCTCCACCTGTCTGCAGTAGGCCCCAGTAAGGTGACCGGATATGACCGAAGTTCCTGTTGTTGACAATAATCTTAACCCGAGGATCTATGGACGCAAGGTATTTGAGTTTACCCACGGTATTATCCGTTGAGGCGTTGTCAATGAACACGTATTCAAACTCATACTGAGGTATTGCAGCCAGTACATTACAGACTCGCCTGTAGAGTTCCTCGACGTTCGCCTCTTCATTATAACACGGCGATACCAAGCTAATCAGTTTTCGTGACCCGCTCATTTCTGCTCATCCCACTCTGATCAGACTTCATCTTCTGCTAAACGTGAACCTCGAATGAGCAATATAGGAAAGAACTACCGTCAGCAACATGGACATGCCCTGTGCAAGCCAGACGTTGAAGGAGAACTTCTCAACAAATAGCCAGAGGAGAAGAATGTTCATCAATGCCGCGAACCCGTAGACCAGATAGCTGCGCAGATACTCCAGAAGCCATCGCCCATCTGTTTTGAAAACGAATGTCTTATAAGTTAAGAATGATATGCTGATCGCAAGTATGTTACCAATTGCGCCGATCGCAAGAATGTCTAAACGAGATCTCAAAATATAGTACAGACCGACTACGATCGAATAGCCCACAATGCTGTTAAAGCCACCGACAAGCAGATAGGTAAATTCCCGTTTAGCAAGTAGCCTCATCAGCATTCGGCCGAGTGAAGAGATGCAGTTCTGCCACGGTGCCATGCGGCAGTTCGACTTATTGCCTCCGGCAGACTTACAGACTCTGATAAATGGAGCTCATTCCGCGCTTTTTCAGTCGACGGCACATAGTAGCTAGGCGCTGCTCCACGTATTGTGGGTCGCTTGATCGAAATATCGACTCGTGGGTTGATGCTGTCCCGTACAACTTGAGCCAAGTCTGCAATGGAGATAACTTGCTCTGCTCCCAAGTTGTAAGCAACGGATGATCTCCCTCGAAATAAAATTGCCCAGAGCCAAGCGACCATATCGGCTGCGTAGAGATAGCTACGATATGATCTCCCATCCCCCTCGATTTTGATATCCTCCCCACGCAATGCGTTTGAAATGAAGTTCCCAATAGCAAAGTGCGCGTCAAGTGGTAAGTGTGGCCCAACAAGAGCAAATACCCTTGCTATCGAGACGTGCACACCCGTTTCAGCAGTTCGACATGCAAGCCATTCCGAGACGCGCTTTCCTTCTGCGTAAGCAGAGGAGGCCCGAAGAGGGTCAGGTCCTCCCATGTATGTTTCCGGTACATGCGTCATGCCATCCGGCAGAGGGCCATAGACTGCACCCGAGCTAATGAGCATTAGCTTGCGAACTGAGTTTGTCCGAACAAGTTCTAGAACACGACTGGTGCCCGCAACACAGGTCGAAAACACTTCCGCTGGCGGAGCGGAGACCGCCACATCGGTAGCTGCATGGATGACAACATCCAGATCGTGGTCAGGAAAATCGAAGGTTCGCACGTCGCCCGGTACAAACTCGACTCGTCCCCGGAGGCCAGGCCATTCACTCAAGAACCGTTCGGGGTTTCGGCTCAGTACGGAAATCTGACAGTCAAGGGATAGGCGTTTGTCAGCGTCGAGCAGGCTAGAAAGTATCCACTTTCCGACAAAGCCTGTACCACCAGTGATGAATAGGCGGCATCCGGCTAGCGTTTCCCAATCATGAATTGGGGTGTGAGCCCTAAAATGAAGTATGTCATCTAAGGGAATGTTCAAGGGACAGACCGAGGAGTTATCAGTCCTCATTACTCTCACCAGCTGAGGGGTTCCGAGGTTATATAATTTGGTAGGCTAGACTTTGACATATGACATTATCTTCGAGCGGATGCTCGGCAAATCGAGCCCGTGTTCACCAAGAAGATATTGGTAGCTGCCGCAGTAGCTCGAGAAGCGGTCATTCACACCTATCCGAAGTACTCTCGCAGGGGCGTGCTCAGAGAGGATCTCTGCAATGATGCTCCCGAGACCGCCGTAAATCGAATGCTCTTCAATTGTAACAACGCACGCAGCGGAAGAGCTGGCGTAGCACACATCGGCCGCGTTCAGCGGCTTAAGTATCGGTGCGCTCCAGACAGTCGCATCAATATCGTTCGAGATATCGAGTGCAGTACGCACCATGGAGCCGGTTGCAATAATTGCAGGTCGATCAGGATGACCGCTCCTCACCTTCAGCAGCCGGCCCGGCTCAAGAACCGCAATCGGTGCGCTGTGAACGTCGCCACGGTCTGACTTTCCCATGCGGAGATAGACCGAGCGGCGACGATTGTAAGCATAGTTTAAGCAGCTAACCATCTCATGCCGATCACAAGGAGAGAGAATCTCCAGGCCCGGAATTGCGCGCGTACACGAGATGTCTTCGGTAGATTGATGGCTTGTTCCAAGATGGCTATATACAAAACCCGCTCCATCGCCCAAGAAGACGACCTGCCTATCATCGTGCGCGACATCTAGCTTTATCTGCTCAATGACGCGAACGGGCACGAAGGCTGCCAAGCCGTAAACAAAAGGACGATAACCCAGCCCCGCCAACCCGGCAGCCATTCCAACCATGTTCTGCTCAGCGATTCCGGCATTTATGTATTGGGTGGGGCATGACTTGCGGAACTCATCGAACAGAGCATATCCGTGATCGCCGGTGAGGAGCAGCACTCGATTATCTTGACGAGCAAGCTGTACCAGAACATTAGAAAATGCTTCCCTCACAATTGATCTCTTGAGGTTTTGAGCGCCTCAACGGCCTGCGCAAAGGTATCTTCAGTCAACCTGGTATAGTGCCAGCGATTATCGGACTCCATGAATGGAACGCCCTTACCCTTCACGGTGCGCGCGACGAGTGCCTTCGGCTTTCCAGTTCGTTCTGCCCACAGTTTGCTGATGGCAGTGTCAATTTCCACTTCGTCATGTCCGTCAACTTCCGCAGTCTGGAAGCCAAAACTTTGAAATTTATCATCCAAATCACCGAGTTTTAAAATCTCTTCGGTTGAGCCCATGGCCTGAAACCCATTCTGGTCAACAATTAGCATCAAGTTGTCCAGATCGTGATGCGCAGCAACGAGCACTCCCTCCCACACAGCGCCTTCGTTTAGCTCGCCATCACCAAGAATGGCATATACCTTTTGATCGGTACCGCGCCTCTTCAAACCCATCGCAATGCCAACGCCCACGGAAAATCCGTGACCAAGCGAACCGGAGGTAACCTCGAGACCTCGCACGCGTGAGTCTGATAGGCCCTTCAACTCACTTCCATCGGCGAAGTATCCCTTGATCTGTTCGTCAGATATCCAGCCGAGCTCATGCATGCATGCATACTGCGCCATCACGCCATGTCCCTTACTGAGCACGAGATAATCGCGACCTTCAGCATCGGGATTGTTTTCAGGATAACGAAGATAGTTTCGGTAGAGTACGGATATGAGCTCTACGATCGAAAAGGCACATCCTATATGCACAGTGCTCCCGGCGTAAGCCATTTCAAGAATTGTACGTCGCATCCGTGTGGGGCAGAAATGCTTCCTTCCTATGTTGTGATCCACGGGGGGTTGATCGGACTTCATTAGAAGTTTACTCCGAAGAATTCCTCGAGTTTTTCCGCTACGTATTCAAGGTGCGCGTTATTCAAACCCGGAAAAGTACCCAGCCAAAAAGTTTGGTTCATTACAACGTTGGTATTGGGGAGATCACCACACGTCCTGTAATTCCGGCCCGACATGTAAGGTTGCTTTGTTAGATTGCCAGCGAAAAGTAGGCGAGTTCCTATCCTGTTCTGCTCGAGAAAGTTGATCAGGTCAGATCTCTTCACTCCGCTACGTGGATTGAGAACAATGGGAAAGCCAAACCAAGAGGGCTCTGAGTTTGGTGTCGCTTCAGGTAGATCGAGAAATTCAACAAGACCACTCAAGCGTTTTTTGAGATAATCAAAATTGGCGCGACGCTTGGCGATGAATTCATCAAGCCGATCAAGTTGGGCCAGTCCGCAGGCAGCCTGCATGTCTGTAATCTTCAAATTGTAACCGAGATGGCTATAGGTATACTTGTGATCGTAACCATCTGGCAGATCTCCGCCGATGTGCTGCTTGGTCCAGCAGAACCGCTTGTTGCAGGTATTGTCTTTGCCAGGAGGGCAGTAGCAATCTCGTCCCCAGTCCCGGAACGATTCGGCGATGAGCCTGAGTTCTGCGTTGTTAGTGAAGACGGCACCGCCCTCGCCCATGGTGATGTGGTGTGCCGGATAGAAGCTTAGTGTAGAGATGTCTCCAAATGTGCCGACCATCTGGCCACGGTAGGTAGAACCAAGTGCGTCACAACAATCCTCGATCAGCCAGAGATCATACTTTTTGCAGAGCGAGACAACCACATCCAAATTAAAAGGGTTTCCAAGACTGTGTGCCAGCATAATGGCTTTGGTCTTCGGGGATATTGCAGACTCTATCTGAAACGCATCGATATTGTGGGTGGACAGTTCAACGTCCACGAACACGGGCACAGCACCAAATTGGATTATGGGGTTTACGGTTGTGGGAAACCCGGCGGCGACACCGATTACCTCGTCGCCCGGCCTGATGGCCTTGGCACCGAGTTTGGGGCTCGTGAGGGTCGAGAAGGCGACAAGATTTGCCGAGGACCCGGAATTGACTGTAATAACGTGCTCGACGCCAAGGAATTCCGCGAGACGCTTTTCAAAGAGAGCATTGAAGCGTCCAGTAGTAAGCCATGCGTCTAGCGACGCTTCGATCATCTTCTTTACTTCACCCGATCCTACCACCTTTCCAGAGACAGGAACTGGAGTTTGACCAGGAACGAATTGCCTAGTGGCAAATGCAATATCGGCGTATTGCTGCGCAAGATCCAGTATCTTTCCTCGAAGCTGCTCAAGCTGCACCGCGGTTTGGTCTTTGGAGTCATTCATCAGGCGATCCATACTGTTTGATTTGTTCGACGCAGAAGGCGCGCATATCCTGTTTATCGATCCAAGCGCGATGCCAGTCTACAATCCGGCGAAGAGCAACCTCGAGTGACCAACGCGGCGTCCAATGAAGGACCTGGCGCGCCTTCGAGATGTCAAGCTTTAGGAAGTGAGCTTCGTGCGGATGGTTCCCTGGCTGAATCGTCCAGCCGGCATGACTTCCCCAAGCTGAACACATGTTCTCCACAATCCACTTAACGTCTCTGGCATCCTCGTCGCGCGGCCCAAAGTTCCATGCCCCCGCATCCTCTTCTGCGCCGAGGTAAAGCCGCTCGGCAAGAACCAGATAGCCTGAGAGCGGCTCCAAAACGTGCTGCCATGGACGAATGGCGTTCGGATTGCGAATAGGGACTGATTGTTTACCTTGAAGGGCACGAAGGATGTCGGGCAACAGCCGATCCTGCGCCCAGTCACCTCCACCAATCACATTGCCAGCTCTCGCGGTTGCTAGCGCGATACGAGCCGACTTCAAGAAAGACTGCCTGTAGGCAGCGCTCACCAACTCTGCACAACCCTTGCTGCTCGAATAGGGATCAAAACCCCCCATGGGGTCGTTTTCCCGGTAGCCCCATACCCATTCCCTATTCTCATAGCACTTGTCAGTTGTAACATTCACAATTGCTCTAACTGCTGAGCAGTGTCGCGCTGCTTCAAGCACATGCACTGTACCCATGACATTGGTGGTATAAGTTTCGATTGGCTGCTCATACGACAGCCTCACAAGCGGCTGGGCCGCCATATGGATGATAATGTCCGGCTTGAATTCGTCTACATGCGCTTGTACGGCTGGGTAGTCGCGAACATCTACGATACGGTGATCCATGCCTCTGGCGACATTGGCCACCTCGAACAATGCCGGATGGGTCGGTGGTTCGAGTGCCAAACCCCGCAACTCCGCACCGAGGGACTGTAACCAAAGGCTCAGCCAGCTTCCCTTGAAGCCGGTATGACCAGTCAGGAGTACTCGCTTGTCCCTCCAAAAGGCGGGTGAGATGTTTATAGCTCTCAAGTCCATTTCTTCCAAGGTGCCGTGCCGTCCGACCACATCTTCTCGAGAAGGTGCTTGTCGTGCAATGTGTCCATGGGTTGCCAAAAGCCGTAGTGCGGGAAGGCCATAAGTTCGCCGTCACGCGCGAGAGTCATTAATGGTTCCTGCTCCCACACGGTGTGGTCACCCTCAAGTAAATTTAGAACCTTCGGAGACAGAATGAAGAAGCCACCATTTATCAGTGTTCCATCACCGCGCGGCTTTTCTTTGAACTTGCGCACCTGTCCATCCTTAATGTCTAGCGCTCCAAATCGGCCAGGCGGATAGGTGGCGGTCAATGTGGCCATCTTACCGTGTTTGCGATGAAAATCAATGGACGCGGAGATGTCGACATCGCTGACACCGTCGCCATATGTAAAGCAAAAATTCTCGTCACTTTTTACATGATCGGCAACGCGCCGCAGGCGCCCTCCAGTCATGGAGACGTCACCCGTGTCTACCAGAGTCACCTTCCACGGCTCTGCACGTCTCTCATGTACGTGCATGCTGTTGGCCTGCATATCGAACGTCACGTCTGACATATGCAAAAAATAGTTTGCAAAATATTCCTTTATCAGAAACCCCTTATATCCACAGCAGATGATAAACTCACTTACGCCATGGTAGGAGTACATCTTCATTATGTGCCACAAGATCGGCTTACCGCCTATTTCTACCATTGGCTTGGGACGCAATGTAGTTTCTTCGCTCAGGCGAGTGCCAAGTCCACCTGCTAGAATGACTGCTTTCATGTTTGCTTCCAAAGCAAATTATATTTTTGATGAACAGACAAACGCGTCGGAATAGAACCTATTTGATGCCAATCCATTGCTTATAAGCTCCCGCCTAGCATCTTGGATCATTTCCATTGAGCCACATGCATACACTGATACATTTCGCAGGTCTGGCTGCATGGAAAGAAATACATCCTGAACGTGGCCACGAGCACCGTCCCAGATTTCGTCAGCTCCCGAGCAGACTAATATATATTTGAACGCCGAACAGACTGGCTTTAGATCAAGATAAAAGTCTTCCTTATGCCGCACACCCCAAAGAACAGTAACTGATTTTGGACTTTCGGGTTCTGGCAGAGTAGATATCCATTCCAACATCGCTTTAATGGGCGCAATACCTGTTCCGGTAGCCAGAAACACCAGATCGATCGCTGCAGTTTGGCGCACAAAAAACGTGCCAAGAGGACCATTCAGGCGAAGCAAATCGTTCGGCTTGGCATCTCTGAACAGATAGGTAGACATCGCGCCACCTTCGACATGCCTGATGTGAAGGTCAAAACAATTCTCTGAGATTTGTGCCGTCGCTAGTGAATAGCTTCGACGGATGCCATTATTTCCGATCACTTCGATGTACTGACCCGGTATGAAATTGAACTCAGTTGAGTGCGGCAATCTCAACGTGACTTTCAGTACGTCCGGCGCAACGCGCGTCAGAGCTGATATTCTGCAGGGAAGCGTTCTTGCTGCTGGCAGCACCAGATTTAAGAATTCATCCACCTCAACTGAAATGTCTTCTCCAGTTGTCCGAACGCAACTCAGAACCCACCCCTCGCGCTTCTCTTCCTCAGTCAAGCTCAATTCCGGGGAGATCAAATCAGTCTTCCCTTTCAAAATTCTGCACTTGCATGAGGAACATCGGCCAACCTTGCAGCTGTAAGGCAATACAATCTCAGCCTCGGCTGCAGATTCGAGAATGGACAGGCCCGGTCGAGCGGGAAAAGATGGGCCGGAACTCAGAGTGATTACAGGTATAGCCATGTGTATCCGTCAGTTGTATAAATGCTCTATATAGTCTGTGCAATTGAATAGATTGGAAACTTTTGTTCCGGACACTATGAAATTCAACGCGCCTGACCGGTGTTGAATCACCCGGATTGGGCTGGGCTGCCGCCCGCAGGTTTAATCACCAAGGAAGCTCGGAAATCCCGCAAGCAGGGTGGCATGTTCCGTATTTCCATTTGCGTTTAAAGGATGCTATTACTAGAGATCAACCGCTCGCAAGAAATCATATTTGTTTGAAAGCGGAATTGTTACAATGAAGGGCATTATACTTGCAGGCGGTAGCGGCACGAGGCTCTACCCCCTCACAATGGCAGTCTCGAAGCAGTTACTACCAGTATTCGACAAGCCGATGATCTATTACCCGCTGTCGGTCCTTATGCTGGCCGGGATCAGGGATATCCTAGTCATATCCACGCCGCATGACCTGCCTCTATTTCGCGCCATGCTGGGCGACGGCTCCTCCTTTGGTATCGAGCTTTCCTACGCGGAGCAGCCGTCCCCAGACGGCCTGGCGCAGGCGTTTATTATTGGTGAGCAGTTCCTTAGTGGCGGCCCGGCAGCCCTCGTGCTGGGCGACAACATCTTCCACGGCGACCAATTGCAGGCGAAGTGCGGCGCGGCGGCGGCTCGGAAGTCGGGAGCGACGATCTTCGCCTACCACGTGTCAGACCCCGAGCGGTACGGCGTCGTCTCCTTTGACGCCAAGGGACGTGCGACATCGATCGAGGAAAAGCCAGAGAGGCCGCACTCGAGTTGGGCCGTGACTGGGCTCTACTTCTATGACGCGGGCGTAGTTGAGATCGCGAAGTCACTGAAGCCCTCGCCCCGCGGGGAACTCGAGATTACCGACGTGAACCGCGCATACTTGGAGAGGGGGCAGCTCCACGTGGAGCGGTTGGGTCGCGGCTACGCATGGCTCGACACCGGAACCCACGAGAGCCTTCAAGATGCCGGTGCATTTATACGCACAATCGAAACGCGAACCGGTATCAAAGTATGCTGCCCGGAGGAAATCGCTTTCCACGCCGGCTGGATTGACACCGCGGCACTGCTGAGCCGTGCGGCGATTCTTGGAAAGAACGACTACGCGGGTTATCTCCGGCGCTTGGGAGAGGAAGAAGGCTTCGGTCCCCGAGGTAGCCGTTGATGGAGGTGCGTGACTTAGGGCTCGGTGTGCGGGAAATCACGCCGCGCCGCCTCGGCGACGCCAGGGGCTTTTTCGCCGAGACCTGGCAGCGCAAGCGTTTCGCTGACGTCGGAATAGATGCCGACTGGGTGCAGGAAAACCAATCCCTCTCCGCGGAGCGCAACGTATTGCGCGGACTTCACTTGCAAGTCAGTCCCTTACCCCAGGCGAAGCTAGTCCGCGTCTTGAAGGGCTCGATCTACGACGTCGCAGTGGACGTTCGTCCGACCTCGCCGACTTTTGGGAGGTGGGTCTCCTGTGTGTTGTCGGCTGACGCCTTTAATCAACTCTACATACCGACAGGCTTTGCCCATGGCTTCTTGACCCTCGAACCGGGTGTCGAAGTGTTTTACAAGGTTTCAGCGCCCTACGCGCCGAGTTGTGAGCGTGGGATCATTTGGGATGATAAAGACATCGCAATAGATTGGCCCTTCTTACCCGGCGAACAACCAGTGCTCTCGGAGAAGGATCGCGCAGCAATGTCGCTTGCTTCCTTCGCCGCGTCCGGTGAAATCTGAGCTAGGAATATCAAAATGAAGGTCATGGTAACGGGCGGTGCTGGATTTATCGGGTCAGCATTATGCAGACATCTAGTCAACGACCTCGGTCATCACGTGGTCAACGTGGACAAGATGACCTACGCCGCGACCGAGGGATCCACTGCGATGCTGCGTGGAAGCACTTTGTACCGTTTCCACCGGCTCGACATCTGTGACCGTGACGCCATGCAAAAGTTGATGACCGCGGAGGACATCGATGGCGTCATTCACCTGGCAGCCGAGAGCCACGTCGACCGCTCCATCGATGGACCGGGAGCCTTCATCGAGACTAACGTGATTGGAACTTTCTCGCTGCTGCAGGCGTCACGCTCTTACCATGACAACCTGCCCGCAAGCCGTAAGGAGAAATTCCGCTTCCATCACGTTTCGACCGACGAGGTATTCGGCGAGCTGCCACTTGATGACGGCCTCTTTACCGAGGACACCGCCTACGCACCCTCCTCACCCTACTCCGCCTCCAAGGCAGCCTCCGACCATCTCGCCTTGGCATGGTACAAGACCTATGGGCTGCCGATCGTTCTCTCGAATTGCTCAAACAACTACGGACCATATCATTTTCCAGAAAAGCTGATCCCGCTCATGATCATCAATGGTCTCGAGGGGAAGCAGCTGCCCGTGTATGGCAAGGGCGCCAACGTGCGCGACTGGCTGCACGTCGAGGACCACGCCCGCGCCCTGGCGATGGTGTTCACGCGCGGTCGGCTCGGGCAGTCCTACAACATTGGGGGGCGCAACGAACGCACCAACCTGGCTGTCGTTGAGGCGATTGCTGACCTCCTGGATCAGGAAGTGCCCTTGAAAAGTGGCTCCCGCCGCTGTCTTATCACCTTCGTGGGTGACAGGCCCGGACACGACCTCCGCTACGCCATCGACGCAAGCAAGAT
>Ga0194035_1001265_pt1 | contig 13535 bp, 8 predicted proteins | sample JunL2320m_MetaG_FD_148680 | JGI IMG/M metagenome (GOLD analysis project Ga0194035, IMG submission 148680) | Anoxic zone freshwater microbial communities from boreal shield lake in IISD Experimental Lakes Area, Ontario, Canada - Jun2016-L239-20m | ecosystem: Environmental > Aquatic > Freshwater >...
AGGCGGACGCTTCGGCTTAGGCCGAGCTCGCCGAAGCGATCCCAGGAGGGAATAAGAACATGGCAACAACGACAGAAGCATGGATTGAAGAGCTAAAGGGCATTTCGGTGCTCGAGCTCAATGAGCGCGTAAAGGCGCTCGAAGAAGAGTTCGGCGTCTCGGCGACCGCAGTGGCAGCAGCCGCTCCGGCAGCCGGTGGCGGCGGCGACGCTGGCGGCGATGATGACGCCAGCTCAACGGTCGACGTGATTCTCACGGCGGCCGGCGACAAGAAGATCCAGGTAATCAAGGTTGTCCGCGCGGCAACCGGCCTCGGTCTGAAGGAAGCCAAGGCCGTCGTCGATGAGGCGCCAGGCCCGGTCAAGGAAGGCATTGAGCGCGAAGAGGCAGACAAGCTCAAGGCTGAGATCGAAGAGGCAGGCGGAACGGTTGAACTGAAGTAGTTCGGCCTTGCCGTTTTGAAGTGTCGAAGGGCGTCCTGCGGGGCGCCCTTCTGCGTTCCCGGGGCTGTCCGGCGTGCCTGTTGGAGTATTAGCTGTGACTCATCGCTTCAACTTGGTCCGGCGCGCCGAGGCAAGTCACTCCTACGGCTTCGTGATGATCTTTGTCGTCGGGACGATCGTGCTTGCCGTGGCGATCCCCGAGAGCAGCCCCTGGAGGGCCACGGTCATTATCTGCCAGGCCTGCGCAGCCGTCATCGCCTGCTGGACCTCCGATGCGCCGCAGCGCGTTTTCAGAGTTGTCCTTTTCTTCTCTGTGCTTGGCGTTCTCGGCGCGGTTGGACTAGGCGTCCTCGGCAGCACCAGTTCGACTGCAGGTCGAACGATGAACGTGGCGGGCGTCGTCGTCGTCGCCGCCGTGATCATCAGGGGCATCGCGCTCGACATTGAGGCTGAGGGAGTGCGAGGACGGGCTTTAGCTGGTGCGCTCACCATCTACTTGCTGTTCGGAACGCTCTGCGGCTTCGTCTACGGCCTCGAGCAGTCGATCAGCAACAACCCCGTGCTGCATGCGTCAAACTCGACGCTGAACGACGACGGCTCAACCTCGGCGAACATGTACTTCTCGTTCGTGACGCTGACGACGGTCGGCTACGGCGACCTGACTCCTGTCTCCGGCGGGGCCCGCGCGACGGCGATCTTCGAGGCATTGGTTGGCCAGCTCTATTTGGTCGGCATAGTCGCGACGCTCGGCGGGGCGCTCGGAAGAGGCAGAGGGCGACTGACGAACGAGATCACTCCGGAGCCTGCTTCAGCGCCGCCGGCGAGTTCCGACTCCTAATCAGTTAGACTGCCGAGATCGGTCAATAGTCGTAGCCGCCTAAGTGCGGACGCCGCGCCACATACGCGGTCGTCCAGGGCGGGGTCCGTGAGTGCCGATGCGCCCCGCAGGTGGGGTCTGCGTAGCCTTGTGCTATCTTCAGAAGTCGCGCGTGAAAGTCACGTGCACCTCGCAGTTGTCCCGTAAGCCTCTGAACTTCAGGAGACGCCGCTTGTCCCGTGTAGACGCTCCCCGTACGCGCCGTAGTTTTGCGCGCCTTGAAAGCACGATCGAAGTTCCCAACCTGATCGACATCCAGCGACGCTCGTTTGAGCGCCTTGTCGATCCCGAAAAGGGGGGACTGCGCGAAACAATCGACGACGTCTCGCCGATTGAGGACTACACCGGAAACCTTGCGATTCAGTTCGGCGAACTTGCCTTTGAAGAGCCTGTCGCCACGATCGAAGAGTGCCGCGAGAAGGACATCACTTACGCGCGCCCGCTCTCAATCACCGTCGCCTTCATCAACCGCGAGACCGGAGAGATCCGTGAGCAGCAGGTTTTCATGGGTGACTTCCCATGGATGACCGACCGCGGCACCTTCATCATCAACGGCACCGAGCGTGTAGTCGTGACGCAGCTCGTCCGCTCACCGGGCGCCTACGTGATGGAGCCGAAGGACAAGGAGAAGCAGGTCTTTACCGCCAACTTGATGCCGGCCCGCGGTTCATGGCTTGAGCTCGAGATTGACAAGAAGGGCAAGGTCTTCGTCCGTATCGACCGCAAGCGCAAGCTTCCGGTAACGGTGCTGCTGCGTGCACTCGGCTTCACCGATGATGAGCTGCTGGAGCAGTTTGAAGATTCGCGCTATATCCGCAACACAATTCTTGCCGATCCGCCGCACGCTGAGCCGCGCGCTGAGGACTTCTTCAAGCGCGTCCAGGCGCTCTCGAAGAAGCTCAAGGGTGCAACGCACAAGAACGACGCTGCGCTTGACAAAGAGGCCGCCGAGAAGCTGCTCGCATGGATGACCGACGACAAGCGCAAGTGGAAGGAAGCTCAGGACGAAGAGGTAACTGAGCTGACCCAGCTTTTGACCGACGAGGTTGAGCGCTTCGAGATGAACCGCAGCGCCGGTCTGATCGAACTCTTTAAGAAGCAGCGCCCAGGCGAGCCGCCAAGCGTTGAGGCAGCCGAGTCGCTGCTCAACCAGATGTTCTTCGACCCCAAGCGCTACGACCTGACGCGCGTCGGTCGTTACAAGCTCAACGCCCGTCTTGGCACCGGCGTCGACCTCGAAACTCGCACGCTGACGGTCGAAGACATCGTCGCGCTGATCAAAGAGCTCGTGCTGCTGCCGAAATTGATCGGCATCCCCGAGGATGACGAGGTTGAGATCAAGGACTACGCCGCCGAAGCACAGTCGCTGCCGCGCGAGCCGCTGGTTGATCACCTTGATGAGTACGAGCACTTCGGCAACCGCCGCCTGCGCACCGTCGGCGAGCTAATCCAGGATGCTTTCCGGGTTGGTCTTTACCGCATGGAGCGCGTCGTCCGCGAGCGCCTCACGACCGAGGATGAGGACACGATCACGCCGCAGACAATCGTCAACATCCGACCGGTCGTAGCTGCGCTGAAGGAGTTCTTTGGCTCCTCGCAGCTGAGCCAGTTCATGGACCAGACGAACTCACTCTCGGGTCTTACGCATCGTCGCCGCCTATCGGCGCTTGGTGCCGGCGGCCTGACGCGCGAGCGCGCACCGATCGAGGTTCGCGACGTGCACCCGACCCACTACGGCCGGATGTGCCCGATTGAAACTCCGGAAGGCCCGAACGTCGGCCTGATCGGTTCGCTCTCCAGCTACGCCAAGATCTCTGACTTTGGCTTCATCACGACTCCTTATCGCGTCGTCAAGGACGGCCTTGTGACCAGCGAGGTTGTCGATCTAGACGCCACGCAGGAAGAGGAGATGCTGGTCGCTCAGGCAAACCACCCGATCGACGAGAAGACCGGCAAGCTGCGCGGCCCGGAAGTTATCTGCCGTACGCACGCAGGTCAGTACGTGACCGTTGCCCCGAAGGACGTCGACCTAGTTGACGTTTCTCCGCAGCAGCTTTGGTCGGTCGCTACGGCGATGATTCCGTTCCTCGAGCACGACGACGCCAACCGCGCCCTGATGGGCTCGAACATGCAGCGCCAGGCAGTTCCGCTGCTGGTCGCCGACGCACCGCTGGTCGGTACCGGTATGGAAGCTCGCGCTGCGCTCGACACCGGCGACGTTCTGCTCTCCGGCATCGACGGCACGGTCACATTTGTTGACGCTCACAGGATCGTGATTGAAGGCAAGGAACGCGAAGAGCACCTGCTCAGCAAGTTCCAGCGCTCCAACCAGGGCACGTTGATCCATCAGCGCCCACGCGTGAAGACCGGCGAGAAGGTCAAGGCCGGCCAGGCGCTGGCCGACGGCGCCTCGACCGATCACGGCGAGATGGCGCTCGGCAAGAACCTGATGGTCGCCTTCATGGCTTGGGAGGGCTACAACTTTGAGGACGCGATCATCCTCAGCAGCCGCCTCGTAAAAGACGACGAACTGACTTCGATCCACATCGAGGAGTACGAGGTCGACGCCCGCTCAACGAAGCTGGGCGACGAGGAGATCACGCGTGACATTCCGAACCGCTCGGAAGAGTCGCTACGTAACCTCGACGACCGCGGCATCGTCCGCGTTGGCGCCGAGGTTCTCTCCGGCGATCTGCTGGTAGGAAAGGTCACGCCGAAGGGTGAGACCGAGCTAACGGCAGAAGAGAAGCTGATCCGCGCGATCTTCAAGGAGAAGGCGCGCGAGGTTCGCGACACTTCTCTGAAGGTGCCGCACGGTGAGGGTGGCGTTGTGATCGACGTTCAAACCTTCTCGCGCGAGGATGAAGATGAGCTGCAGGCCGGTGTCAACGACCTGATCCGCGTCTTCGTCGCCAAGAAGCGCAAGATCTCAGAGGGCGACAAGCTCGCCGGCCGCCACGGCAACAAGGGCGTTATCTCGAAGATCGTCGATGAGCAGGACATGCCTTTCCTTGAGGACGGCACACCTGTTGACGTGATTCTCAACCCGCTCGGCGTTCCAAGCCGAATGAACGTCGGCCAGATCCTTGAAACGCACCTCGGTTGGGCCGCGGCGCAAGGCTGGTACGACGACGGCACACAAGCATTCAAGGAGTCGCGTGACGACGACAATCGCGTTTACGTCTCAACGCCCGTCTTCGATGGCGCCACCGTTGAGGACGTCGACACGGCGCTCGTCAAGTGGCAGGACGAGCACAAGGGTCGGATCCAGATGGACGTCGACAAGTCGAAGCCGGTAGGTACGCAGGCTTCAGGCAAGTTCACGCTCTTCAACGGCCGCACCGGCGAGCCATTCGAGCAGCAGGTGACAGTTGGCTACATGTACATCCTCAAGCTGCTGCACCTTGTTGACGACAAGATTCACGCTCGTTCAACCGGTCCGTACTCGCTCGTCACTCAGCAGCCGCTCGGTGGTAAAGCGCAGTTCGGTGGCCAGCGCTTCGGCGAGATGGAGGTTTGGGCGCTTGAGGCTTATGGCGCCGCCTACACGCTGCAGGAGATGTTGACCGTCAAGTCCGATGACACCGTCGGCCGCGTTAAGGCCTACGAGGCGATCGTCAAGGGCGAGAACATCCCTGAGCCGTCAATCCCTGAATCGTTCAAGGTGCTGCTGAAGGAGATGCAGTCGCTCGGGCTCGACGTCAACGTCGTCTCCGATTCGGGCGAGCGGGCAGAGATTCCAAGCGAAGAAGACGACCTCTTGCGCGCTGCTGAAGAGCTCGGGATCGATCTCTCAGGCGCTCGCGCCGAGGCAGTCGACGGTGAAGAGGACGAAGCCGGTAAAGAGGGTGGCGACGAAGAAGAAGCCGCTGAAGAGACCAAGGCAGAGGAAAAAGCATGATCGACATCAATAACTTCGACGCGATTGAGATTGGGCTTGCTTCCTCGAAGCAGATCCGTGGCTGGAGCTCGGGCGAAGTAACGAAGCCTGAGACGATCAACTACCGCACGCTGAAGCCAGAAAAGGACGGCCTTTTCTGCGAGCGCATCTTCGGGCCTACGAAGGACTGGGAGTGCTACTGCGGTAAGTACAAGCGAGTCCGTTACAAGGGAATCGTCTGCGAGCGTTGCGGCGTTGAAGTCACGCGCTCAAAGGTTCGCCGCGAGCGGATGGGTCACATCGACCTCGCCTCGCCGGTCAGCCACATCTGGTTCTTCAAGGGCGTTCCCAGCCGAATTGGCTACCTGCTCGACATGGCTCCAAAAGAGCTCGAGAAGATTCTCTACTTCGCGGCGTCAGTTGTCACCTGGGTCGACCAGGAGGCTCGTTGGCGCGACGTCTCGGTGCTCGAGCCGCAGATGCAGTCAGAGATCGACATCCTTATCAGCGAGGAGAAGGAGCACACGGTCCAGCTGCGCAAGATGCTTGACGCGCGCACCAAGTACCTCGAGGACGGCTCACAGGCCGACTTCGGCGACGAGGACTTCGTCTGGGCCGACCGCCTCGACATCAACGTCAAGAAACTTTCAGCCGATGAGCGCAAGAAGCAGATCACCGAGCTGACTAAGGCTCTGAACTCCGACATCGATGACACCGAGGCCTACTACGACGATCAGCGGATGCGCCTGCGAGAAGTTTGGAAGCTGTTCGCAAACAAGGTTGAACCGTCAGAAGATCCTCCGGCCGAGGGCGAAGAGTGGCCGCTTAGCGCTTACACCGACCGCGCAGAGGACAAGGACGAGTTCCAGCCGAAGAAGCTGATCGCTGACGAAACTTTCTTCCGTGAACTGAAGGGCCGCTTCGGTTCGCCGTACGGCTTCGGCGAGTACTTCGGTGGTGGCATGGGCGCAGAGCACGTGCGCGAGCTGCTGCTCTCGAAGGAGGACTACAAGCGCGAAGGCCGCAAGCGCAAGGTCGATGCTGACCGCCTTGCTGGAACCGATCTAGCGCCGGCCGACATGCCCGGCATCGTGATGGAACATGAGCGCGTTGACCTCGAGGACGAGGTCAAGAACGGCAAGGGCCAGAAGCAGGCCCGCGCGGTTAAGCGCCTGAAGGTTCTTTCAGCCTTCCTCGGCTCCAACAACAAGCCCGAGATGATGGTCCTCGACGCCGTTCCGGTGATCCCGCCGGAGCTGCGCCCAATGGTTCAGCTCGACGGTGGCCGCTTCGCGACCTCTGACCTCAACGACCTTTACCGCCGCGTGATCAACCGCAACAACCGCCTCAAGCGGCTACTTGACCTTGGTGCACCAGAGATCATCGTCAACAACGAGCGCCGGATGCTGCAGGAGGCCGTCGACGCACTCTTCGACAACGGCCGCCGTGGCCGTCCAGTCACAGGGCCGGGCAACCGTCCGCTGAAGTCGCTCTCCGACATGCTGAAGGGCAAGCAGGGTCGCTTCCGTCAGAACCTGCTCGGCAAGCGCGTCGACTACTCAGGCCGTTCGGTGATCGTTTCCGGGCCGTACCTGAAGCTCTACCAGTGTGGTCTGCCGAAGCTGATGGCGCTCGAGCTGTTTAAGCCGTTCATCATGGCCAAGCTCGTCGAGCACAGCAGCGCGCAGAACATCAAGGCTGCGAAGAAGATGGTTGACACGATGGTTCCCGAGGTTTGGGACGTGCTCGAAGACGTGATCAGCGAGCACCCGGTGCTGCTGAACCGCGCGCCGACACTTCACCGTCTCGGGATCCAGGCCTTTGAGCCGGTGCTCGTCGAAGGCAAGGCGATTCAGGTTCACCCGCTCGTCTGTCACGCCTTCAACGCCGACTTCGACGGCGACCAGATGGCTGTTCACGTGCCGCTGAGCGCTGAAGCACAGGCCGAGGCACGGATCCTGATGCTCTCGTCGAACAACATTCTCTCGCCTGCCAATGGTGACCCGCTGACGACGCCTACGCAGGAGATGGTGCTTGGCGCCTACTACCTGACCTACGGCCCTGACGCAGCCGAGCTGGCTAAGAAGCAGGAGCTTCTTAGTGGAGATAAGTGGCCAAAGACTAAGCCGCGCCCACGCGTCTTCCGCACCGCCCAAGAGGCGGAGCTGCTGCACGAGGGTCGGATCGTCAACCTCCACGACCTCGCTGAGTACCGCCCCGCCGGCACCAGCGGCGGTCACCTGCTGACGACCGTCGGCCGGATTATCTACAACGACCGGATCGAACGCTCGCTTGCTGATGCTCTTGGCGAAAGCTTCAACCCGGACGACTACGAGTTCATCAACCAGTCGATCCGTAAGCGCGACACGGTCGTAATCATCGACTCGCTGGTGCAGACCTACGGCGCGTCGGCCGTCTCGATGGTGCTTGACGCGTTCAAGGACCTCGGCTTCCGTTACGCAACGCTGGCCGGCATCACGATCTCCAAGAACGACGTCGTGATCCCTGAGAACAAGCAGGAGATCCTCTCCGTATATGAAGACGAGGTTGCTGAAATTCAAGGCCAGTACGACATCGGCCTGATCACGCAGCAGGAGCGTCACGAAGCGGTTGTTGATAAGTGGACCGCTGCCACCGAAGCCGTCGCCCAGGCAATGGAAGCGAACTTCGATGAGCTCAACCCGATCTTCATGATGGCCGACAGCGGCGCGCGTGGATCGTTCAAGCAGATCCGCCAGCTGGCCGGTATGCGTGGACTGATGGCCAACCCGAAGGGCGAGATTATTGAGCGCCCAATCAAGGCCAACTTCATGGAGGGCCTGACCGTTCTCGAGTACTTCATCTCGACCCACGGCGCGCGTAAGGGAATCGCCGACACGGCGCTCCGTACCGCCGACTCCGGCTACCTAACGCGCCGCCTCGTCGACGTTGCTCAGGACGTGATCATTCGCGAGCCTGACTGCAAGACGAAGGAATCAATCGACCTTAAGATCCTTGATCTCCAAGGCGATCCGAACGTCAACCTGATTGGCCGCATCGCAGCTGAGAAGATTGAAACTAAGCGTGGCCGCGTAATCGCCCAGAAGGGCGCCGAGATCGATCGCGCCGAGCTGGCCGAACTGGTTGAGAGCCTCGACCAGATCGACAGCAGCTCAGTTGCCGTCCGTTCAACGCTCAAGTGCCGCTCCGAGATCGGAATCTGCCAGGCCTGTTACGGCCGCGCACTCGCGACCGGTCAGCTGGCCCAGATTGGCGACGCGGTCGGTATTGTTGCCGCCCAGTCGATCGGCGAGCCAGGCACCCAGCTGACGATGCGTACCTTCCACACCGGCGGCGTCGCCGGCGCCGACATCACGCACGGCTTGCCGCGCGTAGTTGAGCTCTTCGAGGCGCGTAAGCCGAAGGGGCTTGCCGAGATGTCACAGGAGTCAGGCATCGTTGCGACCGAGGACACCGAGAAGAACCGCGTTGTCACGGTGACCGATGACGGCGGCGAAGAGCACGCCTACCTGTTCCCACGCCGCACCCGTCTGCTGGTCGAGAATGGCCAGAAGATCGAGAAGGGCACGCAGCTGAACGAAGGTTCGCTCTACCCGCACGACCTGCTCGCACTGCGCAGCCGCACCGAAGCAGAGCAGTACTTCGTTGACGAGGTACAGAAGGTTTACCGCTCGCAGGGCGTAGACATCAACGACAAGCACATCGAGCTGATCGTGCGTCAGATGATGAAGAAGGTTCGCGTCGATCAGCGTGGCGATTCGGGCTACCTGCCCGGCCAGCTCGTTGACCGCCACCTGTTCATGGACCGCAACGCCGAGGTCAAGAAGAAGAAGGGCGAGACCGCTCAGTACGAAGAGGTCATTCTCGGCATCACGAAGGCATCGCTGAACACCGATTCCTTCCTCTCGGCCGCCTCCTTCCAGGAGACGACGAAGGTCCTCACCGATGCTGCTCTCGAGGGCAAGATCGACCGCCTCGCGGGCCTCAAGGAGAACGTCATCATCGGCAAGCTGATCCCGGCTGCGACCGGCCTCAAGCTCTACCGTCGGATTGAGATTGAGCCGACTGAGCCGCTGCCAAGCGCTGAAGAGATCGTGATGCTCGACGGCGAGGAGCTGGCAGCAGAGCTGCGCCTCGGCGAAGAGTTCGGCGGCGAGGTTGGCGCTGGGCTCGAGCAGGACATCAACGAGCTCGAGCAGATTGGCGCCGCAGCAAACGACGGCTTCGCCGAGGAGATCGTCGATCTCGAGCTCCCGCCGGACGCTGAGTAGCTAATCGCTAAAGCTCTGCAGCCCACGCCCGCAATTCGGCGGCGTGGGGTTCGTCCAGTCCTGTGCTGGGATCCGTCTGCACCAGAAGTGTCGGCCCAATGCGAGCTGCGGCCCAGTCGCGGCAGGCATCGTCGAGCGCATCGTCGATCCACGCCAGCGGGCGCTGCTGGCCAGCGAAGTCGTCTATCGCCTGCAGTTTCCAGTGCGCACGGGCTTTGCCGGGGTTGCGTTCGAACTGCAGAAACGGCAGATCAGCGGGCAATCCGATCCATTGCGGCAGGTAATCATTGGCTTTTTCCTCCCAACCGGTGCACCAAACAAGCTCGAAATGATCGCCTAAGCCAGGCAGGTGCTGGGCGGCGCGGGCCGAACAGAGATGAAGTATTCCATCGACGTGCAGCCACTCTCCCTCTGGCGGAGCGTCGGGATTAAAGCCAAATAGCGATATGACCCCGTCAACATCGACGAGTAGTAGTGGTTTCCCTGAATCTGGGTTGCTCCCGGCTGCGCTGATCACAGCCCGCAGTATCACCCAACTGAGCCGACCCGCGCGCCAACGCTGATGCTCAACCTCGGACTACTAATCGCGCTGCTTAGCGCGCTGATGATGAACCTCGCGTTCTTCTTCAAGTTCCGTGGCGCCCGCGTGGCGCCGCGCGTTGATCTGCTCCACCCGATTGCCAGCGCGATCGCACTCTGGCGATCAAAGTGGTTCGCGATCGGAATGGTCGTCGGATTGATTGCCTGGGGAATGCACGTCGCGGCTTTGACGATCGCGCCGCTCTCGCTGGTTCAAGCAGTTGTCGCCAGCGGGGTCGCTTTGGTCGCTGTGATGGCCGACAAGATCTTTGGCCTGCAGGTCGGCAGGCGGCAGTGGTGGGGGCTTGCGCTGACGGCCGTCGGCCTTGCGCTGTTGGCGCTGACGATGCCAGCATCAATTGGTCCCTACGCCTCATATTCCGGCCCGCAGATGGCCCTCTTTGAAGCCGTTCTGTTGGCCGTTGGCGTAGTTCTGATTCTTGGCCCGCGGGCCGCTGGCGCTCGCACCGAGCACCATGGCATTGCCTTGGCGGCCGCCGCCGGGATCATGTTCGGCGCCTGCAACGTCAGCGTCAAGGCACTGACCGGCACGCTCCCCGACGCTGGCCTCGCTGGCGTAATCAGCGCGCCAATGCTGATCGCGATAGTGGCCTCGATCGGGGCCTTCTACGCCTCGGCGCGCAGCCTTCAGCTAGGCGGCGCGGTGGCCGTGATTGGCATCACCGGCACGGCCAGCAGCATCACCTGTGTCGCCGGCGGCATCCTTGTCTTTGGAGATCCAATGCCCGCCGATCTGCTCGGGATGCTGGTCCAAGGCTTGGCATTCGTGCTCGTGATAGCCGCTTCAGCGCTGATTCCTGCTTCGCGCGCCGGTCAAATCTCGACTTAAGTCGCTGCTGGGCGGTAACGTAGGGGCTATGGCCACTACTTCCAGCAGCTTGACCTCAGAACAACTCCAAGAGCTCGCCAACAGGCACCTCTGGCTGCACTTCAGCCGGATGGGCTCCTACCAGCGCGGCGAAGAGATTCCGATCATCGTTCGCGGCGACGGTTGCTACGTCTGGGACGACCACGGCAACCGCTACATCGACGCCCTCAGCTCGCTCTACTGCGTCAACATCGGCCATGGACGCGCAGATATCGCCCAGGCTGGCGCTGACCAGGCGAAGGAGCTTGGCTTCTTCACCAACTGGTCCTACGCGCACCCAAAGTCGATCGAACTGGCGGCGAAGGTTGCTTCGCTGACCCCCGGCGACCTCAACCGCATCTTCTTCACCTCCGGCGGCGGCGAGTCGGTCGAATCGGCGCTGAAGCTCTCGCGCCAGTACCACAAGCTGACCGGCAATCCGAACAAGACGAAGATAATCGCCCGCAACATCGCCTACCACGGAACGACGATGGGCGCGCTCGCTGCGACCGGCCTCACTTACGCCCGCCAGCCATACGAGCCGCTGATGCCGGGCGGCTGCCACGTGCCGAACACAAACCTCTATCGCTTGCCACCGGGCTACGGCGCTGAGAACCTCGCTGAGGCGATCGTCGAGCAGATCGAGTTTGAAGGCCCCGACACGGTTGCGGCCGTGATCCTAGAGCCGGTCCAGAACGCCGGCGGTTGCTTCGTTCCGCCCGAGGGCTACTTCCAGCGCGTGCGCGAGATCTGCGACGAATACAACTGCCTGATGATCTCCGACGAGGTGATCTGCTCTTGGGGCCGCCTCGGCGAATGGTTCGGCGCCCAGCGCTTCGACTACCAGCCCGACATCATCACGACCGCCAAGGGCCTAACTTCGGCTTACGCATCGATGGGCGCGATGATCGCTTCCGATCGCTTGATGGAGCCGTTCCTCGAGGGCAACAACTCGTTCGTCCACGGCTTTACTTTTGGCGGCCATCCGATGGCCTCTGCAATCGCATTGGCAAATATTCAAGCGATGGAGGACGAAGAGGTAATCGAAAACGTGCGCGAGAATGAGCCTTATCTGCGCGCGATGCTGGAGTCGATGATGGACATTCCGATCGTAGGCGACGTCCGCGGCGCCGGTTACTTCCACGCGATCGAACTGGTCAAGGATCGCGAAACGCGAGAAACCTTCAACGACGAAGAGTCGGAGGATCTGCTGCGCGGTTACCTCACCGGCGAGCTCTACGGCAATGGCCTGATCTGCCGTTCCGATGATCGCGGTGACCCAGTGATTCAGTTTGCTCCGCCGCTGATTGCCGGCCGAGAGGTGATCGATGAGATCGGCGCGATTCTGCGGCCTGTGCTGGAAGGTGCCAGCGAGCGGCTCGGACTGTAATGAAGGTTGGCGTCCCTGCTGAGATAAAGGTCGACGAATACCGCGTGGCAATCACACCCTCGGGCGTGCGAGAGCTGACCGCCCATGGCCACAGCGTCGTGATTGAGAAGGGCGCCGGTGAAGGCTCAGCGATAACCGACGCCGAGTACGTCGAGCAGGGCGCAGAGATGCTGAAAGACGCAGACGCCGTCTTTGCTGAGGCCGAGATGATCCTGAAGGTCAAGGAGCCTCAGCCAGAGGAGGTAGCGCGGCTACGGCCAGGCCAAGTTCTCTTCACCTATCTGCACCTCGCTCCAGACCCAGAGCTGACGGCTGGCCTAGTCGCCTCAGGCGCTACCTGCGTCGCCTACGAGACAGTTGAAGATTCCGAGGGCCGGCTGCCACTGCTGGCGCCAATGAGTGAGATCGCTGGCAAGATTGCCACCCAAGCTGGCGCCTTCATGCTTGAGAAGCCACTCGGTGGCCGTGGGCTGCTGCTCGGCGGCGTGCCCGGCGTTGCAGCCGGCAAGGTGATGGTGATCGGCGGCGGCGTCGTTGGTCAGAACGCCGCTGACATCGCCGTTGGAATGGGCGCCGAGGTTTACATCTATGACCGCAACATCGACCGCCTGCGCGAGCTTGAGCCGCTGATGAAAGGGCTCGTTTCAACCTGCTTTGCCTCAACGCTCGAGATCGAGCAGCGACTCCCCGAGATGGACCTCGTCGTCGGCGCCGTGCTCGTCAAGGGCGGCAAGGCGCCGCACGTGATCACGCGCGAGCAGCTCAGCCTGATGAAGCCCGGCTCGGTTCTCGTTGACGTAGCGATCGATCAGGGCGGCTGCTTTGAAACGTCGCACGCCACGACCCACAGCGACCCGACCTACGTTGTCGACGGTGTTACCCACTACTGCGTTGCAAACATGCCTGGGGCGGTCCCAATCACCAGCACCTGGGCGCTGACGAACGCGACGATGCCGTTCGTCCTGAAGCTCGCCGATCTTGGTGTCCACGGCGCGCTGCGCTCCGACCCAGGCTTCATGAAGGGGCTCAACGTAGCCGCTGGTCGGGTCACCTACGAGCCGGTCGCTGAGGACCAGAGCCTAAGCCACATTGCGCCTGAAGAGGCGCTAGAACTGGTCGCGCAAGCGGCCTGATTGCCCCTGCGGCGCTCATTTACTGAGCTTCGCTGCTAACCTCCTGCGCTGCATGCCGACGACTAGCCAACTTATTCGCAAGGGCCGCACGCCC
>Ga0194035_1001266_pt1 | contig 13525 bp, 15 predicted proteins | sample JunL2320m_MetaG_FD_148680 | JGI IMG/M metagenome (GOLD analysis project Ga0194035, IMG submission 148680) | Anoxic zone freshwater microbial communities from boreal shield lake in IISD Experimental Lakes Area, Ontario, Canada - Jun2016-L239-20m | ecosystem: Environmental > Aquatic > Freshwater >...
GATGAGGGTCGAACGATGTCGCGTGATGAGGTGCGTAACCAAATCATCACCTTCATTGTTGCCGGGCACGAGACAGTTGCCAGTGCCCTTACCTGGGCGTGGCAACTTCTCGAAATGCATCCGGATGCACTCTCACGAGTACGTGCGGAGGCAACCCCCTTTGTTGGTAGCGGCGGGCCGCAGTTCGCAGATCTCGCGCAGCTTCCCTATACGGCGGCTGTCATTGACGAGGTTCTTCGGCTCTATCCGCCGGCCTGGCTGATCACTCGTCGATCCCACCAAGACGATGTACTTGACGGTGTCGAGATGAAGCGAGGTTCGCTCATCATCGTGAGTCCCTGGCTCGTGCAGCGCCATCCATCGCTGTGGGAGAGGCCGAATCAGTTCATTCCAGAGCGTTTTCTAGATCATGCTGGGCAACGTAGGCGCGATGTCATCAATGGTCCGGGATACATCCCATTCGGTGCTGGCCCACGGTTGTGTATAGGTCGAGATATGGCCTTGGTCGAAGCGATTCTCGTGTTGGCGTGTATTGCCCCGAAGGTGGAGCTGACCGCCGTAGGGCCCACGCCGGTAGCGATGCCGTTGGTGACTATCCGTCCGCGTGGCGGGCTGCCCATGCGATTAAAGGTTAAACGGGTGCCTTAGCCCACGTGCGCACAACATCGCGAACCGACAGCATTCCGGCAACCGAGTGACCGTCGAGAACGATGAGGTGCCGAAATCCGCCGCGTAACATGGCCGAAGCGGCGTCACCGATCTGCCAGTCGATGGTTGCGTAGACAACATCAGTTGTTTGGTGATCATGTGCAAGTTCCACATCGGGATCTTCGCCAGCGGCAAGTGAGCGCAAGATATCGCGCTCGGTAATGATGCCGATCCCAGAACTTTCATGATCTTCGACCACCGCAGCACCGACATTGCGTTTCGACATGACCTCGGCCACCTGACGTAGAGTATGGCCCGGGCCAACGATCACCACGTCGCGGCTCATGGCTTCGCGCACCAACTGGTTTTCGTTGACCTGCATCATGTGCTCCCGTAAGCCGCGCGATGGTGTCGTAGCCATGATGAAATCACAATCGCACAAACCCTGTCAGGTGATTTCAGAGACAATGGCGTAATGAAGGCGGTTAGCGCGGTCACGAGATGGTCGGACACGCGCGCCCTTACGGTAGCTTTCATTTGGATCCCGTCGGTGCTGTGGTTCGACACGTGGGTCAATCTGGCCGGCCAACTCGTCCTGGGTGTGGTTACTTGGGCCCTGCTGTTCTGGTGGTTGAAACATGAGTCGACGACGGTGCGTGTCCAGACAGCCGTCGTGGTCATTCTTGCCACGATCATCGAATACGTCTTCTCAGGCTGGCTCGGCGTGTATGTGTATCGACTTGATCACGTGCCCGCCTACGTGCCGCCAGGGCATGGACTGGTCTATCTAGCGGCACTGGTGATCGGACGGCTGCCATTTATTCAGGCGCATGCGCGAGCGGCTGTTCGCTGGACGGTCGTGCTCGCCGGAGCGTGGGCTCTGTGGGGTTTTCTGATTTCCCCGCGTCGTGATGTGCTCGGTTTGTTTTGGTATGTATGCCTTCTGGCCTTCTTTAAGTGGGGTAGATCCACCCTGCTTTACGTGGGGGCCTTCATTACCGTCAGCTATTTGGAAATCCTCGGTACTTCCCTCGGTGTGTGGGCGTGGCAACCGGTGGACACGATCATGGGTTGGGTGCCCATGGGCAACCCCCCGAGTATTGCTGCGGGTGGATACGGCTGGTTCGACCTCTACGCAACCCTGCTCGCGCCAACGATCGTGGCGCGTTGGCAGCGTTGGCGTAGCCCTGAGTTAACTCAGCGCGTTGATGACCCGTTCATGCAGGATTCCGTTTGATGCCACTGCGCTCTTGCGATCAGGGCCATCTACACCGTCGATACCGGTGAATCGTCCGCCTGCCTCAGTCACGATGATCGCGACGCCGGCTACGTCATAAAGGTTCACACCAGGCTCCACCGCAACATCCACCGCACCTTCAGCCACGAGTACGTGACTGTAGAAGTCGCCGTAGCCGCGCACACGCCAGACGGAGCGGATCAATGCATCCCACTGTGGCTGCTTGTCCGCGGGATCGAAGACCACTTCGGAGTAGCCAAGTGACGCATCACTGAGTTCTGAGACCTTCGAGACGTGGATCTGGCGTGGTTCAGTTCCGCCGGGTTCGGTGACGAAGGCCCCACCGCCGAGAGTTGCCCACCAGCGTCGTCCCAAAGCGGGGGCTGAAACAACACCGACGACCATGCTGCCGCTCGCATCCTGCAGGCCGATGACCGTCGCCCAGACTGGGACTCCTCGAACGAAGTTCTTTGTGCCATCCACGGGATCCACGATCCAGCGTCGACCACTCGTGGACGGGCGCTCGCCGTACTCCTCACCGACGACTCCGTCCTCGGGACATTCCACCTCGACGAGTTCGCGGAGGGCACGCTCAACACCCTTGTCCGCGTCGCTGACCGGCGTGAGATCGGGCTTAGTCTCCACGACGAGATCGCGTGCATTGAACCGATCCATCGTGATGGCATCTGCGCGGTCGGCCATGAGCATGGCTAATTCGAGATCAGCTGAGAAAGGTGGCGTGGTCACAGGTAAGACGGTATCGGTTCGGCTGTTCTGGGCGTACGGTCGGTGCAACGTGCCGTTGGATTTCGTTTCGTACGCACGGTGGCGCAGCGCGAAATTCACGTGTGCGGTGATCGCAGGAAAGGGGACTGTTTTGTTTGACACGATTGGCGGGCTTCCACTCCACCCGCTTGTGGTTCATGCAGTCGTCATCTTGATGCCGCTTACCGCCATCGCCGTGATCATTTTCACGTTTCGTCCGAGGTTGAATCGCAAGTACGGCTGGATCGTCTGCTGGTTAGCATTTTTCAGTACCGGTGCAGCTGCGGTGGCTAAGGAAAGTGGCGAACGTCTGGCCACGCGCGTCGGATTCCCGGGCGAACACATCGCGATCGCCCGATGGACTCCGTACGTTGCCGGGCTGTTCTTCCTTCTCACTGTTGCGCTCTGGTGGTACGACCGCAAAGGCGATGATCGACGAAGTGTCGCGGGATCAGCTCTGGCCCTTGCGGCCATGGCGATGGCTTTTGTAGCGCTCTACTGGGCGATTCGAGCCGGCCATAGTGGTGCGACGGCAGTGTGGGATCCGATCATCAAGCACACGACTCCGGGAACGTACCCGAAGAAGTAACTGCGCAGTACGCACACGGAGCAGGCTAGTTATCCGCGTCGAGACTGTCCGCAGAACCGCCGACCTGATCTGAACCGGCGAGTGGGTCTTCGGTACGACTCTGCAGCAGTCGTCGGAAGGATTCGAGTCGCGCTGCTCCAGCTTGTGGGTTGTCTGATGCCGCCACCCACGCATCGAGTCCACATTCGACTTCGTCGTGACTGCATGACCGAGGGCACGCATCCGTGCCGGAGGCAAGATCATCAAAGGCATTGATGACGCGGGCCGGATCGACATGTCCCAAACCAAATGATCGAACGCCGGGAGTGTCGATAACCCAACCACCGGCGGGAAGTTCAAGTGCAACAGCGGATGTCGAGGTGTGACGTCCTCGTCCGGTCACGTCATTCACTCGTCCGGTGGCCCGCTGCGCATCCGGAACGAGCGCATTCACCAGGGTGGACTTACCAACTCCGGAGTGGCCGATCATGACGGACATGCGATCAACGAGGTGACTATCGAGGTCTGCAAGGTTCAGCTCGTGATGCGGATCGCGGGAGGTGACGACATACGGCACATCAAGTGCCCCATACAGGGCCAGCAGACCGTCGGGGCTGATGAGATCTGCCTTCGTCAAGACGAGAAGCGGCGATAGTCCAGCGTCATACGCGGCAACCAGACACCTATCGATCAGCCTGGGGCGTGGCTCGGGATTGATCAGCGACGTGACGATGACGAGTTGATCAGCATTAGCTACAACGACGCGCTCGATGGGGTCGCCGTCATCGGCACTGCGACGCAAGGTTGTGGTGCGGGTCTCGACGCGGACAACGCGAGCTAATGTGTCGGGCTTACCGGACAGATCACCGACGATCGCGACTCGATCTCCGACCACGACACCTTTGCGACCAACCTCGCGGGCTTTAACTGCATAAATCTCGATACCGGGATCGGCAGGCTCACCAAGCACGATCGTGAACCGACCGCGATCTACCGCTACAACGAATCCGTGCCCTGCATCGTTATGGCTGGGTCGCTCTTTACTTCGCGGGCGTGACTTACCGCGGCCTGGACGGACGCGAACATCGTCCTCGTCAAGATCGCGACTACTCACGCAGTGCGACCTTCCAACATGGTGCTCCACATGGAGGTAAACCTCGGCAGTGTCTTACCTGTGGTGGCAATATCGACGACGCCGATTTCCGGAACTACAAGCCCCAGAAGTGCTGCGGCCGTTGCCATTCGATGATCATCGTACGTTTGGAAAATGCCACCCTGCAGTGGGCGAGGCTTAATGATCAGGCCGTCGGAGGTTTCGGTGACATCGCCGCCGAGACGATTCAGTTCGTTCGCTAAGGCGGCAAGGCGATCGGTTTCGTGGCCCCGCAAATGTGCAATACCCCGCAGATGCGATGGAGTTTCGGCCAACGCGCATAAGGCGGCGACTACGGGAGTGAGCTCGCCGACATCCCGAAGATCAGCATCAAGCCCGCCAAGGGCGTTGCCGGCACTCACGGTGAGGCCATCGTCGGTAAGCGATACGAGTGCGCCCATTTGCGTGAACAGATCTCGCAAGGCATCGCCGGGCTGCGTGGTGTGAGCCGGCCAGCCCGGGATTGTGACCGAACCGCCCGTGGCAATCGCAGCTGCCAGGAAGGGTGCGGCATTGGACAGGTCTGGTTCGACTACGCGATCGACGGCATGAATCACTCCGGGGTGTACATGCCATGACGCTGCGGTCGGGTCGCTGGAGTCTTCAACCACCGTCACGCCATGTTCGCGCAACATAGCAACGCTCATGTCGATGTGGGGCATGGATGGCACAGCTGCGCCGCGGTGGTGAATCTGCGCACCTTCGTCGAATCGGGCCGCTGATAAGAGCAGGGCACTGACGAATTGGCTCGAGGCTGACGCATCAAGGTTGATTGTGCCGCCTTGGACGTGGCCGGTGCCGCGGACGGTGAAGGGCAGCGTGCGCCGACCGTAGTCGTCAATCTCGACACTGAGATCCTCGAGAGCCTGAATGACAGCCCCCATCGGACGTACGCGAGCTCGTGGATCGCCATCAAAGCGCACATCTCCGTTGGCCAATGCAGCAACGGGGGGAAGGAAGCGCATAACGGTGCCGGCAAGTCCGCAATCGATATGCGCGGGGCCACGCAGTTGTTGAGGGTTCACCTCGACCAGCCCATTGGACGGCGACCACGTCAGCGATGCACCGAGCGTGGTGAGCGCCTGCGCCATCAGCGTTGTGTCACGAGCCTTGAGGGCGCCGGTAATCGTGGAAGGTCCGTCGGCGAGGGCTGCTAGGACCAGGGCTCGGTTGGTAAGTGACTTCGATCCCGGCACGTGCACAACGGCGTCGATCGGTGCAGTTGCAGTGGGCGCCGGCCACGGTTGTTCCCCAAAAGTCACAGCTGAAGTCTAGTGGAGGCGAATGCCGCGCTCATCATCAATTTCGCGTCTAAGGCGACGTTGCGTCTACATATGGGGAAAGATCGCCACATGTGTGGTCGATACGCAGCAAGTAAAAACCCCGCGGACCTCGTTGAGGAGTTCGAGGTGGTTGTAGCGCCCGAGAAGGTGCTGAAACCTGACTACAACGTGGCGCCAACGAAGTTCGTGTACGCGATTATGGATAGACGACCACGAGATGAAACCGCCACGTTGGATGGTGCGGGTCTGAGCTCGGACGTGCGTCGCGAACTGGCCATCGTTAAGTGGGGATTGGTCCCAAGCTGGGCGAAGGATCCGGCCATCGGCAACAAAATGATTAATGCTCGTATGGAGACGGTTGCCGAAAAGCCGTCGTATAAGAGGGCTTTCGCCAAGAGGCGTTGCATCTTGCCCGCCGACGGATACTACGAGTGGTACACCCCGTCTGATGGGCCGAAGGGCAAGAACGGGAAACCGCTGAAGCAACCGTTCTTTATTCACCCCACCGATGGCAGCAGTTTGGCTATGGCTGGTCTCTACGAGTTCTGGCGCGATCCGTCGCGTGAGGATGACGATCCTTACGCCTGGCTGACCACTGTCACGGTATTGACAACCACTGCCGAGGACTCCCTCGGTCAGATCCACGATCGAATGCCGCTCTTGGTTGAACGTGATCGATGGGCGGATTGGCTGAATCCAGAAATTGACGGCAATCAGAGCGATCCGCGCGAACTACTCGTTCCCGCGGCGCCGGGTTTACTGACGGCGTATCCCGTGTCGACTCTTGTGAACGATGTCCGACATAACGGCCCGGAACTACTCGATCCCATCCCACTTGACCAGGAAGCTGACGGTCTCTTCTAAGACGAGACGCTTAACCCATCGCGCGCTGTGGGGTGACGGACCGAAGCCGAGAGAAGTGGCCGAGATCGACGGTAACTCCCGTCCACGTTCCTGTTACCTGCACTGGTTCGGCGTCGTGGTCGTGGCCGTTCTCGACAGCTGTGATGAGTTCGGCCATCAATTCGCCAACGAATGGTGCTTGCTTGAACCCATGCCCACTCGTTCCAATAGCCACGTAGTAGCCGGCAAGATTCGTCTTGTCGTAAATGGGAATCCAGTCATCGGTAACGTCGTAGACTCCGATGATTCCGCTTGGCTTGCTTGGGATTCCAAGATCGCGGACGCGGCGCGCTAAACGCAGTGTCTGGGTTTCCCACGTGGACTGGCGAACCGAGGTGATGGCGTCCTCTGGTGAATCCAGCATGACGAGTTCGTCGCAGTCGGGTTCCATTGCCCCGACGATGATCGTGTTGCCCGCGTGTACTCGAAAGTACGTGGCGAAGTCGGGGTCGGTGACGCAGGTGCCGCCGTCGCCAAGTCGAAATCCTGGGGGAGCGGGGACGGAGATGACCTCCTGTTCCATGGGTTGCGTTGTGGGAACGAAATCATCGAGCACCCCGGCCATCGTGTTGATCTTTGCCGACCAAGGTCCGGCAACATTGATCACGACCGGGGCTTCGATCCGAGTTCCATCGGCCAACAACACCCCGCACACCCGGCCAGCATCGGTCAGGACGTCGACAACCTCACGGCGGTAAAGGAATTGCGCCCCGGCTTGTTGCGCTGCGTAGGCGAGATTATGAGCCGACAGCTGCGGATCGTCCATGTGCCCGCCGCTTTCCACCCAGAAAGCTGTCAATTCCCCAGATGCGTCGGCCCAGAAATGATCGTCCTCTGGAAGGGTTGGCGGCCCGAATTTTCCAGGGTCTAGGCCAGGGAATCTTTCGGCAATTTCCTTGGCATCTAGTTCCTCGACCGGGCAGCCTAGGGTGCGTAGATGCGCGACCATGCGAGGTAAGTCGTAGCCGGGGCCTTCAAGTACGAGCCCGCCGGACTTGATGAACTGCGCCATGCCGGCCGGGTCAACAACACCGAGGTAGCGCTCCCATTCTTGCCATCGAGCCCCTGCCTCCCAGGCCAGTGCTGATTCTGGGAAATGGTGATAGTGATAGCGAACCATTGCGCTCGAGGCGCTGGTGCTGCCATATCCCGGACCGCCACGAGAGTCGACGACCGTTACTGAGCCGATGCGTCGCGCACACTCAAGAGCTACCGCGCTGCCAATGACACCCGCGCCGATGATCAGTGCGTCCGTCCGGATTACCTGGTCCGTGCGCGGCGACATGTCATCTGTGCTGTCCACGCGCTCAGCGTAGTGGCCTGTCGTCGGTTGGGTCTGCACTTTGCCGGAGCCGAGCAGGATTGGGAATGAAATTGCCGGAAACGTCGTTAACAATCGTGGCGAACAGACTGGAGGGCACTATTTTGCTGGTTCTTACACTCGACCAACCTGGGTTCACCGTTCTAGATCAACTCACTGGCGTCTCGGCACCGCTAGGATCTATCCCAATGGACACCGATGAGGTTGACGCAAAATTTGGAACATCTGCTGTGGCAGTAGATGAGTCCGATTCTGCACGACGGGCGCGCTTTGAGCGCGATGCGCTGCCGTACATGGATCAGCTGTACGCAGCGGCGATGCGGCTGACCCGCAATCCGTCTGACGCGGAAGATGTTCTCCAAGAGACGTTTGTACGAGCGTTTTCTGCCTTCCATCAGTATCAGGACGGCACCAATCTCAAGGCCTGGCTCTACCGCATTCTCACGAATACTTTCATCAATAGTTATCGCAAAAAGCAGCGGGAACCACTCGCATCGAATACCGATGACATTGAAGATTGGCAGATGGCCCGCGCTCAGTCGCACACATCGTCTGGCCTGCGTTCTGCAGAAATGGATGCCCTCGACCGGCTACCTGATTCCGACATTAAAGATGCACTTGCAGCACTTCCTGAAGAGTTTCGAATGGCCGTTTACCTTGCTGATGTTGAAGGTTTCCCCTACAAGGAGATTGCCGACATCATGGAAACGCCGATCGGAACCGTCATGTCACGGCTGCATCGGGGACGACGTCAGTTGCGTGACTCGCTCGAGGACTATGCCCGCGAGCGCGGGTTTGTAGCCGGCGGGGGTGAGAACCCATGAGCTGTGGAAGTCCGCATTCGACACCATGCTCAGATGTCTTGGAGGCAGTGTCGGCCTATCTCGACGGCGAAACGTCACCGGAGGATCGCGACGCCATTGCACAGCACCTAGTCGAATGTTGGCCCTGTCTTCACGAAGTCGACGTGTATCGCGAAGTTAAGCTCCTCATCGCCCGCGCCTGTGGTGGCGAGCGGGTACCGGACGAGGTTCGTGCGCGCGTAGTTCATCAAATCCGTACCGTCTCGGTCCAGTGGTCGATCGAGTACCGCCAGGAGTAGCCGGGCAATAACGACGTCCGTAGACCTCGTTCAGCACGACATGACGAAGGGCCCTTACCTCGTGGTAGGGCCCTTCGTCATGTCGCGCTAACGGTATTAAGCGTTCGGACGTCGACCGTGGTTGGCGCCATTGCCCTTGCGGGTGCGACGCTTGCGTGCACGCTTGCTCATGGGAACTCCAGATCGTGATCATGTCAAAGCGGCCGCTCGCCGCCAGTTACTAGAAAGAGTGTCCCACATGTCGGCGGGTGCTGTAATCGGGGCCGTGCTTAGCCGGGCGGATCCGTAATCGCTGTGGCCCTGGAGGCTAGCCTTGCAGTCGACGGTTCAGTGCCGCAAGCACTGAGCGTGCGACCGCATCCTCGGTATCACCGCGAACGATCGCCGAACCGCACAGCGTTTGGTCGCCGAAGCGCGGAATCGCAATGGTCAGGACCGTGACTGCCACCTCGCGGATACCGGCCTCAACTACCTGCGCGCTTTCGATTTGGGCTGGCATGCCTAGCAATTCGCTCAACGCGGCCAATGTCGCGCTTGCAACGATTCGGGGGCGGTGGGCCGGAGCCCCTGGGCCGCTGGCCTTTCCGCTAAAAGCTTCTCCGTCGACGATTAAGTCCACCGTCACATCGCTCTCACCGTCAGACGTGCTGACGGTGATGCTTGTGAGAGCCGGCCGGGGATGTCCGGCTATGTCAGCCGATGCATGTGCAGATGATTCGGCGGAAAGTTCGCTGGCCTGCGCATCACCGAGTTCATCGGTGTGATCTTGCGGGGTGGTCGTTGGAAGAACTGTCAGTCGCGGGGCTTCGGACTCGTGAGGAGGGGTTTGATCGCCGACCTCGACCGCATCCTGAGGAATCTGTACGACGCTCACGATGCGGTGATCGATGTCGAGGCCGAATTGAGCCATAGCCACTGACTGGACATCTCGAACAACTTGCTTGGCTGGTTTACCAGGATTAGCAAGGACGTGGACTTCGGTGGGGCGAGCATCCGGACCTGTCACGACGCTCGCCGCGCGCACACCTGGGATCGCGCGAAGCGAATCCTCAAGTTCAGGCAGTAGGCGTAACAGGGCCACAAGTCCTCCGCGTGGTATCCGTGCTGGTTCGACGAGACGGCGAGGAACGTCGATGGTCAGTGACCGTTGGGCCCCTCAGGTATTACGGTAAGGCCCGCTGTAAGAGTTCGCTGCACAGGCGCGCCGGATTCCTGGCTCCGTGACTCCATGGTCTCGGCTGGGTACTCGCTGTAGTGCTCGTTAGGTGGTGTGTCATTGACACCGTCAATGTCACCGCTGGAGGCCGTGTTGTCACCACGTGCAGCGAGCGGGCTTTCGCCCACGTCGAGCAGGTCACTGAGAATGTGCGGCTGAGTGTCGGCCACAAGTTCGGCGTAAACCGAGGTGACGGGGCGCTCCTGGGCTGGCTCTTGTGGTTGCACAGTCGTTGGCTCGGGGGGCGCTTTGTCGACCAGTGGTGATGCCGGGGACTGTGGATCGGCATTAATCGTTTGTCCGGCCGCCGCTCGCCACGCCAGATCACTTGCATCGACCGCTCGGATTGCTGCCTGATCGGCAGCCTCAAGCTGCACCAGCAGGGCAGGCAGGATTTCATCGAGGTGATCCCCGACGCCACGCACGGATTGACGCTGCCACCAGCGCAGTGCACGCGCGGTTGGCGAGTCAATTCGGCCCGTCTCTTGTGCGTAGGCCAAGTACTCGTCGAACCGTTCGGTAGCCGGATCACGTCGCAAAGCGATGAGTGCGTCGACCAGGGCTGCATAGGCGGTATCGCGACCTGAGTCAGTCACAGTCCACCTCCGCGCGTTTGTGAACAGCGCGTCATGGGGGACCGGGCATGACAGCAGCTGTTGTACTTGAAATCAGGCTAGCCGCGTTCTGTGCTCTCGTCAGCCCTAGTGATCGGGCTATTGGGCCAAATGGGGAAACCAGCACCGGTTCGCAATACGCAGAGTGGAGTTTTCTGTGTAAAAGGTGAACTCAAACGCAGATCTTGCTAAAAATCCGACAAACAGGACAGTTTATACTTGACGTACCACTAGGCACACCTGTCACAGTAGGAACTCGCACCACATGGGGTACTCGGTCACGCTCGGTGTGACCAAAACCGCGGACTGTGATGCGAGCGAACTAAGGCTCGTGGCGTTACCACAACTCAACAGCGGCAAGATTGGGATCGGCAGCGACACCCTGTGACTTGAGTACTTCCCCCAAGGAATTTTCACTTCACGACAGGGTTTGCCTCCTCACACGGATACGTGTGCATAGGCAAATCGCGAGCGGAGCGGATGCTGCACAGGCTATTAGCGGTGCCTGTGACATCATCGCGAGGAGTTGATCCAGACCTTATGAAGAAGATCGTGTCCGTTGTCGAGCGTATGCTCGGTGGCGAGTCCGGCTGGAAGTGGAGCTAAGCTTCACTGCTAGCAACTTCGCTGTCGATCCCAATCTTGCCGGTGTACGTCGTGGAGATCTACCTCCCTGTACAGCACATTCGTTGGAAGGCACGGTATGCGCGACTTCCCCCTGCGCACCCGGGTGTTTATCGCCGCGGTGATGCTTGCCGGGCTGCTCGGGATCGTCTCATGCGTCATACACACAGCGCACCAGCCGGATGTTTTACTCCGCTTCGCAGCGATCGGAGCCTTGGCACTTTTAGTTTTTGCCTCCGAAGCATTTTCAGCCGCACTCGCGCGAAGTGTCGCCACCCGTGAAGGTGTCTCGATCTCGGTAACCATGCCCATTGCGATGGCTTCGGTGATCATCCTTGGGCCTTGGGGTGCCCCACTCGTCACCGCAATGGTGGCGCTTGAACCGCGTCGCACCCCGTGGTTTAAGCGCTGCTTCAACGGAAGCATGAATGTGCTGTCCACACTCGGTGCTGCGTGGACTTACGCCTGGGTACATGCCGAAATTTTGAATCAACCTGTTGAACAGTTTCCGAACGTAATCAGCCAGCAATTTGGTCCTTTTTATCAACTGCTGATCCCCATGCTGGCAGCGTCTGTGGTGCACGAAGTCATAAACGGTCTGCTGATGGTTACGGTGTTGGCCCTGGCCGAGCGAGTATCGCCGTGGCGCGTTTGGTTCGGCACGATGGCTGAATCAGCCCTGCCACTGTTCATCTACTCGATCTTCGGACTAATGCTTGCCTTCGTATGGTTGACCATTACGCCTCTGGCCGGCGTCCTTGTTCTCGCGCCGCTCATGGTGGCTCGCTGGGTCTTCTCGATGTTCTCTGCTCGTCAAGAAGCCTATGAGTCAACGATCCGCTCTTTGATTCAAGCCGTTGAAACAAAAGATGCGTACACCCGTGGTCACTCTGAGCGCGTATCGCGTGCGTCGGTGATGATCGGACGCAGCGCGGGTATGCGCGAGGACCGCGTATCGAGTTTGCGTTATGCCGGAATGTTGCATGACGTCGGCAAACTTGGCGTTCCCACCCGTATCTTGCAAAAGTCAGGCAAGCTCACGGACGAAGAGTTTGACGCGATCAAGATGCATCCGACGCGTGGCCGTGAGATCACCAAGGATCTCGAGTTCCTCGGTGAGGCGGTGGAAGGAATCCTTCTGCACCACGAGCGCATGGATGGGCGCGGCTACCCCAATGGTCTTCAGGGAGAAGAGATTCCCGAGTTTGCTCGGATTCTCTCGGTAGCCGACGCCTTTGACTCAATGACGACGACTCGTTCCTATCGCGGTGCACGCAGCATCGACGAGGCGATGGAGGAGCTTCGACGTTGTAAGGACACCCAGTTCGACGCCACATTCGTCGAGGCGCTCATTGCAGCGGTCACCCGCGAAGGGTGGGCAGTAGTGGATACGACAGATCAAGTAACGCCATCGGGGTCAGCTCCATCTATGGGTAGTGACGATGATGATCCGACAGCATCCAGCGAGCTTGGCCTGGGGTTAGCCACACCGACGGACGCTTCGGCATTGGATGCGTTCATGTCTGAGATTGTGCGTGACAGCGACCTTCGCGGTCAGCCGACGGGTGATCAGGGGAGCACAGCATGAGCCGCCGAATTGACACACGTTCGGTCCTTCCATTGCAGCTTGCGGCGGCGATTTTGGCTACCTGCTCATTTGCGATCACAGCCGCAAATGCGCCATCGTCCAAAGTCCTTCAGGCTGGGCTGATCTTCGGTGCCTTCATAGCTATCGGTGAAGTGTTGCGGGTTACCCTTCCCGCGGGTCGTCAGGCTGCACCGTTGGCAGCAGCAGGTTCGCTTGCATTCGCATTACTGCCGTCCATTGACGAGACTCCGCTTCCAGGGGTCGCCTTCACCGTTACGGTGGTGACATTCGCATCGATTTGTGGTTCGCTTCCTCGGGTTTTTGTTGGACGCGGTCTTCATCTCGACGAGTTGAGTCAACGTGTTCTCATGACGGCTACCGCTGCGGCCTTGATTCACTCGTGGTGGGGATTGTTCCCCGGTCAAACGAAGAATGTCGTGCTGATGGTCGTTGCGGGCGCGCTGGCGGGTCTTCTGGAGATTGCCCTAGCAGCGGCTAGCAGA
>Ga0194035_1001270_pt1 | contig 13498 bp, 12 predicted proteins | sample JunL2320m_MetaG_FD_148680 | JGI IMG/M metagenome (GOLD analysis project Ga0194035, IMG submission 148680) | Anoxic zone freshwater microbial communities from boreal shield lake in IISD Experimental Lakes Area, Ontario, Canada - Jun2016-L239-20m | ecosystem: Environmental > Aquatic > Freshwater >...
CAATAGAACAGCCTGAAACTGTATTAAATTAGAAGAATCTGGCCTGCCCAGCACGATTCGAACGTGCGACCTACGCCTTAGAAGGGCGTTGCTCTATCCAGCTGAGCTATGGGCAGTTATATGCTGGGTCTAACTAGAACAATCAGGGAAAGTGGTCGGAGTACAAGGATTCGAACCTTGGACCCCCTGCTCCCAAAGCAGGTGCGCTACCAGGCTGCGCTACACTCCGACGGAACCCATATTCTACACTGAGAGGGCTATTCGGGGCAAATCCTGTAAGATTCGGGGCATGGTTGCCTATTTTCCTAGCAAATATTCCAAGCGCTTATTGGCTGCTTTTTCAGCAGCCTTGCTCCTTGTTTGCCTTTTAGGAACCCACTGGGTTGGCTTTGCTCATAGCATTTCTCATGCTGGTCTATCTGGCCAGAGTATTGCTCAATGTTCTGCTGCCGATTCTGGTGCTGGCATCACCCATAGTGCTGATACTTGCCATTTATATGATGCGCTGACATTGGCTGGCTTTGTACCAGTCGGTGATTCTGATGTTGTTCGTCTTTCCGTTTATTTTTCTGCTCTTATTCCTTCGGTTGATCTGGTTCTGATTGAATCTGCTTCTGCCTCATACCAGTCCCGCGCTCCGCCTACTTTCATCCTTTAAAACTGTTGCGCCTAGCGCTCTTTTGTTTGTTCGCCATTTGGCGTATTTGGATGAAATATGAATTTTCGGCTTTACCTTTTTTCTTTCTCTTTATTTTTAGTGCTTTCTTTTGTGACTGGTCATGCCTGGTCACAAACTTCTGCTGAGTCATTGCCTGCACTCAATGTGAGTGGCGTGCGTGAAACCGATGCTGGAATTTTGTCGCCCACTAAAGTGCTCTCCGGTGATGAGTTACAGAACAAACTCTCTAGCACGCTGGGTGCAACGCTTGCTAATGAATTAGGAGTCTCTGCTACTGGCTATGGTTCTGGGTCTTCTCGTCCAGTGATGCGGGGTTTAGATGGTGCACGGGTGCAGATCTTGCAAAATGGTTTATCGGTGGGTGATGTATCGAGCATTTCTGCGGATCATGCGGTTGCTAACCCACTACAAAATGCCCATCAAATTGAAATATTGCGCGGTGCTGCTGCCCTGCTCTATGGTTCTGGCTCTAGTGGTGGCTTAGTGAATGTGGTCAATGATCGGATCGTCACATCCATGCCGGATGCGGTTTCTGGTGCTCTGAATACGAGCTATGAGACAGTCAATCAAGGCAAGACTGCCAACATTGAATTAGATGCGCCTGCAGGCCCCTTAGCTTTGCACTTTGACTCAGCGATTAGTAATTCGAATAACTATCGCATTCCCGGTTTTGCTGAGCAAGGTGGGCCCAATGCCAATTGGGCTATTAATCCAGGTAATCCGGTCAACATTCCTTATAGCGGCAAACTCCCTTTTTCTTATAGCAATCAAAACAGTTTAGGCTTAGGTGCTAGCTATCTTCGTTCTGACGGCTATACCGGCATCTCTATGGAGCGCATGAATCATAACTACGGCATTCCAACTAGCGAGGGTGGCTTTATTCAGCAATCACAGAATCGTTATGACTTAGCGCATGTAGTGAATGATCCCTTTAATGGTTTCTCATCTTTCAAAATTAGTGCTGCCAATACTAATTACCAGCACACTGAGTTTTCTAATAATGGGGTTGCCTCTACCCAGTGGAATAACACTGCTACTGAAGCACGCTTAGAGTTGGCGCATAAAGAACTATTCGGATCTAAAGGCATTATTGGTGCGCAAGTAACGGGTACCACTCTGAATGCTATTGATCTCACGAGCAATAGTTATGCCATCGTACCTCAAACCAAGTCGAATTCGACTGCCCTCTTCTTAATTGAGGAAGGTCGCTATGGTCCTCTGAAATCCAGTTTGGGTGCGCGCTATAACTATGTGAGTCAGAATCCTAATTCTGCTACACAGTTTCCCAGTAGCAGCAGTCAGGATTTTGTACCTACCTCTTATAACCCGCCAAGTTTGCAAAATCGGCAATTTAATTTGATGTCCTATTCAGCAGGTGGCTTATTGGATGTTGCATGGGGTTATGGTCTAGGCTTGGCATATACAGTTTCTCAAAGAGCGCCTTCTGCACAAGAGCTCTATTCCTATGGCCCACATGATGCGACAGCGACATTTGATGTGGGTAACTCCAATCTAGGAACCGAGACTTCCCATAACGTGGAGTTGAGTTTTCAGAAGACTTTAGGATTGCTTAGGAGCAAAGCTAGCGTGTATCGCAATCAATTTAACAACTATATCTATGGCTTTTACACTGGCGCCTATAGCCAAGCAAACTCCAACTTCTCTGTAGTCCAGTCTTCACAAGCTAACGCCAGTATTCGGGGTGCTGAGGGTGAGCTGACTTATAACTGGAATGAAACGGGTGTTGGTGGCCGTATCTTTGGCGACATCTCCCAGGGTAGCTTTAATGCCGGTGGTAATTTACCGCTCCAGCCTGCCCCTCGCCTTGGCAGTGAATTAGCTTATCAACGCAATGGTTGGTTAACCAGTGCTACTTATATTTATAGCTATCAACAAAATAGGTTAGCTAACTGGGAGATCGGGCCTACGCCGAGCTACAACTTAGTCAATGCCAATCTGTCTTATACAGAGCGCATTGGTAAAGTCAATTGGACGGGGTATCTGGTATTGAAGAACCTCTTAAATGAAGAGATTCGGTATGCAACTACTCCTATGGCGGTAAGGCTTTATGCGCCACAGCCTGGCAGAAGTTTGATGGTGGGTATTAGGGCAGCGTTTTAATACAGATCTGGCACGTACATTTCTGGTGGTACAGGGCCGCGCAAGTAATCTGGGTTATGCACCCTTGCAGGTAGTTTGATGACCGGATGATTTATTTCTTTATAAGGAATTTGTTCCAACAGGTGGCTAATGCAGTTGAGGCGTGCTTTTTTCTTATCATTTGCCGCTACAACCCACCAAGGGGCTTCTGGAATGGAAGTACGCTCGAGCATGGTCTCTTTGGCTTTGGTGTAGGCCTCCCACAAGCGTCGAGCTTCTAAGTCCATGGGACTGAGCTTCCACTGTTTTAAGGGATCATGAATGCGCATCATGAAGCGGTTGTACTGCTCATCATCTGAAATTGAGAACCAATACTTAATCAGGATGACTCCGGAGTTGATCATCATCCGCTCTAAATCCGGAACCGTTCTGAGAAACTCTTCATATTCTTTTTTAGTACAAAATCCCATGACCTTTTCAACGCCAGCGCGGTTGTACCAGCTGCGATCAAATAAAGCGATTTCACCGCCAGCGGGAAGCTGTGAGATATAGCGCTGAAAGTACCATTGTGTTCTTTCGCGTTCGTTTGGCGCTGGTAAAGCAACCACTTTACAGACCCGTGGATTTAAACGTTGGGAAATGCGCTTAATAGCACCACCTTTACCTGCTGAATCTCGGCCTTCAAACAGAACGGCAACTTTAACCTTGTTAGCGACAACCCAATCTTGTAGCTTTACAAGCTCACCCTGCAATCTGAATAATTCTTTAAAGTAGACATTACGTGGAATGGAAGAGCCCTCTTCCCCGTCTGCAGCAAGGCGATCATCATCGAGCTCCATCTCAAGCTCTTCATCCATGCTGTCCAGAATTTCTTCCCGGGCACGTCTGTACCACTCGTTCATCTCTTGATGCTTTGATGTCATTTGCTCTATACCATTTTTACATTTACAGTTTTAGAGTATATATATGACATATTTATTACATTCTGTCTAATTGCAGTGTTTTGTAAGGTATTGGGCAATTTGCTCCTGGCTATGAGCAGCAAGTTCTTTTCGATCAATGGGTTGATCAGGGCCAGCTTTAGTAGGTGTAAAAATGGTTAATTCCACTCTAAGCCTACGGTTTTTTAATATATTGGCCATAGATTCAAGCAAACCCATATCCCCGATAAAGGCTGGTACCTCAGAATGTTGTCCTGTATTTCGATCAAAATAGGCTAGCGCCAAAGCACATACCGGGACTTCTGAGATGGCTGCGGCCTCAAATAGATTAGGCTTAAAAGACTGTACGCTTTTACCAATGGTAGAAGTGCCTTCAGGAAAAATACAAACTGGTTGCGTTTTGAGTATTGTTGCCATGCCCCCAACTACCTGCTTAGCATTTCTTGAGCTCTCTCTTTTAATAAATATAGTGCCTAGTTGCTTTGCCATCCACCCAAAGATGGGCCAGCTGGCTACTTCAGACTTAGCTACGAATCGAGCTGGCTTAAACGCATTGATAGCATGAATATCCAACCAAGACACATGATTTGCGGCTAGTAAATAGGAGGATGGTGGCAATAAGTTGGCGTCGTTAATACGCAGGTTAACTCCAAAAATCTGCAACAGTCGCTTTGACCATCTCTGAATATGATGATTTTTTGAGTTTATGTTTAGAAAAGGAAATAGCAAAAGCAAAGTGACAACGCCTCTGAATACATGCAGCCAGACTAGAGACCAAAGTGCTATGTAAATAAAAAATGGAGTGTTTGAATCCGAGGGCTTTGTTTTAAGTGTCATAAATGCTATTGTCATGGAATATGCTAAAGCATAAAGGCATAGTCATAAAAATGTCTTAAAAATGTCATGAAGCTTACACAGTGTATTGGCTTAATACTTACTCATGATGCATTACAGAGCCATCTGGATTTCAGACGTACACCTAGGTACATCGGGGTGTCAGGCAAACTACCTTCTAGATTTCTTAAAGCACAATGAAGCCGATAAGCTTTATTTAGTAGGTGACATTATTGATGGCTGGAGACTGAAAAAATCATTCTACTGGCCCCAAATTCATAACGATGTAGTTCAAAAACTATTGCGTAAAGCCCGTAAAGGCGCAGAAGTAATCTACGTACCTGGTAATCATGATGAGAGTGCTAGGCAGTTTTTTGGCATGTCATTTGGCGATGTCAAGGTGGTTGAGGAATGCATTCACACTACTTTAGATGGTAAGAAGCTCTGGGTTACTCATGGCGACTTATTTGATGGCGTTATGCAATATGCCAAATGGTTGGCCTATGTGGGCGATACGCTCTACACCTTCATACTGTATATCAATCGCTACTTCAATATGTGGCGGGTCAAGATGGGCTTGCAATACTGGTCACTTTCTCAATACCTGAAGCACCAAGTCAAAAATGCGGTTAGCTATATTGCAGACTTTGAACACATCATGGCTAGAGAAGCTCGGTTGCGTGGTTGTGATGGCGTGGTGTGCGGTCATATTCATAAAGCAGAGATCCGTGAAATCGATGGCCTCCTCTACTGCAACGATGGGGATTGGGTCGAAAGCCTGAGCGCCCTCGTTGAAACCCAAACCGGCGAACTCAAAATTATTTACTGGACCCAGATCCAGGGTGAGCCAGTAGAAACACCAGAACTGTCTTTTCAACCTGCTGTTCCATCACTTCTCAAAGAGGCTGCACTATGAAAATTATGATCATTACCGACGCATGGGACCCACAAGTCAATGGCGTGGTACGCACCCTAAAGCAAACCCGTGCTGAATTAACTGCCATGGGTCATGAAGTTGAAATGATTACGCCCAATGGCTTTAAATCGATTCCCTGCCCTACTTATCCAGATATTGCACTCTCATTATTCCCAGGCAAAGAAGTAGCGCGTCGTATTAAAGAATTCGCTCCCGATGCAATGCATATTGCCACTGAAGGTCCTTTAGGCCTATCTGCTCGTTCCTATGCAGTAAAGAACAACCTGCCTTTCTCCACTGCTTATCACACTCGCTTTCCGGAGTATGTCAAAGCCCGCACCGGTATCCCGCTCTCTATTACGTATACATTTATTCGTTGGTTTCATGGCCCATCCATGGCGGTGATGGCACCAACTATTGTCGTTAAAGATGATTTAGAAAAATATGGTCTGAATAATGTTGTCCTCTGGTCTAGAGGCGTAGATCTGGATGTCTTTAAGATGCAAGAGTCAAAAGCACTCAATACAGCCCACCCTATCTTTTTATATGTTGGTCGTGTTGCGGTTGAGAAAAATATCAATGCCTTTTTAGAAATCGACTTACCTGGCTCTAAATGGGTCGTTGGTGATGGTCCCGCCATGGCAGGCATCAAAGAAAAATATCCTGAAATCAATTATTTAGGCGTGTTGCAACAACATGAACTAGCGAAGGTTTATGCAGCAGCTGATGTATTTGTTTTCCCAAGCAAGACCGATACTTTTGGCTTAGTGCTACTTGAAGCCATGGCTTGCGGTACACCAGTAGCTGCATACCCCGTCACCGGTCCAATTGATGTTCTGGGAGACTCACCAGCTGGGGCTATGAATGCCGATTTGCGACAAGCCTGCATTGCCGCATTAAAGATTCCACGTGATGTAGCTCGTGCGCATGCTGAGAAATTCTCATGGCGTGCTGCTTCTGAGCAATTTTTGCATCATCTCAAGCCAGTCCCTTCGCCTGAAGTACATGTCACTGCGCTAGCCTAAGAAAGTTCCGGTTGAATACCAAATATCACATCGATCAAAATCCTCATAAAGGTAATCGAGGGTTAGCAAGAGCTTGGCATGCAGCTAAGAACTCTTGGTGCGGTCTGGTCTACGCTTTTCTAGAAGAGAGCGCATTTAGGCAAGAGTTGAGTCTATTTGCCTTGCTAACACCTATTGCCTTCTTTTTGCCAATTGGCTATCTAGAAAAGGCCCTCTTAGTGTCATCGCTCATCATGGTCTTGGTAGTGGAGCTACTCAACTCCAGTGTTGAAGCTGCCATTGATCGCATCTCCTTTGAGCATCACGATCTATCCAAAAGAGCGAAGGATTTTGGCTCAGCAGCAGTGATGTTGGCTCTATTTATAGCCCTTCTCATGTGGTCTGCAGTATGTATTCCGCTTGTCTTAAAACTGCAATAAACGTCTCTTACGATCACATTAATATTTATTCAAACTAACCCACTAAGCTAACTCACTAAGCTAACTTACAAGGCTCACTATGTCAGATATCCCAAACCCAATTGGCGCCTTTGAAATCTTTTCTTTCAAGAAAGAGAAAAAGTTTTCTACTCCGAAATTTAACCCGATAAAGAAGCTTTCCAAAAAGCTGGCTAAAAAGCTCTTTGGTAAAAAGTTTGCTACTAAAGCCCGTGCACAGTTGGCTGCTGCTGAAGTAGTCCCTTCAGTAAGCCCGCTTGTCAAATCCAAGAAACCCGCTTTTCAGATTGAATGGGCAAACTCCTTAAGTGAAGTCAAAGAAGCGCAACGATTGCGTTACAAAGTATTTGCTGAAGAGATGGGTGCAAACCTTGCTCAAAATGCCGAAGGTTTAGACGTGGATGAATTTGATGCCTATTGCGATCACTTATTAATCCGTGATCAAGACACTCTCAAAGTAGTTGGCACTTATCGTGTCTTGCCTCCACATAAGGCTAAAGAAATTGGTCGCCTCTATTCTGATTCTGAATTTGATTTAACCCGTCTAGATCATTTACGCCCTAAATTAGTAGAGCTAGGCAGATCCTGTGTGCACCAGGACTACCGTTCTGGCGCTGTCATCATGGCCTTATGGAGTGGCTTAGCCCAATACATGCAAAAGAATGGTTACGAGATCATGCTCGGTTGCGCCAGCATTCCGATGGCTGATGGCGGTCACTTTGCTGCCAGCCTCTACAACTCCTTAAGCAATGAGCAAATGGCTCCGGTTGAGTTTCATGCTTTCCCCCGCCTGCCCTTACCATTAGAAAAGCTCAATGGCGGACTTGAGGTAGAGGCTCCTCCATTGATTAAGGGCTACCTCAAGTTAGGCGCCAAAATTTGTAGCTCTCCTGCATGGGACCCTGATTTCAATACAGCCGACTTGCTAACAATGTTGCGCCTATCAGAAATTAATCCGCGTTACGCAAAGCATTTCTTAGGCTTGTAATCTCTCGAGTTTTTTATTTCAGACTAAGCTCATAAGAGCGGCCGATACGATTCCATTCGGCTGCTTCTTTTAATAGGCTAAATTCTGTTAAGGGGTGGGTATGAGCCCAGTCCTTAGAGATGCTGACTTGATACACACCATCTTTCTCAGAGACCTTCACCTTCGGTAAATCTTCATTACTTCTGCCACGGCATAGCACTTGGGCTAAGCGTAGGCAAAATAACATGCGCCAATCATGAAAACCTGCATTGTGCGCAAGTTTACCTAATTTACCAGTATGGCCAATCAAGAGCGCGGCTAAACGAGCTTGATCAGTTTTAGAAAAGCCCGGCATATCGGCGTTACCAGCAATATAGGCCGAATGCTTATGGTAGCCATTATGTGAGATTGATAGACCAATCTCGTGAAGGCTAGCGGCCCACTGCAATAGCGCAGTATTAGCTACTCTGCTCTCTGTTTCAGATTTGGGTAATTGCTGTAAGAATTCAGCAGCCAGTTTGCCAACACGTATTGCTTGCTCTCGATCAGCAGAGTAGCGTTGCATGAATTGCTCAACCGTAACATAACGCATATCGTGATGTTGTGAGCGCCCTAGGAGGTCGTAAAGCACTCCAGTACGTAAGGCGGCATCAGTCACTTCCATTTCTTCAATACCAAGCTCATCAAATGCTGCCAACATGATGGCTAAGCCTCCTGGCCAAACAGCTCTTCTATCGTCTTTAAGGCCCAATAATTCAACCTGACTAACGTGCTCGTATGTCAGCAGATATTTTTTCATCGCGCGTAAGCCATCACGCGTAATTAAGCCGCTAGTAGCATTTACGCGTCCCATCGTTAAACTATCACTGTGCCCATTAAAGTCATTGGCTGAAATAATTTCAGCAAGAGCTCTAGCGGTGCCAGAAGATCCGATAGTTTGATTCCATCCACTCTTCAGGTAAGCACCTGAAATGACTTGAATCTCACGTCTAGCAGCTAGTTCTGCTTCTTTAAATGCATGAGCATCAACATTGCCTTTAGGGAAAAAACGGATGCTATGTGAAACGCAGCCAATATAAAGACTTTCCATTAATTTTGGTTCGTAGCCCTTGCCAATAATAAATTCTGTCGAACCACCGCCAATATCAACCACTAATCGATTACCTTGAACTGCCTGAACTTCGTGAGCGGCCCCAATGTAAATTAAGCGCGCTTCCTCAACGCCCGCAATGACCTCAATCGGAAAGCCTAAAGCTTCCTGAGCGTCATCTATAAATTGCTGGGCATTTTTAGCTACCCGTAAGGTATTAGTAGCCACAGCGCGGACATTACTTGGACTAAATCCCCGAATACGCTCTCCAAAGCGTCTAACAGTAGCTAATCCGCGTTGATAAGCATCGTCCCCTAAAAGTTTATTCTCGGTTAAGCCAGCGGCTAAGCGAACTGAATCTCGGAGAGTATCAATGGGGCGAAGTTGCATCCCCGATGGCGTATTGATCGCCTGAGCGACCAACATACGAAAACTATTGGAACCTAAATCTACCGCTGCAACTAGGTCTTCCGAAGAAGATACAGAGTTTTCCGAATGAATTTCCAAGATATTTCCTAAAAAAATCTGCGCTAATTAATTATGTCTATTTTATGAAAAAACCATGACATATTAATGAAATTACAAGGTAGTCTAACGGGAAAAGGCTATGAGGCTAGGTTTTGTTCTGCACTAGAGCAATCGAGGTCACCAAAGCTGCAGAAAATACAGCAATCCCCCGATTTGGGCTTCAAAATATTGCTACAAGCACGGCAGCGATATAGATGCTGAGAAGTCCCTCTGGGGATCTCAAGCGCCTCTGTAGCCTCACAATGTGGGCAAGTAATAGTAGACCGCTGTATTTCTGGGGAGATATTCACAGTCAGATATTGAACTGAGAATATTTCAAGAATATGTCAGGCAATCATTAGGCACTTATTATTTAGAGCCAAGGCCCAAGGTCTGAACCATCACCTTAAAGACCTCAGTATTGTCCATAAAGCCTTTAAACTTTTCTGAACCCGGACCGATGGCATTGAGAACAGCATCATCTGCAGTATGCACACCAGACTCTTGATGGGAAGGTAAATTACCGCCAACATGAATGGCGTCTTCTTGTAGCTGTACATATTTTGGATTAGCAATGTACTTACCACCCTCACCTTTGACTGCTGGCACAAAGGTGCCATCAAGCTTAGGGTGTAAGGTCTCATAATGATCTGGGTAATTACCGTAGAAAAACGCTAGGCGCTTGCTGACATCAATTTCGCTTGGATAGCCTTGAACGTCGGCTTTAGGATAGTTAGGGTAACCCGCAGCAGCATAAACACCCACCTTTTCACGTAAAGGACCAGGCCTGTCGTCATGGACTACGCCACTAATGGAGCCGCTATGAGTATGGTCCGGTGTCACGATAATAAGGGTATCGGGATGGGTCTTTGCAAAGTCTTTGGCAATTTGCACTGCATTACTGAGCATGATCGTATCAAAGGCTGCCCTCTCCCAATCTAAGGGATGATTAAACTTATCAATCAAGGCAGCCTCAACCATTAAGAAGAAGCCATTAGGATTTCTGGATAGCACATCAATCGCTGATTTGGTCATCTCTGTTAAATCAGGCTGGTTTGGATATTGTGGAACAGTATTCTTTTTCAAGAAGAAACGGTCGAGTGAACCATCCATATTATCTGGATGAAATACACCGAATAGTTTCTTAGTATTTTTATTTTCAGCAGCAGCAATCAATTCTTGCTTAGTAAGCGCTACCTGGTAACCATCTGCCTTAAAACTTTCAACGAGATTATTCTCATCCTTACGCTTAGATCCCTTACTAGATTTAGGATAGAAATAGGCAGAGCCTCCACCTAGAATGACCTCTGCCTTACTAGCCAATAATTGATCAGCAATATACTGCTTATCAGCACGACGTCGGGTATGGGCTACCATCGCTCCTGGTGTGGCATCTTGCAATTCAGCATCAGAGACAATGCCTACTGACATTTTCGTTTTGCGCTTTAGAAGTTCGGTAATAGTTTCTACTTTGGGGTGCGATAAGTTATCGCTAGCGCGCGATACATAAACTCCCATTGCATTGACTGCTGTTTTGTGCCCAGTTGTGTAAGCACTCATGGAGTTAGCAGAATCTGTAATTAATGAGTCAGAACCTGAGGTGCCGATCATTGCAGTATTAGGCATGTCATCGAACGCCAGCCTACCCTGGTACTTGCCTTCTGAAATACCCTTCGATAGAACACGTGCTGCTGTCCTATTGGCAATCGTCATGCCATCACCAATAAATAAAATCACATTTTTTACTCTACGTGGGCCACTGGCATAAACATCCCATGTAACCTCTAACTTTTCTTTCGATGTGCGAGCTACAAGCTCATATTTACCAGCTTTGGGTAATTGCACATCTCGGTAGATGATAGAACTACCCTTACCATTTTCATCTTGAATGTATTCTGATTTGACAACAATAAGTTTGTTTGCAGGCATCCCGTTAACAGTAATAACTGCCTCATTTGGATTAACGACCTGACTGAACTCTATTTTGATATCAAAATTGGAGCCCGCCAGAATTTCAGCTTTATCAATTGGATAAATTGCTTGTGCGTGCGCAGTACCAATGAAAATGGCAGTGAAAATACATATGGAGTTTTTAATGAGGCTGGAAATATTCATAGGAATGGGATGTAGGCAGGTAAATAGTCAAACCACAATATCTACAAAGAAGATGACATTCTCATGACAGCCTTTTTTAACTACTGAAGTACTATTTTTTCTTGGCAGCTTTCAATCTACCGCTTTTCACAGCCTGGCAAAATTGTTCAAAATCTTGCTGATTTTGCTTTGCATAGGCCTTAGCAAAGGAATATAGAGCCTCATTAAGCTCTGTAGATTGGCCACAATAACCTGCTATCACTGCAGCATCACCAGAACGCGCATGACCCAAGGCCAGAGCCCAACCGAATAATTTGGCATAGTCGGGAAAGTTCTTTAGAGAAACTCCACCAGTACCAACGCCAATACCGCCCTTCATATCACGCAATTGCCGGAGATAAAAACCCTGGCTCTTATTGATATCGTATTGCATAGCGCCATAGTTCAAAAAGATATCTGGTGCGCCTTGAAGTAATCTCTGGCCAGCAACTACACGTCTACCCATATCACGGTATATAGATTCGCCAAGATATGGTGTTAAGACGGATTTTTGAGCCTCTTTATATTGCAAAAATAAAGGGTCATCCTTACTATCGCCTTCAAAGTACAAAACCATACAGTTGGTACCGACACTACCAACGCCCACTACTTTTCTAGCAAAATCTTTTAATGAGTAGCGTTGAAATAATATTTGGCGATCAGCCAGCAAAGTACTGGCATAGTTTAATAAGGCTTTATCGATGAGCGGGGATAAAGGGGTGCCATAAGCATCCTTTTTAAAATGCTCAATGAGTGGAGGCTTATTGATAATCTTTCGATTCTTTCCAACCAAGGTTGTCAGACTCTGCAAAACCTGAATATTTCCCTGCCCTTTAGTCTCCTTGAGATAGACATCTAGCTTCTTCTGATGCTCTTTACTAAAGTGCTTACGAATATCTTTTTCACCAATAAACTCTTGAGCCAAATCTAAGTAGGGCATTTTTGCGTACTGCGCAATCCGCTTTTGATATTCGGAAGCGATGCGGTACACCAGCTTTTTGCCAAGAGCCCTATCTCCACCCAAGCTCTCCGATGCAATCAGAGCGCTTGCTACTAAACGCTTGATATCCCACTCCCAACTACCTGGCAAAGTTTCATCAAAATCATTAATACCGAATATCAAGCGGTGCTCGGCAGATCCAAATAAGCCAAAGTTAGAAACATGCATATCACCACAAAGCTGGACAGTAATATTAGTTGTGGGCTGATTGGCTAAATCCTGCGCCATGATAGCGGCGCCACCACGATAAAAAGCAAATGGGGACTGCAACATGCGTTCATAACGAATCGGAATCAGTGATTCAATCCGCTGCTTAGCTTGCGCTTCTAATATCGTGACCGGATCAATTCGGTGTGTGGGGGGTATATAGATGCCTTGATCAGAAAAGCTCACTACCTTACGCAAAGCTTTGCCATCTGCCATCCGTTTTTTAATACTAGGACGTGGGTCATGGAAGGACTCTACAGACTTCAAGACAGCAAATTGTGGCTTCTTCTCTAACGACATGGGCTACCTAGCTAATGAGACAACCCATCCATATTAATACTATTTAAATATAGGCACCCAGAATGAGCAATTAGACTATCTCGTCAAGATGCAATGAAAACCGTTTATCAACTACAAATTGCTTAATGTTTCGGTCTAATACATGTGAGCCTTGTTGCAGACTGCTCTCTTTAGCCTCTAAAGTAGCATCATGCTCGACCTCGTTACGGAAAACATTAGATAAGTATTTAGTCAGATTTGCGTTCATCTTGCTTTCACTTTCCTATGATGGCACACACTCTTATCCTAGGATGTATATATTTCAGTTTTATTAAGAATGAAAAAAAACCCAGCCTGAACTGGTTTTAAAAGGAGAGTAATGC
>Ga0194035_1001273_pt1 | contig 13484 bp, 9 predicted proteins | sample JunL2320m_MetaG_FD_148680 | JGI IMG/M metagenome (GOLD analysis project Ga0194035, IMG submission 148680) | Anoxic zone freshwater microbial communities from boreal shield lake in IISD Experimental Lakes Area, Ontario, Canada - Jun2016-L239-20m | ecosystem: Environmental > Aquatic > Freshwater >...
GAATCATCCTGCCGCTGTGGGTGTTGCTGCTGTCGCTGCCGCTGGGAAGCGTCTATGTGGCGAGCATCGACAGCGTCTACCCCGATCAGCAGCAGCGCGCAGCGTTCGCCGCCTCGGTGATGGCCAGCCCCGCGCAGCGCGCGCTGTACGGCAACATCTACAACGACTCCATCGGGGCCACCGCGCTTTGGAAGGCGGGGGTCTACCACGCCCTGATCGGCGTCGCTGCGATCCTCACCGTCATCCGCCACACCCGCGGCGACGAAGAGTCCGGCCGCACCGAACTGCTGGACTCGACGGTGGTGGGCCGCTACGCCGCGCTGACCGCCGCCCTGCTGCTGGCCTTCGGCGCCTCGGCGGCCACCGGGCTGATCGGTACGGCCGGGCTGCTGCGCACCGATGTCCCAGCGGCCGGTTCGGTGGCGTTCGGCGCGGCGTTGACCGGTTCGGGTCTGGTGTTCGCCGCGGTGGCCGCGGTGGCCGCGCAACTGAGCGCGTCGGCGCGAACCGCCCGTGGCATCGCCTTCGCGGCCCTGGGTTCCGCGTTCGGACTGCGGGCCATCGGGGATGCCGGAAGCGGTGTGCTGTCCTGGTTCTCGCCGCTCGGCTGGGCGCTTCAGGTCCGTCCGTACGCCGGTGAACGGTGGTGGGTTCTGGGCCTGCAGGCACTGGCCACACTGCTCCTCGTCGCTCTGGCCTACCGGCTGCTGCGCGATCGCGACGTCGGCGCCGGGCTGATCGCCGAGCGGCCGGGGCACCCTGCTGCCCCCGCGTGGCTGGCCGGCACATTCGGACTCGCGTGGCGGTTGCAGCGCTCAGCGCTGGTGGCGTGGACGGTGGGACTGGGGTTGTATGCCCTGCTCGCCGGGAGTGTGGTCAACGCCGTCGGCACCGAGATCGGCGACAGCGCCCGGATGCGCGAGATCATCGACCGCTTCGGCGGCACCGCCTCCCTGGAGTGGGCGTTCATCGCGATCTCGTTCAGCTTCCTCGGCGTCGGTGCCGCGGCCCAGGCGATCTCGGCCACCCTGCGCCTGCACAACGAGGAGGTCAACTCTCGGGCCGAGGCGTTGCTCGCAGGTTCGGTCAGCCGATTGCGCTGGGCGACAAGTCATCTGCTGTTCGCACTGCTGGGCACGACGGTGTCGCTGATGACGGCCGGCGCGGTGGCCGGTCTCGCCTACGGCATCGCCGCGGGCGACGTGGGCGCCAAACTTCCCGGGGTCCTGGCCGCCGCCGCGGTGCAACTTCCCGCGGTGTGGCTGATGGCTGGGGTAACCCTGGCCCTGATCGGGCTGGCGCCCCGGGTCGCCCCGGCCGCCTGGGCGGTGCTTGTCGGCTTTATTGCCCTGTACCTGTTGGGTTCGGTTGCCGGCATGCCCCAATGGGTTCAGGACCTGAGTCCGTTCACCCACATTTCCCGGGTGCCGGGTGAACCGCTTCGCGTTGCACCGCTGTTGTGGTTGCTCGCGGCCGCCGCCACCCTGACAGGGGTCGGCCTGGCAGGGTTGCGGCGCCGCGATATCCGCTGATCAGCCCTTGCGGATCAGCTTCTTGTTGACGAACTCGTCGATGCCGAAGCGGCCGAGTTCACGGCCGAAACCGGACCTCTTGACACCGCCGAACGGCAGTTCCACGCCGTCTGCTTCGACGACGTTGACAAACACCATGCCGGCGTCGATCCGGTCGGCTACGCGCTGCGCCTGCTCGGGGTCGTTGGTGAAGACATAGGACCCCAACCCGAACGGGATGTCGTTGGCCACTTCGACGGCCTCGTCCTCGGAGCTCACCTTGTACACCTGGGCGACCGGCCCGAACAGTTCCTCACGGTAGGCCGGTGAGTCACTGGTGATACCGGTCAGGACCCCGGGCGGGAACCAGGCACCCTTGCGCTCGCCGTTGGACGTCAGCTTCGCACCCGCGGCGACCGCGGCGTCGACCTGCTCGGCCAGGCGCTTCGCCGCGGCCGCGGAGGACAACGGCGCGAGTTCATCAGCCGCGCCGAGGACTTTCGCGGTGAACTTCTCCAGGAAGTCGTCGTAGAGATTCTCCGCGACGATGATGCGCTTGGCGGCGTTGCACGCCTGCCCGCTGTTGCCCAGACGGGCGGCGACGGCGGCGTCGACGGTGGCGTCCAAGTCGTCGGCGCCGAGCACGATGAAAGGATCCGAGCCGCCGAGTTCGAGCACCACCTTCTTGAGGTTGCGCCCGGCGATCTCGGCCACCGCGGCGCCGGCCCGCTCAGAGCCCGTCAGCGAGACACCCTGGATGCGCGGGTCGGCGATCGCCGCGGCGATCTGCTCGTTGGTGGCATAGACGTTGACGTAGGCACCCTCGGGATAGCCGGCGTCGCGGAAGATCGCCTCGAGGGCCTCGGCTGACTCCGGGCACTGCGGGGCGTGCTTGAGCACGATGGTGTTGCCCAGCGTCAGGTTCGGACCGGCGAACCGGGCCACCTGGTAGGCCGGGAAGTTCCACGGCATGATGCCCAGCAGCACGCCGACGGGCCTGCGCTGGATGACGGCGGTGCCTTCTCCGCCGAGCAGGTCGATCGACTCGTCGGCCAGGAACCGCTCCGCATTGTCGGCGTAGAACTCGTAGATGGCGGCGCTGAAGTCGACCTCGCCGAGCGCCTGATCGAGGTTCTTGCCCATCTCGCGGTGCATGATCTCGGCCAACTGCTCGCGGCGTTCGGTGTGCAAGGCTCCTACCCGCCTGGTCAAAGCGGCCCGATCGGCGACGGTGGAGTTCGCCGACCGGTCCCTGAAGGCCGCGGCGGCGGACGCGATCGCACGTTCGATATCGGCGTCGGTGGCGGTTGGGTATTCGCGAACCACCTCACCGGTGGCGGGGTCGGTTACCGCATACAGCGTCATCATCATCCTCGGTTTACTGGGGCACGGACAGGGGTCGTCCCCAGGATGCCACTGCACGACCGGTGCCGGGGTGGAGATGGCGTTGGAGATGACTTAGTGACGAACACCGGTCGCGCGGCATACCGTGATCGCAAGGACGGCGTGGGCACGGCTGCCGGCGAACCGATGACGCAGCAGCGAATGGCCACGATGGCTAATGATCGCGATTCTGTTGTCCAGATTGTCCATGCCTACCGGGCCGTTCCCCCAGTAGCCTGAACACCGGACTCACCTGGAAGGACAGCCATGACCCTCACCGCGCCGGCGCCTCAGAAGGACACCTACTCCCCCCTCGAGCTGTTCGATATCGACCGGCTCCTCGACTCCGACGAGCGTGACATCGCCGCCACGGTCCGCAAGTTCGTCGACACCCGGCTCAAGCCCAACGTCGCCGACTGGTTCGAGTCAGCCTCCCTGCCGAAGGAGTTGGCCCGCGAGTTCGGCCAACTCGGCGTGATGGGCATGCATCTGCACGGCTATGGCTGCGCGGGCACCAACGCCGTCAGCTATGGCCTGGCTTGTATGGAGCTGGAGGCCGGCGACAGCGGGTTCCGCAGCTTCGTGTCGGTGCAGGGCTCGCTGTCGATGTTCTCGATCTACCGCTACGGCTCCGAGGAACAGAAGCGGGAATGGCTGCCCCGGCTGGCCGCCGGCGAGGCGATCGGCTGCTTCGGCCTGACCGAGGCCGACTTCGGCTCCAACCCGGCCGGCATGCGCACCCGCGCCCGGCGCGACGGCCCAGGAGAAAACTCGGACTGGGTGATCAACGGCACCAAGATGTGGATCACCAACGGCAACCTCGCCGACGTCGCCACCGTGTGGGCGCAGACCGACGACGGCATCCGCGGCTTCCTGGTGCCCACCGACACCCCAGGGTTCTCTGCCAACATCATCCACAAGAAGCTCTCGTTGCGCGCCTCGGTCACCTCTGAACTCGTGCTGGACAACGTCCGGCTGCCGGCCAGCGCGCAGCTGCCCGAGGCCCGCGGCCTGGGCGCCCCGCTGTCGTGCCTGAACGAGGCCCGGTTCGGCATCGTGTTCGGCGCCCTCGGCGCGGCGCGTGACGCCCTGGAGACCACCATCGCCTACACCCAGAACCGCGACGTCTTCGACCGGCCGCTGTCCAGCTACCAGCTCACCCAGGAGAAGCTGGCCAACATGACCCTCGAACTCGGCAAAGGCACGCTGCTGGCCATCCACCTGGGCCGGATCAAGGACGCCGACGGCGTAAGGCCCGAGCAGGTGAGCCTGGGCAAGCTCAACAACGTGCGGGAGGCGATCGCCATCGCGCGCGAGTGCCGAACCCTGTTGGGCGGCAGCGGAATCACCCTGGAGTACTCGCCGTTGCGGCACGCCAACAACCTCGAGTCGGTGCTGACCTACGAGGGCACTTCCGAGATGCACATGCTCTCGATCGGCAAAGCGCTCACCGGCCACGCAGCGTTCCGCTGAGATGACGGCGAGCATCGCCCACCTCGTCGCCGGGCGGTGGCGCGACGGGGCCGGGGAACTGGTGCGCAGCATCAACCCCACCCGGCCCGATCAGGTTGTCGCCGAGGGTAAGTCGGCCACCCGGGCTGACCTGGACGACGCCGTGACCTCGGCCGGCGAGGCCCTGCACGACTGGGCGGCCACCCCGATCCACTCCCGGGGCGCGGTCCTGGCCGCCGCGGCGGCCATCGTCGACCTCAACGCCGAGCCGTGGGGTCTGGAACTGGCACTCGAGGAGGGCAAGACCCGCGCCGAAGGCGTCGGCGAGGTGCGCCGCGCCGCGCAGATCTTGCGCTACTACGCCGGTGAGGGCGACCGGCTGGCCGGGGAGATCTTCGCCTCGCCGCGGGCCGGCGAGCAGATCCTGGTCACCCGCAAGCCGGTCGGCGTCGTGTGCGTGATCACCCCGTTCAACTTCCCGATCGCCATTCCGGCCTGGAAGATCGTGCCCGCACTGGTCTACGGCAACACCGTGGTGTGGAAACCCGCGAGTTCGGTTCCGCTGCTGGCGATCCGACTGGCTCAGGCCCTCACCGAGGCCGGCCTACCGGCGGGTGTGCTCAATCTCCTGGTCGGGAACTCCGGCGTCGGCGACGCGTTGGTCAACCACGAGGGCATCGCGGCGATCACCTTCACCGGTTCCACCGGGGTGGGACGCCGTATCGCCGCCGCGGCGGCGGCACGCGGGATACCCATGCAGGCCGAGATGGGCGGCAAGAACGCCGCTGTGGTGCTCGACGACGCTGACTTCGACCTGGCTGTCGAACAGGTGATGCTGGGCGCCTTCCGCTCGACCGGCCAGAAGTGCACGGCCACATCGCGATTGATCCTCACCGACGGCATCGCCGACAAATTCCTCGCCTCGCTAGTGGCGCGCGCCGATGCGCTGACGGTGGGAGATCCCACTGACGACCGCACGCAGATGGGGCCGGTCATCAGCAGCGCCGCGCAGGCGCAGATCACCGCCGGGATCGACACCTCCACGTCGCAGGGTGCGACCCTGCTCGCCGGCGGCGGCGCCTACAGCGACGGGCTACTGGCAGACGGCTACTTCGTGGCGCCGACCATCGTCGAACTCAACGGACCGGCCGACGTCTGGGCAACCGAACTGTTCGGCCCGGTGCTGGCGGTCAGACGCGCCAGCGACCCCGACGAAGCGTTCGCACTGGCAAACGACAGCGAATTCGGTCTCTCCGCAGCGGTATTCACCCAGGATCTGACCCGGGCGTTGCAAGCCATGGACTGCATCGACGTCGGGGTTCTGCACGTCAACTCCGAGTCGGCCGGCGCGGATCCGCACGTTCCGTTTGGCGGCGCCAAGAAGAGTGGACTGGGTCCTAAAGAGCAGGGGTCCGCCGCCCGGGAATTCTTCACCCACACCACGACTGTGTATCTGCGCGGCGGAGCCCCGGGGGGCGACATCGGCAGTAGAGCCCCGGGGGGCGACATGGGCAGTAGAACCGCCCGCGCATGAGCGTCGGCGCACTGGACGGAATCGTCGTCGTCGACTTCAGCCGGGTGCTGGCCGGACCGTACGCCACCATGATGCTCGGTGACTACGGCGCCGACGTGATCAAGGTGGAACGCCCCGGCGTGGGCGACGATACCCGCGCGTGGGGCCCGCCGTATGACTCAGAAGGCGTTGCCACCTACTTCAACGCGATCAACCGCAACAAGCGCTCGGTGAGCGTGGATCTGAGCACACCCGCCGGTGTGGCGACGGCCCGCGAACTGGTCGCAGGCGCCGATATCGTGGTGGAGAACTTCCGCCCCGGCACCATGGAGCGCCTGGGGCTTGGTTACGCCGAGTTGCTAAAGATCCGGCCCGGCCTGATCTACTGTGCCATAACGGGTTTCGGGCGCGACGGTGGCGCAGCGCTGTCGGGCTACGACCTGCTGGTGCAGGCGGTGGGCGGATTGATGAGCGTGACCGGACCGGCGCCGGGTGCACCCAGCAAGGTGGGAGTGGCCCTGGTCGACGTGCTCACCGGCCTGCATGCGCTGTCCGGGATTCTGGCCGCACTGCGCCACCGGGACCGCACCGGCGAGGGCCAGCGGGTGGACACCAACCTGCTGTCGTCGCTGTTGTCGTCGATGGTCAACCAGGCCTCGGGTTACCTGGGGGCCGGTTCGGTGCCGGGGATCATGGGCAATCGTCACCCCAGCATCACCCCCTACGAGACCTTCGACACCGCCGACCGGCCCATTGCCGTGGCGGTGGGTAACGACAAGCAGTTCGCCGCTCTCACCGACCAGCTCGGAGTTGCGGAAATACTGTCCGACAAACGTTTCGGCTCCAATCCCGACCGGGTAGCCAACCGGGATGCATTGTGCGCGATCCTCGGCGAGGTGTTCCTGACCCGCGGCGCGGACCACTGGCACGAGGTGCTCAACGGTGCCGGGGTGCCGGCCGGGCCGATCAACGACCTCGCCGAGGCGTTCGCCTACGCCGAGCGGCTCGGGCTTGCTCCGGTTGTGCCGGTGCCGGGCACCGCCACGCCGCAGGTGGCCAACCCGGTGGGACTGTCGGCCACACCGGTCACCTACCGGCTGGCGCCCCCCGCTCTGGACACCGAAGGCGAATCATGACCGCCGCAGTCCCCCAGAGCAGCTGCCGGACCGGCTGAGAATGACGGTTACCGTCGGCTGGCTGGCCCGGCAGTCTCACCTGGGCCTCTCCGTGGTGGCCGGTGCGCAGCACGTCGACCGGGAAATCCAGTGGGCACATGCGATCGAACTGGCCGACCCGGCTCCTTACCTGTCCGGCGGCGAGTTGGTGATGACGACCGGCATCACCGTCGGCATCGATCCGCAAGCCCAGTTCGACTACGTCGCCCGTCTGGTGACCGCCGATGCGGCCGCTCTCGCGTTCGACACCGGAACGAATTTCACACAGGTGCCCGGCGGAATCATCAGCGCCGGAGACGAACTGGGGATGCCGATCCTGCGGGTGCCGGCCTCCACGCCGTTCATCGCCATCACCCGAGCGGTCATCGACGCAATCAACGCCGATCAATTCGCGGCGGTGCAGCGCACGGTCGAACTGCAAGAACGGCTGGCCCGTGAGACCTTGCGAGGCGGCATCCCGGCCCTGGTGGCCACCCTCGGCCGCGCGCTGAGCGCGACGGTAGTGGCGGTGTCCACCGACGGCCGTCTGCTCGCCGGAGCAGGACCGGAACAGCAGCGAGTCGCCGGCCTGGCCGGCGAATTGATCGGTAATGCAGCGAAGAAGTCGCCGGCCAGTCGGGTGTTCGCCGACGGCGACGGCTATTGCACGCTGCAGACCCTGCGGGCCGCCTCAATCGCGCGTGGCTATCTGGCCGTCCGCTCCGGCCGTGGGCTGTCGAGCCCGGACCGCCTATTGGTGGCGCACGCGGTGTCGTTGATCAGCATCGAACTCGAGAAGCCGACGCAGGTCCTCGACGCGGCGCAGCGGCTGCGGATTGCGGTGACCCAGGGGCTCATCGCGAAGCCCGACTCGGCGGAGCCGACGGTGTTGCGCTACTTCGGATTCGAATCCGACACGCAGGTGGTGGCCGTCGTGCTGGCCGGAGTCGGACCAACGCTCACCGCGGCCGACCATGTGCACCGGATTCTGCATCGCCAGGGTGCGCCGTTTCTGATGTGCCCCTGGCAGGAGGACCTAATCGTCATCCTCCCGGCGGACCACGATGGGCAGATCACTCTGCTGCACAAAGAGTTACGCGAACTTCTCGAGCCGGGGTTGCGGGCCGGACTGAGCACTGCCGGACCGATCGGGGAGATCGAGATCATGGTGGCGCAGGCCCGTACGGCCGCTCGCGCGCGCGCCGCGGAGCCGGTTCGGCGGTTCGACCGCCTCGGTGTGTTCGACGCGATCCTCTCCGGGCGCACCACCGGGGAACTCAGCGCACTCGCCGAGGTGCTGCGGCCGCTCGAAGACCATGAGCTGGTGCCCACGCTCACGGCGTTCCTGGAGCACAACGGCCATCTGGAGAGCGCGGCTGCCGCATTGGGCGTGCACCGCCACACGGTGCGCAACAGGGTGGGCCGTATCGGCGAGATTCTCGGCCAGGATATTGATTCCGCCGACACCCGGGCGCAGCTGCTGATCGCCGTGCGCGCCCGGGAGATGGCCGGACTGACCGCCAGTGGGTGATCACACGGACCCCGGTGATCCTGAGCGCCGGGGCCGTCGGCTGACCGCATCTGATGCAGGTCGCGGGACTAGGGCCGGCCGGTCTGCTGACCATGTAGGTTACCTGTCGAGCTTCGATCTCCGACACAGAATGGGCCCCTAACCCATGACCAGAGCCACCGGTTCTTCAGATACTTCAACGTTGCCACCGTTGCAGCGGACGGCTACGCGCAACGCGCCGCACCGCTAGTCGGGAGGCGCGGGTGGATCCTTTCGGAAGGGCGACACTCTTCGTATTGCTAGCGGCGGGTTTGACGCTTTTCTTCGTGCAATCGATTCATGGCACTGGAACGGCGGATTCGAGCGGCGCCCCAGCCGGGGCCAGCCCGGATGGTCGCTGGTTGAACCTCACGCTGCAGTTGGATCTACCCGACAGGGAATCATCGGTGGTGACAGGGAACTACCGGTTCAGTTCGAATACGGTTGTTGCCAAGGGCGATACGTGGTCCGTAGCAATGTCACCGCACCATCCGAGCTGGTTCCGCATCCTTTTCGGGCAGCGTAATAATGCCGAGGCCGACCTGGCATTTCATGCCCAGTTGCCGGCTAACCAACCCCCCGGCTCAGCCAGCTGACCCCGCCGGCACCCGTGCCACGCCAGTTGGTCACCGCGCGCAGTCGACCCGGCATGCCCTGTGGCGCTGTCTATGGCCTGGGCGTTCAGGGCAGCCGCCGACGTCAGCAAGACCCTCACCCGTGTCGGTGATCAGACCCGCTGTCTTCGTCAATACCAACCCGGCGGTAGCTGTCCGCCCGGGCAGCACTCCCCGCCGACGCCGCACGGCGGCCATGGCTGCGGAGGCGGTGGCGGATACGGCGGTCCCGGCGGTAATGGATCTGGTGCCGGGGTTTCGGCGATAACTGACCGGCCTATCGGGTTAAGGTTCTGAATCGGCGACGATGCCGACCGCGACGGTAGGAGAATTGCTCCATGGCTTCGGCATTGATTGATGCTCTTGGTTCGCAGCGGGGTGGTCTGACCCTGTTGAAATTGCTTGCGGACAACAGTTTTGATTCGATTCTGGTCACCGATGCGTCTGCCAAGGGTCGCATCGTCTACGCGAACAAGGCCTTCAAGAAGCTCACCGGATACGACCCGTCGGAGGTTGTCGGTAAGGATCCTCGGATCCTTCAGGGTCCGGGCACCGACCGGAAGGTGATCGACCGGATCGCCGCCACGCTGAAAGCCGGCGGACGGTTCGAGGGCCGCGCGGTCAACTACAAGAAAGACGGCACGCCGTTCATCATGAACTGGCGGATGTTTCCGCTCAAAGACGGCGGTCAGATCGTCGCCTGGGTGGCCATCCAGCGCGAGGCGCTTTCGGCCACGTAGCGGTCCGGGCACACCTCTCAGCCGACGAGGTAGTCCGAGAGCGTCTCCAGGGACCGGCCCGCGTAACCGCGCCACAGTCGGGCGAACACCGGCAGCGCCGGTGCGCTGAAGGCCGATTTGGGGTGCAGCACCCACCGCCAGGTGACCCGTGCCCCAGTACCCGCGGGGGCGAAGACCCAAGCGCCCTCGACGTGGTCGATCAACGGCGCCATCGGGCCGGTGATCCCGGTGATGGTGTAGGCGAAGGACCTCCCCGGTTTGACATCGGTCAGTGTCTCGCGCATGGTCCCGCCGCCGGCCAGGGCGATGGTGCGGGTCTGACCCGCACCGTTCCAGTCACCGTGCTGATCGCGGACCTCCTTGATCGGCGGGATCGGTCCGAACCAGTGCCGGAACAACGACGGCAACGGCATCGGGAGCGTCCTGGCGAACGCCTCCTCGGGATCGATCGGAATCGCGCGTGAACGCTCGACGGAGACCGGGTGTGCCATGAGGCGATGCTAGCCGGGCAGCGACTGACACCTAATGTCGACGGCTGAACAAGGGCGCGGCCCGCCCGGTCAGCGGGGGCAGATCGAAGAAGCCGCGGATACCGGGACCTGCCGCGCAGACGGCCGGTATGGCGTTGACGCAGTGCGCGGCGGTGGCGACCACGCCCGGATTGCTGACCAACCCCTCCTCCACGGTCTCCGGCTGCCAGCCCTTGATGGTGACGAAGGTGTTCGGGTGGCCCCGCACCTCGATCTCGTAGCGCTCCCCCGCCGGGCCGAATGACCATGGCGGATCAAGGTTCTCCTCACCCATCAGCCAGTTGACCGCGACGCGGACGACGATCGTGTTGGTCACCACGGCGTCCCAGCAGAACCGCCGGCCGGCCACCTCCCCGGGCCGGATCACTCCGATCGGCGAATCGATCGGCGCGGTCGCCACGGCGATCTGCTGACTGGTGCGGATCACCGGCTCGGCATCGAAGCCGAGGCGATCGACGATCAGCCGCACCGACTGGAAGAACCCACCGTTGAGGAGCTTCTGCATCGGCCCGCTCAGCGCATTCTCGGGCGTCCCGCCGAAGCCCATGACGTGGCGCAGCACGTCCGGCGCCCCGTAGGTGCGCAGATCGGAATACTCCTCGGCTCGCACATGGGTGATGCCGGTGGACATCACCGACAGCAGCAGGGGGAACAGTTCGGTGGCCGCACCGGGCCCGATGCCGGCCCCGTGCAGAGTCGCGTTGCCTGCCAGCGCCGCAGCCTGCAGCGGGGCGGACTCCGCCGCACTCGGGTAGAACCAGCCGACCGGGCTGACGACGTTCTTGCCCGACCGCAGCAGGGCGGCAACCTCGTCGACGTTGGGCAACAGCGGGGCGTAGACCACGACGTCGGCGTCCAGCGCCAGGATGTCCTCGAGGCTGTCAGTGGCGATCACCCCCAGGGGGCCGGTTCCGATGATCTCCCCAACATCGCTGCCGGCCTTGGCCTTCGAGTGCACCCAGCAGCCGATGAGTTGGAGGTCCGGGCGCTCGAGCACCGCCCTGATCGCCGCCACCCCGACTGATCCGGTGGCCCATTGCACCACCCGAAGCGCCATACCGGCAGACTAACTCCTGTCGACCGAAGGGATTCTCCATGAGCAACAAGCCGGGCAACAAGGTGTTCGTCGTCGGGGTCGGGATGACCAAGTTCGAGAAGCCCGGCAGCCGCGAGGGCTGGGACTACCCCGACATGGCCCGCGAGTCGGGAACCAAGGCACTTTCCGACGCCGGTGTCGACTACCGGCAGATCGAGCAGGGCTTCGTCGGCTACGTCGCCGGTGACTCCACGTGCGGTCAGCGCGCGCTCTACGAACTGGGCATGACCGGAATCCCGATGGTCAACGTCAACAACAACTGCTCCACCGGTTCCACCGCGCTGTATCTGGGTGCGCAGTCGATCAGGGGCGGTCTTGCCGACTGCGTGCTCGCGCTGGGTTTCGAGAAGATGCAACCGGGATCGCTGGGCGGCGGAGCCGACGACCGCGAGTCCCCGCTGCGCCGCCACATCAAGGCGCTGGCCGAGATCGACGAACTCGCCTTCCCGGTAGCGCCCTGGATGTTCGGCGCCGCCGGACGGGAGTACATGCGCGACTATGGCGCCACCGCAGAACACTTCGCCAAGATCGGCTACAAGAACCACAAGCATTCGGTCAACAATCCCTATGCGCAGTTCCAGGAGGAGTACAGCCTGGAGGACATCATGGCGGCGAAGATGATCTCCGACCCGCTGACCAAACTGCAGTGCTCGCCGACATCCGACGGCTCGGCCGCGGCGGTGCTGGCCTCGGAGGAGTTCGTCGACAAACACGGTCTGGCCGGGCAGGCCGTCGAGATCGTCGGCCAGGCGATGACCACCGACTTCGCGTCGACATTCGACGGGTCGGCCCGCAACATCATCGGTCACGACATGAATGTGCAAGCCGCGCAGCAGGTTTACGACCAGAGCGGCCTGGGTCCGCAGGACTTCCAGGTGATCGAGCTGCATGACTGTTTCTCGGCCAACGAGCTGCTGCTGTACGAGGCGCTGGGCCTGTGCGGCGACGGCGAGGCGCCGAAGCTGATCGACTCGGGCGACACCACCTACGGCGGCCGGTGGGTGGTCAACCCGTCGGGCGGGCTGATCTCCAAAGGGCACCCGCTCGGGGCCACCGGGCTGGCGCAGTGCAGCGAGCTGACCTGGCAGCTGCGCGGCACGGCGGACAAGCGTCAGGTCGACAATGTCACCGCCGCGCTGCAGCACAACATCGGCCTGGGCGGCGCCGCGGTGGTCACGGCGTATCAGCGCGCCGAGCGATAATTCCCCGCGAGCAGACGCAAACTCGCACTGTCGCGCCCCGGATGGTGCGACTTTGTGTCTGCTCGCGGGATCAGGCGAGGGTGACGACGTCGTAGGCGCCATCGGCGTAGCGGGCGCGGATGGTCTTCTTGTCGTACTTGCCGACGCTGGTGCGCGGGATCTCCTCGACGAATGTCCAGCGTTCCGGAAGCCACCAGCGAACCACCTTGTCGGCCAGGTAATTTCGCAGCTCCTCGGCCGTCAAGTCCGCGTCGTCCTGCAGGACGACTGCGGCCAGTGGGCGCTCCTGCCACCGCTCGTCGGGGACGCCCACGACCGCGGCCTCGCGCACCAGTGGGTGGGCGATGAGCGTGTTCTCCAAATCCACCGAGGAGATCCACTCGCCGCCGGACTTGATGACGTCCTTGGCCCGGTCGGTGAGCGTGATGTAGCCCTGGGCATCGATGCGGCCGACGTCGCCGGTGCGCAGCCAGCCGGACTCGAACTTCGACGGGTCGGTGTTGCGATAGTAGGAGCCGGTGATCCACGGTCCGCGGACCTCAAGTTCACCGACTGCGACGTTGTCGTTGGGCAGCGTCGCACCCTCGTCGTCGACGATGCGGGCCTCCACGCCGCACATCGGGCGGCCCTGGGTGGCGCGGATCTCCCAGAGCTTCTCCGGGGGTGTGCCGGGAGCCGGCCAGGCCAGCGTGGCCATCGGGGAGGTCTCGGTCATCCCCCACAACTGCCGAATCTGCACA
>Ga0194035_1001275_pt1 | contig 13482 bp, 9 predicted proteins | sample JunL2320m_MetaG_FD_148680 | JGI IMG/M metagenome (GOLD analysis project Ga0194035, IMG submission 148680) | Anoxic zone freshwater microbial communities from boreal shield lake in IISD Experimental Lakes Area, Ontario, Canada - Jun2016-L239-20m | ecosystem: Environmental > Aquatic > Freshwater >...
GGTGCTCAACGAGATGGCTCGTCAGAACCTTCCGGAGCCACGGGTTCAGTATCCATTTCGGATGCCCGATGGTCGACGCATCCGATTCGATTTTGCGTGGCCAACGCTACGCGAAGCGCTCGAGGTCGACCATCCGTTCTGGCATGCGGGGGCATCCGAGTCGCATCGAGACAAGCATCGAGACCGCAAAATGGGCACGGTCGGATGGCATACAACTCGCATCACGAGCCTCGACATCGACGGCGGCCTCCGCGAATCGATCGCCGATATCGCCGCGATCTTGGCCCAAGCCCGTCCCCACCGCTGACCCCGGCGCAGCATCGTCCCCAAACCCTGTTGCATGGGCGCGATTTGGGACAACTGCTGTCCCAAATCGCGCCCATGCAGACAAATGCCGGGCTGAAGAGCCGGGCGGATTAGGGGAGTGGGCTATCTGGCGGTGATGCCGGTGCCGGTTGGGATGCTGATGGTGATCGCGCTGAAGTCGACGGTGCCGCCGAGTCGAGGCTGGGCGTAAGCGACGGTGGTCGCCACGAGCTGCAGGGTCACGCTGGTGCCGGGGTGTGCAGTAAATGCAACCACCTCAAGCGGAACTGTCACCGTGTGCGGCTGGCCATCGAGCGTGACAGCGATGGGCGTGATCTGGTTGCCGAGCACGAGTCCGGTGGTGTCATCGACCAGTTGAGCGAACACCCGAGTGGGCCGCACGCCATCGGGCGTGCTGCCGCTATAGGTGATGGTCAGTTCGGGTGCGCCGATCATGATCGCAGTAGTTGCAGATGCAACTACTTTCACATTGACGGCGTTGGTTGCCTTGGTTGGCGTGATCGGTGGAACCACTGCATCGAGAATCGATCCGGTGCTTGCGTTGGTTACGGGGCCCGCTCCGCCGTCGGCTGTGAGCGACAGTGATCCGCTGCCCTCGGCGCTGAGGGCGTCGCCAGCAGTAACGGGGTAATCGTCGGCCACGTATGAGATGCCGTCTTGATCGACGAACTCAAACCGTGCGCCAGTACTCACTGCAGCATCCTGTTTCACATAGCGATCGAGCCAGGCGATGCTGGCGTCGGACACGCGAGCAACATCGCCCGCCTTGGTCAAGCAGATGCCGTGGCCGCCGCAGAACCACATCATCGCCGACGGAGCGCCCGAGTTCTTGAGTAACGCGTAGTTGCTGATTGCTTCGTCGAGCGAGAACAAGGTGTCGACGGTGCCCTGCACGATCAGCGTCGGAATCTTGATCTTGCTGATCAAGTCGCCAGGGCCGCGGCTGGCAAACCACGCCTTGTTTTCGTCGGACACAGTGCCGGTGTCCTTGCTCGAAGCGTTGGCATCGGTGATGTGCGGATCAACCTGGCGACCGTTGGACACAAGCGTCAAGATGCCCGACCATCCGGTCTTGGCCGTGTCGGACTTGAACAAACTGGTGACCAACGAGTGCCACGCAATCACCGGCACGATTGCGTCGACACGGCAGTCGATCGCAGCAGTGACCAACTGGATGCCGCCACCATACGAAGCGCCGATCATCCCCATCCGTGGGTCGCCCGCTTGATCGAGTTCTACTGCAGGTTGTTCGGCAACCCAATCGATGAGCTGGCCAACATCGAGCGCCTCGTGGTCTACATCATCGATGGTGATGGTGCCGGTGGACTTTCCGAAACCGCGAGGATCCCACGTGAGCACGTTGTAGCCGGCGGCGCGCAATGTGGCGATGTTCACTTGGCCGAGGATGCCAACGACGTCGGGATTGGTGTCGCCACCCGAACCCCAGCCGGGACCCATCAACACGGTTGGGGCCACCTCGCCAGATGCGAGTGACGGCAGCGGGAACCAATGGGCGCGGATGATGGTGCCATCGAACGAGGTGATGTCGTAGTCGCTGGCCGCATCGGCAGCAGCGGTTGCTGCAGGAGCGCCAGCGTCCTTCACCGAACAGCCGGCCGAAGCCGCTGCAGTGTCGGCGGTAGCGGTGTCGGTGGTGACTGAAGCCAGTGTCGATGTTGCAACTGACGAGTTGGTGGTGCTCGAGGAACTGCATGCCGCCACGGTGAGCGCAGCCACACACACCAAGGTCGCCCGCATTTTGTTTGCATGGGCGCGGTTTGGGACAACTGCTGTCCCAAACCGCGCCCATGCGGGATGGGTGAGGGTGGTGGTGGCGGCGGCTGGGGATGGGGCGCAGCGGTGCGACCGGAGACGGGAGAGCAGCATGGGTGTCAAAGTATCAGGCTCGATATCGCGCCGTATCGAGGATCTCTTGGGACTTCCGGCCCTAGTAGCCGCTGGCGCTATGGGCGTACCGTCCACATCAGAGTCGAATCGCTCGATCTATTCCGACAAGCGACCTCTCGGTCGAGATATGGGGCCTATCGCCGTGATGAGTTACCCAACCGACAAGATCCGCAATGTTGTGCTGGTCGGCCATAGCGGGTCTGGCAAGACCACGTTGGCAGAGGCTCTTTTGGTGAAGGCAGGAGCGATTGAGCGCGGCGGGCGTGTGGATGAAGGCACCAGTGTGCTCGACAATGAACCAGAGGAGATCCGTCGGCGGCTCTCGCTCACGCTCTCGATGGCGCCGTTCGAATGGCAGGCCCCCGACGGCCTGACCTACAAGATCAATCTGATCGACACTCCCGGATATGCCGATTTCGTCGACGAGGTCGATGCCGCGCTCGATGTTGCCGACCTTGCCGTGGTCGTGGTGAGCGCTGTTGATGGTGTCGAGTTGCAGACCGAACTGCTGTGGCGCAAGGTTGCCGAACGGGGCATGCCGCGCATGATCTTCGTGAACAAGCAGGATCGTGAACGTGCCGATTTCGATGGCGTGCTCGCTCAGCTGCGAGCCGTTTTTGGCGCAGCGGTGCTCGCGCTTGAGCTTCCGCTTGGTGAGGCCGCGGGCCTGCACGGGGTCGCCGATGTGCTCGCCGAGGAGGCGCTCGAATACTCATCTGGCAGTCCGCGCCGTGTCGATGAGTTGCCGCAGGACATTGTCGACCGCGAGCACGACGCACACACGGCGCTCGTCGAGGACATCGTTGCCGGCGACGACGAGCAGCTTGGCCACTACCTCGCTGGCGACGAGCTCAGCGTGGCTGATCTTGAGCGAACCCTCGCACGCGAAGTTCGTGAGTGCGCAGCGTTCCCGCTGTTGGTTGGCTCGGCCGTCACCGGCGTCGGCGTTGATCGCCTTGCTGACTTCATCTGCGAGCTCGGGCCGTCGCCGCTTGATCGAGCAGTCGGTGTGATCGCCGCAGAGCAAATAGTTCCGGTTTCGGCCGATGTTTTGGGCTCGTCGTTGGCCTACGTATTCAAGACCGTTGCTGATCCGTTCGTGGGCCAGCTGTCGTTGTTCAAAGTGCTGTCGGGAACCATCACCGCTGACGACCGTTTGGTGAACGGTCGAACCGGTGGCGACGAACGGTTACGCACGCTGTTCACGTTGCGCGGCAAGGAGCAGGCGCCGTTGGCGAAGCTATCCGCGGGCGACATCGGCGGCGTGTCGAAGCTGGCCGACTCGCGCGCCGGCGACACGTTGGCGCCGAAAGGTCTGCCGGTGTCGAAGCCCATCAACGATCGCCTCGTGCCGCAGCTTGGTGTGGCGATCACGCCTCGCACCCAGGCCGACGACGACAAGCTGGGCTCCGCGTTGAACAGGTTGCTTGCCGAGGATCCGTCGCTGCGGCTGGACCATGTTGCAGAAACGGGTCAGACGATCTTGCGTGGCTTTGGCGAAATGCACCTCGCTGTTGCCATCGAACGGCTCGCCCGCAAATTCGGCGTCAATGTAGACACGGGAGAGGTGCGAGTGGCCTATCGAGAAACCATCGCTGGTACCGCCGAAGCTGCGGGCAAAGTGAAGAAACAGACCGGTGGTCATGGCCAGTACGCGGTAGCGAACCTACGTGTTGCGCCCTTGCTTCGTGGAGCCGGGTTCGAGTTCACCGATTCGATTGTGGGCGGGGCGTTACCTCGCACGTTTATCTCGGCCGTGCAAAAAGGTGTCGAGGAAGCGATGCTGCGCGGCGGCGTCTATGGCTTCCCTGTGGTCGATGTCCATGTCGATTGTTTCGACGGCAAGTTCCACTCGGTCGACTCAAGCGAAATGGCGTTTAAGTCGGCCGCTGCTCAGGGCCTCAAAGACGCGCTCGCCGCCGCTGGAGTGTCGGTGCTTGAACCAATTTCACTGGTCACCGTGACCGTGCCCAGTTTGTTCGAGGGCGAAGTGATGACTGACATCGTTGCGCGTCGCGGACGTGTGCAGGGCACCGATCTTGGCCCGTATGGGCAGCATCTGATTCAGGCGCTGGTGCCCGCGAGCGAGCTGATGCGCTACGCCGTAGAGCTTCGTTCGATGACCGCAGGGCGCGGGCAGTTCAGCGTCCAGCATGATCACTACGACACGCTTCCGGCTCACCTTGTGAAAAAGGCGGTCGAGGCGTCGCAGCGCACCACGGGCCATTCGTCGAAAGAGACGTCGACGAAGTGAGCCAAGCCGTGTTGGCAGAGTAGAAAGGCTCTGCATGGATCTCTCGGTTACGGTCACACCTCTTTATCTCGGCTCAATGGTTGCTGAAGATCGGGCCCTCAAGAAGCGGGCTGCGGTTCACGGTCCGTCGGCCGCCGACTATCTCAAAGCCGACACGCGGGCGAGTCTCGCGATGGGCTTCGGCAGCGTGATCGTTCCGATCACCGAATACCTTCTGCGCCCATTGATTCCCGGCAAGGGACGCTTTGGCCGTCTGCTCGTCGGCACCGCTGTGTCAGCAGTAGTCGTTACCTCGGTCGCCGATCGCATCGTGAAGCAAGCGCCCGATACCGAGCAGGGCCACCGCATGCGGCGGCGCGCTCGGCAGGTCGCCAGCGTCGGCGGCGTTACCGCCATCGCTGCGGGTGGGCTCGCCCTCACCACGGGTACGGCCTATCTCACCAATGCCCAACGGCAGTGGAGCAAGGGCAAGCATCGCGACCTTGGCAAAGGCCCGCTTGCATGGCTGACCGCGATGATCGGCTGGGATTTCATCTACTACTGGAACCATCGCTTCATGCATCAGATTCGTGTGATGTGGGCGATTCACGTAGTGCACCACTCCAGTGAGCATTACAACTTGTCCACCGCCCTTCGCCAACCGGTGGCCAACGCGTTTGGCGTGTGGGTGCCAGCAGGTTGGCTCGCTCGACTCGGCGTGCGGCCAACGCTCATCGAGACGTCACGCGCTCTCAACTTGATCTACCAATTCTGGATTCACACCGATCTCGTGCGCACCTTGGGCCCCGCTGAAGAAGTGCTCAACACGCCGTCGCATCACCGTGCCCATCACGGCGTCAACAAGCGTTACCTCGATCGCAACCATGGCGGAATCCTCATCATTTGGGATCGGCTGTTTGGCACGTTTGCCCGCGAGCGCGCCGACGACCCTGTGGTGTACGGCCTGACAAAGAACATCAACACCTACAACGTGGCCACAATCGCCACACACGAATACCGCGACATTGTGCGCGACGTCGCCAACTCAACGAACTGGAAAGACCGGCTGTCGTTCGTCTTTCGCGGCCCAGGCTGGGCGTACTCGAGGCACGAGGCACAGCGATATAGCGAAGTAGCCTCCGTCGAATTCGACACTGCGAACTTGGAGCCCATGTGACCGCTGAAACCAACAACGAGGCTGCGCAACGCCCGCTTCGATTCGCCATCATCGGCGCCGGTATGTCGGGCATTCTCAGCGCTATCAAGCTTTCCGAGGCTGGCTTCAACGATTACACGGTCTACGAAAAAGCCGATCGCCTTGGCGGAACGTGGCGCGAGAACACCTATCCGGGTATCGCCTGCGATGTGCCGTCGCACCTCTATAGCTACTCATTCGAGCCCAACCCTGAGTGGAGTCATCGCTATGCCCCGGGTGCCGAAATCCAGGCGTACTTCGAGGGTGTCGCACAGCGGCACGCAGTCCCTGAGCGCATCGTGTTTGGTACCGCAATTGCTCAGGCCGAGTTCGTAGACGGCCGATGGAACCTCACCACCACCGACGGGCGCACCGACACCGTCGACGTGATCATTGCGGCTACCGGCGTGTTGCACCATCCCAACATTCCGCAGCTCGATGGCATCGAGTCGTTCGCAGGCGCTTCGTTTCATAGCGCGCGCTGGGACCACAGCGTGCCGCTCGATGGCCGTCGCGTCGGCGTGATTGGTACGGGCTCTACGGCGGTGCAGATCGTGGCAGCGCTGGTCGATCAGGTCAGCGCGATCACCATGTTTCAGCGCACGCCGCAGTGGATTGGCCCACAGGAAAACCCGGAGTTCACCGAGGCCGAGATTGAGCGGTTCAAGGAGCATCCCGAGATCATCACGATGATGCGCGACGAAATCTCGCGCGGCTTCGCCGACCGGTTTTCGAATGCTGTGATCAATGCCGATTCGCCTGAGATGCAACTCATTGAGGCGGTCTGTAAGGCGCATCTTGAAGACAGTGTGCACGACCCGGTGCTGCGCGAAAAGCTGCGGCCCGACTATCGCGCCGCATGTAAGCGCCTCGTCATTTCAGGCAACTTTTATTCGGCTATCCAAAAGCCCAACGCCGAACTGGTCACCGAGGGCATCCAGTGCATCGAACCAGGCGGCGTGCGTACTGTCGACGGGCAACTGCACGAACTCGATGTGCTCGTGTTGGCAACCGGTTTCCGAGTCGATCGCTTTATGCGCCCGATGAATGTGATCGGTCGCGACGGGCTCTTGCTCGACGACGCGTGGTCTCACGGTCCAGTGGCCATGCTGTCGATCTCGGTGCCCGACTTCCCAAATTTGTTCATGCTCAACGGCCCCAACGGTCCGGTTGGCAACTTCTCGCTGATCGAAGTGGCCGAACTACAGATTGCCTACGTGCTCGAACTCGTCGAAGAGATTCGCGCCGGACATTGCACGCAGATCAGCGCAGGCCGCGAGGCCACGGCCGCGTTCGATGCTTCACGTAAAGAGGCCGCCAAGACCACGGTGTGGGCAACCGGTTGTCGCAGTTGGTATCTCGACGCCGATGGCATTCCTGCCACGTGGCCGTGGACCTTCGATCACTTCCGCCACGAGATGGCGGCACCGAAGCTCGACGACTACGAACGTATCTAGCTCGCGCTCACCACGAGTACGCCTCGGGGGCCGAGCCGCCTGGGCCAGGGAAGATCGCATTGATGGCAGCGAGTGCATCGGCATCGAGTGAGATGTCGAGCGCACGAAGCGAAGCGCCGTCGAGCTGCTCGCTGGTGCGTGGCCCGATGATCGGACACGTGACACCCGGCTGGTGCAACAACCACGCCAGCGCAACAGCGGCCGGCTGCTCACCGAGTTGGCCGCACAGCGCTTCCCACTTCTCGAGCTGCGGGCCAATCTTGGCAATGCGCTTGAGCGCTTGCGGCGATTGGCGTCGGGCGGTGTCTTCGTTGCCCAACACGCCGCCCAACAGGCCACCCGACAATGGGCTCCATGGGATGACTCCGACGCCGTATTCGATGCATGCCGGCAGCACTTCAAGTTCGATCGTGCGAACCAACAAGTTGTAGTGACTCTGCTCACTAACGAGGCCGAGGAATCCGCGGCGACTCGCAGCTTCGTTCGCTCTGGCAATGTGCCAACCAGCGAAGTTGCTGCTGCCTACGTAGATGATCTTGCCCTGTTGGGTGAGCGTCTCCATCGCTTGCCAGACTTCGTCCCACGGCGCGGTGCGATCCACGTGGTGCATCTGGAAGAGATCGATGTGATCGGTTTGCAGGCGACGCAGGCTGGCGTCGCACGCGGCGCGAATGTGCCGAGCCGACAGGCGACCGTCGTTAGGCCAATCGGTCATTGGCCCGTACAGCTTGGTGGCAAGCACAACCTTGTCGCGCCGGTCGCCGCCAAGCGCGAACCAGTTGCCAACGATTTCTTCGGTGGCGCCAACGCCGAGGTGTCCGCCATAACGATTGGCGGTGTCGAAGAAGTTGATGCCTAACTCGAGCGCTCGATCCATGATGGTGTGCGAGTCGGCCTCCGAGGTTTGGGGTCCGAAGTTCATCGTGCCGAGGCACAGTTCGCTGACCTGTAGTGCTGTCCTGCCGAGTCGTCGATAACGCATGACGCATTATGTCCCGCTGTCGACCACACGCCGTCGCATTAATTGTCATCGCCGATGACAAATACTAGATTTGCGCCAGCAACTTCGATGGGCAGCGAGCCATCGACTCAACGACTTCAGAGGACACCATGACGAACACTCCCGATGCCGGTTCATCACAGCGCCATGCCGCCGTTCGCTACGGCCAAGTCGATCGCGATTACGCGATTCGTCTGGCCACCACACCGGCCGATGAAGACGGCCCGGTCTACATGGTCAACTTGATGAAGTACCGCGAGAAGGCCGACTACACCGATGGCACCGAGCTCAACATCAGCGGTCGCGAAGCCGACGACCTGTATGCCCCAGTCGGCCCACTCGCCGCCATTGGCGCGTCGATGGTGTTCCTCGCCGAAGTCGATACGCAGTTGCTCGGCGATGCCCCGATGTGGGATCGCATTGCCGTAGTGCGCTACCCAACAGGTCGCTCGTTCATCGACATGCAGTCACGCACCGACTTCAAAGAGAAGCACGTTCACAAGGAAGCCGGCATGGCCGAAACCATTGTGATGGGCTGCACCCCAATCGAGGTGCCGAAGCCCACCGAGCAGCCATCGTGGGCCGACGTTCCCCACCCAGCCACCGAAGACGATGGTCCTGTCGTGGTCATGCATGTCATCAAGTATGTCGACGGCGGCGTGACCGACATGGTGGCGTACCAAAACGCTGCGGGCGCCGTTGCGGTGCCGCACGGTGCGCGCATCAACGGTTGGTACGACGTGCAGGGAACCATCATGGGCGACGGCCGCCAATGGGATCAGGTGCGGTTCAACGCATTCCCAAGCAAGGCTGCGTTCATGGCAGTGGCTGCCGATCCGGATCGATTGGCTGCGCAGAAGGATCATCGCGAGCCCGCGATCGCCGATACCTACGCACTCATCCTGCGGCCATCGATCAACCGTCTCGAGAAGTCAACGAACTGGTAAATGGCGCCGAGCTAGCGATCTGGTTGCCTACATATGTAAGGCTCAGAGCAGGTTCGCCTCGTTGATGTCGCGATCCAATCGATCATCAGGGGGATCCATGAGCCACGTCACGCGGCCCGCATTCGCATTCGTATTCGCTGTAGCGCTCTTGGGTGTCTCGTCGTGTTCATCGTCGGGCTCAAGCGGTGGCGACACCGCGGCGTCCGCCACGGTTGCGTCAACCTCGGCTGCTACTGACGCGCCCACCACAACCGTGGCGCGGCCCGCCTTTCAGCCCGACGCTGTCGGCGCAGCCACGGTCACGGGTCCAATCACTGGCGGCAAGGGTGGCATCGTGATGGGGATCGGTGGACTCGATCTTGCTTCGGTTGGCTACACCCAAGAAGAATTCTTCTTGTCGGGTGACGCGGCGTCGTATTCGTCGGCGGCGCCGTTGAGCAGCGATGGCAACTGGACGATTACCGAAGGCACTCCAGCGCCGTTCACAACCCGCATCGTTGTCCGTCGACCCATCGACGCTACGAAGTTCAACGGCACCGTTGCGGTCGAGTGGCTCAACGTGACCGCCGGATTCGACAACGCTCCCGACTGGAGCTTCGCTCACACCGAACTCATTCGAGATGGTTGGACATGGGTCGGGGTGTCGGCACAGTCGGTTGGCATCGTTGGGGGCGGCAACGCGCTCGGCGCAGCGCTGGCGTTGAAAGCTGCCGACCCTGATCGATACGCAGCGCTGAGCCATCCCGGCGATAGCTACTCGTACGACATGTTCAGCCAAGCCGGAGCCGTGGTGCGTACTCAAGCAGCGCAAGTGCTCGGCGGTCTCGAGCCCAAACACGTGATTGCGTTCGGAGAGTCGCAGTCGGCGTTCCGCTTGAACACCTACGTCAACGCCGTCGCGCCGATTGCGAATGTGTACGACGGATTCCTCATCCACAGCCGCGGGGCTGTCGGTGCTGCGCTGTCGCAGAAACCGCTGCCCGATATCGCTGCACCAGACCCAACGCTCATCCGCACCGATCTCGGCGTGCCGGTACTCAACTTCTTGTCAGAGACCGACATGCTCGGCGACCGTCTTGGCTATGGCCGCGCCGAGCAGCCCGACACCGACTTTGTTCGTGCATGGGAAGTTCCTGGCACGGCGCACGCCGATGTGTACAGCCTTGGAATTGGTGACTCCGACGATGGCTCAGGTGCTGGCGATGCGGCGCTTTTCGCGGCGCTGCTTACGCCGAATAGTTCGATCTACGGCGGGGTCATCACGTGCGATCTCGGTATTAATGCCGGCCCGCACACCTATGTTTTGCGCAGCGCAATCGCTGCGTTGAACGCGTGGGTTTCGATCCGCGTAACGCCGCCCACTATGCCGCGCATCACCCTCAACGCCGACAAGACCAGCGTTGTGCTCGACCCGGCGGGCAATGCCATGGGTGGCATCCGCATGCCGCACGTGGACGTGCCGCTTGCCAAGCTCTCGGGCTCGGGCCAGACCGGCACCAGCTTTTGTGGTTTGTTCGGCACCACGGTTCCGTTCGATGCTGCGCAGCTTGCTGCGGCCTATCCCGATCACGCCACGTTTGTGAGCAAGTGGAATGCCGCAGTCGATAGCGCCGTTGCGTCGGGCGCACTGCTCGATGCCGACGCCAAGAACCTGAAGGCCGTCGCCGAAGCGTCGACCATCGGCAACCCCGGCTGATCCACCCGCCATCGGCAGTCCCGGCTGACACATCCGTCCCGCCCTCACCCTCCGCGGCCGTGACCCTCACTATCCGCCGCAATCCCTTTTGCATGGGCGCGGTTTGGGACAACTGCTGTCCCAAACCGCGCCCATGCAGCAAGGTTGAGGGCTGGGGGTGGGTGCGTGAGGGGCGTGAGTTGAGGGCGCGCTCTTTGATGGGGGACGGCGCTGCGCTGCCGGACTCGATCAGCCGGCGGCCGGTCGCTGCACGATGAGCTCCAGGTTCTTGAGGCCACGCAAGATGTAGCTGGGCTCGTATTCGAACGTATTGCCGGGCGCAAACTCGACATGTGCGAGCCGTTCGGAGAGTGCTTCGAATCCGATGCGCGCCTCAAGCCTGGACAACGGTGCGCCAATGCAGAAGTGCGCCCCGAAGCCGAATGCAATGTGTTGTGACAGGTTGTCGCGCTCGGGGTTAAACGTTTCGGCCTCGGCGAACGTTCGCTCGTCGCGATTGGCCGCACCGAACATCACCCACAGTCGAGTGCCTTTCTTCAGCGGAACTCCCTCGAGTTCGGTGTCGCGGGTGACCACGCGAAACAGGCCCTGGTTGGGGCTAGCCATGCGCAGCACTTCTTCGATGACCGCTGGAATCAACGCGGGTTCACGCACGATTCGCTGCCACCACTGAGGATGCTCGAGCAACAACTTCATGCCTTCGCTAAACAACTTGGTTGTGGTCTCGTTGCCGGCGACCATTAGCTGTTGCACGATCGAGAACATCTCGGCATCGGTGAGATTGCGGGTGGTTCCGTCGGCGGCTTCGAACGTGGCGCTCACGAGGTCGGTGGTGAAGTCGTCTTGCGGATTGCTGCGTCGGTCGGCGAATTGGGCGATGAAGAACAACTGCGACTCAAGCACTCCGCGCGCTGCTTCGACAACGCGTTCTGGTGTGAGCCGGGTGCCCAGCGAAGCCACTGCATCGTCGGACCAACGCTTGATGTCGGCCTCTCGCTCGGCCGGCACGTTGAGCATGTGTGAGATCACCCGCACGGGCAGCGGAATCGCAAACGCATTCATGAAGTCGACGGCGCCGTGCGTGGGAAAGGCATTGATGAGTTCGTCGGCGAGCTCACGTATTCGCGGTGCAAGTCCCTGAATGCGTCGCACGTTGAAAGCGCCAGCAACGGTCTTGCGATAGCGGGTGTGCGCGGGTGGGTCAAGGGTGAGCATGGTGTCGACACGTGGCACGCCCTGACGTGACAAGGCAACGAGTTCGGCCATCAGTTCGGGCGGGGGAGCGGTGCCTGCGTTCGACGATTTCGATGAGAAGGTTTCGGTGTCTCGCAGAACAACGCGCATCGTCTCTAAGCGAGACACGAAGTACATGCCGGTGGGCTCATGCCGGAACAACGGGCCGTGTTCGCGCAGCGCTGCGTAATGCGGAAACGGGCACTGTTGAATCTCGCGATTCATCGGGTCATACGTGCTGAGATCGATCGTGGCCATGGCTTCCCTTCGCTGTTCGTGATGATAGGTGTCTCGCTCGACCGCATAAGAGTGCGAAGTGTTCGGTACCGTTCGGGCGATGTCTTTGCCGGCCCTTCGTATTCACCCGTTCGGTAGCGAACTGGTGGTGCAAACCCAATCCGATCAAGTGATTGCGGCCGTTCAGCGCGGCCTTGGTCGCTATCCCGAAGGCCTCGCAATCGGCGGGTCGCTGCATCTCGATGTGAGCGTGCACGAAGCTGGTGTCAGCGATCCAGGGTGGCCTGTGGTCACCGCCGACATCAACGCCGAGCAACTCACGGTGCGCTGCGGCACATCCCACGCTGTCGTGAACTTTGCCTCTGGCATCGGCGAGATCTCGCTGGCCGAATCGTTGTTACCTATCGACGACGCGGTGCGGTTGTTCGTCGAATCAGCGTTCACCTCGATGCACGTTCATCACGAGCGACTCGTGGCGGTGCACAGCGCTCTGGTCTCGCGTAATGGAATTGGTTTGATGTTGCGTGGCCCGTCGGGTGCAGGCAAGAGCACGCTCACCTATTCGTGTTTGCGTCGCGGCATGGGAATCACGAGTGACGATTGGTTGTACGCCGCGGTGCAACAGCCTGCAGGTGTCTTTGCTGGCTACCCGTGGCGGATGCTGATGACCCAAGACGCCGCCGCTCGTTTCGATGAGATTCGTGACATCGAGCCAGTGCCCCACACCTCTGAAGAGGGTTGCAAGATTGCGATCTATCCGCCCGAGTCGCAGCAGGTGGCATTGCAAGAGGTGCACGCCGTTGTGCTGCTCGACCCCGACACCGAGTTCTCGCTCGAGTCGGTCAGTCAGGCCGAAGCGACCGAGCGGTTCTGGGCGGCGTCGCTGCCCACCGAGCGCGAGCACATCTCGGCGCAATGGGCCGACGGATTGTTAGACCGACCCACCTATGTGTTGCGGCGGGGGCTCTCGCCACTGGCCGCGGCCGAAGCTCTCGACGATCTTGCCGCAAGTTTGCGGTAGAGCGTCTCGAAGGCTGCGGCAGTTGCGTCGGCGTCGTGCAGCGACGCCCACTCGTGCGCTCGATGGGCGATTGCGGCGCGTTCGGTGGGGTCGTTCAACAGCCGCAACACGCCTGTAGTAACCGCTTCGGCATCGTGTGCTACTGCAACTGCTGCGGGCTCCGGCAACGACGCGAAATCTGACACGTGTCCCACCCGGGTGCCCACTGTGCACACCCCGCACAACGCA
>Ga0194035_1001276_pt1 | contig 13467 bp, 14 predicted proteins | sample JunL2320m_MetaG_FD_148680 | JGI IMG/M metagenome (GOLD analysis project Ga0194035, IMG submission 148680) | Anoxic zone freshwater microbial communities from boreal shield lake in IISD Experimental Lakes Area, Ontario, Canada - Jun2016-L239-20m | ecosystem: Environmental > Aquatic > Freshwater >...
CCTAGCTCGTCGATATCGTGATCGCGGCGAATCCCAAGAAGACCTAGTGCAAGTTGGCATGGTTGGATTGATTAAAGCTGTCGATCGGTTTGAGGTAGCACGCGGGCTGGAGTTCAGCACTTTCGCGACCCCAACGATTCTCGGTGAGATCAAGCGACATTTTCGCGATCATGCCTGGGCGGTTCATATTCCCCGCCGACTTCAGGAACGAAATGTTGAAATCAACAAGGCGATTGACTCCCTCACCCGTGAACTGCATCGACCACCCACTATCGCTGAGCTCGCCAAGCGCAGCGAGCTGAGCGATGCCGAGGTAATGGAAGCTATGGACGCCGGTCGTGCTTACACCGCAACGTCCATTGACGCTGCTTCAGAGTCGCATGCCGACGGGGACAGTCCATACGACCGTATTGGCGGTGACGATCTAGCCCTCGAGGCATTCGAATTACGCGAATCCTTCCGCCCGCTGCTCGCCGCACTGCCAGAACGCGAACGCCAAATAATCATGCTCAGGTTCTTCAAGAACCAATCACAGAGCCAAATTGCCGAGCAACTCGGCATATCACAGATGCATGTGTCGCGGTTACTCGCGACTGCGCTTGCCCAAATCCGCGAAGGCATGCGCGATAACTAGTCAGTTTGTGAGTTTCTTACGCGAATTGCTCGACCAACTTGTGGTGTTAAAGCTAGCACCCCGCCGACTAAGGCACAGATCAACACTGACACACCCACCGCGCGACCTGGCCCTGACGAATCTTGGGCGAGCGGGAAAGCCACAAGGAGTGCAATCAACTGTGCCAGCACAAATGGCGATCGGCTCCAGCGCTGCCCTTGCAGCCAACCCCGGGCAATCAGTAGCAGGCCAATCCCGAAAACCATAAAAATCAGAATCTGGATGAACAGCGCTGGCCCATTGGAGACTTCAGCCGGCCCGGTCGTGCCAAAGCGGATCGCCTGTATTACGTCATAGCACGCGTACCCGATAAGTGCTAACCCTTCGGCCCCCGAAATCGCGGCGAGGGCAATAAGTTCGCGCCCTGGCGTGACACCATTCATGGGTGAGAGCCTAGGGTGCTGGCTTATTGGTGCCACCGGGTGCCGCGATTAGAGTTACCGCGTGCGCGGGCTATTAGTGGTTAACCCAAAGGCGACCACGACCTCACCTCGAGTGACCGATGTGCTGATTCACGCCCTCGCCGATGAACTTGATCTGGATGTGACTGTCACCAATCACCGCGGACATGGCTTCACTCTAGGCGCGCAAGCCCGCACTCAAGAGCTCGACGTGGTGCTCACCCTTGGCGGTGATGGGGTAATTAACGAAGTAGTCAACGGCATGTTGATTGACGGGCCGGGGCCAAAAGTCCCGATGCTGGCCACCGTGCCAGGTGGCAGTGGAAATGTGTTCGCGCGATCGCTGGGTCTCCCGAATGATCCGGTTGAAGCCACCGGGCAGTTACTTGATGCACTTCGTGAAAAACGTTTTCGAACGATTGGGCTCGGCACGGTGGCCGGCCTAACCAACATCGACACGGTTGATCCGCAGCCGATACGCTGGTTCACCGCAAATGCTGGCCTTGGTTTGGACGCGGAGATTATTTCGGCTATGGAAAACCAACGCCGCACAGGCGAGACCGCCAGCCCAACCCGTTACCTACGCACCGCCCTGCATTCATTTTTCCTGCGTACCGATCGAAAGCACCCAGCACTTAGTCTCCACCGCTCCGGTGCCAACCCGGTCACCGGTGTCTTCATGGCGGTAGTTCAAAACACTTCACCGTGGACTTATTTCGGAGCCTGGCCCATTGACCCGTGCCCACAAGCCTCCTTCGAAACCGGCCTGGATGTCTTCGCCCTGCGCGCCATGCGGGTGGCGGCCGCGATGCGGGCGACCAGGCGCATGGTGATGAGCTCCCGGGCGGGTTCAAGTCGCAAGGCCATGGTCGTATGGCACGACCAAAGCCAGTTTTCAATCACCGCTAATCGACCCACCCCGATACAGATCGACGGTGAGGCCGCCGGGCTGGTTACCGAAGTGAGCTTCGCCTCGGTACCCGGCGCCCTTCGGGCCATGGTTTAGCGAGTGAGCCCCCGCCGGCCGAGGATGCGCGACATTTACGACATAACGGGCGCAAAGTGATAAACCTGACAGCATGATTCGCTGAATATCGGCCTTTCGCCTTGCTGAGTCGCGGCTGGTCTGAGACCCTATAGGCGTCATTTGTTTTTAGGTGGCGGCGACCTTCCCCCGGGGGAAATCAGGCGAACCCTGAACCCTTCCCACGACACGCCGGCACGTGAAAGCAATCACGAGTTTCGGTAACCCCGAAGCCGACCATTTTGGAGTGAGTGCTCATGGATTGGCGTCACGAGTCCGCCTGCCGTGACGAAGACCCGGAATTGTTCTTCCCGATCGGCAATACCGGACCAGCTTTGGTCCAGATCGAAGAAGCCAAACTGGTCTGCCGTCGCTGCAGCGTCGTTGACGAATGCCTGCGTTGGGCCTTGGAGACCGGCCAAGATGCCGGGGTATGGGGTGGACTAAGTGAAGACGAGCGGCGTGCACTCAAGCGCCGCAATGCCCGGTTGCGGGCGCGCTCGAACGTCTAGAGCACAATTTGCGGGATTTCGATACAGGCCATCGCGCCACCATTTTCGTCATTGCACATCAAGAACTTGCCACGCAGTTCACCGGTAGCCAAGGACTCGACGATTTGGAGCCCGAGCCCGGTGGCAGCAACTTCGAAGTCATCGGGCAGGCCGGTTCCGTCATCGCGAACCACCACGCGAACTTGGCCTTCGCTCTGGGCAAGTTCGACGGTGATCGCAGTCGCGCGCGCATGTTCTACGGCATTTTGTAATAACTCCGAGACGCTCATGGCCAGTGGTGTTGCCTGTTCGCTCGGCAGCGCCCCACAACTACCAAGGCGGCTTATCAAAGGCACTTGAGCGGAATATGCCGGTGCCAATTCAACCATCAGCCCAATAATTCGATCAATGATCTCGTCAAAAGCGACGGTTTCGCCAGAATCGCGGGACAATATCTCATGGACCACGGCAATGGCACCAACCCGAAGTTCGGCCTCACCTAAAGCAGCTTTGGTCTCGTCGCTAGCTGCGCGACGGCCCTGTAACCGCAACAATGCCGCGACGGTTTGCAAATTGTTCTTGACGCGGTGGTGAATCTCTCGAATGGTGGCATCCTTTGAGACCAGTGCGCGCTCCCGCCCGCGAATTTCGGTTACATCGCGCATCAGCACCAAATTTGCGTACATCAGACCCCCAGCTTGCAGCGGAATGCCTTGTATTAAAACCGTGGCAACATTGTTTTCAATATCGGCGCGACCTGCCGCTTGCCCACTGGCTATTCTCATCAAGGATTCATCCATCGGAGTGGGGCGCCGAGAGAGATGCGCCAGCATCGGCTTTAGTTCCTTCCCCTCGACGTCGGTTGCCAGACCTAGGCGGTGCAGTGCGCTAACGGCATTTGGGCTCGCATAGGTGATGATCCCATTTTCATCCAGTCGGATCAGGCCATCTCCAACCCGAGGTGAATCGGCGGACTCGTCGATTACCGTGGGCGCCGGAAAGGTGCCGTCGACAAGCATGCGCAACAGATCATCAGCTGTCTGCAAATAGATCTCTTCGAGTTTGCCCGCAACACGCGGCTGTTCCGATGAGTGCCGAGCCACGACTGCTATTACCCGCTCACCAAAGTGCACGGGATAGGCGTGGTCAACATTGCGCCCGTATGCCAGTGCCTGATCGATATCTGGATAGCGTCCACGCGGAGCGAAATCCCCGATGACATCATCCGGAACGCGCGTCGGAGCCGTGGTCGGGCGCACCTGCGCCACCGCGACCAACCCGCCTTCATTCCAGGTGGGTAGCCAGAGCACGAGGTCACTTAATGCCAGATCCGCAAGAAGTGGCCACTCGCCCACGATCGCATGGATACGAGCTATCTCAGCGGCAGTTAAGTCGGTGCGCTCGCTGGCGAGCTTCGTCACCGTCGACATGCCCGCAGTGTATGACCTCCCCCTTGCCTTCCCGTTGGCCTTCCCCTTGGGTACGGTTCGACAGTGAACGGGCACGGGGGCACCCACGCGGTTAACGCGGCGCTGGCCAATGGGGTTACCCACCTATTTACGCTCAGTGGTGCACACGTGTTCCCGGTGTACGACGCCGCGGTGGGCGGTAAAGAGTCGGTAGTTGCCGCAGGCAATGCACGTAGCGCCGAACGCGGTGGCCCGCTGTGCCTAATCGACGTGCGCCATGAGCAAACCGCGGTCTTTGCCGCCGAGGCCATGGGTAAGTTAACGCGTACCCCAGGATTTGCCGCACTCACCGCGGGCCCTGGTGTCACCAACGGGATCAGCGCAATCACTGGCGCCTACTTCAACGGATCGCCGCTCGTGGTGCTGGGTGGGCGGGCGCCCGACACCCGCTGGGGCACCGGTGCACTACAAGAACTCAATCAGCCGCCTATGGTGGCAAACGTAACCAAGCTAGCAACTACGATACATAGCCCTGAACTTATTCGATCTGGCCTGCAGGAAGCATTCGAGTTAGCGCGAGCACCGCACCGCGGTCCAGTTTTTGTAGACGTCCCCATGGACATCTTGTTCAGTTGGGCTGAGGTGCCGGATCTAGTGCCCACTACCCCGAGCCGAGCCGAACCCGACCCCGACATAATCAAGGACACCGCAATTCGCATCAGTGCCTCTCGACATCCCGTCGTAATTATCGGCGGCGATGTCTGGCAGGGCGCAGCCGTTGAGCAGGCTCAAGAGTTCATCCGCGGTTTGGGCTTACCTACCATCACCAACGGCATGGGACGCGGCATCTTGCCACCATCGGACCCCCATTTGGTAACGCGGGCACGATCCCACGCATTCAGCAATTGCGACTTGGTAATCGTCATTGGCACGCCACTTGACTTTCGACTCGGCTATGGGCAATTCGGCGACCCGCCTGCTGACATAGTGCACCTGGTAGATGCAAAATCACAGGTGTCATCCCACGCCCCCAACGCCGTGACAATCGTTGGCGACCTAGGGCTCTCGATGGATTCCCTCCGTGCGGCGGCCACCCCACCTGATGTCGGCCAGTGGCGCGCGCAACTGCGCGACCTTTCACTTGCGGCAATCACTCGCGATGACGAATTGTTTCAAAACAACAATTCACCAATTCACCCGGCTCGAATATACGGCGACCTGCTGCCGCGACTAACTCCGGACAGCATCATTATCGGTGACGGTGGCGACTTCGTTTCGTTCGCGGGCAAATACATCGAACCTGCCCAGCCAGGGCGGTGGCTGGATCCAGGTCCATATGGATGCCTCGGCACCGGGCCTGGTTACGCCATGGCCGCACGGCTCGCCAACCCATCCGCACCGGTCTTCTTGTTGATGGGCGATGGAGCGGCCGGCTTCTCGATCATGGATCTGGAGTCTTTGGTGCGCCACCAATTACCGGTTGTCATCGTGATTGGAAATAATCAAGGATGGGCCTTGGAGAAGAACCCGATGCGGTTTCTCTACGGGTATGACGTAATTGCTGATCTTCCTGCAACGAGATACGACACCATCATGCAGACATTGGGCGGCGGCGGGGAACTCGTCAATAATCCACACGATATTGGCCCCGCACTTGATCGGGCCATGAACTCCAACCTGCCATATGTGGTTAACATCATGACCGACCCGGAGGCAACCTATCCGCGCAGTACCACCGGGATATAGAGGCAGTTACCAAAAATGCAGTCGCGATAACGGCACCCTCGATACCGGTTCGCCGGCCAAATCCGCACCGCGCCACCGCACCGAGCTGCCATCGGACTTGACTTCTACTTCGCCGAGCTCACCATGCCTTATCAGCCCACTTGACCTAATGGTGCGGCAACCGGTTACCGCTACGGCCCGGCGTGCGGTAGGAGCCGGCCCCACCGCGAGCGCCTGCGAGTTCGAAAGTAAGAATGATAGGTCCGCCGGCGTGGCACCTAATGCCCCGAACTGCTCCGCAAGAACCAGTGGCTCAGCGGTATCGATGCTGGCATTTGGATCACCCACCGCCCCCCAGGCCGGAAATCCTGCTTTGAGAATCAAAGTTGGTTTCGCGGCGAATGCAGTTGGCTTCCAGAGCACAATATCGGCGAGTAGGCCGGGTGCAATGCTTCCCACCTCGTGGGAAATTCCGTGGGCCAGAGCCGGATTAATAGTTATTTTCGCAAGGTATCGAAGAATCCGCTCGTTATCGTCAAGGCGTTCGTCCCTACCAGCGTTCATCACCCCGGCCATCGCAAAGGTGCGCCACCACGTCTCGCCGGCCCGGCCCATCCCTTGTGCATCAGATGACGTCATCGCGATAACACCTAGGTCATGTAGGTGATTCTCAGCAGCCATAGTTACCCGGCGCACGCGCGCCGACGCAATACGAACATCTTGATCATCGCCATGATCAAGGTTGTGCACGAGCATCAACATGTCAAGATGCTCAGCTAAGGCATTTACTCCGTACGGCAAGGTCGGGTTCGTTGAAGAAGTCAATATATTGTCGCGGCCGGCAAGTGTTAACACATCTGGAGCATGGCCGCCCCCGCAGCCTTCCACATGGAAGGCGTGAATCACCCGACCGGAAATTACCGCAATTGTGTCAGCGACCGAGAGCGTCTCGTTCAAGCCGTCGGTATGGAGCGCCACTTGAATATCTGCCTCATCGGCGCAGTGCAGAGCAGTATCGATAGTGCGCAAGGTGGCACCGGTATCCTCATGAACTTTCAAACCGCACACATGGGCCAGTACGGCTTCATCCAAGGTCGCGCGCACCGATGATGAAGCGCGACCCAATAGTCCGATATTGAGCGCAAATGCATCCATGGCCCGCATCGCTCGCCCTAAAACCCAGGGCGAACTCACCCCAACCCCCCACATCGGACCCGCCTCTTGGGCGATAACTGTCGTAACCCCGGAGGAGATTTCGGCATCAAGGACCCGGGGGCTCAGGGTATGCACGTGGGTGTCGATACCACCCGGCGTAGCGATCAAGCCGTCGCCGGGGATGATTACCGTGCCAGAACCCACGACTATGTCGACTCCATCGGCCACATTGGGGTTTCCGGCTTTGCCAACCGCCGATATTCGCCCCGATCTAATGCCAATACTGGCTACTCGGACCCCACCCACGGCATCCAAAACAATTACATTAGTGACAACCACATCACATGACTCAGCCGTCGTTACCGGATGTAAGCCAATGCCATCGCGCCCGGTGTTACCGAAGCCCACCTGGAACTCGTCACCACCATCATTGACCCTTTCAGGTATTCGAAGTCGCAATCCAGTATCACCAAGTTGCAAGATGTCTCCGGCGGCATATCCATAGCCGCTCACCGATTTCGTCCCATCAGATTTTCGACAGCTACTTCGGCGCCTGCAATTAATCCAACAGGATCACCATCAACAATGTCTAGGTAGCCGCATGCGCGCAGTAGCACGAGGGCGCGCTCGCGAAGCGCCGCATCATCTAATGACCCATCTATGACTCCGGTGTTGCCCACCATGACGCGGTCTCCGGCGATAGCCCGCATCGGTAGCTCAACTCGATCATTTGGACTCAACCAGACCACCGAACCTGTTTCGGTAGCCAGCTGGTTACCGTATGCAGCGGCGCGGTCAAGGCGCAGCCGCGGATTAACCTCAGCCAAATGGATATGCGAGGTGATCCCAATTGGTGTCGAACCCTCATTAACAATCGTGATGAACTTTCCCTCATGCACCTCTTGCGGTTCAACCGCATCTTCGGTCGCTAGCCCAAATGGATTACGGACTATCACCAACCGCGTACCATCATCGAATCTTGCTTCAACGCGTACTTCGGTAACTACGGTGATTACCTCAGGCATTACTGCATCGACATCTAGGATTTCACCTGCGGCGGCACGGGCCTGTGGAAGTGAGAGGCCGTCACGGGCAAATTCGCAGACTGCGTTGGCGATTATCGCGGTGGCTTCAGGAACATTGAGTCGTAAACCCCTCGCGCGGCGCTGCTCGGCCAATTGCGATTGAGTAAATAGCAGCAACCGGTCCGACTCCCCCGGGGTCAGCGCCATTCAGGGCCTCCTTTCATTGCCAGACGCGCCGGCCGTGCGCCCAAGTGCCGAGCACCGCGATATTTTCTATCTCCATCGGGTCTACCGACCGTGGATCGGTTTCGAGCCAGACGAGATCGGCCCGTGCACCTGGTCGAATTACCCCCGCACTATCGTCGCCAGCTTGAAACGCAACACCGGACGTGTAGGCAAGAAGTGCTTCTTCAACAGTTATGCATTCTTGCGGCATCCAAGAAGGGCCAGTTGCAGTCATCTTTCGGGTGACCGCCACTTGAATCCCTGCGAGTGGCGAGTAAGTCGTCACAGGCCAATCACTACCAAAGGAGATGGGAGCGCCACTTCTTAAAATCGTGCCGATTAGGTATTGACGATTTGTTCGCTCCTCACCCAATTTGGGTTCGGTTAATTCGGACTGCCAAGAATCAAACTTCGCCCAATATGGCTCAAAGTTTGCAATAACACCAAGTTCGGCAAACCGGCCAATATCTGCTTCATCAACCAATTGGGTGTGCGCGATGACCGGGCGACGATCACGCGCACCGTTGACCAAGCTGGCGTGCTCAATCGCATCAAGGGCCATTCGAGCCGCGCCATCACCGATCGCATGGATATGTGTTTGAAATCCAAGGGCATCAATTGCTGCCACGGCGCTCTTGAGTTCTTCGGGCTGCCAATTTGGTAGACCCTTAGAATGGGGGCAGTCGCAATACGGTTCAAGCAGCGCTCCGGTTGCTGACTCGATAACCCCGTCGGCAAAGAACTTTATGGTGTTCGCAACAAGTCTTGGCGAGCCAGCTTCCTCAACCCGGGTTCGGGCGGCGACAAACTCTTCAATCTGCTGGCGCCAATTATTTGAATCCGCCCAAAGGGCCATCGCGACTTTGCAGGTAACCAGCCCGCGACGGTCGGCTTCGATCCAAGTATTAACATCGGTGGCTTCCACCCAAGCATCTTGGACCCAGGTCAGGCCGGCGGATGCAAAGCATTCGTTGGCGTGGGCGATAGCGCTCATGCGGGTCTCTAGTTCGACCGGGGGCAGTAGCGCGTACACCGGACGCCAAGCACCCCACTCTCGCAAGGTACCGGTTGGCTCCCCGGCGGCATCCAGCACAATTTCGCCGTCATGCGGCTGCACCAGGTCGCGCGTGTAGCCAGCCCGACGTAAAGCTTCAGAGTTGACCCAAACAGTGTGGTAATCCGTGGCGCGCAACACGACCGGGCGATCTGGAACCACCGCATCAAGCCAGGCGGCCAGAAAGACACCATCAGGTGCCAAAGTGTGATCGAAACCCTCGCCACGAATCCACTCAGCGTCGGGGCGCGCAGCCGCCCACTCGGCAACTGCAAGTGCAATCTCATCAGCGCTCGCTAGGTCGCGTACCGGTGCAAATTGCTGCTCAAGGCCGCCGAAGACCGGATGCACGTGGCCATCACCAAAGCCGTAGCAAATGAACCCACCCGCCGCGTCAATCACCACGTCAGCCGGCAGCCGTTTTGCGGTGGCTCCGATGGCTAAAATGCTCCCCTCGTCGATAAGGACAGCATCGGTTACCGAAATATCACCACCGGGTAGGCGCATACCGGTCCACACTGTGGCATTTTGAATCAGAACGGTAGCCATTGGCACTCCTAATAGCGAGTTGCAAGGATCCGCGGACACTACCGCAGACTAGATGCACAGAACTGTACATTGTGGTTTCCGACAAGGCAGGGGATAGCGCGTTTGAAGATCCGTGAAATACGGCCAGCGGAGTATGCGGCCGTAGGTGACCTATGTGTGCAGGCTTACGAGGCTGGCGGCCACCTCGAACCGGGCAGCCCATATGCCGAAACAATCCGCGATGTCGCCCATAGATCAACCGCGGCCACGGTGCTGGTGGCCGAGAATGGGAGGCAAATCGTTGGTACCGTCACTATCTGCTCACCGGGCACCCCTTACGCTGAAATTTGTCAACCAGATGAGTCGGAATTTCGCTTCTTGGCCGTAGAACCCAACAACTGGGGCCAAGGCGTGGGCGAGAAACTTGTTCGTGAATGTGAAGTGCGGGGTCGAATAGTTGCTACCCAATTAGTGATCTGTGTAATAGATATAAATATTGGTGGGCACCGCTTTTATGAAAAACTGGGTTTTGATCGCCTACCGGAGCGAGACTGGGAGCCACGGCCAGGGATTAATCTGCAGGCATACCGCAAGGCGCTTTAAAACTAGTAAAATGTTGCCCGATCAACTACGGCCCGGGTGACAGTTCCGACTCCAATGCGCTTTGATTGCCCAGAAGTCAAAGTATGAGTCGCACTCACCGCGAAAGAAATACGATTGCCAACCACGTCGATAACTTCAGCATGTGCGTGAACTTTGGCATTGATAGGAGACGCGGCGATGTGGTCGACTTCGACCCTAGTGCCGACCGACGTAAGTTCCGGCACTAGCCGTCCTGCCAGCGCAGCACAGGTGGCCGCCTCCAGTAGCGCAATTAACCGCGGCGTTGCCAAAAAGGGCACCTCACCGCTGCCCATCCATTCGGCAGTATCGGCCGGTGTCACAGTCATGGTGGCGTCACCATGTGCATTGAGCAGATTATCGAGCGAAGAATCAGTCACGGACCTAACCAGCCCAGCTACAAAACTATGGCGATGACATCGCCTTCACGAACTACATCGCCGGGCGCCACGACAATCTCGGTGACAATCCCGGCTTCCTCCACAATCACTGGTATCTCCATTTTCATGGACTCAAGAATCACCAGAGTGTCGCCAACACCAACTTCGTCACCGACGGCGGCCAAGACCGTAAGGACCGATGCGACCATTTCCGCACGGATGGTCTGTGACACTTGCCCTCCTTAGACTACGACTCCATCATTCCATGATTTAGCACCCGATGGCGCCATTAGTCTCGAAAAGTGGCGCTGATCTGCCTAACTTCGGCGACTATCCGCGCTCGGCACTCAGCCGTGATCTCAGCACCACCGCATGAGCGCTTAACCATTGCCTTAATGGAGACTTCGGCGGCATAACTTTCATTACATGGCGGGCATTCAGATAGGTGCGTCGTGACTTCGAGTAAATGAACCTCATCAATCTCTCCGTCAACATATAAATAGGTCAGCGACAGCACCTCGATGCACGGTGTAGCGTGCGGGTTTCCGCAACTCATGGCCTACTCCCTTCAGTCGGAGCCACCGAGATAAACCCACGCGCGGTCGCGTATTCGGTAAGTTGATCACGCAGGAGCCTTCGCCCCCGATGCAGCCTTGACATCACCGTGCCCACCGGTGTCTCCATGATCTCGGCGATCTCTTTATAGGAGAACCCTTCGACATCAGCCAAATAAACCGCGAGCCGAAACTCCTCTGGCACCGCTGCAAGTGCTTCCCTTACTTCTGCGTCGACCAAATGATCAAGTGCTTCGACCTCGGCCGAGCGCAGCCCCGTGGATGTATGCGATGCGGCCTCGTGGATCTGCCAATCCGTTAAATCATCAGTGCCTGTTTGATAAGGTTGACGCTGCTTCTTGCGGTAAATATTGATGTAGGTATTCGTGAGAATACGAAATAGCCAGGCCTTCATATTCGTGCCATCTACAAACGAGTCGAACGCCGCAAATGCTTTTACGTAGGTCTCTTGCACGAGATCTTCAGCATCTGTGGGATTACGCGTCATTCGAAGTGCGGCGCCATACAGTTTGTCCATCAAAGGCATGGAGTCGCGCTCGAATCGCTCGGACCGTGCCTTAGCGGTCTCAATACCGGCTTCGACCCGCGCATTTGCATTCTCGGTCATCGACACGAATCCTATTGGTGCGGTTTTGGTATCAAAGAGGAGCACACCTCTTGAAACTCCGATGGGCCCGCGGGTATTCCGGGCAGGGCCGAAACTAACGCCGGACCGTTGTTGCTGACCTTATTTACCGCGGTAGACACCGGATAGGCAGCCAACGGAACCGAGGTTGTTGCCCCGGCCAAGGCCAATTCACCGCCGATAGAGCGGTCGAGCCACCCGGAGCGATCATCGCGTGCGATCAGCACCGGCATCCGGTCGTGAATCCGTGAGATATCGCCTTTCGCAGCGGTCGTGATGATCGTGCAGGTCAGCAACCAGGCTGCTGGGTCGGGCTCTGCAACACTGGGATCCCGCCACCACTCATATAGGCCCGCCATCGCCAAGAGTGCTCCATCAGCAGCGTGGATATAGAACGGCTGCTTTGGTGAAGCGGACCACTCGTAATAGCCATTGGCCGGGATAAGGCAGCGGCGCTTACCAAAGGCACTGCGAAATGATGGCTTGTCGGCAACGGTTTCAACACGAGCATTTATCATGCGTGAAGCCATTGACCTATCTTTGGCCCAAGAGGGAACTAGCCCCCAGCGGGCAACTTCAAGTGCATTACCGGGTGTATCGCTGTCTTGACTATCCACGACCACATATACCCGCTTGGTTGGTGCCACGTTGTAATCAACGAACAGGCTCTCTACCGGAGGGCTAATTACTTCAAATTCGGCCACCAGGGCAGCCTGGTCAAGGGCCGCTACATAACGTCCGCACATGGACTAAGAATCCTCCATCACAACTGATGAGTCAGTACTCTTGAAAAGCATTAACTGCTGTCGAAAATTATCGAGTCGGCCGACAAGTGAGACCGAAGCAAGCACATCACTTACCACTTCATTATGGCTAACAAGCTCATCCGCGGTAAGCCGCAATCGTGCGTGTAATTCGTGGTCGGCCGCGGCCAGCCTTTGCTCATTGGTACCGCCGAGTGGCTCCCCCTTCGCACCGAGTGCGACCCGAGCCATCTCCGCGGCCAGCGCGGTCACCTTGCGTAGTTCGTCAGCGGTAAGGCTGGGCTGTAAGTCGCGGTCATAGAGCAGATTCGCTGCCCCCGCGATTCCACGAATTTGGATAATGATCCCACCCATCGCCCGTAGCTGCATCGCATCTGCATCGAGCCGGCTTCTGACCTTGCTCCCGCGCGGATTAAATTGCACACTCTCGGCTAATCGCACCAGTTCGCTCAATGCATCAGCCATGAGTGGCTGCAAAGCCCTGCTCGCGGTGATGTACTCATGAATCTCATCGTGTTTCAAAGCCGCCTTGGCCCGTCCACTTTCGTTTCCGATAGCTTCCAACAAGGCGATTGCTGCATCACGTGGAAGTTGCAGTTTCGCGTCAAAGATCTCCGGCTTAGGTCGGGGTGGGTAGATATAGATCGCGGCGATGCCAATTACCCCACCAATTACCACATCTAGTACACGCCAAAGATCCTGCGCGAAGGTGTTTGGGCCGATCGCCATCACAAAAATCACCGCGGTCGGGATCTGCAGCTGGCCACCAATCGACCAGGGCAGGGCTCGCGT
>Ga0194035_1001277_pt1 | contig 13464 bp, 13 predicted proteins | sample JunL2320m_MetaG_FD_148680 | JGI IMG/M metagenome (GOLD analysis project Ga0194035, IMG submission 148680) | Anoxic zone freshwater microbial communities from boreal shield lake in IISD Experimental Lakes Area, Ontario, Canada - Jun2016-L239-20m | ecosystem: Environmental > Aquatic > Freshwater >...
TCGGCATACTTCGCGGGTGTGGATTTCGTCATCTGAGTCCTCCACGGTGCATGTTCACAACGCCCATGATCACAGATGCCCTTCCGCGACGAGCCGATTGGTGAAGAGTTGACGTACGCCCGGTTCGTTTCGAAGAAGCTTGAATGCCATATCGGCATGCCCTGGGGTGAATCCGTTCCCGATCAACATGGTGACGTCCGCGGCCAACCCTTCGGCACCCAGGGCCGCCGTGGCAAACGAGGTGGCCATCGAGAAGAAGATAATCGTCCCGCCATCAGCGGTCGCGAGGATTGCACCATGTTCGCAGCCAGGAACGTCCACGCAAACAACGACGATGTCGGCGGGTGCGCCGGCGGCCACGACAATCGCGTCCGATAACGCCACGGGGTCGCGGGCGTCAGCCAACGTTACGACATCGCAGATTTCGGCGGCGACGAGCGCATCAACTTCGCGTTGGATCGGCACAATGCCAATCGTCAGGCGCGCTCCGGCCATTTTCGCCGCTGCCAATGACAGAGACCCACTCTTGCCAGCGCCGCCGATGACGGCGACCGTGGGACTCTTACCCTCTGCAACGTATCGAGCGACCACCCGCGCGGTCAGCGCTGGAGCGCCACACACATCCATGACCGCCATCGCCAGCGCGCCGGGAAGATCATTCGGCACCTTGGCAACAATGGTGCGATCGAACAAAATTGCATGACCATTGCACGGCACCTGTTCGCTCAAACCGTCCCACAACGCGAGGTCGTCGTCGATGGCCAAAGGGGTGAGAGTGAGGCTCACAAGCGACGTGACGTGATCGCCTACAGAAAGCTCGTGGTGATGACTCTCGGGACCAACTGCTTCTACTTCCCCAACCAACATGCCACCAGAGCCAGTAACTGGGTTGTGCATCTTGCCGCGCGTACGGATGATCTCTAGGACCTCGGCTCGTACGGCATTCCCATCGCCACCGTGTTTATCGGACAGTTGGCGAAAGCTCGCTGCGTCCAGATTCAGTCGGTGTACGCGAATGCGCACTTCACCCCGGTGTAGATCCGAGGACGCATCGAGCCGCCAGGCTGCCTGTGGCAGTACCCCGGATGGTTCGAGGACCCGATGAAGGCCTACCGGGCTTACGGGATGACTCACAAGACGACCCTTCGTGTCGATCCACGCTAGATACCGCAGATCCTACTCGCGGTTATGCAGAAGAATCTATCGTAAAATATGGTGAAAGACGGATAATCTTCGGTATATTCGTCCTGTACGACAGATAAAATGCCCCGTCGGAATCAGCGAAGGACCTTGTCATGACCGATCTGTTGGAGCCCTTCACCTCGGGCTTGGCTCAGCCATACGCCTACGCGCGTCACGAACTCGTCGAGCCCGACTGGCGTCGTTTCCCCGGCTGGGCGGACGTGACCGAGGACGAGTGGCGCTCAGCGCAGTGGCAGCGCTCGCATTGCGTCAAGAACATCACCCAGTTGAAGGCTGTTCTTGGCGACCTGGTGGACGACCGCTTCTACGCCGACATCGAAGCCGATATCGCCAGGGCAGCAACCATGTCGATGCTGATCCCGCCGCAGATGATCAACACTTTCGCATCTTTGACCGAGCCTTCGGGCGCAGGCTCGTTGACCGATGCGTTCTATGCAGATTCAGTGCGTCGCTACATGCTGCCCGTGTTCTCGGACCGTCGCACCGACTGGACGAGTCACCCACATTCATCGCGCGACTCACTGCACGAGCACGAGATGTGGAAGGTTGAGGGCCTGACCCATCGTTATCCCACGAAGGTACTAGCCGAACTTCTCCCGACCTGTCCTCAGTACTGTGGTCACTGCACGCGAATGGACCTCGTCGGCAATTCGACGCCTTCGGTTGAAAAGCTGAAGTTCATCGTCAAGCCTGATACCCGTCTTCAGGAAATGCTCGATTACCTTCGCCAAACCCCAGGGGTTCGAGACGTGGTGGTTTCAGGTGGCGATGTTGCAAACATGCCGTGGCCACGGCTCGAAGCATTCATCGCTGAGCTACTCACGATGGACAACATCCGCGATATCCGTCTAGCGTCCAAGGCATTCATGGCACTGCCACAGCACTGGCTTCAAGACGACGTTCGTGCAGGTATGGAACGAGTTGCCATGAAAGCGCGCGACCGCGGAGTTGGTCTGGCCATTCATACGCACGTCAACGCCGCACAGTCAGTAACTCCCCTCGTGCGCGAGGCAACGAAGGCCATGCTCGAGGCCGGCGTTCGTGATGTACGCAATCAGGGTGTTCTGATGAAGGGTGTCAACGCCACCTCTGAAGACCTGCTCAACCTGTGCTTCGCACTTATGGATGGTGCGGGAATCATGCCGTACTACTTCTATATGTGCGACATGATCCCTGCCGCCGAACATTGGCGAGTTGCGGTGTGGGAAGCACAGGAATTGCAGCACGCAATCATGGGTTACCTACCTGGCTTCGCTACTCCTCGCATCGTCTGTGATGTGCCCTACGTGGGTAAGCGCTGGGTTCACCAACTTCATGAGTACGACCGCGAACGAGGTATTTCGTACTGGACGAAGAACTACCGCACCGGCATCGAAACTGCCGATGCTGATGCACTCAGTCGCACGTACGAGTACTACGACCCAATCCACACGCTGCCGGCATCAGGGCAGCAGTGGTGGGCCGATCACGCGCTCGAGTCGATCGCCGCTGCTAATGCAGCACATGCAAACGGTTAGATCTGCACCTAAACCCGCTGTGGTGGTTGACGAGAGTTGACCGCTACAGCGGGTTGAGTGGGTGTGGTCGGCCCTCGAACGGTGTCGAGAGCACAACACTCGTCCTCGTCGAGACGTTCGCCGCGGCCCTGATTTCGGCCAATAGGGTTTCGAGATCTCCAGGACCTGCCACGCGCACTTTCAAGACGTAAGACTCATCTCCGGCCACCGACCAGCATGCCTCAATTGCGCCGATGCCCTGAAGCTTTTCTGGAGCGTCATCGGGGGCAGCCGGATCGATCGGCTTGATCGACACTAATGCGGTGAGCGGTAGGCCCATTTGGTCGTGATCGACAGTGATTGTGTAGCCCTTGATGAGCCCACGCTGCTCAAGTCTGCGCACCCGCTGGTGAACCGCTGACGTCGAAAGACCTGTTTCCTTGCCAAGGTCGGTGTACGACATCCGGCCATCCTGGGCCAGAAGGTTGACTATCGCTAGGTCGATCTCTTCCATCACACGCTCCTTGGTTAGGTGATGATCAGATCACGCGGACGATTGTTGACGCGTTCAAAGCCATCAGCCGTGCACACCACAATGTCTTCGATCCGTGCACCATGTAAACCCTGTTGATAGATCCCGGGCTCAATTGAGAACGCCATGCCCGGCTCGATCCACTCGTCGTTACCAGCAACGATGTACGGCTCCTCATGGGTTTCGAGCCCGATACCGTGTCCCGTGCGGTGGATAAAAAGCTCGCCGTAGCCGGCTTCAGTGATGATCGCGCGGGCTGCCGCGTCAATACTTTCCGCGGACACGCCCGGTTTTACCTGCTGACACGCAGCCTCCTGAGCAACTTGGAGAACGGCGTAGTACTCAAGGAATTCCGCAGGAGCGGAACCGACTGCGTAGGTGCGCGTCTCGTCGCTGCAATAGCCGTCCGGCATCGTCCCGCCGATGTCGACGACGACGGGATCGCCAACTTCGATGACCCGGTCGGACACCTCGTGATGAGGACTTGCCCCGTTCGGTCCGCTGGCCACGATCACGAAGTCAACCCTCGTATGCCCGGCGGCGAGAATCGCCTCTGAGATATCTCGCGCGACTTCACGTTCTGTTCGACCTGCACGCAACCATGTAGGAACCTGCTCATGAACGGAATCTATGGCAGCGCCTGCCCGTCGAAGAGCGGCTACTTCGTCGGCGGTCTTGCGCATCCGCAGATCTTGAAGCACTACACCGGCAAGGCCTTGAACGACCTCGGGCATCGCTTCACGAAAGTGCAGGACTTTTTCGGCCCACATGTGGTTGTCCAAACCTACCCAGCCGTGACCAGACAGCATTCGAGCTACCTTGCTGTATGGATTATCTGTCTCATCCCAATACGCGACGATGAGCCCGAGCTCCCCGATGGGGCTTGCTTTTGCTGCCTCGACCTCCAGTCGAGGCACCATCATCACGTGGTCACCTTCAGCCATCAAGATTAGGCAGGTCAGGCGCTCGAGCGGAACAGCGTCGTACCCGGTGAGGTAGCGAAGATCTGCCCCCGGGGTAATGAGAAGTGCGTTCGCGCCCACCGCTACCGTCGCGGCTTGGGCCCGCGCTAGCCGGTCGGCAAGATCAGCGATGGGCGGATGCGTAGGCATGTTCTGAGTCACGATCAGACTTTACGCGCTCGGTTGGCATTAGGGTCGGAGGGTGACACAGCCTTTATTGTTGCTTGACTCGGCCAGCCTCTACTTTCGCGCCTTCTTCGGTATGAAAGACACCGTCCTGGCGCCAGATGGCACACCGGTAAATGCAGTACGCGGCTTCCTCGATTTCATTGCGCGGCTCGTCAAAGATCACGATCCCGCCGAACTCGTATGCTGCTGGGACGAAGATTGGCGGCCTGAGTTTCGCGTCGCAGCAATCCCCTCCTACAAGGCCCATCGGGTTGCCGCTGACACAGCCGACGGTGAAGACGTACCTGCTGAACTCGAGGTGCAGGTACCAATCATCATTGACGTGCTCGCAGCCCTCGGTATCGCCCGAGTTGGAGCGGCAGGCTATGAAGCCGATGATGTGATCGGCACGCTAGCCACCCGAGCCACCCGCCCTGTTCTCGTTGTCACCGGCGACCGAGATTTGTTCCAACTCGTGGACGATCACCGCAACGTGCGCGTCCTCTACACAGCCAAAGGCGGCGTGGCCAACGGTGACATCGTCACCGAAGCCTTCATCAGTGAGAAGTACTCGATACCAGGACGCGCCTACGCCGATTTTTCGACTCTGCGAGGCGATACATCCGACGGACTTCCGGGAGTTCCGGGCGTCGGGGAAAAGACGGCCGCGGCGCTCATCACGCTCTATGGCGATCTCGACGGCGTTCGAAATGCGGCACGAACAAATGATCCGGCTACTCGAGCTACCGTGCACGCGAAAGTGCTTGCGGCGAATGACTATCTCGACGTCGCGCCAACTGTCGTTCGAGTGGCCTTAGATGTGCCGGTCGCACAGACCGATTTCACGGTGCCGCTACAACCAGCCGATCACGACGCACTCAGGCAGATGGCTGATCAGTGGAATATTCGCAGTTCGCTAGCTCGCGTCATGCAAGCGATGAACATGCCCGCGCTTTAGGTCAGTGAACTCACACTGATGAGAACGCGACTACTCCACGCTTAACCGAATCGACGGCTTGGCGGGCTACCCGGGCTAGTTCAATACTGTCGGGATCTGAAGCGGAACCGGCTGCATCGGCGATCTGGCCGAGCAGATCTGCAAGTTGTTTACAGCAACGAACGAAGTCGCCGGCAGCGAGATCAACATCCCGCAATACTGAGTCCAGGCGGCCACCTGATGACCAACGAAATGCAGCCCAAGCGAAGCCCATGTCAGGTTCGCGGAGGAAGTGAACTCGCTCCTCGGCCTCAAGCTCGCGCAGATCTGACCAGATCTGCATTGTCTCTGACAGCACCTCGCGCACACGACCTGTTGGCAGCTTCGGTGGCTGCGTGTCATCTGATTGACGAGATTCGAACACGAGGACCGATGCGCACGCGGCCAATTCCGCTGGGCTCAGACCCTTCCACAACCCCGAGCGGACACACTCTGCTGCGACGAGGTCAAGCTCGGCATACAGACGCTGAAGCATCCGGCCAGAATCAGTTACTAACGCGTCATCGGAATCCGAACTCAAGTATCCAAGCCTCGCCAAGATCGCACACACGCGATCGAACTGGCGCGCAATCGAATTCGTTCGTGTCTCGACCCGACGCTCGAGTCCACGTGTCTCACGCAGCAGCCGGTGATAGCGCTCAGCCCAACGGGCGTGATCTTCACGTTCATCACAGCCATGGCAAGGGTGTTGCCGGATCTGGCGCCGCATGTCGAGGATCTGCTCGTCATCGCCGGCCGCACCTCGGGCCTTACGCGGTCGATCAATCCGCAGATCACCAACCGTTTCCTTCAACCGCCCAGCAAGTTCACGTCGTGAATTTGCTGAGCGCGGGTTGAACAGTTTGGGGATGCGAATGTTTTCGAGAGGATCGACCGGAGTTGGGAAGTCGATGACAGACAGCCGACGCACTTGGCGATCTAATGTGAGCACTGTTGGGCGTGGCTCATCTTTTTCTGATAACCCCGGGTCGATAACTACAGCGACACCCGAACGGCGCCCCGTCGGCACCATGATCACGTCTCCGGGCTTTAGCACTGCAAGCGAGGCCGCCGCCGTAGCGCGACGTTGAATCGCGCCGTCCCGTGCGATCTCCTTCTCCCGATCACTTAACCGCCGTCGCAGTTCTGCGTACTCCTCAAAATCTCCGAGGTGGCACGACATCGAATCGCGGTAGCCGTCGAGGGCATTCTCTTGACGACGAACCTGCGTGGCCATTCCCACAACCGCCCGATCAGCTTGGAACTGGGCGAACGACGTCTCCAAAATTTCACGAGCGGCGTGATGACCCACTGAGCCAACAAGATTGACGGCCATGTTGTACGAGACCCCAAAAGAGGACTTCAACGGATACGTACGGGTGGATGCTAAGCCGGCCAACGCACCTGGGTCGAAACCCTGATGCCAGACCACAACCGCGTTACCCTCCACGTCGATTCCGCGACGGCCAGCGCGGCCGGTGAGTTGGGTGTACTCCCCCGGCGTGATGTCGGCGTGTGATTCGCCGTTCCACTTCACAAGCTTTTCCAACACCACTGTGCGGGCGGGCATGTTGATCCCGAGTGCAAGGGTTTCCGTCGCAAAAACCACTTTGACCAAGCCGAGTTGAAAGAGGTGCTCAACTGTCTCTTTGAACGTGGGCAACATGCCGGCATGATGCGCCGCGAATCCGCGTTCGAGACCGTCCAACCAATCCAGATAACCCAATACAGTCAGATCTTCTTGCGGTAAATCGACACATCGTTCTTCTACGATCCCCCGAATTCGCTCACGCTCTTCATTGTTCGTAAGGCGAAGTCCCGCTGCTAAAACCTGATCAACAGCCGCGTCACATCCCACACGACTAAAAATGAAGTTGATCGCAGGAAGAAGCCGCTCGCGGTTGAGTCGTTCAACAACTTCATAGCGCATCGGAATGTTGCGGTTTCGTGGACGCTTGCCTCCGCGCTGTGGACGCCGATTGCCATCGCCGGAGCGCATGGCGCGCTCGTCCTCACGTGCGAGGCGGACAAGCTCTGGATTCAGAACGGTCTGCGGGTCATCGGCAAATAGGTCATAAAGCCGATCACTTGCCATCACGTGCTGCCATAGCGGGACGGGTCGATGCTCTTCAACCACGATTGCTGTGGCGCCTCGAACCTCGCCAAGCCATTCACCGAACTCTTCAGCATTGCTCACGGTCGCGGAGAGGGCGACAACGTCAACGTGCTCGGGAAGATGGATGATCACTTCTTCCCACACCGCACCTCGGAAACGGTCCGCGAGGTAGTGAACTTCGTCCATCACCACATAGGCGAGGCCAGCGAGAGTCTGCGACTTTGCGTAAAGCATGTTTCGTAGCACTTCTGTCGTCATAACGACGACGGGAGCCTCGCCGTTGACTGAGTTATCTCCGGTAAGCAGCCCGACGTTGTTGGCTCCGTAGCGTTCAACCAAATCATGGAACTTCTGATTCGACAGCGCCTTGATCGGCGCGGTGTAGAAGCATTTACGACCGCTTCTCAGCGCCAGATGAACGGCGAACTCTCCGACAATTGTCTTGCCTGAGCCGGTGGGGGCTGCGACCAGAACTCCCTGACCGGACTCAAGGGCACGACATGCTTCGACCTGAAAGTCATCTAGTTCGAACTCGTACAGACCCCGGAATTCGTGGAGAGCTGACTTCTCATCGTCGGCTCGACGCCTCGAGGCTGCGTAACGTTCAGCCGGGGAGTCCATTACCTAAGACTATGGTCAGATCAGCCAAGCGGCCTTGTCAGAACACGCAGTGCAGCCGGGACAATCTCGATCCGCACTGGAAGTGGCCCAACGAGTTCGCCATCGGCGTACGCCGTCTGATTCGGCGCGTCTATGGTGACCGTCTTTGCTCGGTACTGGTGCACCTCAGGCCGACGAACATGGGTCCCGGCATACACCGTTGGGAATACCCGCAGGAATGTCGGAGTCGTCAGCTCGTCGAGAAAAGTGATGTCGAGTAGGCCGTCATCCATGATTGCGTCCGGTGCTACGCGCATCCCGCCGCCGTATTGGCGGCCGTTCGCGACCGCAACCAGCATTCCCGGCTTGTTGATCAGCTCCTGGGTTGGCAGCCCCGAGTCAAGAATCACCTGGTAGCCAACAGCTCGGAAGACACGTAACTCCGCAACGATTGCGGCGATGTAACGGGCTTGACCTGCCGGCCATGTCATTGCGTTCGCTCGCGAATTCACGCTTGAGTCGAAGCCGCTAGAGAGTACGCCAAGAAACCACCGTGTGTTTGCGTCTGCTGCAGTTGCGCGTGCTGCGTCGACTACAACATATGCGTCACGACGGATCACGTCAGCGATGAGATCGCCGGCCTCGCGTGGATCAGCAGGTACCGACAACACAGAGGCGTTATCGTTCCCCGTTCCGACAGGGATGATGCCCAAGGCGATTTCAGTGCCGGCGATCACCTGCAGACACATACTTACAGTGCCGTCACCGCCACACGCGACAACAGCTACCGGCCGATGCTCGTAGATGGCATCCACAAGTAGCGCCGCGGCATCGTTTGCGGTGTCGCCGGACACGACAACGGCTGCCATGTCTTGGAGTTTCAGGCGCGCAGCCACCGCATTAGCTGCCGACACAGAACGGCCACGCCCCGAGGCGGGGTTCGCCACGATTACAACAGCCGCGCGATTCATAGGGGAGATCGTATTGCCTTTGCGAGTTACGGGAGGTCTTCTTGAATAGGACTCGGCACGAGATCCTCGGGTGCGATGTCCGGCTGCTCGATAATCGACGCTTGGTCGTCGGCCAACATCATCGATGCCTGACGAGCAGCTTTTCGAGCCCTGCGCCGATCGTTGATGACCATGATGATCACCGCTATCGACACGATCACCATGAACGGTGCTGCGACAACAAGCATTGAAACCGGATCCGTACTCGGCGTGGCAACAGCCGCGAAGGTCATTACGCCAATCAATAGCCAACGCCACGACTTAAGCAGGCGCTCGCCGCTAAGTACTCCGGCGAAGTTCAGCATGACAAAAATGGCCGGAATGATCGCGCCCACACCAAAGAACAACATCAACTGAATCGTGAAGGCCAGATACGTGTTGATGTTGATGATGTTGGCAACGTTGGTCGGTGTGAATCCCAACAGCAGATGCAATAGCGACGGCATCGCCATGTAGGCGATCACGGTGCCGAGAATGAACAGAGGCGTCGCTGAAAAAACGAAACCGTAGGCCCATCGACGTTCGACACCCTTAAGTCCAGGAGCCAAAAAACGCCACAGTTGATAGAGCCAGATTGGCAGGGCAAAAATCACGCCCGCGATCAGGATTACCTGCAATTGCAGTGTGAAGGCATCGGTAACTCCATTAACGGCAAGCACAACGTCTTGGCCGTTAGCCTTGGCTTGGGCGACCACGTCCATGAACGGCGCGGTGATGACATTGAAGATTTGGTCGTAGAAAAACCAAGACAAACCCGCCGCAGCCAAAATGGCCAAGGCTGATTTGAACAATCGACTTTGAAACTCCCGAAGATGCTCAAACAACGACATCGCGCCCTCAGAGCGACCGCTACGAGAGCGCCGTTTGGCGTCTTTATCGCCAGCGGCCATGGACGTACTCAGGCGCGCGGCAGGCCATCAACGGGTGGAGTTACAGGCTGAGCCAGAACCTGCTCCCCGGTGATGGGGTCAACGAAGTATCGGGGTGCGTCGGGAGCTGCCGACTGAACTGGGGCAGGAGGTGTCCCAGCCGCTGGTGTGGATGTGACGGCTTGCGTCTCTGACTTTGCATCAGATTTCAATCCATCAGTCTCGGACTTGAAAATCCTCAACGAACGTCCGACTCCACGCGCCAAATCCGGCAGTCTCTTGGCGCCGAATAACAGCAGCACAATTAGAAGCAGGATCAGGAACGCCGGCTTTTCGAACAGAGCACCCATCGCTCAACCCTCACATGGTCGTCATCGCGACTCACGAGCCGCGTACTGATACCTAACGATAACCCCTAAACGGGGATTCAACGGCCGCTAGACAGTTCCATTGCCTCAGCAATTTGCTCGTGAGAGTCCAACCACAAGACCAAATCGAGCAGATCATCGTAGTTGATGGGCCGTCCACGGTGCGGCTCACGCGCCTCAGCGGGTACCGGAGTGCGTTCAACGCGAACTCCAGCAGAACTTAGCAAACGAATCGTGTCCTCGTCGGCGAGCTTAATGACCTCGTCACCGCACGTGCTGCAGTTAAAGGCATACGTGCGACGAGATTCGCTGTCCTCAATAGCTTCAACAACATGTGCCCTGACCTGACGCGGACCGAGGTCAACGTCACCGCAGCTGGGGCAGGTCGCCTTGATGGTGGCCATGGTGTGCCTCCCTTCGGTTCGGTGGTCATCCGCATTTTGCGATGCCATCCTTTTGTGCTTACAACCACCGCATCGGCCTAATGTGCCAAGTGCTTAAGCCAATGTGGCCAACTAATTTGACGCTAGGCGCACGGCAGCGTGAAATCCACGCTCATATAGGGACATAACGGCCGGTTTGTTGGCGGTATCTCTACCTGAAGGTCGGCGTCCTGGGCGGCGCCGCCAACCAAACCTTCACTGTTCGTAGCGAGCTAACGCCCGTTCAGCGGCCATGAGTACGTCACTCGACAATTCGGGCCGATCAACAATTCGCACAGTTCCACTCATTCGGAGCAGCAACTGGGTCAGCCAACGTTCGTCGGAAACCGGCAGCGTAACCATCACCCGTCCATCGGTGAGATCTTCCACCGATTCATTCGGGTACTCGTCGGCAATCCAGGCGGCCTCGGGTTGGAGCTCCAGAGTCACGAGCGGGCCGTCCGGACGCAGTCCTAGACTCACGTCGACACCGGTCGCATCGTCAGGAATCGCAGTCGGCGTGTCGAGGATGATCACGCTCTCAATGCGATCGAGGCGGAAGGTGCGTACCGCCTCGGCGCTGAGACACCAGCCCTCGAGATAACTGCGCCCGTCAAGAGACAGGATTCGCATCGGATCAACATCTCGCTCGCTACGAACGTCGGACGCAGCAACATACGACAGATGCAGACGGCGGTTGCTGGTGATCGCGGTGGCCACCGCGGTGCCTATCTCTTCAGGAACGAGACTTTCGATTGCAACCGTGACACCGTCGGCGGCTGCGAGCGCTTCGCCCGCAGCCGATTCCAACTTCGTAATGGCACTCGCCAACACGTCGCGCTGATGTAGGCCCGGCAACTGTTCGAGGTAGCGCAGGGCCACCACAAGTGCTGAGGCCTCATCTGGGGATAACCGCAATGGACGGTCGATGGTTTGGGCGTCCAACACATGGATCGAGCCGTCTTCATCCCAGAATTGAATGTCGACGAGGTCTCCGTGCAAGTGGCCCGGACGTCCGGTGCAAATCAGTAACCAGAGATCGTCCAACAATTGCTTATCGCTAACACCAAAGTGTCGGGCGGCCTCAGAGATAGTCACCCCGTCATTTGCGGACAACCACGGCACAACTGCGAGCAGCCGCGACAGCCGCGCACCTGCCGTTTCTACCACGCGTGGGCTCATGATCTGGCCTGCGCAGCAATACATTGGCGAAGGCGAGCAACGACCGTCGCACGAAGCGATTCTGGCGCCAGTACGACAACCGAATCGGCGTACCCGACAAGTTCAGAGGCGAAAGCATCCTCATCCCCGTAGGAAATCTCTGCCACATCGTTTGAGACATTCAACGCCCGACGGCGAAGTGAGACAGCAGCACCCGGATCGATCTGAATCAGCGCTGTGGTGATGTCCTCGGGCGTTGCAGCGGCAATCATGGCGGCCACATCGATGCCATTGGGTATGTCGAACGCCTGCTCGGAGCCGTATGCCACCGCCGTTCCGGCAATTCGCGAGAGTCTAAATACGCGGGGCTCGGCGCGATCAATGTCATGCCCAACGAGGTACCAGTGACCACGCCGAGACACCACACCCCACGGCTGAACGTTGCGCGCGTCCCCTTCCGCCGCACGTGGCTTGCGATAGGTGAACGTAACGGCACGACGACTGCGGATTGCTTCAAGTAACACTGGAAATGACACCTCAGAGGTGGCGATTCGTGCCTCAACTCCAACGGGTCCATCGATGACAGAGCCGTCCCCCATGGACTCCAGTTTGCGCAGGGCGCGCTGAGCGCTGGAACCCAAACTGGCCTGCTCCCAAACCTTTGCGGCAAGTCCCAAAACCGCTAGTTCGTCACCCGTGAAGTTCACCTCGGGAAGTGCGTACGCATCGCGAAGAATTCGGTAACCCTCAATTCCTCCCGAGCCATCCGTTCCTTCGATGGTTTCAATAGGGATGCCCATTCCACGAAGCTCGTCCTTATCGCGTTCGAACATTCGTTCAAAGGCTTCCTCAGACGGACTCTCGCGGTAAGCGTCGATGACCTCACGCAAGGCACTTTTCGGCATCGGCCGAGCCGATGCCATCAGCGCAAACAACACATTGAGGAGCCGCTCGGCACGATCGGACTTGCTCATCGGCTCTCCGTCAGCGTACGTCGAGGAGGTCGATCACGAAGATGAGCGTCTTGCCCGACAGACGATGGCCACCGCCGGCCGCACCGTATGCCAGTGCCGGTGGGATCGTAAGCTCGCGGCGACCGCCCGCACGCATGCCGGGGATTCCGTCCTGCCAGCCTTGGATCAGGCCACGAAGTGGGAACTCGATCGGTTCACCGCGATTCCATGACGCATCAAACTCATCACCCGATTCGAATTCAACACCGACGTAGTGAACCAGCACAGTGGCACCAGGGATCGCTTCAGCTCCATCGCCGACGGTGATATCGCGAATCACCAACTCGTCAGGCGCGTCACCAACGGGGAAATCAATCTCGGGCTTGCTGGCCATTACCTACTCCTCGCGTTTGTTTCGGGTACGTCACCCGGTGCGAGTCGAGACTACGGGATCGAGACCAAATCAACGACGAAGACAAGCGGCTCATTTGGCTGAATTCCAGAACCCTGTGGTGGGTTGGCGCCATAGGCCTGCTCACCGGGGATTACAAGGAGACGACGACCGCCCACCTTCATGCCTGGGATACCGGTCTGCCAGCCCATGATGACCTTATTCAGTGGGAACTGC
>Ga0194035_1001279_pt1 | contig 13442 bp, 10 predicted proteins | sample JunL2320m_MetaG_FD_148680 | JGI IMG/M metagenome (GOLD analysis project Ga0194035, IMG submission 148680) | Anoxic zone freshwater microbial communities from boreal shield lake in IISD Experimental Lakes Area, Ontario, Canada - Jun2016-L239-20m | ecosystem: Environmental > Aquatic > Freshwater >...
GGCCGTCACCCACGACCGTTACTTCCTGGACAACGTCGCCGAGTGGATCCTCGAACTCGACCGCGGCCGCGCCTACCCGTACGAGGGCAACTACTCCACCTATCTGGAGAAGAAGGCCGAGCGCCTTGAGGTGTCGGGCAAGAAGGACCAGAAGCTGCAGAAGCGGCTCAAAGAAGAGCTGGCCTGGGTTCGGTCCGGGGCCAAAGCCCGGCAGGCTAAGAGCAAGTCACGCCTGGCGCGCTACGAGGAGATGGCGGCCGAGGCCGAGAAGACCCGCAAGCTTGACTTCGAGGAGATCCAGATCCCGGTGGGTCCCCGACTGGGCAGCATCGTGGTTGAGATCGATCACTTGGATAAGGGCTACGACGGGCGCATCCTGATTAAGGATCTGTCATTCTCGCTGCCCCGCAACGGGATCGTCGGAGTGATCGGACCCAACGGTGTCGGCAAGACCACCCTATTCAAAACCATCGTCGGATTGGAAGAACCGGATAGCGGCACCGTGCGGGTCGGGGACACCGTCAGGCTCAGCTACGTCGATCAGTCGCGGGGCGGCATTGACCCGAAGAAAAACGTCTGGGAGGTGGTCTCCGACGGACTCGACTACATCCAGGTCGGCCAGAACGAGATCCCGTCCCGGGCATACGTATCAGCCTTCGGATTCAAGGGCCCCGATCAGCAGAAGCCGGCCGGTGTGCTCTCCGGTGGTGAGCGCAACAGGCTCAATCTGGCGCTGACCCTCAAGGAGGGCGGCAACCTGTTACTGCTCGACGAGCCCACCAACGACCTCGATGTCGAGACACTCGGTTCGCTGGAGAACGCGTTAGAGAAGTTTCCGGGTTGCGCCGTGGTGATCTCGCACGACCGCTGGTTCCTGGACCGAACCTGCACCCACATCCTTGCCTGGGAAGGCGATGCCAGCAATGAGGCCACGTGGTTCTGGTTCGAGGGCAACTTCGGGGCGTACGAGGAGAACAAGCTCGAGCGACTCGGGGCAGAAGCGGCCCGTCCGCACAGAGTGACCCACCGGCGGCTCACGCGCGACTAATGTGATGAGTGCGCGTACCAGCGTCGGTACGCAGGCTAATCCGGGAGCGCCCCACGGTATGACGGTTGACCGCACCATCGCCGAGGCTTATGAAGCCACCTACCGGGGCCCGCACCCGGGTGCCGTGCCGCATGTCGACGAAGCCGATCAAGCCGAGGTGCCGGTGACACCGGCGTTGATCGCGGCGCAGCGAAACCTGGCACATCAACGCCGGGCTGGTGAAACGCTGGTTGGGGTCTATAGCGCTGACGATCCAGGCGGATTCGGTCCTGCGCTGCAGATAGTCACCGACCAGGCCACCATGCTGATGGACTCGGTGACGGTTCTGCTGCAGCGGCTCGGTGTCGGCTACGTCGCCCTCATGCATCCTGCGATCACGGTTCGCCGGGACGCCGGTGGGGCCCTGGTGGACGTCGGGGTCGACGGCCCCGGGCCCGATGTCATCGACGAGTCCTGGATCCACGTCCAGCTGGCCAAGTCGGTGAATCAGCGGGCACTGGCAGAAGCGGTGCGGCTGCTTCCTATGGTCGTCGCCGACGCCCGGCAGGTAGCCAACGACTCCGCGGCGTTGGCTGCCACTCTGCTGGGTCTGGCCGAGGCGATCGACGCTGATGACGGCACGCGCTTCCACGGACCTGATCGTGGCGACGCGGCAGACCTCCTGCGCTGGCTCGCCGGTGGGCATTTCGTGATTCTCGGTTCTCTGCGCTGCACCGTCCGCGACGGCCACGCCACCGCCGACGAGTCGACTCGACTGGGGGTTGCCCGGCTGCGCACCGAGGTGCTGCCGGAACTCAGCGACTCCGATGATCTGCTGGTGCTGGCCCAGGCCACCATGCCCAGCTTCCTTCGCTACGGCGCCTATCCCTACATCGTCGTGGTTCGCGAGCAGTCCGGGGATGGTCCCATCGAGCACCGCTTCGTCGGTCTGTTCACGGTCGCGGCGATGAACGCCAACGTGCTCGATATCCCGCTGATCGCCCGGCGGGTCCAGGAAGCGCTGGCGATGTCGGCCAACGACCCCAGCCATCCCGGACAGCTGATGCTTGACACCATCCAGACCATTCCTCGTTCAGAGCTGTTCGCGCTCAGCGCCGGGCAATTGCGCGATATGGCGACGGCAGTGGTTGATCTCGGTTCACGCCGTCGCGCCCTGTTGTTCCTGCGGGCAGATCAGCTCCGGCACTTCGTTTCCTGCCTGGTGTACCTGCCTCGCGACCGATATACCACCGCCGTCCGGTTGGGTATGCAAGAGATCCTCGTTCGTGAGTTTGGCGGTGCGAGTATTGACTATGCCGCCCGGGTGAGCGAATCACTATGGGCGGTAGTTCATTTCACGGTGCGCCTACCCGACGCGCCAGCCCGGCAGTCGATCGACACCTCCGAGGCCAACCGCACCCGGATTGAGGACCTGCTCACTGCGGCGACCCGCACCTGGGCCGACCGTCTGCTGATGTTGGCTCAGGCTGACGACGGGGCCGTGGCCGAGCACTACGCCGACGCGCTGCCCGAGGAGTTCAAGCAGGCGGTCACCCCGGAAGAGGCTATTACCGATATCGGTATCGTCGAGGCCTTGGGGCACGATTCGGTCAAACTGCAATTGGAGCCTGGCAATGTGGGCGCTGAGGCATTTCTGACCTGGTACCTCGGTGGCTCTTCGGCATCGCTGAGCCAGTTGCTGCCGATGCTGCAGTGCATGGGCGTAGAGGTGCTCGAGGAGCGGCCGTTCAGCGTGATCCGACCCGACGGACTTTCGGTGCGGATCTACCAGTTCACGATCCGGCCCGACTCGGGTGTCGGGTGGTCGGCGACCAAACAGGATTGGGACGCCACCGCGCAACGGTTCACCGATACCGTCACCGCGATCTGGCATGGCCGCGTCGAGGTGGACCGGTTCAACGAACTGGTGTTGCGGGCCGGCCTGACCTGGCAGCAGGTCATCCTGCTGCGTGCCTACGCCAAGTACCTTCGCCAAGCAGGCTTCCCATACAGCCAGTCCCGTATCGAATCGGTTCTCAACGAGAACACCTCGACGGCCCAGGCTCTGGTTGCGCTTTTCGAGGCGATGTTCGACCCGGATTCTTCGGCCAAAGGCCTCGACGCCAAGGCGGCGGCGCGCTCGGTGGCCGCCGATATCGATGCGCTCACGAGTCTGGACACTGACCGCGTGTTGCGAGCATTCGCATCGATGATTGAGGCAACGCTGCGGACCAACTACTTCGTCACCGATCCCACGTCGGCGCGGGCTCGAAATGCGTTGTCGATCAAGCTCAATCCGGAGTTCATTACCGAACTGCCGCTGCCTAGACCGAAGTTCGAGATCTTTGTTTACTCGCCGCGGGTTGAGGGCGTGCATCTACGATTCGGTCCCGTTGCCCGTGGCGGACTGCGCTGGAGCGACCGCCGCGAGGACTTCCGTACCGAGATCCTGGGCCTGGTGAAAGCGCAGGCGGTCAAGAACGCCGTCATCGTCCCGGTTGGAGCCAAGGGTGGGTTCGTGGTCAAGCAGCCGCCGGTGCCGACCGGCGATGCCACAGGCGACCGGGAGGCGTTCCGAGATGAGGGAATCGCCTGCTACCGGTTGTTTGTCGCCGGACTGCTGGATGTCACCGACAACGTAGAGCGGCTCAGCGGACGGGTGGTGACCCCGGCGCGGGTGGTGCGCCGCGACGGGGACGACGCCTACCTCGTCGTCGCTGCCGATAAAGGAACCGCCACGTTTTCCGATATCGCCAATGATGTGGCGAACTCCTATGGGTTCTGGCTCGGTGACGCTTTCGCCTCCGGCGGTTCGGTGGGTTATGACCACAAGGTCATGGGGATCACCGCGAAGGGCGCGTGGGAATCGGTCCGGCGACATTTCCGCGAGATGGGTACCGATACCCAGGCCGAGGACTTCACTGTCGCCGGCATCGGCGATATGAGCGGAGACGTGTTCGGCAACGGCATGCTGCTGTCCGAGCACATCCGGTTGATCGCGGCCTTCGACCATCGCCACATCTTCATCGACCCTGATCCGGATACGGCCCGGTCATTCCAGGAGCGACGACGACTGTTCGATCTTCCCCGCTCAAGTTGGGAGGACTACGACTCGAGTCTGATCAGCACAGGCGGCGGGGTATTCAGCAGACAGCAGAAGTCGATCCCCGTCAGCGAGCGCATGCGCGAAGTATTGGGCATCGATGAGCAGGTCACTGAGATGACACCCCCGGAATGCATGCGCGCCATTCTGCGTGCACCGGTGGACCTGTTGTTCAACGGTGGCATCGGCACCTATATCAAAGCCGAATCCGAGTCTGATGCCGCGGTCGGCGACCGAGCCAACGACAACGTTCGCGTCAACGCGAATCAGTTGCGCACCAAGGTGATCGGTGAGGGCGGCAACCTTGGCGTCACATCACTGGGGCGGGTTGAATTCGACCTTAGCGGCGGCCGAATCAACACCGACGCGCTGGACAACTCCGCCGGAGTCGACTGCTCCGATCATGAAGTGAATATCAAGATCCTGGTCGACTCCCTGGTCAGCAACTCTCGGGTCGATACTGGAGAGCGCAGCGAGCTACTGGCCTCGATGACCGACGAGGTTTCCCGGCTTGTGCTCACCGATAACAGCGACCAGAACGATCTGATGGGCACCAGTCGGTGCAATGCCGCTGCTCTGCTCAATGTGCATGCCCGGCAGATCCGGGAACTCGAGGAGCAACGCGGACTCAACCGGGAACTCGAGGCGCTGCCGACGGAGAAGGAGATCGGCCGGCGCCAGGAAGTCGGTGTCGGACTCACATCCCCGGAACTGGCCACCCTGATGGCCCACGTCAAACTCGCCCTCAAAGAACAGGTGCTGGCCAGCGACCTTCCCGACCAGGAGGCGTTCGCGGCCCGGCTGCCCGCGTACTTCCCGGCCCAGTTGCGCGACCACTTCGTTCCCGAGATCCGCAACCACCAACTGAGGCGAGAAATCGTGACCACCATGCTGGTCAACGACGTCGTCGACACCGGCGGCATCACTTTCGCGTACCGGGTCACCGAGGATGTCGGGGTCGGGTATGTGGACGCTGTCCGTGCCTTTGCAGCCAGCGATGCAATCTTCGGTATCGGCCGGACCTGGCGACTGATCCGCACGGAATCCGAGCGCCACGATATCGCGGTCAATGTCACCGACCGCATGACGCTGGACCTTCGCCGGCTACTTGACCGCGCCTCGCGCTGGCTGCTCAATTACCGGCCCCAACCGCTTGCGGTGGGTGCCGAGATCAACCGGTTCGCCGGCGGTGTCGCCGAACTCGCCCCGCGGATACCGGAATGGCTGCGAGGTGATGACCGAGCCATTGTCGCCAAAGAAGCCGGTGAGTTCGCAACCGGCGGTGTCCCGCAGGACCTTGCATACAACGTCGCCTGCGGCCTGTATCAGTACAGCCTGCTGGATGTGATCGACATCGCCGATATCGTCGATCGCGGTCCGGCCGAGGTGGCCGACACCTACTTTGCGCTGATGGATTACCTGGGCACTGACGGTTTGCTCACCGCGGTATCGGGCTTGCCGCGCGATGACCGCTGGCATGCCCTGGCCAGGCTCGCGATTCGCGACGACATCTATGGTTCGCTGCGCGCGTTGTGTTTCGACGTGCTGGCCGCCGGCGAGCCGGATGAGAGCGGACCGGACAGGATCACCGAGTGGGAACACGGCAATGGTTCGCGGGTACCACGAGCCCGCCGCACCCTCGCCGAGATCTATGCCAGTGATGCACGGGATCTGGCCACCCTCTCGGTGGCGGCTCGTCAGATCCGCAGCATGACCCGAACTACCGGAACAGGAACGAGTGGCTGAAACGGTGAGTCCGGGGTACACCACCGTCGTGCGGGTGCGTTGGTCTGACATTGACATGTACCAGCACATCAATCACGCCACGATGGTGACGATCCTTGAAGAGGCGCGGGTCGACTTCCTGCGCGAGCCCTTCGCCGATGACGTCTCGATCATCGGTCTGTTGATCCATGAGGTGCAGGTGCTCTACAAAGGCCAACTGCGACTTGCCGATTCGCCACTACAGGTGACGATGTGGACTAAACGGCTGCGCGCGGTCGATTTCACTCTCGGCTACGAGGTTCGTGCGGTCGATGCCGATCCGGAAGCCAAACCGTCGGTGATCGCCGAGACCCAACTCGCGGCGGTACACATCGAGGAGCAGCGGCTGATCCGGCTCTCGCCCATCCATCGGGAGTATCTGCAGCGCTGGCTGCGATGAGCGGGTTTAGCCTTGCCGGCTCGGAGCGCGGTGTCTGGATCCCCGACATCACCCACCGCAACGATCTCGCAGTGTTCGCCGAACGTGCGCGCCGACTCGATGACGCAGCAGTGATCCGGCTTCGTACCCGGGGCGATGGTTTGGTCGGGGCGTGGGTTGTGACCGGATTCGATGTGTTGGCGGCCAGATTGGTGGCTGGAAGTGTTCGACCGGTCGACGTGTCCTGTGCTGCAGATCAATTGGTTTCTGGACTGCGGGCGGTCGATGATTCCGGGTATGTCGATCTGGGCTTCCCGATGGACTCGGCGTGGCGCGGAGTTCTGCCTCCGGAAACCGGGTTCGTCCACCTCGATGACATCCCAGTCGCGGTTCTCGTGGATCTGGCCCGGCGCGGTGCCGATCTGGCCCGCGAACACGGCAGCGCGCACGGACCCCCGGCCTCACTACTGGATCAGGAGGTGCTGCAGGTCGGCTCGGGCCCGTCGGTGGTCGGCGTACCGATGCGATGCGTGTTGGCGTTAGCGGCGATGCGCTTCCTGCCTGAAAAAACGCCGGAAAATGACGTCGACATTGTTCGTGTGCGGGTGTTGCCGGCGTGGCTGCGCATCGACGCCCGCTTCGGTTCGGTGTTCCGCCGCCGCGGCGATCCCGCGCTCGTGCTGCGCTGAGCCGTCCTCAGAACGCTGAGTTCACCATCGACTGGGCGGCCAGTTCCAGGTAGTTCAATAACTCGCGACGGTGTTCGTCGTCCAGCGTCGTCGAGTCGATCGATGCGACCGCGGTGTGCATACACCGCAACCAGGCGTCGCGTTCGATGAACCCGATCTGAAACGGGGCATGCCGCATCCGCAGCCGTGGGTGGCCGCGCTGATCGGAGTACGTTCGGGGCCCGCCCCAGTACTGCTCGAGGAACATCCTGAGCCGGTCCTCGGCTCCGTCCAGATCCTCCTCGGGATACAGCGGACGCAGCACCTCGTCGGCGCTGACCAGTTCGTAAAAACGCGACACGATGGCACGGAATGTCGCCGCGCCGCCTACCGCGTCGTAAAAGGTCTGCGGGGTCTCGGCCACGGTTCCATCTTGGTGCATCGGTTGACGTGCGCGTGAACACGGTGCAAATACGCGTGCGATCGGCGGCGATCCATGATGGACTAGAACCCGGAGGACGCATGGCGCAGCGCAAACGAAACCGTGGTCACCGCGCCGCGGCGGGTTCAATCGGGCCCATGTCCGGCTCTGGCCTGCACAGTTCTGGCCTGCACAGTTCGGGTTTGCACAGTGTTGACACCCAGCCGCCGCCGTCAGAGGCATCTGTCTGGGGCCGCCGCCGAGTGCTGCTGCTGAACTCAACTTACGAGCCGCTCACCGCGCTGCCTATCCGCCGGGCCGTGGTCATGGTGCTGTGCGGCAAGGCTGACGTCGTACACGACGATCCGGCCGGCCCGGTGATCCACTCGGCGACCCGGGCGATCGGGGTGCCGTCGGTGATACGACTACGCACCTACGTCCGGGTGCCCTATCGGGCCCGGATTCCGATGACCCGCGCGGCGCTCATGCACCGGGACCGGTTCCGCTGCGCATACTGCGGCGGCAAGGCCGATACCGTCGACCATGTGGTGCCGCGTAGCCGGGGCGGCGAACACACCTGGGAAAACTGCGTGGCGGCCTGCTCGGGCTGTAATCACCGCAAGGCGGACAAGTTACTCAGCGAGTTGGGCTGGACGTTGCGACTGGTGCCCACGCCACCGAAGGGCCAGCACTGGCGGCTGCTCTGCACCGTCAAGGAACTCGACCCGGTCTGGGTGCGCTATCTCGACGAAGGCGCCGCCTGACGTCGGCTCCGGTGCGCTACGGTTTGTGGCGTGAGTAACGGATTCGTCCACGCAATACTGCTCCTGGTGATCGTTGGGGTCGTCTATCTGATCTACTCCCGGACGGGCAATCGCGCGCCCACCTACACGATGTCCGAGTCATGGACGCACGCCCCGGTCCTATGGGCAGCCACCGGGGAGGTGGTGCCCGGCGGCGGCCACGGTGACCACCACGGCAACGTCGTCAACATCGGAGGTGGCGCAAGTGGCCGCTGGTAACCACGCCGTAGCACGGTTCGAATCCGACAACCTGCCACTCGGGTGGGCGGTGACGTCCAGTGGACGGCTATCCGGCGTCACCGACTCCGGCCAGTCGTCGGTGCAGTACCCGTTTCCGAATATGGACCTCGTCGAACTCGATGAGACGCTGACCTTCGCCACCCGTCAGTCCAAGGCACGTTTCGCGGTGTACATCGGCGATCTGGGAGCGGACCCTTCGGCCCGGGCCCGGGAGATACTCGCCGACGTGCCCACACCCGACAACGCCGTACTGCTGGCGGTGTCGCCCGATCAGCACGCGATCGAGGTGGCCTACGGGGCCGACGTGCGGGGCCGCGGAGTCGAGTCGGCCGCACCGCTGGGAGTATCGGCGGCGGCGGCGGCGTTCAAAGAAGGCAACCTGATCGACGGGTTGATCAGCGCCGTGCGGGTGATGTCGGCCGGTATTGCCCGGCCTTAACCCGCTCGCCTCGCCTAGCTCGCGTCGAACGCCCGCGCCGTCAGCGCCCGCTCGACGCCGGCACGGCCTTCGAGTACCAACCTGCGCAATGCCGGCGGCACGTGCAGGCCCTTCAGGAACCAATCGGCGGCTTCCAGCCCGGCAGTGCTGACATCCCAGGACGGGTACAGGCCGACCACCACGGTCTGCGCCACCTCGCTGGAGCGCCGCTCCCAGACTCCGGCGATCGCCTCGAAGTAGTGCTTGGCATAGGGCGCCAGCACGGTGCCCTGCCCCGGCTGAGCGAAGCCGGTGACGATCGCCCGGGTGGTGCTGTTGGGCAGCGTGTCATCCTCGATCGCCTCGCGCCAGGCACGGTGCTTGACGTCAGGCTGGGGCCGAGCGGCTGATGCCGCGGCGGCATGGCGCTTCCCGGCCGCCGTGGCGTCGCGCACCGCCTCGGCGTCGATGAACGGTGTCTGCGGGCCAACCGCATCGATATGCCCGCCGGCGGCAAGTGCGGTGATGATCCGCCAGCGCAGATCGGCGTCGACCTCGAGCCCGGCGAGTTGGCACTCGGCCGGATCGCGGTCCAGCAGCTCGGCCAGCACCACCAGATGACGCTCCTGCAATACCGATGTGCACAGTGCATTGACGTATGCGAGTTGATGATCCGAGCCAGGTTCTGCTGCGCGGGCCAATTCCAGCAGCCGGTCGGCGAATTCCGGCCAGCCATACTCGGCGGCCCAGTGTGGCTCGGCATAGGAGTTCAACGCGGTCTGCGCCTGCATCAGCAGTCGCTGCGCCACGCCTACTTCGGTCTCGCCACCCACTCCGCGCAATACCAGCGTCACGAAGTCGCGTGCCTTCAGTTCGCCGTCGCGGGTCATCTCCCAGGCCGCCGACCACACCAGTGTGCGGGGGAGCGGCTCGGCGATATCAGTGATTCGCTCAGTGGCGAGTTTTAAGGATTCTGGGTCGAGACGTATCGAGCAGTAGGTCAGATCATCGTCATTGATCAGCACCAGCTTCCCGCGCGGAACACCGTGCAGCGCAGGAACTTCGGTGACTGGGCCGACGACGTCGAACTCCTCCCGGTGGACCCGAACCAGCTTGCCGCCCTGATCGTCGTACACGCCGACTGCCAGCCGGTGCACCCGGGTCTCGCCGGCGCCGGGTGCGGCACCACCCTGGGTGATGGCGAACCGGGTGAATTTTCCTTGCGCATCAACGTCGAAATCAGCTCGCAAGGTGTTCAGCCCCGTGGTCTTGAGCCACTGGCTTCCCCAATCCGACAGGTCGCGGCCGGATGCCCGCTCCAAAGCACCGAGCAGATCGTCGAAAGTGGCGTTGCCGAACGCGTGCGCCGCGAAGTAATCCCGCAGCCCGGCCAGGAAGTGGTCGAGTCCGACATAGGCCACCAGTTGCTTGAGCACGCTGGCGCCCTTGGCGTAGGTGATGCCGTCGAAGTTCACCTCGACGGCGTGCAGGTCGGGGATGTCCGCGGCGATCGGGTGGGTGGACGGCAACTGGTCTTGGCGGTAGGCCCAGGACTTCTCCACGTTGGCGAACGTCGTCCACGCCTCGCTGTACTCAGTGGCATCGGCCTGACAGAGCACCGAGGCGAAGGTGGCAAAGGACTCGTTGAGCCACAGGTCATCCCACCAGCGCATGGTAACCAGATCGCCGAACCACATGTGCGCCATCTCGTGCAGCAGCGTCTCGGCGCGCCGCTCGTAGCTGTAGCGGGTGACCTTGCTGCGGAACACGTAGTCCTCGAGGAAGGTCACCGCACCGGCGTTCTCCATGGCACCGGCGTTGAACTCCGGAACAAACAACTGGTCGTACTTTCCGAACGCGTAAGGCACACCGAAGTTGCAGTGGTAGAAGTCGAAACCCTGTTTTGTTTCGGTGAACAGCCGCTCGGCATCCATGAACGGCGCCAGCGACGCCCGGCAGAACAGACCCAGCGGGATATCGCCGTGGGAATCGGTGTAGACGTCGTCCCATCGGGCGTAGGGTCCGGCGATCAACGCCACCAGATACGTGCTCAGTCGTGCGGTCGTCGCAAAGGTGTGGACTTTCGTCGCCCCGTTTTCGATCACGGTGGCCGTTGCGCCGTTGGAGATCACCTGCCAGTGCGCGGGCGCGGTCACGGTGACGTCGAATGAGGCCTTGATGTCTGGCTGGTCGAAACAGGCGAACATTCGCTTGGCGTCGGCGGTTTCGAACTGCGAGTACAGGTAGACCTCGCCGTCGACGGGGTCGACGAAGCGGTGCAGGCCCTCGCCGGTGTTGGAGTAGTAGCAGTCGGCGGAAACGACGAGGACGTTGTGCTGCGTCAGTCCCTTCAGCGCGATCCCGGTCGATTCGTCGTAGCCGGAAACGTCGATGGAGTGCCCGTTGAGCACTGCGCTGTGGACCCGTCCGGCCACCAGGTCGATATAGGTGTCGGCGCCGGGGAGAGCCTCGAACTCCACCGTGGTGTCTGAGCGGAATACCTTCTCGCTCGAGCAAAGGTCCAGCTCGATCAGATAGCGATCAACGGTGACCAGGGCCGCGCGCTCGATAGCCTCATTGCGGGTCAGATTCGGAAGCACGATTGACAACCTATCCTGGGTACACCGCCCTACGCCCGAGGAGAAGCCATGGCCGAGAAGTCCCGCGCAGATTTCTGGTTCGACCCGCTGTGCCCGTGGGCCTGGATCACCTCCCGGTGGATCCTCGAGGTCGAGAAGGTCCGCGATATCGAGGTGCGTTTTCAGGTGATGAGTCTGGCGGTGTTGAACGAGGGTCGTGACCTGCCTGAGCAGTATCTGGAGTTGATGAAGAAGGCTTGGGGACCGGTGCGGGTCGCGATCGCCGCCGAACAGGCCCATGGAACCGATGCGCTCGCTCCGCTGTACACCGCGATGGGCACCCTTATTCACAACGAGGGCAACAAGAATCTCGAACAGGTCATCGCCCAGTCGCTCACCGAGGCCGACCTGCCTGCCGAGTTGGCGGCCGCGGCTGACGATTCGTCCTACGACGATGCGCTTCGCAAAAGCCACCATGCGGGTATGGACGCCGTCGGACCCGATGTCGGCACCCCCACCATCCACATCGACGGGGTCGCCTTCTTCGGCCCGGTGCTCTCCAAAATCCCGCGCGGTGAACAAGCCGGCAAGCTGTGGGACGCCTCGGTAACCTTCGCGTCCTATCCGCACTTCTACGAGCTCAAGCGGACCCGTACCGAGGCTCCCGAATACGACTGAGGCTTGAGTAGGCTGACGGCCATGCGCGTTTACCTCGGCTCAGACCATGCCGGTTATGAATTCAAGAAGGCCATCATCGCTCACCTGACGAAGGCCGGGCATGAGCCGATCGACTGCGGCGCGTTCACCTACGACGCCGAGGATGACTACCCGACGTTCTGCATCGCCGCCGCGGAGCGCACTGTCGCCGACCCGGGCAGCCTGGGAATCGTGCTCGGCGGTTCGGGTAACGGCGAGCAGATCGCCGCCAACAAGGTGCCAGGCGTGCGGTGCGCGCTGGGGTGGAGCGTCGAGACCGCCAAACTGGCCCGCGAGCACAACAACGCGCAGGTGATCGGCATCGGTGGCCGCATGCACACCGAGCCCGAGATGCTCGCCATCGTCGACGCTTTCCTGTCCACCCCGTGGTCGCAGGCACCCCGCCACCAACGCCGCATTGACATTCTCGAGGCCTATGAGAGCACGCACGTAGCGCCGCCGGTGCCCGGCTCCGGTCTGTAGCGAACGGGGCCGCAGCCATGCCCGAAGGTCACACCCTGCATCGGCTTGCGCGGCTGCACCAGCGTCGCTTCGCCGGCGCACAAGTGCGGGTATCGAGCCCGCAGGGCAGGTTCGCCGACGCAGCCGTGCTCGATGGCACGGTGCTGCGCCGGGCCTCGGCCTGGGGCAAACATCTGTTCCACCACTACGACGGCGGCCCAATCGTGCACGTGCACCTCGGGTTGTACGGCACGTTCAGAGAGCAGCCCGCGCCGATGGCGCCACCGGTGGGTGCGGTACGGATGCGAATAATCGGGGCCGAGTACGGAACTGACCTTCGCGGGCCCACGGCGTGTGACGTGATCGACGAGGCGCAGGAGTCGGCGATCCTCGACCGTCTGGGTCCCGACCCGCTACGCGGAGATGCCGACCCGGCGTTGGCCTGGGTACGAATATCGAAGTCGCGCAGGGCAATCGGGGCGCTCTTGATGGATCAGGCCGTGTTGGCAGGGGTGGGCAATGTGTACCGAGCCGAATTGCTGTTCCGGCACGGTATCGACCCGTACCGGCCCGGCCGTGATATCGGCGCGACGGAGTTCAACGAGGCTTGGGCCGACCTGGTCGAACTGATGAAGGTGGGCGTGCGGCGCGGCCGGATCATTGTCATCCGGCCGGAGGATGACCACGGCGCTTCGGCTTACGGGCCCAAACGGCCCCGCACCTACGTCTACCGCCGCACCGGCGAGCCGTGCCGATTGTGCGGCACGGCTGTCCGCACCGCTGAGATGGAGGGCCGCAACCTGTTCTGGTGCCCGGGCTGTCAGGTCTAGAAGTCGAGTCGACGATGCCGCCGCGAAAGGCGGCGGAGGAGGAGCGAGACAG
>Ga0194035_1001280_pt1 | contig 13441 bp, 13 predicted proteins | sample JunL2320m_MetaG_FD_148680 | JGI IMG/M metagenome (GOLD analysis project Ga0194035, IMG submission 148680) | Anoxic zone freshwater microbial communities from boreal shield lake in IISD Experimental Lakes Area, Ontario, Canada - Jun2016-L239-20m | ecosystem: Environmental > Aquatic > Freshwater >...
CCTAAATGGTGCCTTGGTGATCAGCTTTCCGATGTCAGCCAGTGGCTGCATCATTCCCATCGGTCCAACGCGGTTGGGGCCGTAGCGACCCTGGAAGCGGCCCAGCAGCTTGCGTTCAACAATCAGGACGACTGGCACCATGCTCAAGGCCACGGCGAAGATGATCACCGACTTCAAAATCGCGATCCACCACGGCTCGGCGTAGCCGACTACGGCAAGGATTGGGCTCACGCTGGGCGCACCTCTACAAGGCGTGGCTCGCCGTTGGTGAGTAGGTTGGCCGGCTGGGAGTCCGTGGCCTCGGCGAGGAAGACGGTCCCTGTCGGGATGGCTGCGCGAAGCGTGACCTGTGCGTTGACGGCTGCCCCGTCGTAGGTGACCTCGACGCGGTCGCCGTGGCCGACGCCGATCCGCTTGGCATCGTCGGGAGAGAGTTCCACTTGCTGGTGAGGAATCAGGAACTTCAGCGCCGGCGATACGGCCACCTCGCTACCTGCCCAGATCGAGCGGTAGGTGCCCAGGCGTAGTGAGCCGTTTGGTGTCAGTGCGGTCGGTGGCGCAGCCAGTTGGTAGGGCGCGCGATCGGTGGCAGTTGGCAGATTGGCAGCAGCTGCGGTCTGTTGCCAGCGCATGCCGCGGCCGCCGATCTCATCCAGCGTTAGGTCGGCATAGAAAGGCACTGCATCGACGAGCGCCCGAAAGACCATCGGCACGGTATGGAACGTCATCTCTAGCCCGGCCGCCTTACAGATCGTCGCCAATACTTGCCACTCGGGCCGCACGCCGCGAGCGTGGCTGATCGCCGGGCGCAGGCGTTGGATGCGGCCGTCTGGATGGGTGAATGTACCCTCCTTCTCAGCGTAGGCTTCGGCGGGGAAGATTACGGTCGCGTGCTCGATCAGGCCCTCTGTGAGGTATCCGGCGTGGGCCACTACGGTGGTGGCCTTCGACAGTGCTCGGTTCCATAGCCCACGGTCTTGGAAATCGCGTACTGGATCGCAGTGCATTAAGTAGACGGCCGTCAGGTCTCCGGCAGCTAGTGCCGCGCCAATCGCTGGCGTGTCGCGTCCTTGGCGACTTGGCTCGCCAAGGCCAGGGCCTGCGTTTGAGAGCAGGCCGGACTCGCGCAGGCCGCGTCCGTTGGCGCCTGAAGGGATCTCAAGCAGTCCCGCTCCATCGGCGCTAGCGAGCTTCAAGCGAGATGCGACATTGAGTAGCCCGCGCACAGCGTGATCGCCGCGTGGGCCGTGCGCTAGGCGCTCGCCCCACAGCACGACGACGTCCTCGCCGGCCTCACTAAGCAGTGCGGCTAGCTCGCGAACTTGATCTACATCGGCGCCAGCGGATGCGGCAAGTCCGTCGACGTCGCCGGTGCCTGAAAGGGCAGCGTCCAATGCCGCAACGAGCGCCTCTCCGGCGCCTGGCGCAAAGCGCAGCGATAGCGTGGCGTTTGCATCGAGCGAACTCGGTCGACTGCTGGCCACGGCAAGCTTGACGCCCTTACGGCGAACGCCCTTGCGAATGCGCAGATCAAGGATCGGCGCGTCATCGACGGGTTCACAGTCGAGCACTAGGACGGCGTGAGCAAACTCGATGTCGGCGACCGTAGCGCTAAGTGCTGGGTCGGCCAATGCGCGGTGTAGGTCAAGCGCGAGTGCGCCGCCTGGTCGTGAGTCAAGGTCTGGTGAGTCAAGGCCCTCGCGCATCAGGCGCTGGAGCAAAAACGCCTCTTCGTTGGTGGTCTCCCCACCTACGACCGCTCCGGTGCGCCCGGCAGCCTTGGTCAACCCACTGATTGCGCTCTGGAGCGCTCGCTCCCACGAGACCGGCCGCAGCTCGCCGCCGTCACGCAAGAGCGGCTCGGTGATCCGCTCTCCGACGTGCATCGCCTGGTAGGCGAAGCGCCCCTTGTCGCAGAGCCAGCCGTCATCTACCTCGTCGTGGTCGCGGCCCAAGACCCTGAGGACCCGTTCGTCGCGGACGGTCAGCGTGACGTTGCACTGGGCGGGGCAGAGGGTGCAGATCGAACCCGAACCCTCGACGTCCCATGGACGCGCGCGGAAGCGGTAGGCCTGGGAGGTCAGAGCGCCGACAGGGCACAACTCAACGATATTTGCGCTGAAAGGGGCGACGTAGGGATGTCCGTCAAAGGTCGATACAAATGAGTGCGCGCCGCGCTCGCTGAGGATAAGTTGGTAGTCCTCGGAGACCTCTTGGGAGAAGCGCACACAGCGGTAGCAGAGGATGCAACGTTCGCGGTCAATTGCAATCAAGGGAGAGAGCGCCAGCGGCTTTTGGAAGTGGCGCTTGGGCTCGATGAACCGCGATGTTCCGCCGCCCCAGCCAAAGGTGATGTCCTGCAGCGGGCACTCGCCGCCCTTATCGCAGACCGGGCAGTCCAAGGGATGGTTGATCAGCAGGAATTCGACTACGGCGCGCTGGGACTCTTTAACCCGATCGCTCTCTGTGTTGACAACCATTCCCTCCCGGATCGGCGTCGAGCAGGCGGTCTGTAGCTTGTTGATTCCTTCGACCTCGACAAGGCACATACGACAGGCCCCAACCGGTTGGCCCAGCTTGGGGTCGTAACAGAAGACAGGTATCTCGACGTCGACGCACTTGGCGCCGTCGACGAGCATCGAATTCTCGATCGCACTGACTTCGCGCCCATCGAGCGTGAATGTGACCATTTTTTGTTCTGGGCGGGGCATCGCTTCTTTCAGAAAACCTAGGCGACCGAGGTGTAGGGGCCAGCAGCGGCTGAGCCGACGGCTTCAACCGGATGTGGTGACGGTGGCGCGCCGAGGTCGTTGCGGTGGCGCGCGGCTTCGATGTGGGACTCAAACTCGGGCCGGAAGTACTTGATCATCGAGGAGATCGGCATCGCCATTGAGTCACCCAGGACGCAGAGGCAGTGATCGGTGATGTGTTCTTGGACTGAAGCCATGATGTCGAGGTCCATCGGCGTCGCCTCACCAGAGTCGATTCGCTCAAGCATGTGAACTGTCCAGTTGGTCCCCTCGCGACATGGCGTGCACTTGCCACACGATTCGTTGCGATAGAAAGTGGCGAGCTTGAGCGCGACGTCGACAACCGGTACGGAGTCGTCGATAACGATGATTGCGCCCGAACCCAACATCGAGCCAGCGCCAGCCATCGAATCAAAGTCGTAGGGGAGGTCTAGGTGCTCGGCAGTAAGTATGGGAGCCGAGGATCCTCCCGGAAACCAGAACTTAACCTCACGGCCGTCGGGCGGTCCACCAGCGAGGCCGTAGATCAGGTCACGTGACTTAATGCCCAGTTCAATTTCGTAGTTGCCCGGGCGTTGGACATTGCCTGAGATTGAAACTACCTTTGTGCCAGAGGAGTTCTTCACGCCCAACTCCGACCAAGCCTTGGCGCCCATCCGCACGATATGGGAGAGATTGGAGAGGGTCTCAACGTTGTTGATCAGCGTCGGACCTTGGTAGAGACCTTGGTTTGCGGGGAATGGAGGCTTGAGCCGCGGGTTGCCGCGCTTGCCTTCTAAGGAGTCCAACAGCGCCGTCTCTTCGCCGCAGATGTAGGCGCCGGCGCCGCGGTGCACAACAAGGCTTAGCGACTGATCGGTGCCGAGGATGTTGTCGCCCAGATAGCCGGCCGCGCGTGCTTCGGCGACGGCGGCATCGAGAATGTCTGCAACGTAGTCGTATTCGCCGCGGATGTAGATAAAGGCGCAGTTGGCGCTGGCAGCGTGGGCGCCGATGATCAGTCCCTCAATCAGCTGATGGGGGTTCTTCTGCATGAGCTCACGGTCCTTGAAGGTCCCCGGCTCAGACTCGTCGGCGTTGCAGACGAGGTACTTGTCCATCTTGTCTTTGGGCAGGAAGGAGGCCTTCTTGCCCATTGAGAACCCAGCTCCACCTCGGCCACGCAGCTCGGAGGACTCAAGCTCTTGGATCAGATCTGCACGGTCCATCGCCAGCGCCTTGCGCAGGCTCTGATAGCCGCCGTGGCTCTCGTAGACGGCAATTGTGTTGAGGCCGGGCTCGTCGATGTTCTTGTAAAGAAGCTCCATTAGGACTCCTGCTTGGCGATGGTGTGAGCCGATGGTCGTCGGCGCAGCTGTTTGTCGGGAAGGACTTCACGGCCAGCCTTGATGTCGGCGATGATCGTCGCGCAGTCGGAGGGTTCGAGCGGGCCAACATACTCTCCGTTGACCGAGGCCATCGGCGCAATGTCGCACGCTCCTAGGCACTCGAAGTGGCGCACATTTAAGTCTGAGTCGTCTGCGGCGGCTTCGAGCATCGCTGAATAGATTGCGTCACCGCCACGTAGGGAGCAGGAGATGTTGGTGCAGACGTAGATCGCTTGACGCCCGGTCGGTTGGGTTTCGATCATGTCGTAGAAGGTCCCGACGGCCGTCAGATAGCCGGGCGTCAGGCCCATAACGCAGGCGGTCTGTTCGATCGCCAAAGGAGAGCACCAGCCGTGCTCGCGCTGGGCTGCGCGCAGTGCGGGAATTGAGGCTGAGCGGAAGTCTGGGTAGCGCGCCATGTACTCCTCGATCTCGGCCCGCAGGTGCTCTGGGACCGGAGTCGTGGCGGCGTCAGGGACTACGGCAGGATCTTTTGAGAAATCAACTGCGTCGTCCCAACCAGGAATGCGAGAGCCGTGAGTGAAGCGGCGAACTTCGGTCATCGGTCGACTCCTCCAATAATCGGATCGAGCATCGCAAGTGTCGCGATTAGGTCCGCGATGTAGCTGCCTTCAACCATCGTCGATAGCGACTGTAGGTTGACAAATGAGGGGTCACGCATGTGTACGCGAGCAGGCTTAGACGAGCCATCGGAGCGCACAAAGCAGCCAAGCTCTCCACGCGGGCTTTCGATCGGGTGGTAGACCTCACCGGCAGGGACTCGAAACCCTTCCGTCACGAGCTTGAAGTGGTGGATCAACGCCTCCATCGACGTCGCCAGTTCGTGGCGAGGCGGCAGTGCGATCTTGCGGTCCTCGGTGATATGAGGGCCCTCGGGGAGTCCTTCCATCGCCTGCTCGATGATCTTGACCGACTCACGCATCTCGGCGGTGCGAACTCGGTAGCGGTCGTAGTTGTCGCCGACCGTGCCGACTGGAATCTTAAAGTCGAAGTCGTCATAGGAGCAGTAGGGAGCGGCCTTGCGCAGATCCCAAGGGTTTCCAGTCGCACGCAGCAGTGGGCCTGTCACGCCAAGACCCAACAGCGTCTTTTCATCGACTACGCCAACGTTGCGAAGGCGTTGGAGCACGATCTCGTTCTTTGTCAGCAGCGCCTCATACTGCGTGATCCGCCGCGGCATCTCATCGGTGAGGTACTTGAGCTTGGCGGCGAAGCCGACCGGAATGTCCTCGATCACGCCACCGATCTGGAAGTAGCGCGTGTGCATGCGCTGGCCGGTCGACTGCTCAAAGAGGTCGAGGATCGTCTCTCGCTCACGGAAGCAGTACCAAAACATCGACATCGCGCCGAGGTCGAGTGCGGCCGTACCGAGCCAGACAAGGTGGGACATGATGCGGTTGAGCTCCATGTGGATAACGCGCAAATACTGGGCACGCTTGGGGACTTCAACCTCTAGCAACGTCTCGACGGCGCCGCAGTAGGCCATCGAGTTAAAGAAGTAAGCGAGGTAGTCCATCCGCTCAATAACCGGAATGACCTTCCAGTAGGACTTGGTCTCGGCGGTCTTTTCAATTCCGGTATGGAGGTAGCCGATGATCGGCTTGAGATCGCGTACTACTTCGCCCTCGAGCGTCACCAGCAGGCGCAAGACGCCGTGCGTCGCTGGATGGTGTGGGCCCATATTGAGGGTGAACAACTCGGTGCTGGCGCCGTCTGACCCAGAGGCTCCAAGCGGCCCCTCGACGGTCGACAGTGTGACGCTCTCCTCGAGCTTGCGGTAGTCGCTGACCTTGCTCACTGGGTCCATCCAGGAGTCTGTGGCTCGTTGTAGGTGAAGATCACGGGCTCGCCGCCAGTCGGGAAGTCGCGGCGCTGTGGGTGACCTTGGTAGTCCTCGGGCATGAGAATCCGCCGCAGGTCTGGGTGGCCTTCGAAGACCACGCCAAACATGTCGTATACCTCGCGCTCGTGGTGATCGGCCGTAGGGAAGAGATCGACCACAGAAGCCACTGCGGGGTCGTCGAGTGTCACTCGCAGCTTGACGCCAACACGGTCGACGCGGTCCATGTCGAGCAGTTGGTAGTGAACTCCTAAGCGAGGCTCGTCTGGGTAGTAGTCGACGCCGTGCAGGCTTGAGAGGAAAGAGTAGCCCTGCTCGCTGAGCACGACGAGTGCCTCACGGTTGGCGTCGGGCGCGACCTCAATCATCGCTTGGCCGTGGTTATGGGTCACCTCTATGACGGCATCGGCCCTGAGGTCTCGGATCCTCTGAGCGAGCATCTCGAGGCCGTCGGCGTCAGGCATTGGTGACGTCCCCGGCGCCGAAAACATTTACCGCGTCGACTACGCCAGGGTCTGAGCCGATGACCTCTTCGGTGCCTTGTGCGTGGTACCGCTCGCGGCTTCCGGCAGGCGCCTTGCCCTCGATCTGGTCGCGCAGTTGGAGGATCCCGTGCATTAGGGCTTCTGGACGCGGCGGGCAGCCCGGCACGTGGACGGCAACCGGCAGGAACTTGTCAGCCGGGACGACCGCGTAGTTATTAAAGACGCCCATCGAAGACGAGCAAGCACCCATCGCGATCGTCCACTTCGGGTCGAGCATCTGGTCGTAGATCCGACGGATGATCGGCGCCATCTTGATCGAGATGCGCCCCGAGAGGATCAGGAGATCTGCCTGACGCGGGGAGGCACGAAATGCCTCGAAGCCAAAGCGCGCGATATCGAGTCGGCCACCGACGATCGACATCATTTCGATCGCGCAGCAAGCGAGTCCGAATGTCAACGGGAAGAGCGAGTTGGACTGCGCCCAAGCCGTCGCTCGGTCGACGGTCGTGGTGATGACTCGCTCTTGGACGTACTGCTCAAGCTCGCTGTCTGGCAGGTCCCCACGCAGCATGTCGCGCGCGCGCAGCTGCCTGATACGGAAGTCGTCTGGCGACTGATCGCCACCGGTTACCTGTGGGTCGACGGTCTGACGAATTATTTCCATTCCAACGCTCCTCTTCGCCAAACGTAGATAAAAGCAACCATTAGAAGCACAACAAAGACGATCGTTTCAAGCAGTGCGAATGTCCCAAACGCTCGTAGCTCAACGGCGATTGGGTAAAGAAAGACCACCTCGATGTCGAACAAAATAAAGAGCATGGCGATCAAGTAGAAGCTGATCCCGAAGCGAAATCCCTGCTTGACTTCGGAGGGTAGGCCGCACTCGTATGGATCGCCCGTGGCTACTAGCTTTGACTTTGCCGGCCCGAGGACCTGATTGAGGACAGCAAAGGATCCGCCTACGACTGCGCCGAGGACGACAAAAACAAAAGCTGGGAGGTAGGTAGAGAGCATTCGACTCTTGTTCTATCACTCGCTAGGCGAAGACGGCTACTTCGTGACCTTTGACTCGTGCTACGAGTCATTATCGTACGACCCCACCACGCCTACATTCAGCACCGTGGCGCCGTACTCTGGGGGGGTGGGATCTCCATGAGCGCCTTACATCTAATACTCACCATCTTCGTAATTGCCGCCTTCACCGCAGCGGCGATTGTCGGCGCCTTGGCGTGGTGGGCGGTAAGGCCATCGGAGCTCTTCTGGCGCCTGCTTAGGGCCTCTCAGGTCTCGCTGGTGGCCCTAGTCGTGCTAGATGGCGCGCTTCTGGCCTTGGGCCGAGAGTCTGAAGAAGGCCTCTACTTTCTTTACGTGCTGCTCCCGGTCGCGATCTCTTTTATCGCCGAGCAGCTACGCATCGGTGTAGCGGAGTCGGTGCTTGAGGCGCGTGGCTTGGGGTCGGCCCAGGCGGTTGGAGATCTTCCGCAGGCCGAGCAACGGTCGATCGTCTTGGCGATTGTGCGCCGCGAAGTTGGCGTGATGACGCTCGCTGCTTTGACCTGCGCGGCTCTCTTAGTGCGTGCTGCATTCATGGCTCCGCTGACATAGGACGCGCATCGGGAGGATCGCCGCCGGGCTTATCTCGTAGTATCTCCACTTCTCCATGACTCGCGGACGTATAGCTATCGCCCTCATTGTCCTAGCCACCGCTGGCACCACCAGCGCTTGCGGCGAACAGGGCATCGAGCTGGGCTCTAATCCAACCGCCCAAGACAAGCTTGGTGCGCAGCTGTTCTCAGAGCGCTGTTCCGGTTGCCATACCTTGAGAGCGGCTGGCGCAGAAGGCTCGGCGACGAAGATCAACGACCGCGAGCGCACCGACGGACCGAACTTCAATCAGCGCAAGGAGACAAACCTTCAAGTGCTATACGCGCTTGCCAACGGTGGTTACTCTGGCGCGATCATGCCTCAGAACATCGTCGTCGGCGCAGATGCCAAGGCCGTGGCCGCCTTTGTCGCGAAGTACTCGGGCTCTGAGGTCGACGTCCCGGCCAGTCCCGGAGCGGCCCCGTCGGGCTTCTAGCGCGAGGGCCTGGCCCGTGCTCGATATCAAGCTGATCCGCAGTGAGCCGGATGTGGTCAGAGCAGCGCTGGCCCGCCGCGGAGCCGACGGCTTGGTCGACGCTGTTCTTGTCCTTGATGAGAGGCGGCGAGAGTTGCTGCCGGCTCTTGAGTCAATCCAAGCCGAGCAGAACGCTTCGTCGAAGGAGATCGGTGGCGCCAAGCAGCGTGGCGATGATGCGACCGCAGCGATCGCTGCGATGGCAGATGTAGCGGCCCGCGGGCGCGTGCTCAGCGACGAACTCAACGACGTCGAAGCAGATCTAAATGCCGCGTTGGCTGAGCTGCCCAACATTCCCAGCGATGACGCACCGTTAGAGGACACGGTTCTGCGCGAGGTAGGCGAGGTCGGACGCAGCGGTCGCGATCACCTCGAACTGGCCGGCTCGATGATCGATATGGAGACGGCTGCGCGCGTGTCGGGGTCGCGGTTTGCATACCTCAAAGGCGATCTCGTGATGCTTGAGCTGGCTCTCGTACGGTTTGCGTTGGAGACGCTTCGAGGCCACGGGTTCGAGCCCGTGATCCCGCCTGTGCTCGTGCGCGAGCAGGCCCTCTATGGAACAGGATTTCTCCCCGACACCGAGCAGCAGATTTATAAGGTCTCCGAAGATGACCTCTATCTGGTCGGGACCGCCGAGGTGCCGCTCGCTTCGCTGCACGCAGGAGAAGTGATTGACGGCGCCGATCTACCGCTGCGCTACGCGGGCTTCTCTCCCTGCTTCCGCCGTGAGGCAGGCGCCGCTGGGCGCGATACACGAGGGATCTTGCGAGTCCACCAGTTCGACAAGGTTGAGATGTTTTGCTTCGTCGCACCCGAGGCAGCCGCAGAGGAGCACGAGCGACTGCTGTCGATCGAGGAGGAGATTCTCAGCGCCCTAGAGATTCCATACCGCGTAGTCGCGATCGCGGTCGGCGATCTCGGTTCTTCGGCTGCCAAGAAGTACGACTGCGAGGCCTGGCTACCGGGACAGGAGCGCTTCCGCGAACTCACCTCCTGCTCGAATACGACCGACTTCCAAGCTCGCAGACTAGATATTCGCTATCGCCCGGAGTCAGAAAAGCGCCTCCGTCACGTACACACCCTCAACGGCACCGCCGTGGCAGTAGGCCGTACGATCATTGCCTTATTAGAGAACGGTCAGCGTGACGATGGCAGCGTTGTACTGCCTGCGCCGCTGGTTGCCGTTGGGGCTCCAGCCGAGTTACCGCCAGCCGAAAGTTGATCGAGCTTGGCAGTCTTTTCGCTAATCAGTAATGCTTGAGCTATGACTACTCCAACCGCCTCCGATGCCCTTGTCTTTTTTGGTGCCACCGGCGACCTCGCCTACAAGCAGATATTCCCTTCGCTACAGGCGATGGTCAAACGCGGACTACTCAATGTCCCTGTAATTGGCGTGGCCAAAGCAGAGTGGACCCTTGATCAGCTCAAGGACCGCGCGCGCAAGTCGGTGACTGAGCACGGTGGACTCGACGAGGCAGCGTTCGCAAAGCTCTGCGATCTGTTGGGCTACGTCGACGGCGACTACAACGACCCCGCTACCTTTGCCGAGCTGCGTAACCAGCTTGGTGATGCGAAGCGCCCACTGCACTACCTAGCCGTGCCGCCGAGCCTGTTCGGAGTGGTCGCCGACGGTCTTCAAGCCAGTGGGTCGGCCGAGAATGCCCGCATCGTGGTTGAAAAACCGTTCGGCCATGACCTCGCTACAGCCGAGCAGCTAAACGCAATGTTGCATACCGTCTTCCCCGAGGAGTCAATCTTCCGCATCGACCACTATCTCGGCAAAGAGCCAGTCGAAAACCTCGTCTACTTCCGCTTTGCCAACTCCTTCCTTGAGCCGATCTGGAATCGCGACCACATCGACAGCATCCAGATCACGATGGCCGAGTCCTTCGGGGTCGCCGATCGCGGGAGCTTTTATGAGGAGACGGGGACGATCCGCGACGTCGTCCAAAATCACATGCTCCAGATCACTGCCCTGATGGCGATGGAGCCACCGTCGCACGAGGCCACCGATGCACTGCGTGATCTCAAGGCGATGGTGCTGCGGTCGATGCGAACCCTTAAGCCCGAAGACGTAGTACGCGGCCAGTACAACGGCTACCGCCAGGTTGACGGGGTTGATCCCAAGTCAACGGTAGAGACCTATGTAGCTGTGCGTCTACATATCGATTCGTGGCGTTGGGCTGGAGTGCCGATTCTTATCCGTGCCGGCAAGTGCCTTCCCCATACCGTCGCTGAGGTCGCAGTTAAGCTCCGCCGGCCGCCGAGGGTCGTCTTTAACGAGTCCAAGCCCGGCCCGGCCAACATTCTGCGATTTAGGCTCCAGCCCCAGGTTGAGATCGCAATTCATGCGCGTGCCAAGATGGAGGGACAGGGAATGCGTGGCGAAGACGTCGAGTTGAAGGTCATCGAGGACGCCACCGATGACATGCCTCCCTACGAGAGGCTCCTCAGTGACGCCATGAGTGGAGATCCCACCCTCTTCGCCGACCAGCGCAGCGTCGAAGCTGCGTGGCGCGTAGTCGACCCAATCCTCGACAATGCGACTCCGGTTCATTTTTATGAGCAGGGAAGCTGGGGTCCCAAAGAGGCCGACCACCTCGTCAAAGACGTCGGTGGATGGCACGTGCCAGCGGCACCCAGTTGAGCGCCGAGCGACCCGAATCTAGCCTTTGCCCTGATCACCAGCCACCGCTATCTGTCATAAGGAGTCTCTAATTACACCCCAACCAACGTTGCGCAAGCGTCCCGAGTGGAAGGCGCTAGAGGCGCATCATGCCGAACTTAGCCAGATCCACCTGCGCGATCTGTTCGCAGCACAACCAGGCCGTGGCGAGCAGATGACCGCTGAGGCCGTTGGTCTCTATCTCGACTACTCCAAGCACCGCGCCACCAACGAGACGGTCGGCCTGTTGATCGAACTAGCTCGCGCTTGCGGGGTTACCGAGCGCCGCGCTGCGATGTTTGCGGGAGAGCGCATAAACACCACCGAAGGCAGGTCTGTCCTACACGTTGCCCTGCGCGCGCCACGCGATGAGACGATCATGGTCGACGGTGTAAACGTCGTCGATGGCGTCCACGAGGTGCTCGATCGCATGGCTGGCTTCGCTGACCGCGTTCGCAGCGGCGAGTGGACTGGCCATACGGGTCGGCGTATCACCAACATCGTCAACATCGGCATCGGTGGTTCAGACCTCGGGCCGGTGATGGCTTATCGCGCGCTGCGTGACTACTCCGACCGCTCGATGACCTTCGGCTTTGTCTCTAACGTCGATTCGACAGACTTCGTCGAGACAACCAGCACATTTGATCCCGAAGAGACTCTCTTCATCATCTCCTCTAAGACGTTCTCAACCCTAGAGACGATGACCAACGCCAACACGGCGCGGGCTTGGTGTCTGGAGAAGCTCGGCGACGAGGCGGCGATAGCCAAGCACTTCGTAGCGGTCTCAACCAACGCCGAGGCCGTGCGGGCCTTCGGGATCGACACCGACAACATGTTTGGCTTCTGGGACTGGGTCGGCGGTCGTTACTCGATGGACTCAGCGATCGGACTCTCGACGATGTTGGCGATCGGTCCCAAGCACTACGCCGAGATGCTGTCGGGCTTTCACGCTATGGACGTCCACTTCCAAAATGCTCCGCTGGAGGCAAACCTCCCGGTTTTGATGGGTCTGATGGCTGTCTGGTACAGGGATTTCTTTGGCGCCCAGACAGCAGCAGTTCTCCCTTATGACCAATATCTCGAGCGCTTTCCGGCATATCTCCAGCAGCTCACGATGGAGAGCAACGGCAAGCACGTGACCCTCGACGGCGCCCGTGTCGACTATGAGACTGGGGCGATCTACTGGGGCGAGCCAGGTACCAACGGCCAGCACTCCTTCTACCAGATGATTCACCAAGGGACGTCGCTGATTCCGTGTGACTTCATCGCCTTTGGAGAGTCGCTCAATCCGCTCGGCGACCATCACGACATCCTTACTGCAAACGTCCTAGCCCAGGCCGAGGCGCTCGCTTTTGGCAAGACGGCCGACGAGGTTCGCGCCGAAGGAACTGCCGAGGAACTGGTGGCACACCGCGTCTTTGAAGGCAACCGCCCCAGCTCAACGATCGTTCTGGAAAAGCTCACTCCCTACGCCCTAGGCACGCTAGTCGCTCTCTACGAGCACAGCGTCTTTGTTCAGGGTGCGATCTGGGGGATCGACTCATTTGATCAGTGGGGAGTCGAGCTTGGCAAGGTCTTGGCCAAGCGGATCATCCCCGAGTTACAGGCCACTGACGACGTTGATCTCACTCACGACAGCTCGACTAATGCATTAATTCGACGCTTTCGCGACATGCGCGGAGAGGGTGGCTGAGATGGGTTTAAGAGATTTCTTTAGACGCGCAGGGGGGTCGTCTTCTGGCGATCCCAGTGGCGGTCACGACGAGCATCTGGTGACGGCGCAGGAGGGCATGGCGGCAACCGAGACCTACCTCGACGAAGATGGGAACGCCCATCCGCTGACCGACCAGCGCAAGGCCGAGATGATGGCGAATTTAGAGCGGATCGCAAGGCCCGGCAGCCAAGGCTTAATCCCCGGAGTGATGCCAGAGCCCGTGGTGCCGGTTGAGGAAAAGGACGACGAAGAGTCAGCCAAGTAGGGGTTGGGAGCCGTGGTTGGGCCGAGGTTGGGGCCGACCTAGGCCCGACCCGCTTGGAGCTAGGCACCGAGCGCCCTATCTCTCAAGCGGCCGACGATCAACGGAGGGGGAGGGATTCGAACCCTCGGTACGGGGTTTACCCGCACAACGGTTTTCAAGACCGTCGCATTCAACCGCTCTGCCACCCCTCCGGGGGCTGGACCTCGCAGGGC
>Ga0194035_1001283_pt1 | contig 13407 bp, 10 predicted proteins | sample JunL2320m_MetaG_FD_148680 | JGI IMG/M metagenome (GOLD analysis project Ga0194035, IMG submission 148680) | Anoxic zone freshwater microbial communities from boreal shield lake in IISD Experimental Lakes Area, Ontario, Canada - Jun2016-L239-20m | ecosystem: Environmental > Aquatic > Freshwater >...
AAGTCCTCGACTGTCGTGCTTCTTGTCAGCATGCATGATGGGTGCTTCCTCTCCGCCCGCTACTCTAATTGAAGAGAGGCAACGTGTCCCACTCATATTGGCACAGAGGGGGACACCCAGTTCGAGATGATGACTGAAAAGTCCAAGCCCGGCACCGCGACCGCGGTGAACGCGACGAGTTGGAAAGTGGAAAGGAAAGTCGGGAGACCAGGCGGCGTTGACATGAACAACCCGCACAATATGTGGACCGATAAAAATCAAACGGTGATCTATCAGACCGAATGGTTCGATAATTTCGTCTCGGTGTTTAATAGAAAGACCGGAGCATATGTGGGTCGACTTGACGCGGGTCTCGCTCCCGCACACGTCATGACGAGAACCAACAACGACCAAGTACATGTGTCGCAGAACGGCGACAATAACGTACGGGAGTTTGACTCTCTGGCGAACGGAAATGGCTTTCTTAAGGACATTCCGATGGTGCAAACTATTGATCCCGTAACGGGAGAACCGGATTCGGCCCATCCTCACGCTCATTGGATGAGCGCTGACGGAGACTTGATGGTGTCGCCTAATCCAGATACAGAGAATTCAACCGTCTATAATTTCAACAAAAACCATGGCAACACGGCACCAGTGGGGCATTTCCCCATTGCCACTGGCATGATGCCCGATTCCAGCAAGTACTATGTCGCAAATTTTCTCGATAGCAGTATCACCGTCATGAACATTATAGGTGGGGAACCACACGTTAAAGGAACCATCAATCTGTTAAACCTCAATATCGCCGACTTACCAACAGCATTTACCTATGGGGCCGTTTACGACACGCTATGTGCTAACGCTGCGGCCTGCGCTCCAATCGGCGGATTGCCCATTCAAATACCAGTGAGCCCTGACGGCAAATATGCGATCGTGGCCAACACCATGTTAGCTAAAATCCTTGTCATCGATACGATCGCCGACAAGGTGGTGGCGAGCTTGCCCTGTGACGCCGGCTGCCATGGAGTGCAATTTGGCGCAAAGAAAGGTGGGGGATATTACGCCTATGTCTCCAGCAAATTCTCCAATCGGATGATCGTCGTTGATCCCAAACATGGGAGTGATGCCACCATCGTGGGAAGCCTGCTCCTGACTACTGCGAATGCGTCCGCAGATTTCGCTATGGATGGAACAATTCCCACTAACTCATCTGATCCAAAGTCGGTGTTTGCGGGGATGGGCGGACAGGGCGTGTTGCCTATTCCGCTGGTCTACAACGGCTGGGTGCAGCATCTGCCTGAGGAGTGGAAGGAGAAATTGACAAAGTCGCAGCTAAATCCATTCCCAACTCAATAAGCAATCCTGTTTTTCCGACTCCACGCTGAGTCAGAGCCCGGCGAGATGGCGCAATGCCATTTCGCCGGGCTCTCCGGTTTCGCGATCTCTCAGTTCCAACCAAGCTTGCAAATATAGAGTCAGGCCATCAGTAGTGACTCATGGCCAGGCCGATGGCTAGCAACCCTCGCATCGAGTTCCTCGGCGCGTTCTATCAACCGGAGGAAGAGGAGGTCGGGTTTGACTGTAAGTAATCTGTCAACCCTCATTCCGAGGAGATGACTGGGCACCAGCCACAAAAGGCCAAGACGGAACTCCGCAAAGAGCTTACCCCGCACATACCAGCACCTTGCTGGTAACTGATGGCGGGTCTACAGATGCACGGACGATTGTTGCTCGCGTTCTCGATCTGAGTCGTCCTTTCTGCTTTGACACCATAAAACACCCTATGTTAAAGTCCGCGGAACTGTTGAGGTTCTAGGTATTTCTCACTCACTTTTCCCAGGGAACAACGTATGAGCGCACCGACATCGCATGTGATCATTGTGGTAGGAGCAGGACCGGCTGGAATGGCCGTGGCGAGTTCACTCGCGAAGGCAGGCCATGAAATTGTTATCCTGAATCGCGACATCAAGTTCGGGGGATTGGCGGAGTACGGGATCTTCCCGGCAAAACTTAAGCTTCGCGGCGGTCTCAAGAAGCAGTATTGGGAATTGCTCGAGCGACCGAACGTCCACTATTTGGGTAATGTCTCGATCGGCAACGGCAAAGATCTCACCGTCGAAGAGGTCAGAAACCTTGGCGCAAGCGCCGTCGTATTCTCTATCGGCGCGCAGGGGACCAAGGCCATCGGAGTGGAAGGGGATTCGGCCAAGGGCGTGTTCCATGCGAAGGATGTCGTGTACCACTTCAATCGGCTTCCCGGATTCGGCGATCGTCCATTTGAGATGGGCAGGCATGTGGCAGTGATCGGCGCTGGGGATGTGATGGTGGATATTTCCCATTGGCTGATTCGATATAAGAAAGTCGAGCGGGTCACAGCGATCGTGCGGCGTGGGCCTGCCGAGCGAAAGTACAATCCAAAAGAAATTCGCATGGTGTGCGCCAACATGGATGTGGAAGGGATCGCCAATGAGGTAGCCAGGATTAAGGATCGACTTACCGCAGTTGGCCAGAATGTAGGCGACATACTCAAGGGCCTGACGGACGAGTTTACGAAATGCGAGCCGAAGGTCAGCGAGACGAAAATGGGCTTTAAGTTTTTGGCCTCTCCGAAGCGGATCCTGGTGGATGGAAACAATCAAGTTCGTGGGCTGGAAATGGAAGACAATAAGCTCGACCCAAAGGGTGAAGATACGGTGGCTGTTGGGTTAAAACAATATTATGAGTTTCCTTGCGACTCCGTGGTTTTTGCCGTCGGCGACAAAGTCGATGAGACCGTTGGGCTACCATATAAGAGCGGCCTGTTTATTACGAATCCCAACAAGACCGGTAACGATCCGGACGACGCGCTCTTTCAAGCCTATGACGAAACCGCTGGCAAGGTTATTGATGGCGCCTTTCTCGCTGGTTGGGCCAGGAAAGCAAGCGAAGGCTTAGTCGGCATTGCCAAACGAGATGGGGATTGGTGCGCTGACGTTGTAACCAAATACCTTTCGATGAAAACACCTGATACCCACTCTGACGTAAAAGTCGTCCTTGGCAAGCTCGCTTCAACACTCAAGGCGCACAAGAGCCACCCGGTTGATCTGGCAGGGCTCCACATTCTCGAATCGAATGAAAAAAGTCACTGGGGTGAGGACTGTATCGGGGAATTCAAATTCACGAACAACAAGGAAATGCTCGAATTGATCGAACGCGGGAAAGCCTAGCCCGAAAGTTTTTATTTTCTATCTGTCCCCCCATTTGAGTTTTTCCCTGAGCACGTCGTAATAATTGCTTTCAGGAAATCTGATCAATCTAGTCCGGTTTTCCGATGTCTGGATCACGACCGTATCTTCCTGCGTGATCGCCACTCCCACCTGCCCGTCGAGCGTCGCCATGGCACCGTCATCTTTACTGGTGAGGGTTACTTCAATCACTGCGTTGCCCGGCACGATCAATGGCCGATGCGTCAGCGTATGAGGGCAGATCGGTGTCAGGATCAATGACTGGACAGCCGGATCGATAATCGGGCCACCGGCAGAAAGAGAATAGGCGGTGGATCCAGTTGGGCTGCTGACAATCAACCCGTCGCCACGCAAATTGGTGACGAACCGCCCTTGAATCGCGATCTTCAGTTCGATCATGCGGGCGAGGGTGCCCTTACTGATTACGACGTCGTTCAACACCACCCCTTGCGCAACCGTTTCTCCGTGCCGATGTATATGTGTTCGTAACATCAGCCGTTCATCGAGAACAAAGTCGTTCGCAAATACCCGTTCGAGCGAGGGATAGAGATTCTCCAGACGGACCTCAGTCAAAAATCCCAATCCGCCCATGTTGACCCCCAGGATGGGAATGCTTCGTTCCCCGGCAAGTCGAGCGGCATTGAGCATGGTTCCGTCACCGCCTAAGACCAGCAGCACGTCAGCTTTGCTCGCCAACTGAGTTTTCTGATACCCACCCTGTTCACCGAGGAGCATTGCCGATGCCTGATCCAAAATCACCTCGATACTTCGAGAACGAAGCCAGGTGACTACATCTTGTAGCGTACTCTTGATCTCAGGAAACTTTGGTTTTGCCAAAATCCCGATACTTTTGTTTTTCATTGCTAAAACCCTGTCGTGGCGCTATTTAGATATGGGCTGGAAAGTCCGAGATTGTATCGGGAGGGTTCTTTTGAAGTCAACGAATCAGGTGAAGGTCAGGCTGCCGGCATCATGCTCCGTCCAGACCGGCGCTAGGTTTGTGCGATTGTTTCACGGCCTTGACACTTAAAATCCTTCTAGATAGTATTAGGCCAGATTTTTCGAGAACTTTGCGCATACGGAACCGGCTATAGGCTCCCCCTAAAAGGAGGCAGGATGTTCGAAAGATTTACGGATAAGGGTCGGAAGATCATCATTCTCGCGCGGGAAGAGGCTGAGCGGCATCAGAACGACTACCTCGGAACCGAGCACCTCGTCTTGGCCATTCTCCGCGAATCCGACGGGATTGCCCTGATGATCTTGAAAAAGATGGGACTCTCGACTGAACAGATCCGTTTGGAAATTGAACGGAATTTGCCCGGCGGCGGAACCACCATGACCTTTGGAGAGATCCCCTTCAGCCCTCGGGTTAAGAAGGTCATTGAATATGGGGTTGAAGAAGCCCGTCTCCTTGGACACAATCATATCGGTAGTGAACACCTCTTATTGGGCCTCCTCCGAGAAGAGGAGGGGATCGGCGGAAAAATCCTCCGCAGCCTAGGAGCGAATCTACTGACAGCCCGGCAATTAACCGTAACCTTTCTCCGAAAGTCTGCCCCGCGTGAGCGTGATCGGAAGAGCAATACCCCGGCGCTCGATGAGTTCGGTCGCGATCTGACCCAGCTTGCCCAAGCCGGGCAACTGGATCCCGTCATCGGCCGAGCCGACGAGATTGAACGGGTGCTTCAGATCCTGAGTCGCCGTTCGAAAAACAATCCTGTGCTCATCGGGGAAGCGGGTGTCGGCAAGACCGCCATTGTCGAAGGGCTTGCTCAACGAATCGTCCAGTCCGAAGTGCCGGATAACCTTCTTTCACGGCGGGTCATTGCGCTCGACCTCGGATCGCTGGTCGCAGGGACCAAATATCGCGGCCAATTCGAGGAACGCTTGAAGGTCGTGATGAAAGAAATCGTCCAGGCTGGCAACATCATCATCTTTATCGATGAACTCCATACCTTGGTGGGAGCAGGGGCGGCGGAAGGGTCGATCGACGCCTCCAACATGCTCAAGCCTGCGCTGTCGCGTGGCGAAATTCAATGTATTGGCGCCACGACTCTCGATGAATACCGAAAGCATATTGAGAAAGATGGAGCGCTCAAGCGACGGTTCCAACCAATTCACGTACAGCCGCCAAGTCTCGACGAAACGGTGTTGATCATCCAGGGGCTCCGTGACCGGTATGAAGAACACCACGGTGTCGATATTTCCGAAGAGGCCATCCTCGAAGCGGTGAAGCTGTCGGATCGATATATCAGCGATCGGTTCTTGCCGGACAAGGCCATCGACTTGATCGACGAGACCGGATCTCGAGCCAAATTGCAGACCTACGCCTTGCCGTCGGATTTGAAGGCTATGGAACAGGAACTAAAAAAGGTCTCGCGCGATAAGGAACTGGCGATCTCGATGCAGAACTTCGAGGAAGCTGTTCGCCATCGCGAAGAAGAGGAACGGCTGCGGAAACTGTTGGATGAGTCTAAGCGTGAGTGGAAAAAGAGCCAGGAAAAGAACAAACCGACAATCGGCAAAGAAGAGGTGGCCTATGTCGTGTCCAAGATGACAGGCATTCCACTCTTCAAGCTCGAAGAAGAAGAATCGAACAAATTGCTGCGCATGGAGGAATTCCTCCATAAACGCGTGGTCGGACAGAACGAAGCGATCTCCGCCGTGGCCAGAGCCATTCGGCGGTCACGTGCCGGTTTGAAGGAAGCGAAAAAACCCATCGGGTCCTTTATATTCCTGGGACCGACCGGGGTTGGAAAAACTGAGTTGGCTCGGACGTTAGCGGAGTTCCTCTTCAATAGCGAGGATTCACTTATTCGAATCGACATGTCAGAATATCAGGAAAAATTCACCAGTTCGCGACTCTTTGGAGCCCCGCCGGGGTACGTGGGATACGAGGAGGGCGGCCAATTGACCGAACGAGTCAGGCGCCGCCCCTATTCCGTTGTCCTGTTTGACGAAATCGAAAAGGCCCATCCTGATGTGTTCAATATCCTGTTGCAAGTATTGGATGATGGAGTGCTGACCGATAGCCTCGGACGCAAGATCGACTTCAAGAATTGTGTCATCATCATGACCTCCAATATTGGAACCAAGATGATTCAGAAGGGAGTCTCGCTCGGATTCCAGAGCACGGAAGGCGATCAGGAGCGTCATAAGAAGGAAGAAGTGCTGGGAGAATTGCGCCGCTCGTTCAGCCCGGAGTTTTTGAACCGGATCGATGAGATCGTGGTCTTTCATCAGTTGGATAAGACGCACCTCTTCAGTATTTTGGATATCCTCTTGGGTGAACTCAACCTGCGTCTCATCGAGAAGGGAGTGGAGCTTGAGGTCGATGACGAAGTTAAGCAGTGGTTGATTAAAGAAGGCTATGAACCGCTCTACGGTGCCAGACCGATGCGCAGGACGATACAACGAGCGATCGGCGATCCGCTCTCTGAAGAGATGATCAGAGGACGATTCAAAGAAAGTCGAAAGATTCGCGTGGTACTTCGTGATGGCGCTCCGGCATTCATCGCGCAGGAAGCGATGGCCGGCGTCTAATTCCCTGGTCCTGTGCCTGCGCAGCCACATCGCATGAAGTGAGGACAAGGCCCTTGTGGCATTAGTGGCCACAAGGGCCTTGTTATTTGGATTCTTGCAGCGTATCTTTTTTCCAGTCCAAACGTGTGATCAAAATGACTTCATGATGATCTCCACTGACCAGCCAGCCTCCACCTGGATACCGGGCCCCATCCTTGGTATTGAAACATCATGCGATGAAACGGCTGCATCGGCGCTTGCCGCAGACGGCTCCGTCCTCTCGAACGTTATTGCGTCACAACATGACGTTCACCAGCGTTTCGGTGGCGTCGTTCCCGAACTTGCCTCCCGTGCCCACGTTGAATCGATTGAACGTGTCTCCGCTATGGCGCTCCAACAAGCCGGTCTTGCATGGACGGATCTAGCCGGAATCGCTGTCACCCAAGGCCCAGGGCTGGCAGGCGCTCTGCTCGTCGGGGTCAACTATGCAAAAGCGCTGGCCTATGCCTTGAATATTCCGGTGGTTGGCGTGAGCCATCTTGAAGGCCATATCGCCTCCGCATGGCTTCAGGATCCAGCGTTTCCCTTACCCTGCGTGGTCCTCGTTGTCTCAGGTGGCCATACCCATCTCTATTATAAGGACCGAAGTGGTCACCGCCGTCTCCTGGGAGCGACCAGAGACGATGCGGCAGGGGAGGCCTTCGACAAAGGTGCTCAGTTACTTGGACTAGAATTTCCAGGAGGACCAGCCATCGATCGCCTGGCTCGACAGGGGAATCCTACCACCATTGTGTTTCCCCGTTCCTATCTCAAACACGGAAGTCATGATTTTAGTTTTAGCGGTTTAAAGACAGCATTGCTCTATAGACTTCAAGCAATGGATGAGCAGTCTCGTGTCGCAAACGCTGCTGACTTGGCAGCCGGCTATCAGGAGGCTATCGTGAGCGTCTTGGTTGAAAAGTCGTTTGCTGCAGTTCGGTCATCTGGCGCTCGTGCGTTAGCTGTCGTCGGAGGGGTATCTGCCAACTCTCGGTTGCGCGCGTTACTTCAAAAACGAGCAACTTCCGAGAACCTGGAGTTGAGTCTTCCCCCGCTGTCCTACTGTACCGACAATGCAGCGATGATCGCGGCAGCAGGGAAGCAGGCTCTTTGCGCAGGGCTCCGTGCATCATTGGATATGGATGCCAACGCCTCGCTGTCTCGTTTAATTGGTTTGTTTGGTTTGTTTTGTATATTTGGTTGAACGAAACTAACCAGATGAACCAAATCAACCAAACAAACCAGAGCAACCAGATAGACCAGACACGCAGAGTTTTTCTGTAGTTAGCGAACCACCGACGATAAGGAAACGACGGCCATTCCAGAAATTCACGGACAGGTTCTCGGTCTCCGTGCCGGCCAACTCACCATGCTTGAGCGGCTGTATCGACGGCGTATGCCCGTGGATGAAGTCCTCTCAGCTGAAGCTGCAAAAACCCTCGCACAGTTTACGCACGAGATTCGGCGCCCTATCGGACTGGTCATCACCAGGCGTGGAGCTGTCCAAGACGTCTTGGTAGGAGCCGGCACTGAACCCTCACCGACGACTCTGGCCAGCTTTCGCGCAAGCCCGCGATCGCTGCGCGGCCTTCGCCTGATACGCTCGCAATTAAAGGAATTACCCCTGACTCAGGAAGACCTTACGATGCTGGGTCTGCTCCGGTTTGACATGATTGGAATCTTGGCTGTTACCCCCAAAGGCGAACCAGGGTTACTCTCCCTGGCCCATCTGAATCCACCCAGTCCAAAGGGGCAGCTGTATACCCTCTTGAAGCCCACGCTGGTACATCAATGCCTGGTGAATTTCGAGACATTCATTCGCGAATTAGAGGCCGACCTCCAGCGTCAAAGTGCTTCTCATACGATGACTCAGGGGCAGACCGCCATCCTCGTGAGCGCTTCGCCCAAGAGCAAGGCTGAACAAGAAGAGCGCCTCGCCGAATTGGCAGAACTGGCCTCCTCCGCAGATCTCACGGTGATCGATCGGCTAGTTCAACGCACACAGAGCGGCCATCATCGGTTTCAATTGGGAAGCGGTAAGCTCAAGGACGTCCTGATGCAAGCCATGCAAAAGGGCGCGGACTTGCTCATCTTCGATCAGGATTTGGCGCCTGCTCAGCTGCGCGCCATTGCGGAGATCACCGATCTCACGGTCATCGATCGGACCCAGCTGATTCTCGACATTTTTGCGCAGCGAGCGCATAGCCGAGAAGGGAAAGTGCAGGTCGAGTTGGCGCAACTCCGTTATTTGCTTCCCCGTCTCTCCGGTCAGGGAACAAGCCTTTCACGCTTGGGCGGCGGCATTGGCAGCAGAGGGCCCGGCGAAACGAAGCTCGAAACGGATCGACGTCGTATCAGAGAGCGCATCGACTATTTGGATCGAGAGATTGCGGGCTTTGCCCGTCACCAAGACCAGCGGCGATCGCGCCGCATCCGACAGGCATTTCCAGTCCTGTCCATCGTGGGCTATACGAACGCCGGCAAGTCGACATTGCTCAACGTCTTAACAAAAAGTCACGTGACCACGGCCCCACGCGTCTTTGAAACGCTCGATACCACGAGCCGCAGGCTGCATTTCCCACATGGCAGGGAAGTCATCCTTACCGATACAGTAGGGTTTATTCGCGACCTGCCTAAAGATCTCCTCGCAGCCTTCAGAACGACGTTGGACGAAATGCGCGACGCCGATCTTCTCCTACATGTGGTCGACGCAGGGGCGAAAGAATTAGACGCCCATATTGCATCGGTCGATACCGTGCTGCAAAGCCTCACCCTCGATCAGATTCCACGGGTCTTGGTATTCAACAAGTGCGATCAGCTTCCAACTGGGCAAGCGGAGGCCCTGTGCCGTCGGTATGGGGCGATCGGGATATCTGCGCTACACCAGGAAACCTTGCCGGCGCTGATGCAGCACCTCGAAGAACGGCTGGCCGCGCTTGTCCCGCTGGATGGTTCTTCCCCAAAATCGGCAGCCACGACTGTCCCCCTTGCATCTCGCCCTTGACCCGCTGCACAATTGCACGATTTTGGTACCACCCATGACAACAACATCTCTGCCATCGTCGGATCATCGAAGGCGTCTCCGGGAGATATCGAAGACGCTTCAACGTACGATGCCGAGCCCAAAGATGGAACTCGACCATCGTTCCCCTTGGGAGTTGCTCGTGGCCACAATCCTCTCCGCCCAGTGTACTGACCAGCGAGTCAATCAAGTCACTCCATCGCTCTTTCGGCGTTATCGGCAACCAGCAGAACTGGCTGCGGCTCATTGCCCTGATCTCGAACAGCTCATTCGTTCCACCGGTTTCTTTAAGAACAAAGCAAAACATCTGGTCGCTTGCAGCAAAGCTGTGGCCGAGCGTTTCAACGGCCAGGTTCCGCATACAATGGAGGAATTGATCACCTTGCCAGGCGTCGGCAGAAAGACTGCGAATGTCGTCCTCGGGAATGCTTTTGGCCAGCCCGGTATCGTCGTCGACACCCATGTGAAGCGAGTGGCGAAACGACTTGGTCTGACCAGATCAGATAATCCGGCCCTGGTCGAACAAGACCTGCAGCAGCTCCTGCCAAAATCCCAGTGGACGGCTGTCTCACAACGATTATTACTGCATGGCCGCTACGTCTGTCTTGCGAGAAAACCGCAGTGCCGCACCTGTCCGGTCTATCAGCACTGCCCATGGAAAGAGAAAGGCCCCCAATGATTCGTAGCATGACCGGTTTCGGTCGAGGACTAACTCCCTGGCAGGATGGGTCCGTGACGGTGGAAATACGTTCCGTCAACCATCGCTTTCTCGAAATTGCCTGCCGCTTACCCCGACCATTGAGCCACCTTGAGGACTCCTTTAAGAAAGCCATTCAGCAATGTTGTACCCGCGGACGTATCGATACAACAGTAACGGTCCAGGCCGGCAAAGGCCGTGCTGGAAGCGTCAACCTTGACCAATCCCTCGCGAAACAGTACCATCAGGCCCTTCGCACCCTAAAGAAATCCCTTAAGCTCAGTGGGTCCGTCGATTTAGCTCTCATAGCTGGTCTCCGTGACGTGCTCTCTGTGTCGGATCAACCGACGGAAGACCCGAAACTGGCGAAGATCGTCCAGCAACTGACAAGCCAGGCGCTGAAAGATCTTGATGGCATGCGAATGCGCGAAGGGAAGGCCTTGGCAGAGGATATGAAAGCACGGATTCAGACGATCCGGGGACACAAAACCCTCGTCGCAGCACGGACCCCTCTGCTTGCCCAAGAGACTTTTGATAAAATGAAGATTCGCGTGGAGAAGCTGCTGGGGTCTGAAATTCCCGACCCTTCCCGGCTCTACCAGGAGTTAGCGGTGTATGCAGACCGTGGTGACATTACAGAAGAAATAGTCAGATTGGACTCGCATATGATACAGTTCGAGCAGACACTCGACCGTGCAGATTCTGTGGGCAAAACACTCGATTTCCTGCTCCAGGAAATCGGGCGGGAAGTCAACACAATCGGCTCAAAAGCCAATGACGCGGAAATCGCCGGTCATGTGGTCCAGATGAAGGCCGAGCTGGAACGTATTCGGGAACAGGTTCAGAACGTAGAATGAATTCAGCTCCCACAACCAGCCCCTCGGTGCCGGTATCTGGCCATCCTCGATCCTCGATGGATCGTCGGGGAATTCTTTTCATTATCTCCGCACCCTCCGGAACGGGGAAGACCACACTCTGCAAACAACTCACGGTGAACCTCCCCGGGCTATGGCATTCCATTTCCTATACCACAAGGAAGCCGCGTCCGGGCGAGGAGCATGGGCGCGAGTATTATTTCGTTGCTGAGAAGACATTTCAAGAGATGACCGCGAAAAATGAGTTCGTCGAGTGGGCCCACGTATACGGAAACCTCTACGGGACACCTTGGAAATCACTGACAGAAAAGATCGACCAAGGGATCGATGTGTTACTGGAGATCGACGTACAAGGGGCCATGCAGGTCAAGAAACGATTCGAGGATGCGGTGTCGATCTTTATTCTTCCTCCCTCGATGACCGTGCTCCGGTCCCGGCTCCACACCAGGGCCTCCGATACGCCGGAAGAGATTCAACGGCGACTGCACAAAGTGAAAGAAGAGGTCTGGTCCTACAGGGAATACGCTTATATTGTTCGAAACGAAGACCTCAGCCGATCCCTTCGTGACCTCGAAAGCATCTTTTGGTCGGAACGCTTGAAGACGAAACGGTTGAACATGACGTGGCTCGAGAATAATTTCATTCTTGACGATGAACAGAAAACGGGAGATCACAAAGATCTTCCCTAACCCAAAGGAGTACTGCTTCCATGATCGACATGCTGAGACTTTTGCCCCAATACACTACAGACGAGTTCGACTCACGTCATCGGCTGGCGATCATCGCAGCCCAGCGGGCGAAGCACATTTTGCAGGGGGCGCGTCATGTCCCTTCGCGCTTTACCAAAGAAACGACCATCGCCCTCGATGAAGTGCTGCGGGGGCAAATCAGCTACCTCGTCGGTCAAGAAGCGCGGGATGCCATGAAGGAAGCGAAGCGCGGGAAAGAAGGCGAAATGGAGCGCGTCGCCTTGATGACCGGCGACGATGCGAAAGAGATTAAGAAAGAGCTGAGTGTCTATGTCGACGATTCTCCCAAGCCGGTGGCGGGTGAGACAGAAGAGTAAAAGGAGTAATCGGTGAACATTCCCGGCTCCATCGGGCCGACATTGGCCGGCAAGCAGATTGTGCTGGGCGTGACCGGCAGCATCGCCGCCTATAAGGCCGTCGCATTGCTCCGGACCTTGCTCCGAGAAGGAGCGACGGTGCATGTCGTGATGACGCAGTCGGCCACGAAGTTCGTCACTCCGCTGACCTTTGAAGTGCTTTCCGGCCACCCAGTCTCAACGGATGTATTCGAAGCGCATCAGGAGATGAAACATTTGTCGTTGTCCGAGCAGGCAGATGCCATCGTCATTGCCCCCGCCACGGCCAATTGTCTTGCAAAGTCAGCGTTGGGGTTGGGCGACGATTTGCTCTCTACTATGCTCCTTACAGCACAGTGTCCGCTGATTGTGGCCCCCGCCATGGACGGAGGGATGTGGACTCATCCATCCGTTACCGAACATGTCGCGAAATTACGTGCGCGGGGAACCATTGTGGTGGATCCGGAAATCGGCCCGCTCGCCTCCAGGAAGATCGGTCAAGGCCGTTTGGCAGAGGAAGCGACAATTATGGAGGCTATTCAGGCAGCACTGGCTCCACGACGAGATTGGCAAGGGCATCGTGTTCTGGTTTCTGCAGGCCCGACGCAAGAGGCGATCGATCCGGTGCGCTTCATTTCAAACCGCTCCTCCGGAAAGATGGGGTATGCTATCGCCGAAGCCGCACAGGCGAGGGGAGCCCAGGTAGTCCTTGTGACCGGTCCCACGGCCTTACAACCTCCAAAAGGCATCGAGGTTGTTTCGATCACCACGGCTGAAGAAATGATGAAGGCTCTGTCCTTGCGCCTCGCATGGTCTACAACTGTGATCATGGCTGCCGCTGTTGCGGATTTTCGTTCCACGAGTCCTGCGTTGCGAAAATTAAAGAAGCAGGGGCAAACCGTTCAGACACTCGATCTCGAACGGACCACGGATATCCTCGCCTCCTTGTCTGCCCAACGGAT
>Ga0194035_1001285_pt1 | contig 13401 bp, 11 predicted proteins | sample JunL2320m_MetaG_FD_148680 | JGI IMG/M metagenome (GOLD analysis project Ga0194035, IMG submission 148680) | Anoxic zone freshwater microbial communities from boreal shield lake in IISD Experimental Lakes Area, Ontario, Canada - Jun2016-L239-20m | ecosystem: Environmental > Aquatic > Freshwater >...
CTGCGAGAGTCGTCGGCCCAATCCCATAGGCGCCGATGATACGCGAGCGGAGAGCCAATCATGGGCCAACGGCACCGCTGCGCCGCCATCGACGGGGTTATGCTCGCCGCCGTGCCCGCCGACCTGCCCGATAGCTCAGCCGTAGACGCCGGTGCCTACGTACCTCCCGGGCCACTAGAGCGGCTGGTCCGTTCGACACGCGAGCGTGGCGCACTCCAGACGGTGCGCAGCGCGCTCGCTTGGGGATCACGTTTCGCAGCCGGACCGCAGATTGCCAGGCGCGTCCGCCGAGAGCCGGTGTTCGCCCTCGGCGACGCCCAGTTCGCATACCGCGACTCATGGCATAACTGGACCTGGCTGAACGAGCGTGCCGTGGAAATCCCGATTGCTGCAGCGGCGCTGGCCGGCGTAGCCACGCCGCGCGCGCTCGAAGTCGGTGCCGTGATGACGCACTACGGCGCTCATGGGCATCGTGTCGTCGATAAGTATGAGGACGGGACCGAGATTGAACAGATCGACATCTTCGATCTGGCACCTGAACCGAGATACGACCTTGTCCTCAGCGTTTCGACTCTCGAACACGTCGGCTGGGATGAACCGAACCGTGACGCTGAGCTCGCCCTTCGCGCAGTAGAGCACCTCAAACTTCTGGTTGCGCCGGGAGGCGAGCTGCTCGTCACAGTCCCTGTTGGCTATCACCCTCGGCTTGATACTGCGATCCGCAGCGGCGAATTACAGTTCGACAAGGTTCACGCGCTACGTTGCGACTACCCCTCTATGATCTGGAGTGAGGTCGATCCGGCGACCGTTGACGACGCCGAGTACGACACCTTGATCTACCGAGCCGAAGCCGTATTGATATGTCGCTGGACGAATCAGTCCGATGGCTGATCGCCCGGCTTGCCGACGACCCGCAGACGAAAGTGGACCTCTTCAGGCGTAAGCAGGGTGGCAAAGAAGCGTTCGAAGACAACCGGCTCGAGATTGATCACGTGATCGAGCCAGCTGAGCGCCTTGAAGTTGGAAAAATGGAATCGCTTCGATTCAATCGTGAACTGCGCGTCGCTCTCGTAGTTCGTTCGCCACTTCAGCTTCCACTGCTCGTAGAAACGGAGCTTGCGATCGCCGATGAACTCATAGTTGTCGAAGCTTCGGATCCCGAACGGAATGCGATGGTCCGGCTCGGAGTAGAACTTGGTTGAGAGGAAGAACGGAACTGCAACCTCGATCAAAGCCTCGGGCTTACAAACGCGCCAAAGCTCAGTTACAACAGAGTTGAAGTTGTCGAGATGCTCGAGCACGTGTGAGGCGCTGACCTCAACGACACTGCCATCCTCAAACGGCCACGGATAACTGTTGAGGTCGATTATCTCGTTGCCGCCGTAGTCGGCGATGTCGACGTTGACCCAGCCGGGCCGCACGTCGGCGTTACAGCCAAGGTTGAGCTTCAGCGGGCCCGGCGGACGCTCAGACAAGATCAGGCTCCGTTAGTACGGCGAGCGCCTCAGAGAGATCCGCAACCTCGGTCGTGCCGTCAGGCCGAACCGAGCCGCCGGACTGGCCGGTGACGAGAACCGCCCGGGCACCGATGCGATGAGCAGCCTCGATGTCGCTCTCAGAGTCGCCGATCACGGCCGACTCGCCGAAGTCGATCTCAGGGTCCAGAGACCGGGCCTGCTCGAACAGTCCAACATCCGGTTTACGACAATCGCAGCTTCCCGCGAGGTGATTGCAGACTTGAATCTGGCTGATCCGGCCTCCAGCGTCCTCGACCTCGGCGCTGAGCTGCGAGTGGATCTGAGCGAGCACGTTCTCATCGGTGACGCCCTTGGCGACACCCTGCTGGTTGGTGACGACGACGACCTTGATTCCCGAGCGGGTGAAACCTGCGAGTGCCTCGAGGCTGCCCGGAAGCAGATCGAAATCGGAGAGCGCGTTTACGTACTGCCCTTCGGGTTGCTTGCGGTTTAGAACCCCGTCGCGGTCGACGAAGACGGTCTTCGGCCGGTTCATACAGCGAACCCCATCTGCTCCTCCACGAGCTCGCAGATCACGTGCCCAATGACCGCGTGAATCTCCTGAATCAAGGCGACGACATTGGAGTCAACGACGATCAGGCAGTCGGCCAGATCGCCCAGCTGATGGCCAAGGCCTGTCATCGCCACCGTCCGCAAGCCTTTCCCGCGCGCCATCTCCAGCGCGGCGATGATGTTGGGCGAGCAGCCGCTGGTTGAGAGCACGACCAGAACATCGCCTTCACGGGCGAGCGCGTCTAGCTCACGCGCAATTCCAGCTTCCGCGTAGCCAAAGTCGTTGGCTAGTGCGCTGGCGACGGCCTGCGTACTCCCTAGCGCGACTGCGGCCAGCGGCCGACGGTCGGCACGGTACCTCCCCACGAACTCGGCGACCAGGTGCTGCGCATCTGCGCTGCTGCCACCGTTACCGCAGAAGTAGATCGTCCCCCCGCCGCCGAGCGACTCGGCGATCGTCGCAGCCGCAGCCGCGAGCTGAGCGCCGCTTTCGGGAGCTTGAAGCTGCGAGAGAAGGCGGGCGTGTTCGCCCGCGCGTTCAGCCAACACGTCTGCAGGGTCAGACGGGCCGGCACCGCCAACGCTCATCACGGACTGCTCCGCCGATCTCCGCCCGAGAAGGGTCCGTTCAATTGTCGCTCTGAGCGATCGTTCTGGTTGAGGGTCGTATTTGTCATGAGCCGGCCCATCAGCGTACCGTTGCATTACTCATCTGCGGATCGCCAATACAAACCGAAACCCCCTGCCAGGCCGCGAGACTGCCTGACGTCGCCTTGGCGGGTACAAGAGCCCTGACCGCCGTAGTCGCAGCGCTGACATCGAAGACCTGATTGGGCAATCCGTCAATGCTTGGCCGAAAGACGACCCCGAGCTGGCCGGGTCGCCCTACGGACCGAAGCGGAATTGTCAGGAACCGAAAACCGTTCGAAGACGCCCGACTCGGGAAGGTCAGCGTTGTTCCCGCACTGCCGGGGCCGAGGAAGGTGCTGGTCGCCTCTGTCTCGAGACAACGAGGTGAGTGAACGATCGCCGCCGCCGCCGGACCGAGCCGGATCTCGTGCGCCGTCCCGTCTGCGTCGATGAGGACGGGCGCGCCACCGGTGTCAGCGGACTGAACGCGGGCGCCCGGGATGAACGTGTTGATCGTTTCGGCTAGCTGGTTCTCACCGAAGTCGCTGATCTCTTTCGGAAGGCGGTTGTCTAGCAGCGAGACACCCTCACCGATACGGCTGAGAGGCGGAAGAGTCTGTTGCATCCTCACAATGGCGGCGTGGGCCGTCTCCCCGCGGGCTGTGACGACTAGATCGTTGGTCGTTGAAATCCCGTTCGAGATCCAAGCCACAGCGAAGACCGCGCACGCTGCTGGAATCAGGACGCGCGTCACTCTCCCGCGCGGCGCCGGGCTTCCGGCTGAGAGCCACGCTCCGGGGATCAGGACTGCCAAAATCAGCAGGTCCGATTCGTGGAAGCCCAGCTGCGGAATGATCGAGACGTCAAGCTGCGCCAGCCGGGGGTAGGTCACGACCAAGCCGGCACCAACGACAAGCCCCAACGCACTAATCCAAACCCACGCGCTCCGCGCGCCGCGAACCGTACCTGCCGCAAGAGCCGCCAAGACCAGAATCCCTGCGAGCGCCGCAGGGGCAGGGAAGGATCGCACCGAAGGCTGTTTGTTAATCGCAAGAGCGCTCAATCCGTCGACGAGCCAATGCCAGGAGATTGAGATCCACGGCTGTGAGCCCGTTGCCGCGACGGCTCCCTTGTAGTTAGCGGCAAGCGCAAGGGCGCTGATCACGAGCGCAGGTAGAGCGAAGGCAGCAATCGAACGGAACTGATCGAAGACACCGCTAAACGAAATCGTCCTCTCTGGCGGTCGCGCAACGATCAGTGCGACGATCACCAGCGGCGCGGCGATCGATGCGCCGACTGAGAAGCTGAGAGCTGCGGCCAGCAGCACAAGTGCTGCGAGGAGCGTAGGCAGGCGACGCGATTGCTCCCAGCGCACGGCTGCGAGCATTGCCGCAACCGCAAGAGCTGTCGCTGGGAGCACTGCTCCCCCGCGTGCCCACCAGGCTGCCAACGCGCGCCAACCGTCCCAGGTTCCGAAGATAACTGCCGTAGACAGCGCGAGTGCGGCCGGCGCACCGAGCCGTCGCAGTAGCACTGCCAGCAGGTAAGTCGTGAGCGCAAGCGATATGGCGGTTATTGCGACCGCTAATGCCCAGCTGTGCGCTGGCGACTGGATCACAAACCAGTCGACTAGTCGGCGTCCTGGAGCCAAGCGGTCGCTGAAAGATTCTGATGTCAGGTAGTCGACCCCAAGCCGAGCATTCGCTGCGGCGTTGAGCCGGGTGAAGTCCTCATTCGCAAACCAGCCCGGCGAAGCGACAACCGCAGCTACAGCGCCACAGGCGACAGCAAGCCCCCCGGCAACAAAGTGAAATCGCGCGCTGAGGTAGGAGCTGACACGGGCTCCGAGGTTGCTGACCTCTTTCAGGCTAAGGAATGGCCGCTCAACGAGGTAATAGCTCAGTGCTGCGATCGGGATCGTGATGGCCAGCGCGATCGTTACGTAGAGAAATGCGCGCCCGACCTGGGTCCCCCCATGAACCCACCCCTGGCGTGAGATCATCGCGATGATCGGGTTGTGCCAGAGGAAAACTGCGTACGACACCAACCCCACCCAGGCCAACGGGCGCCAGCTCAACAGGCGCGCCGGTAGTCCTCCTCCCGAACCGCTGAAGACTGCGGGCAGCACGGCAGCGACTGCGACCAGCGGACCAAGAAACCATCGTATGAGCGAGGCCCCGGAGTTGTCGTAACCCCCTTGTTGCGGATTCTGCGCGAGGGCACCAATGAGTACAAAGAAGGCGAATGCCGCGAGCCAGGACAGTGCTGCGTGACCACGGATCGAGTCGATAACCCGGCTTTTCTGGCCTAGCTCGCGACGCCGAGCCTCCCAAACGCTGACTATCGCCAGCGCCATACCGGCAGCAAACCAATAGAGATAGCTGAAGACCGAGTTCAGAACCAGAACAGCGTGCCCGTATTGAGCGGAGTAGAACAACACTGCCGAAACGGCGCTCAGTCCGGCGAGGACGCACAACTCCATCTTCACTCGACGTCCCGGGCCAAGCTTTGCCAGCGTCCTCCCCATCGCCCAAACGTAGGCTGGAAGGATTAAATAGAAGCCCATCTCGACGCACAGCGACCAGGCAATACCTATTCCGTAGTCGGATGGCGTGTAGATCTGTAGGAAGAAGTAGTACTTTGGCCAGTGTAAGAACATGTCCTGGCTCAAGGGGTAGATCGACAACACGGTCAGCGCGAGCCAATAGGCCGGGATTATTCGCAACAGACGGCGCCGGTAGAAACGCCACGTCTCGGGCCCCGGGCTCCTGCTCATCTGGGACTGTACGAAAGGCCGATAGAGGAGAAAGCCTGAAATCGCGAAGAAGATTGGTACCCCAACCGCGAGACTAAACGTCCACCTTCCGAGCGCCCCAGTGTTCGAGTACCCCGATGCAAAGATGCCGTGGTTGAGGACGATTAGCAGAGCCGCAATGGCGCGGAGTCCATCGAATAGAGGGAACCGCGGGTTCCCGGGAGGCGGCCTGACGGCCTCAGGTACGGCGTGGTTCGGATCGAGAGCTGGTCGCATAAGGCTAGAGCTACCGGCTTCAGACGCCACGGACTTAACCGATGATCGCCGGGCTCATAAGGCCGTGCTTAGCCATGCGACCAGCTCCGCAGACCGTCGTCATCGAGGGCGACATCAGTAACGTCATGGCCGAGCTCTCGCAAAGCCTGCGCTACTTCAAATCGGCTTTCGAATGGGGCGTAGAAGAGCATAAACCCGCCACCGCCAGCCCCGGCGATCTTTCCACCCAGAGCGCCGGCACCGATCGCTACCTCGTAGGCCCTGTCCGCTTCGGCTGTTGCGATCAAAGGCGAGATTGCACGCTTCGACTCCCAAACCTCCCCAAGCTTACGACCGAACTGTTCCAGCTCCCCGGCCAGAAGCAATTGCTTCATCTCGACAGCCAACTCGCGCTGCCTCCTGAGAGCCGACTGAGTGTGGCCACTGGCGCTCTCGTAGCGAGCAGTCTGATCATTGATGATGATTGCTGACTCGCGCGAGCTACCCAAATCACAAAGCAGAAGGTTGTGCTCAAGGGTTGCGACGGTCGCGTGTGGAAGCTTCAGCTGGTTTACAACCACATCGCTGTCTTGGAACTCAAGGAAATTGAAGCCCCCGAAAACGGCAGCGTAGTGGTCTTGAGTGCCCCCCGTCAGACCAAGATCCTTGCGCTCGACCTCGACTGCCATCTCCGCCATCTGGTGTGGCGTCGCGACGCGCCCGTAGGCTAGAAGAAGCGCGCCGAGAACAGCCACTACTATCGTCGAGGACGCTCCGAGCCCGGAGCCCGGCGGCGCTTGAGATTGGACCCGAAGGTCGATGCCTCGTTCGTCGGTCGCCAAGCGACTAATCGGACCTCGAAGCAGGTGAAGCCGCTGGTCAAGCTCGCCTAACTGGCCGATTGGGCCCTCGGCGACAAGACCAAGATCGAGGCTGCGAATGACGAATTGGTCGTCGTCACGCACGCGAGCAGAGGCGTACGCGTAGCGTCGTACCGCGACGCTGAGAACGGCGCCTCCTTCGCGCTGCGGATAGGGTGGGACGTCAGTTCCACCGCCAGCGAAGCTAAGCCGCATAGGCGCTCTTGCGAACGCCGTTATGCCCAACCTGTCGGTAACGTGTTCGAACGACGAAATGTTTGTTTCGGAAATGCCCATTGCCGGGGCGACGTTATCCGATTTGCACTGGTGAGCAGCGCAACTATTGTTGCCCCTCGTCACTGAAGTGGCCGCGAGGGGATGGATCCTTCATCCGCAGGAAAGGCCGTTCCACAACGTAGTAGCTGATCGCAGCGAGCGGGATTGTCAACGCCGCCGCGATTAGCGCGAATTCTCCAAACCGAACGATCCAGCGGCCGCTCGTTGTCCACTGGCCATCGAATAGGACCGTGAGTGGACCCATCTGCCAAAGAAAGATTCCATACGAAACCAGCCCGAGCCAGACTATGCTCCGGGCGCTAAGGATCCTGTTGGAGAGCTGCGAGGCTGGGCCGCGCGCAACCGCGGGAACCGCAATCAGGAGCGCGATGACGCCGCAGAGAAACCATTGGACTAGGGCCATGTCAGGTTCGAATGAAATCCCGTCTAGGGGTACGCGCGTTAAGGCACCGAGCAGCAGAAAGGTCCCTAACGCAGCTGTCCAACAGAGTCCTGAGCGCCTGGCAATCGTGTTCAAGACCCTTGAGTCCGAGCCTCGCTGCTGTTGCCAGGCGCTGACCAAAGCTAGCCCCATTCCAAGCGCAAACCAGAACATGAAGCGAGGTAAGCCTTGTGCTAACGGAGAAGTTGCGCCGCTCGACCAAGAATGCGTTACTAGACCAGAGATGATCGAGAGAACAATGAGCAGCGCGAGTTCTAGCTTTAGGCGTGCAGTTGCAGACTGAGACCGAAAGATACGCGCCGTCACGAATGCGTAGAGCGGGAGGAGGAGGTAGAAACTCATCTCGACGCACAGACTCCATGCTTGAAAAAGGCCTTCGTGCGGCGGCGACGGCGTGTAGACCTGGAGGAATAGGTAGTAGCGAGGCCAGTCCGCGAATGTCGCTGGATCACCCGGGTAGATCGAGAGTAGAGTCAGCGCGACCCAGTATGCAGGGACAATCCTTAGTAAGCGGCGCCGATAGAACCGAGTTAGATTAGGCCCCGCTGTGCCCGTGAGCTGAGCGTGGATGTAAGGCCGATAGAGCAAAAAACCTGAGATCACGAAAAAGATCGTCACGCCTACATTGAGGTTCGCGGTCCACGCTCCGAGCCGACCAAACTGCGTGTATCCGGAGAGCGAAGCTGAGTGGTAGAGGAGCACCCCCAGTGCCGCCATCGCGCGGAGACCGTCGAAGAGCGGGAACCGCGGATTCCCCGGCGGCGGCCTAAATACAGCCGGGACTTCGGCACCGCGCATACCTTCAGCGCCTGCAGACACGACCCCGTTGTCGACCTCCCCGATCTTCATCAGCGGCGACGCTAGCTGAAATCAGCTGGACACAGCGCCCGTCGCATGCGAATCTCAACTCCGTATTCTAACTGAGCCAAGACTGAAGCCTCTGCCAGAGTGCCTCGCAGACTAGGTCCGCCACCTAAGCAATGCACATTCTCATCCTCACTGACCGCGACTGGGGCCATCCCGAAGCTGGTGGGACCGGCGTCCACCTGACCGGGCAGGTTGATCATTGGCTCGAGTGGGGGCACTCGGTCACCGTAATCGCTGGTGGATACGAAGGCGCGCCATCGTGTGAGCGTGAAAAAAACCTGACCGTGTATCGACTTGGCTCGCGCGTGAGCGTCTTCCCAGCGACTGTTATTCGCGGACTGGTCGACCGCATACCGGCGGCTGACGTTACGCTCGAGATCATCAACGGAATCTGCTGGATGACGCCAATTTGGCTCAAGGGGCCGCGCGTATCTTTGATCCACCACGTCCACAAGTCGATGTATGTAGACGAGATGGGCCGTAAGGGAAAGATCGCTGCGTTCGCGCTCGAGACGCTACCCCTTAGAACGATCTACCGCCGCTCACGTTTCCTCGTTGTCTCCGAAGCGACCAAGGCCGAGGTTGAAAGAACACATTCGATCCCGGGATCTTCAATCGACGTCGTCTACCCCGGGGTTGACAGCGACTTCTTCAAACCGTCCGTGAAGTCGGAGAAGCCAACCATTGTGTTCCTCGGCCGCCTAAAGGCCTACAAGCGGATTGAGCGATTAATTGACGTCATTTCTGAAGTCGACGAAGTGACGCTTGACGTCATCGGTGACGGTGACCACGGTGATGAGCTACGCAACCTTGTCCGTGGACGCGGGCTCGACGAGCGAGTCCGCTTCCACGGCCACGTGAACGATGAACGAAAAAGGAGCCTGCTGAGCCGCTCGTGGATCGCCGCGACTGCATCCAGCGCCGAGGGGTGGTCATCGGCAACGCTTGAGGCCGCGGCCTGCGGAACACCGTCTGTTGCGCATCCGGTAGGCGGCCTTAAGGAATCGATAGTGCACGAGCAGACTGGCGTCCATGCCGCCGACCATGATGCCTTCGTGAAAGCAGTTCGGCGTCTAACCAGCGACGACGATTTCCGCGAGCGGCTAAGCGTCCAAGCTCGCGCTCGGGCGGAAGTTCTGGGCTGGGAGCGCTCAGCGCGAGGAACCCTCGAAGTGCTCGCGGCAGCCGCCGCAGGACGGCCAGCGGGCGGCGTAAAGGGAAGCGCAACCACTGTCACGCCGGGCGTCGACTCGGTGTCGGTCCAATAGCTCCGATTCCGGGCGCAGAGAGTGCTACCGTTACTGATGTAAAGATCGTCTTCTGATGATGATCAGGTAGTTGCAGTCGCTGCACGAAGTCTCACCTCTCACGCGACCGGTACCCCTCTGGGGACTGGACCGAAATGACAGAACGCATCGTCCAATCGATTCGCACGGTTCCTGATCTCAGGACCAAAGTTGCTGAGGCTCGGAGCGCGGGAGCAAGCGTCGGTTTTGTCCCAACGATGGGAGCCCTCCACCTCGGCCATTCCGCGCTCATCGAGCGCGCTGCGCGAGAGCACGATCTCGTTGTCGTCTCAATCTTTGTTAATCCGAGCCAGTTCAACCAACCGTCCGACCTTGAGGATTACCCACGCGATGAGGCGAACGACGTCGAGTTTGCCGCCGGCGCTGGAGCCGATATCTGCTTCCTACCAAGCGTCGAGACGATCTACCCAGATGGCTTTGCGACGACTGTTGGACTACGGGGCGCCCTAACCGAGACGCTCGAAGGCGCCGGGCGCGGAGTTGGTCACTTCGATGGAGTCGCAACTGTCGTCACGGTTCTACTCAACATTGTCGCTCCCGACGTCGCCTACTTCGGCGCCAAGGATGCACAGCAAGCCTTGGTCGTTCAGCGCACAGTTGACGACCTCCAGATTCCGGTCGTGATTGAGACAGTTGAGACAATCCGCGACCCAAGCGGTCTTGCCCTCTCAAGCCGAAATGCGAGGCTTACCGCTGACGGTCGTGAGCGAGCCTCGACGATTTCCGATGCTCTGCGCGCTGTCGCGGACGCGATTAGCGATGGCAGCGCAAAATCGGGCGACGCAGCCAACGCCATCGGCCTCGAACGTCTCCGCGCCGCTGGCGTACAAGTGGAGTACTTCCTGATTGTGGACGCTTCGACCCTAGAGCCAGCCGACGAGCTAACCGGAACGCTATTGATCGCTTGCGCGGTAGCCGTCGACGGCGTGCGCTTGATCGACAACTTGACAGTCAGTGCCAATCGAGAGGCGGCGACCGCCAGTCGTTAGGCGGCGCCGACCATTAGAAAAGGAGCAGACCATGTCCACAATGCCAAACCGAATCGCAATCCCGTCCGACGCGTCTACTTTGCCAATGACGCTGCCGCGGCTAGCTGAGATGAAACGCCTCGGCGAGCCGATTGTGATGGTCACGGCTTACGACTATCCGAGCGCGCTCGCGGCCGAGAAAGCTGGTGTTGACCTCGTACTCGTCGGCGACTCGGGCGCGATGACGGTTCTCGGCTATGACTCCACCGTTCCCGTTGATCTAGACGAGATCTTGATGCTCGCGAAGGCCGCACGCCGCGGGCTCCAGTCGCCCTTCCTGATTGGCGACCTTCCGTTCGGCTCCTACGAAGTAAGCGACGAGCAGGCCGTAACGACGGCTCTGCGGTTTGTGAAGGAAGCCGGCTGCGGAGCCGTCAAGCTTGAAGGAGGCGGCCCCACATCGGTCGCTCGCGCGCGAGCCATAAGTAACGCCGGAATCCCGGTTATGGGTCACGTTGGGCTCACCCCGCAGACTTCAACCGCGCTCGGTGGGTACCGCGCTCAGGGCAAAACCGCCGAGCAGGCGATGCTGATCCGCGACCAAGCGATCGCGCTACAAGATGCCGGCTGCTTCTCCATCGTCTTTGAAGCAATTCCATCCGAGATAGCAGCCGAGATCATGCCCCAAATTTCCGTGCCTGTGATCGGCATCGGCGCCGGTGGCGGCGTGGACGGTCAGGTACTGGTCTTCCACGATTTGCTGGGCATCCGGGAAGGCCTCGGTGCGCGGTTCGTCAAGCGCTACGCAAACATCCTTGACGAGATGGTGGACGGGGTCGCGGCCTTCGCTTCAGATGTGCGCGATCGTTCGTTCCCAGGACCAGAGCACGGTTATTCGATCGACTATGACGAACTGACCGCGTTCCGCGCCGACGACACAAATTCGTAGCCGACGACTGAACCGTCAGCGTTGCCGTCGGCCGGTGACCTACGGGAAGAGAATTGGAGCGGCACCGACCGAAGTGATGCAGGTCTTTGCACCAGCCCAGAGCTGCAGATCAATATCGACTGTTTGATTCGGGATCACGACCCTAAAACCGTCTCCAAATTGAGACAGTGGAAGCCCTTCGTACATTGGCCAGCCCCCTTGAGGGACTACGCCGACCGAACCCGCGACGCTGCTCCCTGCAAGCTTGACCCTAAGCAGCGTGGGCAGTCCGCTGCGGGTTACAGATTGCGGGATGTGCGCCGCGACGGAAAAACCGCCAAGAGTCCCCCATCTTGCGCTCGCGTCTGCGTGGCCGCACCCGGAACCACGCCGCATCGCATTTCTACTCGGACCGAGACGAACCGACCTGAGTGTTCCACCAGCGTCGACACGAAGGGCTCGGCCACGGATCGAGTTCACGGAAATCGGATCCACACCACGTGCCACCACCCGGACCGCTCGTTCAACGAAATTGTAGCCTTGAGTCGCGGGGACAGCTAGGACGATCTCATTCGGTATTCGCTCGTTAAGAAGCGTGACGTCCTCGCCTGATCTGTTCCACCGCGCTAGCGAGCTCCGCAAGTTGGATGCGTACGCGCCAGCAACAAGAGAGTGCGGGCGAGCGAGCTGGACATCGCGACGCAGATTCAAGATCCAGAATCCGGAGAACATGACCAGCATGAAAAGAAGTGCGATGCTCACACTTCGACGTTTCGGCCATGGATGGTTCGAGACTGCCCACCCTGCGGGTATTAGGGTTGCGAGAAGAATCACAGTTAGGTCTTGGTACCGCGGAACCGATCCAAGCAGTTGAGGGCTGGCATTAGCGAGCTTGCCAAAAGCTATCTGTATCCCGGACAACGTCACCAGGACGATTAGGCACAGCCATGCCAATGCGGCCCTAGTTGTTCGAACCGTCAACACAGCAGTCATGGCCAGCACTGCAAGGCCGAATACTCCAGTGGGCGTGACGCCGGTACTTCCGAGCGCTGGCACAACCTTCGCAAACGAATTAATCGCAACGGACGCGACACCAATTCCCCACCAATACATCACGACCTCACGCCAGACCCCGGCGTTGGTGGAGAGAGCGACCGTTAGCGCGGGCGTCGTCTCTGTCTTTGCAAGTAGAAGCGTTAGTGCAAGCTGGACGAGCACAACTCCCATCAGCGCCGCAAACATGGGTATGACCGCGCGGATATCCCGACTAAAGTGATCGAGGCTCGGGCGGCTGCCACTACGTCGGGTGACGAACAGCAACACCCCTGCGGCTAGCGGAATTAGCATCCCCCGGTCTGAAAACGAGCACGTAACAATCTGTCCGATCACGGCTAGCGTGAACCACCAGCGGGAACCGGTTGATGCCCAGCGCAACGCGAACAGAATCGTGAAGCTGGCTGCGCACAGCATCGGCAGGTGGAGCGTCGTAGACGTCCACCAATTTGCGGCCTGGACCACGACGCTAGAAGTACCGACAAGCGCCGAAATGGCTATTCCAGCGACCTCGGAGCCAGTGATTTGCCTTACCGTAAGTGCAATTGCAACTACCAGAGCAGCGACTAAGAGCGCGCCAGTAGCACGAGCCAACCACCACTCTGGTCCGACCGCAGCCATCAGCTTGTGCAGTAACGCGGCGGCCGGGACGAGATGCTCCCTAAACCGCGGGGGTCCGAGCAAGCTCCCGAGGTCGAAACCCGTGTCTTGGCTGTAACCGAGATTGACGAAATCGTCGTCGTGAAATCCTCCGCCGCGCGATGCCCGAAGTGACACGAGGACGCAGCCGAGCGCAACGCCGGAAACACCGGCCCAAAAGCGGTGTGCACCAATGCGTTGGAGTAGATGACTGCCAATTCTCATTGTTGAGTCCCTCGTCGCGTCGCGGGCTGCACTCCCGCGAGAACATAGAACGGTGCCGGCCGCCCGTCGGATCCTACCTTGCAGGTCATCGACTCACATGAATTGTTTTCCTTGACAATTAGCACAGAAGGAACTCAACCCAGGG
>Ga0194035_1001296_pt1 | contig 13340 bp, 14 predicted proteins | sample JunL2320m_MetaG_FD_148680 | JGI IMG/M metagenome (GOLD analysis project Ga0194035, IMG submission 148680) | Anoxic zone freshwater microbial communities from boreal shield lake in IISD Experimental Lakes Area, Ontario, Canada - Jun2016-L239-20m | ecosystem: Environmental > Aquatic > Freshwater >...
TCCATCGCCTTGTTCGGCTATTTCTTCCGTTGAGGCTTTGCGGCACGCACTCACGGCGGTCCTCAATACAACGCTGGCGGGATGGAAGAGGCGGGTCAAAGACCTGTCCGACATGATCGAGGAAACGGATTCAGATATGGGAATCATGGCGGATTCCGAGGAACATGAGAATCTGCGTGGATGCCGTGACGCGATAATCGACTGCATTGCCGACATCGAAAAAGTAACCGGGATCTTAAACAAATGACAAACAAAACGGCCATTCAGATCTTCGACCGCTTGATCGACGCATACGAGGCAATCAAGCATTACATCGAGATGAGCGACCAATAGGTTCGCTTTACTGGGAGTTCGGATTCTTCCAACACCAATCAGGGAAGTTGAGTCCTTCGCTACCCTGCACATCAATGGGAATGTGTACAGAGACTTGATTGAAGCAACCGCAGACACCACAAGCTTTTAATTGGGAATCTCTAGAAGTCTTCCTTGCACCGGCAATTGCTGGAAGTAAACCTGCAATGCCTTTGCATCCCCAGCACCCTGAAGTGCTAATCTGGTTCGGACATGCAGCGCAGATCTCTGCCCTTCGTTCAGCCTCTTCCTGCTCGACACATTGGAAGCCGCTGTTCGTTGCAAATGCCCACATGGCATGAACCCAACGCACGATCTCCATGAACCCGATGGTTTGCTTGACTTGGCTGCACGGGATACACCCTTCATAGCCAGCGAGTCTCCTGCAAAGGGAATCCTGCACAAGGAGGGCCAGGTTGACTGGCGGAACAATTCCTACCGATTCAAGGTGCTTGGCACAGCGGGAAATGAGGTCGTCATAATCTCCTCCGACGATGACTTCTGGATCAAGTGGACATTCACACCAAAACCCCTGTGGAGGAACTGTGTTCTTCCGACTCAGGCAGAACATTGGGGTCATTTCTTTGGTGCCTCGTCCGGCAGGGCGAACACTGGCTTGCCGTCCTTGATGCGTTGCTTGGCGTGATCGACTGCCTTTGTGGCGATGCTCTGGAACATCTCCTTGTTCTCATGTAACTTATCAGGAGGCGTTGACAGAAGGTAATCCACTTCTTTCTTGTTCAGCGTAGGAACAAGGGTGGGGATTTCCTTCTCGCCTTGTCCCCAATCGAATCCCATAGAAAGTTCCGTAGAAACATCACCGTCAGGACGTTTCAGAACACCGAGGAATCCGGTTCCTTTCTGCGAGCCGTCCGCACGAAGGTCTTGTGGATTTGGATTCCACTGACTGTCCTTCGAGAAGTATTTGCCATGAAAATCATCCGCCGCCTTCTTCTGTTCCTTCGTGGCGTCAGGAACCTCGTCTCCAACGATCAGTCTGGAAATGATGCTCTGTTTGAATGCGTTGTCGTCAGTCGCGTAAGCTCCGAGTCCTTTTCTCCATTCCTGTTGTTTCGGCGTGATGCCAAAGGAAGGAGAAATCTTCTCCTGCCCCATGATATGCCGTGCTGCCTCAACCTTCAATAATCCATCACGTTTCACAGGATCTCCCATGTTTGGGTTGTATGGGTTCACCACGATGGTCCGTGGAGACGCAGGATCAGTTCCGTTCTCTCCGCCACCCCACGCCATACCGGCAACGTGCTGGTTCTTTTTGAAGTAGTCATCCACACCGGCATCTTGGCTGGACGTGATGGGATAACCGTATGCGTTTTTCGGAAATGGAGTTCGCTCAGGGAACTGAACTGGCAGTTGCTTGTTGTATATTGATGGGTCCATAATTTTATTCCTCAAGCTCCAATGTTACTCCGAAAGCCTTCTTCTCTTCAGGGATCTTAATCGAGTGGATGACCTGACCGATGGTGACATGTATTCCACCAAATGGGCCGTTGACCTCACCGAAGACATTCTTGTTCGCCTCGGTCAGTGCCTTGATCAACTTGATGTTCTTGAACGCCTCCTCTGGGGTAAAGTCGTTGGCAAACTCTGCTGCCTTTGCAATCGTCCTGGTGTTGAGCCACTTGATCGCCTTTGACTGGACTTCCATTAACTCGACCGCTAATTCAAGGGTATCCGGCACACCATCCATGTTCCACGGTTCTCCGCTAGGCTTGTCTCCAAGTGCGAGTCTTGCTCTGCATTTCGTCCACTTCTGAGCGGTGACCCAGAACGAGATCTGGTTCTTCTGGATGCCAAGCTGTTCCGCGATATCCATTGGCTGCATCCCACGGCAGTACATAGTAAAAGCTTCGATGTTCAACCGTCTGCGCTCTGGGTTGGATCGTAGCGGATCGTTCTTGTCGAGATCCTTACGCTTTGGCTTTGACAATTCCTCGGTCATCGGGAAAGATAGTACAGTGAATCCCCGCGCATGACAAGTCAAGGTATTGAAAAATACGGTCGTATCTGGACTCCTCCAAAAGGAAGTGAGATAACCGACCTCCAGATCGAGATGGAGGCATTCCGACTCGGACTGACCGTGGAGGAAGGAGGACTTGGAAAGGCAGTCCACTACAAGAATGTTGTTACGGCGATCTGGCCGAATTACGACTGGCATGAATGGGCGCAACTTACCGCACAGGCATTCTGCCGATACTCCATCAATGAGATCGAGGGGAAGCAGTTTTTAAGAAATACGGTAGGTCTTGCTGGTGGGACCGACTCAGGAAAGAGCTATAGCATGGCGACATGGGGGTTGGTGAACTACTTTGTTGACCCAATCAACACAATGGTGATCATCATGTCCACCAGCAAGATGGATGCAAAGCAGCGAATTTGGGCGCATGTCGTAAAGCTTTATCGGGAGGCGAGTCGCAGGAACCTTGCAGTAGGTCGTCTGATTGAATCCATAGATATTATCAAGATGGACGACGAGGAGGGGGCGAGGATCAACCCAGAGATCGGCGTGTCAGATGCATCGTCAATCATGCTAATTGCTGCTGGTGACGAGTTCAAAGACGATGCCCAAAAGAGGCTACAAGGCAGAAAAAACAAGCGAATCTTCATTTTATGCGACGAGGCGCAGGACTGTTCCAAGACGGTCTTTGATGAAGCGGTTTGGGGGTTCAAGGGAGCAGAGGAACTGTTCCTTGCAGCAGGTGGAAATCCGTCATCGATATATGATCCGATGGGAACATTTAACACTCCAATCAAGGGGTGGATGTCAGTAGATGAAAACTCATCTGCCTGGAAGATCAAGGTAGCCGGTATCGCTGGAGTCTGCCTACGGTTCGACTCAGAGAAGAGTCCAAACAATGACCTGTTTGAGAAGACTGGAAACATTAAATACCCATACCTTCCAAAGCCAGATGAAGTGAAGTTAGCGAAAGAATCACTAGGCGCACTAAATCCTCAATATTGGAGGAAGTTTCGTGGAATGTGGCCACCGTCAGATGTGGACGACTCGTTTATATTTACAGAACTCTTGATCAAGAAGCATAGAGGGACAGATCCTGTATACTGGGTAGACGATGGAGCGTTCACCAATGTTCTTGGAGTTGATCCTGCCTATAGTGAGGGTGGTGACAGGTTCGTCGTAACGCATCTTCGGTGGGGAAGAATGACCAATGGGCTATTTGGGATTGGCATGGTCAAGCAGTATATCCTCAACCGCAGGGCTGGATCAGAGGATGATTTCCAGTACGACATGATTGAGCAAGTTACAGCAATTGCTAAAGATCTCGGAGTTGATAACGAACATATTGGGGTAGACGCATCTGCTGGTGGGATTTTCTGGTCAATCGGTGAGAGGGGGGCATTGCGAGGATGGCAAGCTGTATCCTTTGCTGGTTCTGCCTCAGAACTTCAGGTATCAGCTGAATACTTCATGCGGGACGAGGCGACCGACAAGCCGCTCGTAGGAAAGGATCTATTCCACAACGCATCGAGTGAACTGTGTTTCGTCGGACGGTACTTCCTTGAGAGCGACCAGATCAGGGGGATCTCGCCAGAACTGGCGCAGGAAATGGTCAGCAGGAAAAAAGATAGACGGCAGCGCAAGATCATCGTGGAGACGAAAAAGGAAGTAAAGAAGCGGATAGGAAAATCTCCCGATTTATTCGACTCATGGACAATCGGATTGCATGTAATTCGCAAGGTCTTTGGCGCAATTGCAGGGGGAGAAGCAATCGACCAGAGGAGGGACAGGGAAGCAGAAGCGTTCAAGGAATTAAAAGAGAACTTGACACTTACGAATATTTGGTAAAAAGTCTTCAGAATTCATGGCATCCATTGACCCAGATGCGGAAACGCTTTCAGAAAAAGGAATTGCACCAAAGCGAAAAATCACTTCGCCTAGCAAGTTGATTGGCATCGCCCAAAGGTATGCGGAACATGATCGGATTGCATCATCTGCCCGTGCGAGGCAACAGGCACTCGTTGATGGCGAACCTCCTTGGCTTGATAAAGAGTTGAGAGAAAAGGGGTTGTCCCACATAATCAACACTAACTTTGGCGAGGCAAACGCGATGATGAAGGCGGCTCTTGCCCCTTACATTGAACTGATTAACTCAGTCCCGCGACTCCCGAATGTCATCCTTGATGACGATGATGACATGGAAGATCAGGAGATTGTATCCGACGAGTTTGATCGACTGCTCAAGGAATGGCCGGATTTTCACACTAATATTCAACTGCTAGCCCGTGAATTTGTTGGTGATGGCATCGGCGTTGCTATCTGGCCTGACGAAAGAACGATTTTATGGGAACCAGTTGGTCTAAATGATTTTAAGATTGCGCGTGACACAAAGGTTGGAGACGAGTCGGTTGGGATGGCGATTTGCAACCGGACGATGTCAGTATCAGACCTTCATGCATGTATCAGAAATCCATCGGCTGCAAAAAAGATTGGATGGAATGTGGAAGCTGTCAAAGAGGCGATTTGGAGAGCATCCAGTCAGAGTTACAAATGGAACAACTTCACAAGCCATTGGGAGGACTTTGAGAAAGAGGTTAAGGAGAACGATCTATATGCAGGTGAGGTCTCATATAATCGCGTTCGCCTGATTATTTCTTACAACAAGGAATATGATGGGAATTACACCCAATTAATAGCTTCACAGGACAATCAGAAGTTTCTATACGAACGTCCGAGTAAGTACGGTCATGTGAACCAGTGTTTCACCATGTTCACATATGGTGTTGGCGAGGGAACATTCCATTCGATTCGCGGTTTGAAATACGAGATGTATTCCTCTATCCAGATATCAAATCGGATCATCTCAAGTGCAGCGCAATCTGCGCTTACATCTGGGCTTGTCCAGCTTCAAGGAGATGCCAAGACGATCCAAAACTTTCGGCACATCGAAGTAGGTCCATATTCATTTATACCAGCAGGGTTAACCCCCCTTAACCTAACTCCGAACACCTCCAGCCAGACACTTCCAGTATACCAGCAGCTTTCTAGGATACTTCAGGAGAACACAGGCAGCTTTCGAACTCGCAACCTAGCCACCGAAGGAAAGGCTATCTCGGCTACTGAAGCCCAGCAGAAGGCTCGGAATGAGAACACTTTAAGCACAGCCGCGATGAACTTGTTCTATACCCCTCTGGACAAGCTTTTAACTGAACAGTTCCGCAGGATTCTCTCCCCAAATTTAACACAGCGTGACAAGGGGGGAGAACTCGCGATGCAATTTCGGCGCAGATGCATCAAACGAGGGGTGTCTCTCGACAAGGTTCGCAAGTTTCATCGCGTCATTGCTTCACGCGCCATCGGAAATGGAGACCCAGTTATGGGTGAGATGGCTACCGAACAGTTGATCAAACTCTCAAGCGGGTTTGACGAGAAGGGAAAATCTGAAGCATTACGGGCTGCTGTGGCCGGTATCAAGGGAGTTGGATACCAGAAGGTCTCTCTGTTTGTTCCAAAGGCAGGTAGCAGAAAACTCGTTGATTTCGACATTGCAAACCTTGAGAATGATGTGCTTCGCCAAGGCCGGATGCCAGTAATCACTGGCGAGCAGAACCACATGTCCCACATCGAGGCTCACAAACCTCTCATGGACGAGCAAATTGATGCCCATCGCCAACAGCAAGTTTCTGATGAGGATGCAATGAAAGTTCTTGGACCAACGCTTGAGCACACAACAGCCCATGTCGATGCGCTTTCCACTAACGCAGTCCGTGTACGCGAGGTCAATGAGATGCGGAAGATGCTCCAGGAATCCAGCGCATACATCCTTGAACTTCAGCAACAGGTCATCAATAGGATGATGGCACAGAAGAAGCAGATGGAGCAGGGAGGCGAACAAGGAGGCGGACAAGGAGGCGGACAAGGTCAGGTACAACCGCAGCAGGGAGATCCAAAGCAACAAGCTGAACTCGCACGACTCCAGAAGCAGATCGATCTTGAGACAATCAAAGGAAAGAATATGCAGGAGAAGCACCAGCAGGAGATGGACTCTATAAAACAGAAAATGGCTCTTGCTGACCTTGTTGCAAAAACATCTATCGCCAGTAAATCCACAGGAAACCCTGTTGGTCACCCTCCGTTACAACCTTGATTTATGTGGAGCATTGAAGACGCAAAGGCGTGGAAAGCACTTTGGACGGAACCAATCATGCAAAAGGGGTTGAAAGCGATCATGGACGCAGTCAAGCCCAAAACTGGAGACTCTCCACTAGTTGCTGGCGCAGACCTAGCATCAGTATTCATTAAAACAGCAGGGTTCTACGAAGGATCTCAAAAGGTTTTGAACGAGATCGAGAACCTCGGAATTATCGATGAGTCTACTATTCAAGACCTTCCAGAACCATTTGCCCATATCAAGTCGCCAGAAGATATCGAAGATGATGAACGGGCAGCTATGGGAAAAGAGTCCCGTGAGGAATAATTTATGCCAAGCACAATAGACAACCCAGTGCTCCCCGAAGAGATAAGTATCGGGAAGCTTCTCATCGCAGCCAACAACCAAGATCAGGATACAGCACCATCTGACCCAATAGTTCCAGATCAAGAACAAGAGCCAATTCCAAAGGAAGATCCCAATCCGACTACAGAACAAGTTAAGCCAAAGAAGGCTTCAAAAGAACCACTGGCACGGGAACTTAATTCTCCTGTCACTCTAGACGAACCTCCAGTAAATCCTCACCTCAAGGTAATTTCAGAGAAGCCAGATGGCGACCAAGGCCCAAAGGCAATGAAATCATGGGCAGAGGTCAAGGCTGAGAACAAACGCCTTACTACACTTCTATCAGAGAAGGAATCTAACGGAACGGTCAGTGAAGAGGCACTCAATGCAGAACGGGCTGAAAAGGAACAACTTAAAGCAGAACTTGAGGAGAAAAAACTAGCACTTGCAGATCTTGAGTATTCCATGATGGCAGTAAAGGTTGAGGCAAGCCCGAAATACAAAGCGAATGTCTCAAAACCAATTGATAACATCCGCGCAAAGGTGACCACAATTGCCGCAGCAAACGATGCCGATCAGGTAAAGCTGTATGAGGCAATCACAGAACCAGACGAGGAAAAACGCAGTGAGTTGATTGAGGAGCTTACTGAAGGCTTCAGGTTCATCGACCGTCAGACGATTCTCAAACAGGCAGACAAATACCATGATGAGATCCTCCCTGAAAAGACACGGCTAGAAAACCAGTCAAGTAAACTCTCTGAAGAGGAACAAGCCAAGAAAGCCGCCGAAGAAGTTGAGTTTACAGAGCATGATCGGCAGATGCAAAACGTGTTTGTTAAGAAAACATGGAATGCAATGGAGGAGCGAAACCCATATCTTCGCCCAATCCAGGGTGAGGATGCATGGAACAATGGCCTTGATTCAGCCAGAAGGGCAAGCGTTGAGACAAACCTAGACTCGCTGAACGTCGAGACTCGCTCGATGATCCTGTCCCGTGCAGCCGCATTTCCCTTGGTCGAGTCAGCCGCAACCCACTACCGCGCCCAGATAGATGCACTAAAGACAAGCACCGATGCCAAGATTGCTGAACTTCAATCCCAACTAGATGCGATGTCGGCGGCAACCCCAAGCATCGGAGGTCGGTCGCCCGTTGACACTGGAGATGATGCAGGAGAGGTGAACCGTCTTGGCATTTCCAACTTCGGGAGAAACATCCTTCAGGCTCGATAATCACCCCCTACAAACTGGTCCCTGCTGTTCAATCCGGCAGGGGTCTTTTTTATTTATCAAAAAAACGTAAATAGTTGTTGACGAGTTTTCAGAAACCGTCTAATCAGTATTTCTAGACATAAGTGGAATTGGTCTCCACCCCTCGTTGGTGCAGGGAAAGAACGCCTCCTAGTTAGTGATTTGCGTCTAAGTCCGCAGCGCAGCGGAGACAGTAGCAATCCAGCCCGAAAGGGATCATCTGGAGTGTAATTCAGCAAACTTAACTCAGGAGAATTCTAACAATATGTCAGCACCTACGGGCCTCACATGCGAGGCAATCAACGACAACTTTCAACGGGAGACCGGACGCATTGCCCAAGGCACTTATCGTCTCGGACTCTACAAAGATCCGCTTTTGCGGCTCGTTTCCAAATCTGCCTTCCCAGACCACATGGGCAAGGTTGTGACCAACACAATCGCACAGCGCACCATCGCCACTGGCTCAGGCTGGACGGATGTGGATATCTCTAACGGTTCGTCCGTTGACGGGTGCAAAGTCCCAGTCAAGAAAGTCGGATATGCATTCGACCAGAAGACCTTTAATCTCAAGGTGCAAGCCCTGGAGAGCGACTGGATCTGTCTGGAGGACGTTCGCACATCAACTTTCCCAGAAGACGATGTCAACGCCTATATCAAGGGCATTCAGGACAACATCAATGTTGAATGGATCAATCGATACGATGCCGATCTTTTCGAGTTGGCAGAACACAAAGTTGTTGCTGCCGTTGGTCTGCCTGAATCCTCTGGTGGGACATTTCCGTCCACTCAGCCGACCTCGCCACTCACAATGGGTATCCTGCGCGGCATCCACGAAGCCCTCTATGAGGACAACGCTGGAGATGACGGTGATGCGGTAACCGATGATGGCGCACCAGTGTTCCATGTCCTTACCGACCGAGCCAGTGCCGAGAACCTCATCAAACTTAGCGATGACCTCCGTCAGGACGTCCGCTGGAGCGACCGTGTTAACGATCTGCTTGGGCCAAACGGCGCAGTTGTGCTGCCAAAGAAAGCCTATGCTGGTCTGATGTTCCACTCTCGCCCGTTCCCGAAACGGTTTAACGATGACGGAGAAGGTGGATATGTCGAAATCGCCCCTTACAGCACCACTGGTGCAACCAAGGGAACCAAGGCAATCATCAGTTCGGCCTATAAGTCCGCGAAGTACGGTTCGACCATCGTGTTCGTTCCTAAAGCGCAGGAATGGCTGGTCCCGAATGCAAACCTCAAAGTTGGTTCAAAAGTGGTCTTCGGACCTCAGAACTATACCGGCGACCTCAAATGGGTTAACAAGTACGACCGTACCTGTAATCCAGATGAAAACAGCGGTTTCTTCAGGGCCAAAATGGGCAGCGCAGTCAAGAGCATTGTCCCTTCTTGGGGCTACTACATCTTGCACCTTCGTTGCAATCTTGCTAACGACCTGATCGCTTGCCCCACGGGTAGCGGTTATGGTGAATAGTATCAACCTTCAACAAGCTGCGCTTCCCGTAAAACGGAGGCGCAGTCTTTGAGGAGTGAAATTATTATGAAAATAGAAATACCTGAAGGATACGAAGTTCCAGAAAACACAAAAGACGGTCAAGAGTTTGAGGAGCTTGTCACATTCAAGTTGCAAGGGATGGAACTTGTCGCAATAAAACTAGCTGGGATCGAACTTCCAGACGAGGAAGATGCGAAGGATAAGAAATCCGAACCAAAGGGTGAACCCAAGGACGAGATGCCTATGGAACAACCTGATGCAGCAAAGCAGCCTGTGAACTTCGGGAAGCAGATTATGGGGGGAGCAGCGTAAGGCGATGTCCGCGCCAGACCTCAACTCTGAGGTAGCGGCACTCGCAAGCAATCCGAAGGCTGTTATCTTGTCTGCATGGTTGGCAGGATACCAAGGGTTTGGGGTAATCGAGGACTACTACCTCCTGCCAAAAGACCACATCTATGGATTGCTTGCTGTGGCGTATGGTTCGGAAAAATCATTGCCTGACTACCTGTCACTCCCAAAAACATATGCCTGGAGCGACATCTATAATCAGATTTCAGGCGATTCATCATTCCATTCATGGGATGAAATGAGTGCATTGGCAAGAATTCTTGCGGCACTGAAGGGAGAAGATAGCAGCTATGTTGCATTTTACCAAGACCTTCCAATCTTGGTTGTTCTTGCATTGATAGTTATTGAAGAGGGGATTGACACTACTGGATTTATGCTATTTGATGATGGCAGTGGAGATGGGGCAACCCTTTACGATGACGGTGTAACTTCAGGAGAAGTTGCGATACAAGGATAACGATTATGGCAAATAAACGGATTTACAATTGGGCATCTACAGCTTCAACGCTTGCTGGCAAGTTCTTTGCTGTATCTGGGCCGACAAAAGATGAGAAATTATCTGCGTCTGATTTATTTTCCTTAACAGTCCCGTTTGCGATCCCATCCCCAACTGGCGAGGGCATCCAGCCAGATTTGGCGGACGGAAATTACCAGTATTGCTGGATAAATACAGACACGACACTTATTGCTCCTACTCCAGCACCTACAGCCTCCGTGCTGTACTTTGAGATACAATATGCAAATGGAGCGTACTTGCTAGATTTAGATGCCAGCATTAAAATGCCAGCAGCAGTCCGCGCCGTACTTCCTGTGACGCTTGAGATCTGGAAGTCGCACCTCATTACACTGAGAGTCATTGGTGGGGTATGGTGTCTAGTTTCCATCACAGGTCCGAACACGGAGGTAGTTGATTAATTATGAGTTCCATTTCACAACTGCAAACAGCGTTGTCTGGAGGAGCTGACAAACTGCCCCTCGCTGGCGGCACGATGGACGATGGTGCCGACATCATATTCCACAACGGATCGAAACTGAGAGAGGGAACAACGGACGCAGGCTTAGGCGGCAACAAAGGCATCGCTCAAGTCTGCTCCATAGACTATGAGCTGAAGTGGGAGGCGGGGCGACTCTATGTTATGGGGCAGGACGGGTTTACGATTCGCGTTGAACAATACGGCTTCAGTGCTGTGCCAACAGCAACGGACGATGCCACCAAAGGTTATGTCGTCGGGTCGAGGCGGATTCTGGATAACGGGGATGCCTACACTTGCACAGACAGCACGACAGATGCGGCTGTGTGGAGTCTTGAAGTGGCCACCGAAACCGATCCTGCTGTCGGAGCAATTTCAGGCCTGATAAAATCTGACGGAAGCGGGAACATCTCGGCAGCAGTCGCTGGCACCGATTACGTCGCCACCGAAACCGACCCCGTGGTTCTCGCAATCACCGGCCTCGTCAAATCCGACGGCTCGACCATCTCGGCAGCAGTCTCCGGAACCGACTACCTCGCGCCCACAGGCGACGGCACAGGACTCACATGGGACATTAACAATCCCCTGCTAAGCCTTCGAGCAAACCTTGACAACTACTACGTCGCCACCGAAACCGATCCTGTTGTCGGAGCAATTTCAGGCCTGATAAAATCTGACGGAAGCGGGAACATCTCGGCAGCAGTCGCTGGCACCGATTACATCGCCACCGAAACCGATCCCGTGGTTCTCGCAATCACCGGCCTCGTCAAATCCGACGGCTCGACCATCTCGGCAGCAGTCGCTGGCACCGACTACCTCACGCCGACCACAACGGTCGCCCTCTCTGCCTATGACCTTGACTGGACCGTGGGGGAGGTCTTTTCCATCACGCTGATCGAAAACACCACCTTCACGTTTTCAAACATCATCGACGGGAAAACCATCGTCGTCGCCGTCACGAACACGGGCGACAACTGGACAGCGACATGGCCATGGATCCTCTGGTCCGGCGGGACTCCTCCTGTGCTCACTGTAGGCGCACACACCGACGTTTTCACCTTCATCAACATCGGCAACACGATCTACGGATCGGTCGTCCAAAACTTCTAATGCCATTCCCGTTTTCATTCTGGAAAACAGACAGCGAGCCTCCTGCGCTTTTGGTGGGACTCCTCGCACACTGGAAACTCAACGAAACTAGCGGGAACCGTGCGGACAGTTCGGGCAACGGGCATACGATGGTAGAGGCAGTTGATGGGGTTGGATACGCCGCGGGAAAACTCGGAAACTCGGCACTCTTTGGTGGGCCGGACAGTTATTTGACCAGTGATCTTTCGCTGCATGACAGGACGGCATTCACCCTTGCTGCGTGGCATTATGTCGAAAGCGTGGGAGACAACGTGCAGGGTTTGATTCTCGGCGCGGGGCAGGCTGGAGGACACTATTGCTTTTTAAGCAATCTCGGCGCGACTATCTATGGATTCCTCGATGGCTCGCAGATTGCCCTTTACCCATCCCCCGCCGAAGGCGTGTGGGTTTTTGTTGCCATGCGATATGACGGGACGAGACACAAACTCTTTGTGGACGCACAGTCGTCAGAGGGGAGTTTTTCCGGTCCCGTCCCGGTAGCGCTTCCTGTGACTATCGGGGGAGATTCCGGAAACCTCGACCCTTATGTGGGGCGGGTGGATTCCGCTTCCGTTTGGGGCAGGGCATTAACAGACGCGGAGATCGCCGCCCTCTACAACTCAGGCGACGGACTCGACTTTGAATCTTTCACCACATAAAATCTATGAATCTAACAGCAATCAACTTAGCAATGGATGCGGCGTTCGCAGTCGCACTTTCTACCCCGCAACGAGTGTCCCCCACTCAGGTTGGAGACGACCCAAATCAATCCGTAAGGACGGATACTTATACCGCACCAACGGGGGCTGGGTTCAGAGTTGTCGGAACCATCACCGAGCATGGGTGTAATGTTTCCTGCGTTCGCAACCACGGTCCAGACACAAGGAGCGAACGTTCGTGGCCCACGGATTTCGACACGGAGATCGCACAGCAACTCGCGTTGAAACTTGCCTCTGCAAAGACTGCAAAGGCACGGGAGATTTACAACACCGGACGCGCTGCAACTCTCGTCCTCTTCGGGCAACTTCCTCTTGGAGTGCAGGCACAGTTTTCGCCTGTGTTGACAGCAGCGGATGTCGCAGCAAAATCGGGAAACATCTCCAAGGCCAAGGAAACTGTGGCAACCTGTATTGTGCCGGATGCACTCCTGTCAGGACAGGCTGCACTCGTCGCCTTGCTGGACTCCACTCTGACCCGCGCAACCACTCTCGCCACTGCAACCACCGTGGATGCTGTGACCTCCTTGTAATCCGCCTACCAACGCCATGTTATTAGGCAACTCGACCGAGAAATTTATTGGGATGCTCGCCTCGGCTGGGT
>Ga0194035_1001302_pt1 | contig 13310 bp, 15 predicted proteins | sample JunL2320m_MetaG_FD_148680 | JGI IMG/M metagenome (GOLD analysis project Ga0194035, IMG submission 148680) | Anoxic zone freshwater microbial communities from boreal shield lake in IISD Experimental Lakes Area, Ontario, Canada - Jun2016-L239-20m | ecosystem: Environmental > Aquatic > Freshwater >...
TCGCCCGACACTGCGACGTGCCCACCCTCCTCTACTACATATGTTTCGTGCACAGCATTTGACGGCGAATATATGAGAATAGAATACGTATCTTCTTTTTTAAAATAGGGTCCAAAAAAACGGCCCGCAAGTGCTTCTTCCCCGCTAAAGCCAAGCGACTTCCGGTAGCGCATTAGCTCTGGCTCTTCTGCAAGCGGGAACGCAATAACTCCCCGCCCCGATGACCCGGACGTTGCCCGCACAAAATGTATCATTTCCTTTGGGATAAAAATGCGGTCAAAAAAAGGAGTTACATCTATTTCCTCCCGTGTCAGCAAGGGGATGTCAGCAAGATCTTTTTCTATATATGTTTTGTACTCACTGCCATACTTACGGCGATAAAAATCCGAATACGGATTTAAAATTGCAAATTGCAGTGCACGAGAAAGTGGGGTCATAGTAGTGGGTCAAACACGACCACCCCTTTGGGTGGCGTGTACGGAGAAACTTCGCCAGACGTAGTGACAATAAGCCAACCTTTAATAGAGGAGAGAATTCCAAGACCTTCAAGATGAGGAACAACTTCCCGCGCGAGAGCCTCTGTTGTTACAAATGCTTCTATAGAAATTTCTCGTGCAAGACCTGTAAGTGCACCAAGCTGCGAAGGAAACGTACTCGCCACAACAATACCTCTCGCGCGCGCTTCTACATACGCGAGGCCATGTAGCTGTAATAATGGGGGCAACAGGAGCCCGAGACCCTTTGGGCGTACATCATCAAGCAACCGACCAAGCGCTTCCCATGACTGGCCAGACACCAGACCTTCTGTTAGTACACGCCGCCGCACCATACGTAGTAGACCTTGTCTGTAGATTTTCCTTGTGTTTGCTTTTCTGCCTCTTGGTTTGGAGAAGGCACAACAGGGCAAAATAGTTCCTGTTTGCCTTTATTCGAAACAAACCCAAATGTCAGGACAGGAAGAAGGAACCCGAGTCCTATAAGAAATTTCTTAATCATAGTCTAATGTCTATAGTATAGCGTACGCCGTAGCTAGTGGAACAGCCCCGCAAAAAATGCCGCAAATGAACTAAGCGTGCCAAGCGAATTTTTTGTATATCCGGCGGAGTAAATATACTCCCCTTTCTTTACTAATGTTGTGTCGGTCTTTTCAACTTCAGGAACTATTGGGTTGGCGAGTATGTAGGGGTCGTGGCGGATGCCGGTAACTTGCCAGGAGACGCGCCCGCCCGGGGCGCCTCCGCTAATGCCGAACTGGTTATTTTGCACTTCGCCGCTTATATAGAGGTTAGGCATGGGTTGCCCGAGTGGCCGCACTAAGTAACGATAGTCTTTGTTAAGTACTTCGAAGTATGCCGGAAGCTTTACTGTTACCTCTCCCTTGCCATCCAACATAGCAACACCATCGTAGATATTTTTTACATCAGGTGACTCGACGAATGAGTGGAAGAGAAGTTTGTTAGCAGGGTCCAGTGGATGGTCAATGACGAAGGTGCCGGAGCCTTTGGAAATAGAACCTGTTACTGCAACAGTTTTCGATGCAGTAGCATTTTTTGTAAAGGTTGTCTGATACGTTGACTGTGAATAGTACGTACTTTGTGAGTAATACGTTGACTGTGAATAGTACGTTCCTTGGTAGTACGGCTGCGAATAATATGCCGACTCAGCATAGTAGTCTCCTTGTGAATACGCATGGGTAGTATGCGGAATAAGCACACAGGCAAGTAGCGAGAGCACCGAGACCGTATAGGTATATATATTATTTTTCATATCCTTCAAATAGATACTCGCCTTTCTTCACAAGCGTTGTGTCGGTCTTTTCGACTTCCGGGACTATAGGATGCGCCAAAATGTATGGGTCGTGGCGGATGCCGGTGACTTGCCAGGAGACACGGGCTCCCGGAGTGCCCCCTGCAATAGTAAACTGATTTTTTGTTTTGTCTGCCCCCACTTTCAAATATACATTTGGGTCGGCATGGTCGAGTGGGAAAAATTGATATCTAAAATCTTTATTGAGCGCGTCGAAATACTCTGGCAGCTGTACTATTACCTCTCCCTTGTCATCCAACGTTGCAATACCATCGTAGATATTTTTTACATCAGGTGACTCGACGAACGAGTGGTAGAGAAGTTTGTTAGCGGGGTCGACTGGGTCGTCGATAACGAAGGTACCGGAGCCCTTGGAAAGGGCGCCTGTAATAGCAAGGTTCCCAGCAAATTTTACATTTCCTTTTAACGTCACCCCGAGGGCAACTACAGGCACACACAGCAACAACGTTGCAAACAAATATACTCTGGCTTGGAAGTTACTTTTTCTCATATCCTTCAAATAGATACTCACCTTTTTTCACTATAGTTGTATCGGTCTTTTCAACTTCTGGGATAATTGGGTTTGCCAAAATATATGGGTCGTGGCGAATACCAGTCACTTGCCAGGAGACTCGAGCTCCGGGCACTCCTCCAGATATTTTAAACTGTACCGCGCCAAAGAGACCAAACCACCGCTTAGCTACTTCTTTTTTTAAATACAAATTTGGCATAGAGATTGCAATTGGAGTCGCCAAATAGCGGAAGTCTTGGTTAAGAGCTAAAAAATAATCAGGTAAGTCAACCACTGCTTCCCCCGCGCTGTCGAGTGTTGCAATACCGTCGTAGATATTTTTAACGTCAGGTGACTCGACGAATGAGTGAAAGAGCAATTTGTTGGCAGGGTCAAGCGGGTCGTCGATAACAAAGGTACCGGAGCCTTTGGAGAGGGCGCCTATTACGCTTGCGCTGCCGGTAATAGACACTGCCGTGGTAAGTGTGACGGCATGAACAAAGGAGAACGACAGAAAAAATATTGCTACAAAACTGGCAAACGTAGAAACCACCGTCTTCATACAAACGCAGTATACCACGAGCCGTTTCGTACTATACTAACGCCACATGCGAGGCCCCGGAACACGTGTCGGCAGTGTTGTTGCACTAGTTCTATGTGTATGTGGAGTATTTTTTTACCTCACTCACCACTCACATACGGTGACCATTACTCGCACAGAGCAAGGTTTTATCCCAAAGACAGTACTCATACACAAAGGTGACATCGTGCAGTTTATCTCCACCGCGGGCGCAGCCTTCTGGCCTGCTTCGGAGTTATATTCTTCACAAAGCCTTTCTTTTGTTTTCGACCCGGGACATGCCCTTCTGCCAACTGAAATCTGGTCTCATACATTTGAGCAGGCAGGGGTATGGAACTTTCATGACCGTATAGTGCCCGAAATGCGCGGCTCCATATTGGTTGAAGGAGCGAAAGACGAAAGCATAAAAAATTGTCTTTCCGCGTCACACGACATTACACGAGGGTATTGTTGGGCTGCTGAGATAACAGCCACGATGAAACAGAGCGGTCTCTCTGCAGGGTTCGACGCTGTAAGCCAGTACTACCAAACAAGTCCCGAATTTCAAAACCAGTGTCACGACGTCATGCATGTGCTCGGCAGTACCGCCTACAGTGAGTATAAAAAAACAGGTGTGCATATCGCCCGCCCAGAAACGAGTTACTGTGGGTACGGTTTTTACCACGGTTTTATGGAACAAATGCTTATAGAACTCGGGAGAGATTATTTACACGAAGCAAACTCTTACTGTATAGGGCTACTCACCGACCCTGTTCTACCCTCGCGAGCAGCAGGCTCGTCGGCAGCGGCTGCGTGCTTTCACGGTATTGGGCATGCACTCTTTGACTCATTGCCCGGGGCATCTTGGGGCAATGAAAAAACAATGGCGATGCAGGCAATTGGAGAATGTGAGACTGTTACAACAAACACACAGTGGCGCGCACGGTGTGCATCTGGAGTTTTTAATTCCCTTTCTATCGCTGAAGGTTCAAACGATTATAATCTTTCCTATCGTGCAAGCGACCCCGCAGCACTCTGCCGCACCCAGACACCTGCATATAGGCAGTCATGTTACAGCGAACTCGCAATGGGCTACATACACTATGTTGGATACGACTACACACATGCAATTTATTTTATAAATCAGTTGCCCGGAAATGCACGGTATTCTGGCCTTATGGCGTTGTTTGACGACACCGTGCGACACAACTTGCAAGACAAGACACTGGAACAATTGTACGAAGAAACTATTGCATTTCCAGAAGAAAAAGAGCGGGAGGCAGTTATTGATGGTGTAGCAAACGCACTCTCATCTGGAGGCAAGCCCGGAGCAGAATATCTACAGATGCTCGCCTACTGCTCGCTCTTTCCAATATCTGATGCACGGACCCATTGTTACAGGCGCACGATAGACACATTGAGTGCCCTGTATAGCAACACCGCCCTGAGTGCTATATGCAAGACTATCCCTGTTGGCGACCAAGCTGTATGCACTTCTTCACTTAGAACAAAAAATTTATAATTGTATGCCCCGTGCAATAAAAATATTCTTATTCCTTGGAGGAATTCTAGTAGTTTTTTTTCTCTACCATACACTACACTCACCTACTGTAGTTGAAAACGCGAGAGTGAAGTATTGGGAAGAACGTATACATTCCACAGGAGCGGCGCCCGCGTACAGGGAGTTGCTCTCGAGTACTACCGAACATTTTGAAGGTCATTATTTTGGCACAGCGCTGTATCAAGAACAAGGAATTTCTGGAATGACTGTGTGCGATGACACATTACAGTATGCATGTTTACATGAAATGTACGGCCGCGCACTTGCGGAATATGGTCTCCCTATAATAAAAAAGCTCGATACTATATGTGCGAAGAGCGCAGACCCTCTTGTGTGCGAACATGGGATAGGGCACGGTCTGGTGGGATATTTTGGGTACACCAAAACTTCTGCGCTACAAAGTGTAGCTGCGTGTAAAAGTATTTCTAAACATGGGGACGTGGTGGGAGCCTGCGAGTCTGGTTTGTTTATGGAATATTTTAACCGGACTATGCTTCCAGGCACGGAACCCTTTCCTGTATCGCAGGCGGCGCCGTATGCACCATGCGACGAACTTGCACTTGGGGAACATGACATGCCGCAATGCGTATTTGAATTTCCTCGTCTGTGGTTTTCGTCACTATTTAAGAACGAAAGAACCCCTGAACATTTGAAGCAACTCGGCCTGTATTGCCAGAAATATGACTCTATCCCCGCCCTACGCACAGTGTGCGCGCGCGGAGCAGCCGAAATAGTTGTACACGCACAAACTCTAGAGGAATCAAAAAAAGTTTGCGGCCAAATCTTTACTGTTGATGACAAAAAAAATCTCTGCGAAGGCCAAGTAGAAAGATTGTTTAATCTCCAATGAACACAAAAAAATGCCTGCAACACATATTCTGGGTAGCACTACTTGCAGTAATTTTTAGTGTTGGAATATATTTTTTTAGCCAACAGTCTTTCGTATACCATGCGGCCGTATGTGACTACTCTCATACATCTGCGCCGGACAAAATTGAATGTTGGTATGGACTGCTCGATACATCTCTCGCAACAGGAGGTGCGGCAGACATGCTCCACGACTACGCATACTTATATAGTCATTACCCCAACATATTAGTTCCCGAAAATTGCCATGCCGACGCCCATTGGATGGGAGACCAAATGTATTCCAAACTACTCCATAGCGGAGGAAGCCTGGAAACAGTCGACTTCCCCGAGACCGCAAACGTTTGCACCTTTGGCGTTCCTCACGGTTTTTTTATGCACTTGTTTGCAGACCATCCAAACGTGCCGTTTGTAACTGCAACATGTAGTAGTTTTGAAACGCGCTTCTCGAATATATTTCCAACAATAAACGTGCAGTGTTACCACGCTGCCGGGCATGGGTTTGTCCTTGCGCATGCACACGACACATCCAAGGACGCACGCCAACTTGCAGTAGATACGCTCGGGCAATGCGACACTCTGCCCAACACACTGACAGACATAGAACGTCAGACATGCTACCGGGGTGTATTTACGGCCTTACTTGAATGGGCTGCCCAAAAACAACACGGCCTTTCCTTTGACAAGTTGCACCCGTTTGCACTCTGCACAACGCTCGCCAAATCATGGAAGCGTATGTGTTACGCAGGCGTTGCCGACCGGTTTTTTAGAGAAGCTAGTCTTACGGTACCTTCCCTTATAGAACACATTGCTCAGGTAGAAGACCCCTCACTGCGCGTCCAGGCGTTTCGACCGGCAATGCGAGTACTTATTTTGCGAGCCATGCCGCATAACTCTTACCTGTCTCTTATACCTGCATGCGCAACTGTCTCAAAAGAGTTATTTGTTTCGTGTATTACTATATTCCCGAGCGCACTTTTTACCGGAGGTTTTCCAGAGCAAGAATATCCAAAAGCACTTGCCTTGTGTGCATCAAACCAAATACACGCACTGGACGCTGAAAAAGTTTGTTATCTTTCTATAGCAAAACAGCTAGCCCTCTTTTACCCACCAGAAAAACTACAGGCCTTCACTGACCCTCACGTACAGCAAGCAATTGCACAGCTGATAGAGGCGGGGAAATTAACCACGACCGAATTAGACTTGCCCAACATCCGCTAACTACAGAATGTTATTTAGCCTTCACCGCAGCCAAAAGATCGCTTGCTTCGGTATAGGTCGGTCGCAGCGCCAGGGCTGCTTGTAGTGCGTCTCCGGCCTGCTGCTTTTGACCAGCTAATATATAAAGTTGCGCTTGGAAAAATAGTACCGAGGGATCATTGGGCGACTCTGCGTGCGCGCGTTCGAATGCCGCCTTACTTTCGTAAAATACGTCTTCGCTTGGCGCAAGCGACATTTCTTCAGCAAGGGTGATACCGAGTAATTTCCAACTTTGTGCATTCGCGCTCTCGGTTACTGTTGCTGCGCGTGCATAGATGCTTGCACGATGAAACAGCTGCCCCACCTGCACCTGCGACGCAGCCGCATTACCCAGTGCGTGGCCACTTGAACGGAGTATCTGTGCGAGCAAACGGTCAGTTTGTCCCGTGGGCGAAAGTGCGTATGCATATTCTCCTGCACTGCGCGCGCGCAAAAGGTCCTGCTGCTGCATGTTTGCATATGCGTAAAAATAAAATGCAGCTGAAAGTCCGAGATACAAAACGCCAACAGTAAGTACCGCTAAAATTCCAAAAAGTATCGTTCGTACCAAAGGACGTACACGAAGACACGTAGAATCTTCGTATCTACACGAACCAAGCGCGACTGCCACCGCAAGCAACAGCGGTGCTGAAGGTTCTGCATACACGAGCAGTGCGAGAGCAAAAAAAATAACGGCGACTGAAGCGAGCGCAACCACACGACGACGCATTGTATATGTCCGTGTAATGACCTGCAAAAATTCTTCAGCAACAGCTGAAAAAAAACTAAGGGTAAACAACAGCGCCGCTATAGCCCCACATTCTACGAGCAACGTGGGGAGCAGGCCGCTGCCGACGGAAAAATCTTCGTTCCAAAAAGGGGTGGCGAGCACTTCCCCTGGGCGATATTTTTGCCACGCATAAGTAAACGCGCTCGGCCCTATGCCGGCCACAAGTACTTTGCCACCGAGGTCCGTATACGCCGCCGACTCTACCCGTAGTGTTGTTGTAAGTGACGGTCGCACAAGCTGTTCGGTGCGTAGATACGGATACACCAAAAGACCTACAAGCACACAGGTTGATGCAATAAAAAGGCCTTGACGCACCACGCGCGAAAAGCCACCTACGAATAACGCAAGGATGCACATAAGGACTATAAAACCCCCCGACGTCATGTCGAGTGCAAAGCCAAAGAATGCATGCAAAAAATTTCCAGAAAAAATCGTAGTACACAATACTACAAACACAAATGCGACAAGCAGCCACTGCGAAGGCTTCCACTCCTTGGGGTGTGGGATACCCGCATAGAGTATAGACAAACCACACAGGTACAGGGCGCATAGACTTGCCGCAATGGATGCCATCGTGTCTGCATAGGTCTGTCCGACACCTATATAGAGAAGGAATACGGCAACCACACTTATAGCAGGAACATACAAGCGGAATGTGCGCATAGAGTTCTAGTATACTGCACAGTATATGAGAGCACTGGCCGCGCTAACCCTAGTCCTTGGTATTACACTTGGGGTGTGTGCAGGAATCTATATATGGCCGGTAGTGTCACCAAAACAGGTAGGCGGTTCGTGGGCCCTTGCGTCTCCACACAGTGCAACCCTGCCCTACCCTCTGTCGCTTCAAGGAACAATTACTGACGTGGGGCCACAAACGTTTCTTCTGAATATACCAGCAGGAAGTGGCTCAGCCGAAAAAAAAGTCCGCATACGGTACGACGCTGACACGCGCGTACTAGTACGAGATCCTCAAAAAACACCGGGCGGAGTTATCAGTAGTACTCGACTTCTTGTAGCTCCAAAGGAACATAGTATTATTGACGGAGAAAAAGTCCGCGCGGACATATGGATTACCGGAGACACATCGGTGCCATATGCACTTATACTATTACAGTCATCGTTTTAACCTCATGAATACAAAAGACTCACTAGCCATACCTCTTCTGTTTATCTGCACATTCTTGCTTGCAGCAAGCTGTGTGGTAAATATGCTGCAATTTCAACAAGCACAAAACGTGTCCGTAAAAAAAGCGCAAACGAACCTCCTTCTCAAAATTCCTGATGTGCAGAGAATCGCAACACTGGTAAAAAATAACTCTGACGAACGGTGGGTGCGTATCTCATATACAGATGGAGAGGGGCAGACCGAACAACTACAAGCATGGGTTACTTCTGCAACTGTCATACAACGCACACGCGGCACAAAAGTGTCGGGAGTGACTGAACGTGCCTCCGTAGAAGACATCGACCAAAAAGACTTACGCGTAGGTGAACCTATCTATATAATTATGCGCAATTCGTCCGACCAACAACGCCTGGAAGCAAGTCGCATTACTGTCGGCGACCTGCTCCCTATCTCCCTATAGAGAAAACATAGGTGCCAACCAGCCGCGACGGCGTTCGTGTTTAAGCCAGCGATAGTCCCAATGCCACGCACCGCTGCCTTCCCTGCTCAGTATTAAAAAGTATCGGTACCCGCCGTCGTGACACATCACCGTACCCGGGATTTCAAACCAGGTGATGCCGTGGTTGTCGTAGAGCCAGCGCAGTGTTGTCTGCCCCTGCTCTAAAAACAATCCTATTCCAAATGCAAAGTCAGGACGCACGTCGGGGAGCACTTTTAAGCGTTCTAGTTTCTGCTCGCCATCGATAGAGTCTTCGCCATCTTTAAAACCGTGGACAAATTTCATGCGGCTAAAATCAAAAGCGTTCACTGCAGTTGCGCGAGCGTCTTGGTCTTCTTCTCCTTCAAGGCCTTCACCTTCTTTCGGCCCCTTCCATACCGTCCATTCATCACCGAGAAGGTCCGTTACAGTCGGGAGCTTCGTGCGGTCTACAGTAAACACAGGGCCTGTTGTGACAACAACGACCGGGTCTTTCGCGGTAAGCTCGTCGTGATGAGATACATGTTCCATATGCACTCATTGTACTCATGCCCTACTGTGGTGTACAGAGTTTGTCCGTTCCGGGAATATCCGCTACGAGGGCACATGCCGCAGCACGGGCCACTTCGCCATAGTTATTTACAAGAGTCGTAACAAGTGTCTTGGCACAGAGCGTTTTTTCACCTGACGTGAGTGTACGTACGTGACACAACTCCGCGCCTCGCGCACCTTCAGTTCCCGGCGCGCCGTTAAAAACAACTCCGCGCAGAAGGCCAGCAATACAATATGAATGGAGCGTTGTATCAACAACAGAGGCACATAGCCCTACAAGTTTTTTATCCGACATGTCGACATTGTTTGCGGCTGAAACAAACGCAACGCTTGTTATTGCAGAAAACATGTATGTCCCATCTAACCACGTGCGCGCAGCACGCATAACCGACTGCAGTGAGGTGCGCGTATTATGGTTAGCAATAACAAGTGTTTCTTTTGCCATTTCCCATACGCAAGCATCCCTCTGCCATGTTTCGTGCAAAGGTGTACACAACGCAAAGGGGTGGTCGAGCGAAAAAACATCTGTATAGACAGTCTGTAAACTCTGAACATTGACCCATGCTTTAAATACGTCGAACGCCCCGTCCGCACAACGGAACTTCCCTTCTGGGGAAGGCATCGCGGCACATTCGGCAACTCCCAGACCCAGAAGTATTTGTAGATTCCTGCTGTTGTTACTTAGGTCAGGACGTGTCGTAAGCAAATATTCCATAACGCTGTGTCCAATGCCGTGCATGCACTGCAAACCCGCAACAGTTTTTTCGCCAAGTCGTTTAGCTTCTGCTGTACAAAATGCAAGTGCTGGTTTTATATCGCCATGTCGCTCCATAAGAAAACTTTCTAAGTAACCGTGATAGAACCCTTGCCCGCAATACATAGTATTGGCCGGAGGAACATGCTCGCCATACTTTTTATATGCCATAAGCCCCAGGTCATGCAAAAACGAATGGCATTCTGGGCGGAACTCCGGATAGTTTTGATACACAGATGCCACTTCATTCATCGCACCATCCAAACCTTTTTTATCAAGCGCAAGCAATATGTGTTGGCGGTAACATGCCGCACGTCCGCTTTGTTCTGGCTCATCACAGACCCCAAGCACATCGTATTTTGCGTCTCCTGTAGCACCAGGAGGTACCACAATAATCACACCGGTCGCCAAGCCTATGTGGTCATGAAAGCTCCAGTGTCCATCTTTGTCGAACGTAAAACTCCAGGTGCTTGTGGCAGCAACTGGGCCCTTGGGGTCAAATGCGGAATATATAGTGTGGAATGGATGCAAGTCAGACGCGGGCCAAAACGGGTTTCCTGCTGTTGTATTAAACACAACAGTTGTGCCCCGATTAATGTATATCTCATTTGGAACAAAACCGTTTTTTGTAAGGGTAATAGTAACAGTGCTCTGGCCGGTTAAGTCGAGCGGCCCCCGATGCATATAGGCGTATATGCCGTATCCACACAAGCCAGAGACTATCATTAAACACACAAAAAAAGTCGCGTACTTCCAGCGCATGCAGTCCAGTGTAGCGCATGCTATTCTCTTACGCATGAACCTCTCTCCCAAAGACACTCACGAGGTATCGCGACTGCGGACACTACTGAGTATATTTTTAGGGCTTTATTTTGTTATTGGACTTTCTACTTTTTTCCTTTTTTCTTCAGCACACGACAAAAGCTTCCCACCTTTTTTTCATTGGTTTTTATTTGCACTTGTCCCAAACGAACACTTCAGCACGCAGTACACCGTGCGGCTTGTAACGTATAAAGGAAAAGCACTCACTCCCCCAGAATTATTTGGCGAAGCGAATGACATTATTGGAGACGCACAGACAAACCGCGCACGCGATGGTATCCGCCGTTTGGGGAAAGCCCTTGTGGCGGGCGACACTGCAGGGGCCGACGTAGTACGAGCAGAGCTCGAAGCCGCGTATTTTCCAAAAGATCTTTCCTGGCAAGTGGTTAAAATAACTTACGACCCCATAGAGCGCTTTAAAACAGGAGCACTTGAACGCGTCGACATATTAGGCACATACCACACACCATGAAATATCTAGTTCAACTACGCGAATATATTTTTAAAGACTCGCCCCTCCGACGTCTTGAACACTATGCCGCAGACATGCAGGTGTTTTTTTCTGCACGCACGGTAGTGCAGATGTATTATTTTTTCCTGCTCTTTATTTCTGTTGCACTTTTTACCTGGGACACATCATTTGGCGCGCAGACCCAAATAGAAACACCCTGGCCTATACGCTGGTTCCCTCTTATCGGCTTCGCCACAGCATATGCGTGCGTGCGAGTATTTTTTATCACCACCAGCATACTTGCTGCGTGGAAGCCCCACTGGCGTCTTGCGCGCATACTTTCGTTCCTGGCGTTGTTTGAATTTTGCGCGCTTTATATATCGATACTGCAGCTCGACGTAGACGGATATGGGTTGCTGCTCACATCGTTTTTATTTATTTTTTTGCCATACGGATACGAAAAAACTGACGCACCTGTTGTTGTACGGATGAAATTTTTACTCGTTTTTTTTGCTGTCCAGGTGGAAAACCTGCTTACCTACACAATGGGCGGGCTCGGCAAACTCTATGGTGCCGCGGCACAGATAGTAGCCGGGCAGTCAAACTTTTTCGGGCTCCATTCGGCAGCGCTCCAAATCGCCGACCGGCAGCTGCTTACGGGTGTGCACACGGCGCTTGGGCCTTGGGCAGTCGAACACTACCTGCTTATATACCCGTGGTACCTTTTTACCCTCTACTTATTACTTTTTTCTTTTTTTGTCGCATTTCGCCCAAAGCTGCATCGCACCTGGGGACTACTGCTTATACTCTTCCATGTAGGTAATTACTTAGTGATAAACATTGGGTTTGTGTCCCATATATTTTTGTGGTCACTGCTACTACTCGCGTCGCCTTTTGCACCTGCAAAAACTTCTGTAAAAGAATTTCTGTGCAGCCTGCCGGTGCTTGATGTGATGTTTAAAAAAATTCTGCGATGACACGAACACACATTATTTTTATTTCTGCCGCAGTACTCCTCGCAAGTAGTGCATGCGCACTATATTTTTTTCTGTTCTCAAACTCGTACACACTTCGTACTGTTTCTATACACGTTCAAAATCTTGAGCGTGAATATTTAATCTACGCACCACAACACACAAGTTCATCTCTCCCCGTGGTACTAGTGTTCCATGGCGGCGGCGGGCCACTTGGCTCTGCTGAACTGATGGCGCAGTATTCGGGCTGGAAGGAAAAAGCACAGCGCGAAGGCTTTATTGTAGTGTTTGCACAAGGCACGCTGGAAGACCCTAGGAAGCCTCTCAACCTCACGCTGGGCGACCCAGCGCGTAATATCCGCCTGTGGCATGTGGGTGCAAACATTCCCCCTATTACGCACGACGGTGTGGACGACATTGCCTATGTACGTGCAATACTCGGCGATATTACTTTTAGTAACAACGTTAATCGGGAACACATATTTGCCACTGGTTTTTCAAACGGCGCTACATTTGCCTACCGTTTAGGGAGTGAGCTCTCGGACACACTCGCAGCCATAGCACCTGTTGCAGGCCTTTTGTATACATCCTTCCCTGCCCCACAAAACCCGATATCTCTCCTTTCTATCGTTGGGACATCCGACCCAATGCCGCAAGCAAAAACTCGGCAAGAACCTATTCCTGCAAAAAATCCTGTTGCACTATGGGCAGCGTTTGAACATTGTCCTACCCCTGCCGAGCAACGCAACGATCAAGGCGTACGGACAGAAACTTTTGTGTCGTGTGCTAGTAGCACTGAAGTACGCGGCATATATATTAC
>Ga0194035_1001306_pt1 | contig 13264 bp, 11 predicted proteins | sample JunL2320m_MetaG_FD_148680 | JGI IMG/M metagenome (GOLD analysis project Ga0194035, IMG submission 148680) | Anoxic zone freshwater microbial communities from boreal shield lake in IISD Experimental Lakes Area, Ontario, Canada - Jun2016-L239-20m | ecosystem: Environmental > Aquatic > Freshwater >...
GGATCTGACATCTGCATTCTGTGAATCCTTTCTCTCCGCCCGTAGGCGTTTGACTTGATCACCAGTGAAGGGGTGATCTCTTAACGCTCTCTGAGGCTGCCGCCGCCATCGCAATAGACTGGGCGGTACAGAGTTGGTGCAGTTTTGAAGTGCTTCTTCCGCAAAATCAGTGCCCCTTCGCTTGCCGTCTTGGTGGCCGCCAGCTTGACGCTCTTCGCCGGCTGCGGCAGCACAGCACCGGCGAAGAGCGATCCCGCTGAGACGCCGAGCATCACGGCTAGTGCCACAAAAGCGTCCAAGACGGCGACGACGACGCACACTGAAGCCCCGGTCGCCGCTATCGCCAGCGGCGGTCGCTGCAGCGACTTCGCAACCCAGGCCGAAGCCCAGCGCGCAGCCAACACGCGTGACGCCGATGGGGACGGGGTTTACTGCGAATCGCTGCCCTGCCCATGCATGGGTAAGGGGGGCTCGAAGTCAACCCCAACCGCCGCGCCAAATAATCCCGAGGTCGGCTGCGCCAAGCCCTCCGGTGTTCAGCAGCTCGGCTTCAGCGCGACGAAATATCCAAACATCCGCCGCCACTTCCTCAACGCCGTTCACCAGGGTTGGCCGTCAATTCTTGTGCTTGACCGAAGTGGCGCTAGTTCGCGCCGCGACCGCCTCTTAACCGGCGTCGCGACCAAAGCCGGCTACGACCGCGACGAATATCCACCGGCGGTGGGGCGGGGCCGAGGGTCATCCGGGCTCACGCGTGGCGCCAACCCCGTTGGTTGGATGGCCAGCGTGGAGCTGGTGCCAAGCGGCGAAAATCGCTCGCACGGCTCGGTGATGGGCATCAAGCTGCGGCGATTCTGTAGCGGCACGCGGTTCAGCTACCGCTTCTACTAGCCCCTCGCCGCCGCCGTGATCAACCCGAATGTAGAATCGCCAGCGATGGAACTCTTTGGCGAAATAACTGCCGACCGGGCGCTGCTGGTAGTCGCCCTGCGCGAAGAGGGTGAGCACCTCCACGAGCTAGGCCTGCCGGTGCTCGTGAGCGGAGCGGGGAAGGTGCGCGCCGCGGCTGCGACGGCGCGGACTCTCGCGGAGCAGCGGCCCGCAGAAGTAATCAACCTCGGCACCGCCGGCGCACTGAAGGACGGCCTCGAAGGCATTCACGTGATCGGCCGCGCCGTTCAGCATGACTTCGACGGCGAAGCAATTTTCGAGCTGACCGGGGAGAACTTCGGCGCCCCACTCGAGCTCGGTGACGGCCCCGGGCTCGCGACCGGCGACCGCTTCGTCGCCGACCCGCAGCTGCGCGAGAGGCTCGCAAAACTGGCCGATCTCGCCGACATGGAGGGCTACGCAGTGGCCGCCGTTGCACAGGCCGTCGGCGTTCCCGTCCGGCTCGTCAAGATCGTCAGCGATGACGGCAAAGAGCACGCCGCGCGCAGCTGGAGCGACTCGATGGCGGACTGCGCTGAGCAGCTTGCTGGGTGGGTGGCGCGCGAAGTTCCTTCCTAGCTCTCCTCGGCGGTCGCGAAATCCCAGCTTTCGGCGATCGGCACGGCAAGCTATTGGGGCGCAAACCAATACGTTAAGTCAAGGAGCATCAGTGACCGAATACAAGGGAATGGCCGTCGAACGAGACGGCGACAGCTACACGACGCGCCGCGAGAGCCGCGAAGCGCTCGTTCAGACGACGCTTGACTTCGGCCCACGCCGTGATCCAAAGCTCGATACGACGCTCGCATTCTTCGATCACATGCTCGAAATGCTTGGCTGGTACGCCGACATCAACGTTGACGCCAGCTACGAAGTTCGCACCTACCGCCTGATGCACGTCGTGATGGAAGACGTCGGCCTTGCGCTGGGAGCAGCAGCCGGTCAGGCGATCAGCGATCGCATTGCCGATGGCGTTGAATCAAGCGGCTTCGCCTACGGCGTGATGGACGAAGCAAGTGCCCTTGCGCAGATCTCATTTGAAGGGCGCGCCAACACATTCGTTGAGCGCGGCGGAGCCTCAGCGTTTGAGCGCGTCGAGGACGTTCTTTGCGTCGACCTCGTCGCCTTCTTCGAAGGCTTCTCGCAGGGCGCCCGCTGCACGATTCAACTTGACCTTTTTGATGACAGCAAGGATCCGCACCACGCCTGGGAGGCTGGCTTCCGCGCCTTCGCCCGCGCGCTGCGCGCTGCCTTCGTCGCCAACCCGTGCCGCGCCGGAATGACCGCCGGCGTTAAAGGAACACTCGATTGATCCGGGGCCGCCGTGTCTGACCAGGCGCCAATGCGCGTGCTGGCATGGAGCGGGCTCGATGACGGCGCCCGCGAGCAGCTGCTCGGCCGCGGCGTAACGGCGATCTTCAACCCGCAGCTGCGCGAGTCGGTTGATCTGATCATCAACGATGTTCGCGAGCACGGCGACGCTGCCGTGATTCGTGCGCTGGCAAAGTTCGACGGCTGCGATGTAGCCGAAGGTGGGCTTGGGATCACGGAAGCCGAGTTTGCTGCTGCGCGCGATCTGGTTCCGGCGCCCGTGCAGGAAGCGATCGCCGAGGGGATCGCAAACGTGCGCGCCTTCAACGAAGAGCTGACGCGCGAGCGCGAATGGCGCGTTGAAATTCAGCCCGGCCTCACGGTCGGTGAGAAGTCAACCGCTATCGCCAGCGCCGGGCTCTTCATTCCGAGCGGCAAAGGATCGTTCCCTTCAGTCCTAGTGCAGATCGGCACACCGGCCGTGGTCGCCGGAGTGCCGGAGATCGCCGTCGTCGTGCCGCCACTGCCTGGCGGCGATGGCGAAGTCGACCCAGCCGTTCTCTGCGCCGCGGACCAGCTCGGGATTAGACAGATCTTTCGTGCAAACGGCCCGGCGGGAGTAGCGGCGCTGGCTTTTGGCACCGAGTCGATCCCGAAGGTGCGCAAGGTTCTCGGCCCCGGAAGCCCGCCGGTGCAGGCCGCGCAAATCGCCTGCCAGCAGTACGGCTGCCACACACAGATGCTGCTTGGCCCTTCGGAGTCGCTGATCATCGCCGACGACAGCGCCGACGCGCGGCTGCTTGCCGCAGACCTGCTCAATGAGGCCGAGCACGGCCCCGACTCGGCGTCGGTGCTGGTGACCGATAGTGAATCTCTGATCGAAGCCGCGCAGCTTGAGATCGCTAGCCAGATTGCCTTGCTGCCAGAGCCTCGGCGCGCCTATGCTCACGCCGCGCTGGGCGAGAATGGCGGCGCGATTCTCGTCGCCGACCTAATCGAAGCGGCAGCTGTAGCTAACTGGTACGCGCCCGAGCACATGCAGATCGTCGCGCGCGACGAAGAGGCGGTGTTGGCGATGATCGATCACGCTGGCGAAGTGCTGCTTGGGCAGCAGACGCCGATGTCGCTTGCTAACTACGTGATCGGTGTTCCCGCCGCGCTGCCAACCGGCGCCTTTGCCCGCGTAACCGGCGGCGTCACAGCCGAGACGTTCCTCAAGAAGGTTTCGATCGCGAAGGCTGACGCAGGCGCGCTCCAGCGGCTGAGCCCGGCCGCGCTAGCGCTCGCCGACCACGAAGGATTCCCAGCGCACGCCGCCGCACTGCGCGCGCGCGGCGACGGAACAGACTGATGAGCACGGTCATGCTCGGCGGCGTAATCACCGCCGCTGACGTTGACGCGATTGCTAACGGAGCGAACGTTACGCTCGACCCGGCCGCGCTTGAGCGCGTCGCAGCGAACAACCTTCTGTTCCACTCGATTATCGATTCCGGCGCCCGCGTATACGGCGTGACTACTGGCTACGGGGCGCTAGTAAGCAAGGAGATCGGCGAGGCCGAGCAGTCAAGAATGCAGCTCAACCTGCTGCGCAGCCACGCCTGCGGCAGCGACGATCCGCTGGCGCCCGAGGTGGTCCGCGCAGCAATCGCGATCCGCTGCCATTCGCTACTTCAAGCCCACTCCGGGGTGCGGCCCGAGCTGATCGAACGCGTAGCGGCGCTGCTCAACTCCGGCTGGGTGCCAGTCGTTCCTTCGAGCGGCTCACTTGGCGCGAGCGGTGACCTCGCCCCCTCGGCCCACGCCTTCCTCGTGCTTGTCGGCGAAGGTCGCTGCCTCGACCCTGAAGGCAACGAGCACAGCGGCGCAGAAGCGCTCGCGGCGCTCGGGGTCGAAGCGCTCGAGCTTGAGGCCAAGGAGGCGCTTGCGCTGATCAATGGCACGCACTTCATGGCTGCGATCGGGGCGCTTTGCTCGGTTCGCGCCACGCGGCTGCTGGCTGTTGCCGACCTTGCCGCAGCCGTCACGATCGACGCGCTGCGCGGCGCAACACCTGCCTTCGACGCGCGAGTTCACGAGCTGCGGCCGGTGCCGGGGCAGATTCTTAGCGCCGCTCACATCCGCGCTGCGCTAGCCGAGTCGAGCCGCACCGCCGACGGCACAGGCGAGCGACTCCAGGACGCATACTCGCTGCGCTGCGCCGCGCAAGTTCACGGTTCGGCGCGCGAGGCAGCCAGCTTCTTTGGACGGCTCGTCGAAGTGGACCTAAATGCCGTGACCGACAATCCACTCGTCTTCGATGACCCGCCTGGCGTGATTTCGGCCGGCAACTTCCACGGTCAGAGCCTGGCGCTGGCATTCGACACGCTCCGCATCGGCCTTGCAGACCTTGGCGCGATCAGCGAGCGACGGATTTTCCGCCTCGTCTCGCCGTCAACAAATGGCGATCTCCCCGCTTTCCTCAGCCCAAACCCCGGCCAATCGAGCGGCTACATGATTCTTCAATACGCCTGCGCGGCAATGGTCAGTGAGCTGCGTGCGCTGGCAACGCCGGTCAGCATCGACAACATTCCAACCTCCGACAATCAAGAGGATCATGTGTCGCTAGGGATGACCGGCGCTGTTATGAGCCTCGATGCCCTCTCGCGCGTTGAACGGATCCTCGCCTACGAGCTGATCTGCGGCTGCCAAGCGATCGATCTCGATCCCGGCCGCCCGGGCAATCTGGTTGAGGCCGCGCATGGAGCGGTCCGTGAGCGAATTTCGATGTTGACCGACGATCGCCCGCCGGCCGACGACCTTGCCGCCGTGCTAAGCCTCGTTGCCGGCGACGCGCTCGCCACGCTTGTCACTGACCCGGCGGATGGGGCAACCAAGTGACGACCGACCCGCTAACACTGCGCTGCCAAGGCTGGGAGCAAGAAGCTGCGCTGCGGATGCTGGAGAACAACCTCCACCCAGACGTGGCGGAGAAGCCAGAAGATCTAATCGTCTATGGCGGTATCGGCAAAGCTGCGCGTAATCAGGAGTGTTACGACGCGATCGTCCGTGAGCTGATCGATCTCGAGGCCGACCACACGCTGCTCGTGCAGTCCGGCAAGCCGGTGGCCGTATTTGAAACCCACGCCGCCGCGCCGCGCGTGCTGATCGCCAACTCCAACCTCGTGCCCGACTGGGCCAACTGGGAAACCTTCCGTGAGCTCGACGCCGCAGGGCTGATGATGTACGGCCAGATGACGGCCGGTTCTTGGATCTACATCGGCAGCCAAGGAATCCTTCAAGGCACCTATGAGACTTTCGCCGCGATCGCCGACAAGCGCTTTGGTGGCACGCTCGAAGGGCGGCTGGTAGTAACAGCGGGGCTTGGTGGAATGGGCGGCGCCCAGCCGCTCGCCGTCGCGATGTGCGGTGGCGCGGCACTCTGCATTGAGGCCGATCTTCATCACATCGAGCGTCGGCTTGAGACCGGCTATCTCGACGAGCGCGCCGCCGACCTCGATGACGCGCTCGCGCGACTGCAGGTTGCGATTGACGAGCGTCGCCCGCTGACAATCGGTCTGCTCGGCAACGCCGCTGAGATTCTGCCCGAGCTGCTCGAGCGCGGCACACATATTGACGTCGTGACCGATCAAACATCGGCCCATGATCCGCTCAACGGCTACATCCCCGTTGGGCTGACGATTGAGCAGGCCGACGTGCTGCGCCAATCCGACCCCGACGAGTACATCCGCCTTGTCGGTGAGAGCGTGCTCACGCACGTCGCTGCCATCCGCGAGCTTGGCCGCCGCGGCGCCGAGGCCTTTGACTACGGCAACGCGCTACGCGGCCTAGCGGCAGAGAACGGCGACACCGAAGCTTTCGAATATCCCGGTTTCGTGCCGGCCTACATTCGCCCGCTCTTCTGTGAAGGCAAAGGCCCGTTCCGCTGGGTCGCGCTCTCAGGTGACCCGGAAGACATCTACAAAACAGACGAGGCAATCCTCGAACTCTTCGGCGATCAGGAGCGGATCGCGCGCTGGATCAAGCTTGCGCAGGAGAAGGTTCAGTTCCAAGGGCTTCCAGCGCGAATCTGCTGGCTTGGTTATGGCGAGAGAGCGATTGCCGGAGCGAAGTTCAACGAGATGGTTGCCTCAGGTGAGTTGAGCGCACCGATCGTGATCGGCCGCGACCACCTCGACACCGGCTCAGTCGCCTCGCCGCAGCGCGAAACCGAAGCGATGCTCGACGGCTCCGACGCCGTCGCCGATTGGCCGCTGCTGAACGCCTTGATCAATACTGCCGCCGGGGCAAGCTGGGTGTCGATCCACCATGGCGGCGGTGTCGGCATGGGTAAGTCGATTCACGCCGGGCAGGTGATCGTCGCCGACGGAAGCGAACTGGCCGCCGAGCGGATCCGCCGCGTACTGACCGCCGACCCAGGAATGGGCGTCGTGCGCCACGCCGATGCTGGCTATCCACTGGCGATTGAGACTGCCGAGCGTGATGGAGTGAACATTCCAATGCTCAGCAGCGACAAGGAGCGCTAGTCACGGTGGCGTCAATTTCGATCAACTCCGCTGCCGAGCTACTCAGGCCGCCGCAGGACGGAATGCCTTTCATTCGCGCCAATCGAGCCGCCGAGTTCACGACCGAAGCAGGCGAGCTTGCGATCAGTGACGGCCTAATCGCATCGTTCGAAGGCGACGGCGCCGCCACGGTGCAGATCGACGCCAGCGGCTGCGCCGTAATCCCCGGCTTCGTCGATTGCCACACCCACCTGCCATTCGCTGGCTGGCGCGCCGATGAATACAACCTCAAGGTCACCGGAGCTTCCTACGAGCAGATCGCGCAGGCCGGGGGAGGGATCAAGTCCTCGGCGATCTCGCTCGACGAGGCCAGTGACGATGAGGTGATCGCGCAGGCCGAGGCGCTCGCGACCGAGATGCTCGAGCACGGCACAACTACTTTTGAGACGAAGAGCGGCTACGGAATGTCGGTCGAAGGCGAGCTGCGCGCGCTTGGGCTGGCAGCGCGGCTCGGTGAATCTGTCGTGCAGCAGATTGCGTCAACGGCGCTGCTGGCACACGCGCTTCCAAGCGGCTACGACGTTGACGGCTGGATGGCCGAGGTCGCGTTGATGGCGGCCCAGGTCGCTGACGAGAAGAGCGCCAGCGCACTTGACATCTACGTCGAATCGGTCGCATTCGATAACGAACAACTGCGCAAGATGGGAGAGCTGGCTCAGCAGCACGGCTTCGATCTGCGCGCGCACGTAGAACAGTTCAACGCCAATCGCTCTGTGCCGGTGGCGCTCGAGGTTGGGGCCCGATCCGTTGATCACCTCGCCTGCCTTCATCCCGACGACCTTGAGCCGCTCGCCCAGTCGGAGTGCGCCGCAGTGCTGCTCCCCGGAGCTGAGTTCCTCGGCGAGGAAGAGCTCGCTCCCGGCCGCGCCCTTGCTGACGCCGGCGCGATCACGGTAATCGCGACCGACGCCAACCCAGGCACCTCGCCGATCGTCTCAATGCCGCTGATCATCGGCCTCGCCGTCCGTCGTTACGGCTGGACTGCGCTAGAGGCTCTGCTTGCCGCAACGATCAACCCGGCCTGGCTGCTGCGCTGCTCAGAGACGACCGGCTCGCTCGAAATTGGCAAGCGTGCCGACGTCGTTGTGCTCGACGGCCCGGTCGCCAACATCGCCTACCGCTTCGGCCACAACCCGGTAGCGGTCGTGATCTCCAGCGGCGAAGTGGTTCACGTGCGCTCCGACTGGGAGGATCGGGTCAGCGGTGAGCGCTGAGCTGCAGCAGCTAACCGAGGCGATTGAAAGCCGCCTCGCAGGGCTCGACCAGATCGGGAGTGGCGAGGAGGGCTTCACGCGGCTTGCCTGGACCGACGAAGACGCTGCCGCCGCGCGCTGGTTCACGGAGCAGGCAACTGAGCTCGGGCTGACGGTCGAACGCGACCGCGCTGGCAACCTGTGGGCTGTGCCAGCCATTCCCGCCCCGTGGCTCACCGTCGGCTCTCACCTCGACACGGTTCGCGACGGCGGCCGCTACGACGGCGCTCTCGGCGTCGCCTGCGCTTTTGAGATTGCCGCCGCGAGCGACAAGCCGCTTGCCGTCGTCTCTTTTGCCGACGAAGAGGGTGGCCGCTACAACTCGCCAACCTTCGGCAGCCGCGCACTTGTTGGAAGGCTCGATGTGCCTGAGGCACTCGAGCGGACCGACGGCGAAGGAGTAACTCTGCGCCAGGCGATGGCCGACGCAGGCGTTGACCCAGAGCTGCTCGCCAGAGCAACTGAGGATCTTTCCCGCGTCAAGGCGATGATCGAAATTCACATCGATCAAAGCCGCGAGTTATTTGAGGTAGGCGCAGCGGCCGGCGTTGTCAGCTCGCTCGCATCGCGGATGCGGCTGGCAGTCGAAATCCTCGGCGAGGCAGACCACGCCGGAACTACGCGACGCGAGGAGCGCCGCGACGCGATGGCCGCGGCCGCAAGGTTGATCGTCTCGGCGCTCGACCTCGCCGAGCCGAACCCTGGCTTTGTAGTCACTCCGGGAAAGCTGCTGGTTGAACCGAACGCGCCGACGACCGTCCCGTCAAGGGTCCAGCTTTGGCTTGACGCCCGCGCGACAGCGCCCGAGCTGCTCGACAAGTGGCGAGCAGAGCTCGAGCGGAGCGCTCAGCTGATTGCCGCCGCCGGCCGAGTTGAGATTTCAATCGAAACTGCCGCTCACAGCCTCGGCGTTGTATTTGACGAGCAAGTCCGCGAGGCGCTGCAGGCCGCAGCGTCAGCTAATGGCTCAGCGGCCGACGCCGTCGTCTGTTTCGCAGGCCACGACGCCGGTGTGATTGGCGAGCAGCGCCCCGCTGGAATGGTGCTGGTTCGCAACGAGCGCGGCATCAGCCACAGTGGCGCCGAGTTCGTTGAGGTGGCAGACGCCGCCGTGGCAACGAGAATCGTGATCGACGCAATCGAGGAGCTGGCATGAGTGAGCAGAGCGCAGTAATTCCAGCGATGCCAAACGTGCACTCGCACGCCTTCCAGCTTGACCTGCGCGGAATTGGTGAGCGGCCGATCCCTGAGGCGCACGCCCACGACGACTTCTGGAGCTGGCGGATCGCAATGTTTGCGCTAGCTGACGCGCTCGACCCCGATTCGATGTACGACGTTGCCAGCCGCCTCTACCGCCAGATGCGTGACAACGGCTACGGCGTCGTCGGTGAGTTTCATTACGTCCACCATCAGAGCGATGGCACTCCGTACGATGAGCCGAACGAGATGGCCTTCGCGCTGGCCCGCGCCGCGCAGGACGTTGGCCTCCCGATCGTCTTGATTCCCGCCGCCTACCACCGCAACGGGTGGGACGGTGAGGATCGCCCGCCGGCGGATGGTCAGCGCCGCTTCTGCGACCCAGACGTTGAGTCCTTTCTTGCACGCGTGGAAGCGCTGCGGCTCTGGTCGGCCGATCAGCAAAACGTTGACGTTGCCGTTGCCGCGCACAGCGTGCGCGCCGTTCCGTCGAGCTGGCTAAGCGCGATCGCCGCTTACTCCGACGAGCACGGTCTCGTCCGCCACGTCCACGCGCACGAGCAGCGCCGCGAGCTCGAGGAAACGCAGGCTGAGCATGGCTGCTCACCGATTGAGCTGCTCGAGCAAACAGGCTTCCTCGGCGAGCGCACCTCAATCATTCACGGCACCCACGTGACCGACCACGACATCGATCTGCTCGCAGCTTCAAACACGATCGTCGCCGCCTGCCCAACAACCGAGGCCAACCTCGGCGACGGCTACCTGCCGGCGATGCGCTACTTGGACGCCGGTGTGCGCCTGGCCGTCGGCTCCGACTCACAAGTGCGCGTTGATCCGTTCGAAGAGGCTCGCGAGATGGAAACAGTCGCCCGGCGCACAAGCGAACTTCGCGTTGGGCCGCACGCTGCGACCGGCGATCTTTGGTCCTACCTAGTTGCGAACGGGCACGCTTCGCTCGGGCTTACCGGCGGGCCCGTTAGCGAACTGACGATCGAGCTAGACCTTGACGACCCGCAGATCGCTAGCGTCGAAGCCGACGACCTGTCGGCCGCGCTTTCTACCTGCGCGTCAGCGTCGGTCGTGAAGACGCCGATCAACGTCTAGCTCTGCACTGATCGATTCGGCCCGCTGGCTCAGGTTGACGGGGCATCGGCCGCAGCGCCCTCGCGCTCAGCGTCAGTGTCGTACGTCCCCGCAGCAACAACCTCTTCGACCTTGCCGCGTGGCACGAAGATCAGCGAGTAGATGAAGATCAAGGCCATCACGCCGGCCATCACGTAGAAGATCGTCTGTGTTGACTGCGCGTAAGAATCTTGGATCCCCTTGAGAATCGCCTGCCCGCTGTCGCCGGTCCCCACGTGCCGAGCCCCGCTGACTATGTCCGAGGCGATCTGGTCGGACTGCGCCTTCGGCAGGCCGAGCTTGCCGAGGTTGTCTTCGATGTTGACCTTGTTTTGCGTTATCAGGACCGTGCCGAGAATCGCCATCCCCAATGCAGCGCCGTAGTTCCTGACCGTCTGCGTGATGCCCGTCGCTTCGGCGTAGCTGTCGGCCGGCGCGCGGTTGATCGCGTCGGTGTTCGCAGGCCCGAGGATTAGCCCCACTCCGAAGCCAGCGATGATGATCGACCAGATTTGATCATTGACGCTGAAGTCGGTCATCTTTGAGGCCCACATGTAAAAACCGATCGCTCCGATTACAGCCCCGACGATGATCGTCGGGCGAGCCCCAGTCCTGTCGAGAATACGGCCGCCGATCTGCGTTGCGACCGCGAAGCCGATGAAGAAATACATGATGTAAAGCCCGGCCTCAGATGAGGTTTGTCCGAGCACGAGCTGGGCGTAGGTGCTGGCAAAGAAGAAGAGCGGGATGAAAACGATCATCAGCAGGAAGAGGACGACGTTGTCTGCCGCGAAGGCCTTGTTGCTGAAGATCTTCACGCGCATCAGTGGGTCGCTGGTGCTCAGCTCATGCCTGACGAAGGCGATGATCAGCAGCGTGCCAATGATCAGTGAGCCGATCGTCTTCGGGTCGCCCCAGCCCCAGGCGCTGGACTGCTGAAAGCCGAGCACGGAGAGCGCAATGCCGCCGGTGATCAGCGCCGCGCCGCGGTAGTCGATCGGCGCCGGTGCGGGGTCGTTGTCAGGCTTGGCGATGACGATCAAGACCAGCGCGATGATCGCGATCGGGATGTTGATCCAGAAGATTGCGCGCCAGTCGATCTGCACTAGATAGCCACCGGCGATCGGGCCGACCGCGGTGAGCGCGCCCGTGATGCCAAAGAAGATCGCCAATGCGCGACCGCGTTGCTCTACCGGGTAGGCGGAGACGACTAGCGCTAGGGCCGCCGGGATCATCAGCGCGGCGCCGATTCCCTGAATCACGCGGAAGGTGATGATCCACGCCTCCGCAAAGCTGCCTTCGGGAGTAGCGCTGCAAAGCGCTGAGGCGACTGCGAAGGTGATCACGCCGAGCGTCACCATGCGCCGCTTGCCGAAGGTGTCGCCTAGTCGCCCGCCGAGCGCGAAAGTGGCCGCGAGCGCAAGCAGGTAACCGTTTACAACCCACTGCATCCCGGTTTCGCTGAGGTGGAGCCCCTGCTGGATCTCGGGGATCGCAATCGAGACGATCGTCATGTCGATGAAGGTCATCCCAACGGCGAAGATCATCGCCGCTAGCACCAAAGGCCCAGCACTCTTTGTAGTCATAACGCCGACACTACACCCCGATTAGGAGCACGCCCCGCCTCGCGTAGCGTTTACGGGCGTTTGCTACAGGCTGCCGGGGACTTCGTCTTCTTTAGGAACGCTGCCAGAAGCGTTGGCGAGGAGCTCATAATGCCGTCGTCGCAGCGCTCGACCATCTTCGCCCAGCTGACTGCTGTGTCTGGGTCGGGCCCGTCGAACCAGTTCTGCCAGGCGTAACCGGCGGCGTGCGCCTTGGCGATGTACTCCGCGCTCGATACTTCGATCCGCCCAAGGCCTGGGTAGTCGTATGTAATCGGCGGCTGCAGTGCCACTACGCCAGTGCCCGGCGAGTTGCCGAAGAGCAGGAAGGTGGCCATCCCGTCAACGCCGGGCGCAACCGGAACCTGCGGTGCGAGCTTGTGGAACTCATCCACGGCTGGCTGCTTAAAGGAGACGACGATGATGTCCTTGCGCTTGACGTTCTTAAGCGCCGCGGCCAGAACTCGCGCGTTGGTCAAGTACTCGTCAATTGCTTCCTTAGTTGTGCGGCCCTTGATTTCGAGGTTAATCGGCGTCTTCGGGAAGGCCTTGAGAACTTCAGTCAGTGAGGCGATGCGGAAATCGGAAGCCGTGTAACCCTTCGGCGGCTTCTTCTTACCGGTTGCAATTCCACGGAATAAGTAAGCGGAGGCTGGTTTGTCGTGGCTGTAATGGTCAGTGGTTGGTGAGAACCAATAAGCGTTGTCGAGCTTCTGGATCTGCGCGAGCGTGTAGGAGTCAACTTCACCGGTGCCGCTGGTGCGTGAATCAACCGTCGTGTTGTGCTGCATGATGACCTTGTTGTCCTTCGTCACGCCGATATCGAGCTCAAGCATGTTGCCGCCGACCTTCATGCAGCGCTTCAGCGCGTACATCGTGTTGCCGGGTGCCTCATCCTCGCCGCCCTGGTGGCAGATGTTCCACGGGTGCGATTGGCGGAAGATGTTGACGCTGGCGGCCGAAGCGGCGACGCTGGTCAGCGCGAAAGCGGCGATTGTCAGAGCGAGTGTGGGCAGCAGGCGTTTGATCATCGGGCGATCTTACCCCACCGATTGGGCAGCGTGCGTCAGCTGCCGATGATGTTGCCGACGGTCGAGCTGATCCCGCCGCCACTGTCACCGCTGCTGAGGTAGGGCTGGAGCGATTCGGCGAGCGATGCCATCGAGAGGCTCTGCAGCCAAACCTTGCCGGGGCCGGTCAGTTCGGCGAAGAAGAGCCCTTGACCAAAGAACTTGTTCTTGATCCCCTTGATCGTGACGAGGTTGAAGCTGACGCTGTCCTCGAA
>Ga0194035_1001309_pt1 | contig 13259 bp, 9 predicted proteins | sample JunL2320m_MetaG_FD_148680 | JGI IMG/M metagenome (GOLD analysis project Ga0194035, IMG submission 148680) | Anoxic zone freshwater microbial communities from boreal shield lake in IISD Experimental Lakes Area, Ontario, Canada - Jun2016-L239-20m | ecosystem: Environmental > Aquatic > Freshwater >...
GGGGCGTAGCTCAGTTGGTTAGAGCGCCGGCCTGTCACGCCGGAGGTCGCGGGTTCGAGTCCCGTCGCTCCCGCTCTAGGGGTATTTGAGTTAGAGAAGTTCGCAGAGGAACAGTCCTAGCCCCACTAGAAGTAGCGCCCAGTTACCCGCAGATGAGGGGTGTTGGCGATGTGCTTGAGCTTTCTCGCTAAGCGCACAGCGATGATTGCTCTCTACGTGGTTAGGCTTCGGGAGACGGATCTCGTCACCTGAACCGAACACCCTTGGACTAGGAGATGCAAGTGCGGCGATTTGGAGTCGTTTCGGCAGCCGAGATTCCGGATTCGGCGGTTGCGGTATGGATGCCACTGACCGAGGCCGCCACCGGAGACGTTTGGGCGGAGGCCGCGGAGTGCTCTGCAGACGACATCGATTTAATCGTTGAAGCCGCTACGGTCGCCTTTCGCGAGCAGTGGCGGCCACTTGATGGCACTCAGCGGGGCCGCCTAATCCGTCGTTGGGCAGATCTGGTTGAACAACATGGCCCAGAGCTTGCAGAACTTGACTCAAGGGATACGGGAAATCTGCGCACTGAGGCGCTAGGAGATGTGGCCTCAGCCGTCAACTGGCTGGGTTACTACGCAGGGATGGCGGATAAGATCGAAGGCCGCAGTTTGCCTGCCGCGCCCGGACGCGTGGGCTACACGGTTCGCGAGCCCTTTGGTGTTGTCGCCGGAATCAACTCTTACAACGCGAATGTGACTCAGTGCGCGTGGAAGGGCGCGCCTGCCCTCGCCGCCGGCAACTGCGTGATTCTCAAAGCGCCCGAAGTCGCACCATCGTCTTCAATTCGGATGGGCGAGCTTGCTCTGGAAGCCGGCATCCCGGCGGGGGTTGTCAACGTGGTCACGGGGCGCGGTAGCGTTACGGGCACCGCACTTGCCGAGCACCCCGGTATCGGACGCCTCGTCTTTACTGGGAGCGCCACTACTGCGGAGCGAATCACAATGAGTTCGGCCTCCTCGCTTAAGGCATTGGGGTTCGAGCTCGGTGGCAAGAACGCAGTAATCGTTTTGCCTGATGTGGATGCGGATCTATTTGTTCCGTCGATCCTGCATTCAAACTTCGTTAAGGCAGGCCAGAGCTGCGCCTCGGGGTCGCGTGTTTACGTTCACGCTGATCGCTATGACGAGCTTGCTGACCGGCTGGCCAAGGCTGCCCAAGCAATCAAGGTCGGACTGCCGTCTGATCCAAGCTCGCAGATGGGCAGCCTCGTAACGCAGGCCCACCGCGACCGCGTTGCCGAGATGGTTGCTCGGGGCGTCAGCCAAGGCGCACAGATAATCGCTGGCGGAGAACGTGCTGGTGGCCCTCTGGAGGCGGGAGCCTTCTATCAGCCTACGGTTGCGGTAGGTCTCCAGGACGACAACACACTCGTCCAAGACGAGCTCTTTGGTCCTGTGTTGGGGCTGATGCGATATGAAGATCTCGACGAAGCGATTGTGCGAGCAAACGCTCTGGACGTCGGCTTGACGGCGCAGATTTGGGGCGATAGTGCGTCGGCTATTCACCACGCTGCTCGTGAGCTAGACGCAGGAACGATCTGGGTCAACACCTACCGCTCTGTTCACTGGACTGCTCCCTACGGTGGATTTAAGCGCAGCGGATACGGCAGAGAGAACGGCTTTGAGGCACTTGATCTATACACACAGACCAAGACTGTCATGTGGGATCTAACGACCGACAGGCAGCTCCCCTACCAAGCCTAGGCAGTCCAAGCGACCAACCGATAACTAACCAAAGGAAGGGTTTCACTATGGGATCTCAATCGATCTCAATCATCACCGGCGCTGGAAGCGGAATAAACAAAGAAATCGCGCGCCAGCTGGCCGTCGACGGACCCGTCGCGATCTGCGATCTAAATGCCGAAGCCGCCCAAGCCACGGCACAGCTAATCAAGGATGAGGGTGGTATTGCCGAGGGCTGGGCGATGGACGTTGCAGATCGCCAACGAGTGCAGACCGTCGTAAGTGAGATAGCAGATCGTTTTGGTGGAGTCGACGTTCTCATCAACGGTGCTGGCTATGGACAGTTCAAGAGCTTTCTTGATCTCGAGGAGGCCGATTGGGATCGGATGTTTGATGTTCATGTCAAGGGCACGTTTAACTGCACCCAAGCCGTCATCCCATTCATGCGTGACAAGGGCTTTGGCCGCATTGTCTGCTTCTCCTCCGTCGGCGCCTTTAGTGGATCGCCGTCGCACTCTCACTACGCGGCCGCCAAGGCTGCGGTGATCGGATTTTCCAAGGCGCTCTGTAAGGAGATCGGCCCTTGGGGAATCACGATCAACTGCGTCGCGCCCGGTGCTATCGAAACGCCGTTCCTTGGAGACATCTCCGCCGAGGCCTTAGAGCGCTACTCCGACACGCCAGTTGGTCGTATCGGGCAGCCTGCTGATGTTGCTCATACGGTGCGTTTCTTGATCTCCCCAGATGCCGGCTACATCACCGGCTGGGTCGTGAGTGTTAACGGCGGCATCTACACTTGAGTTTGCGGTTGCCCTCGGTCGAGCCTGACATCTCTGTGCTAGGACCCGGCCCTCTGAGCGGTGTTCGGGTTCTTGAATTTGGAGAGCATATTTCCGCGCCGTACGCGGCCCGTGTGCTCGCGGAGCTTGGCGCCGATGTGATCAAGATCGAGAATCTCGCGGGAGACTGCGCACGACGTAACGGGCCGTTCCTCGACGGGCTGCCAGATCCTGAGTCCAGCGGACTTTTCCACGCTCTTAACTTCGAAAAGCGCAGCTTTACGTTTGATCCAGGCGACCCACAAAGCGCATTGGCTCTTGAAGCGTTGCTCGCCGAAGCAGAGATCTTCATAACGAACCTGGGGTACGACCAACGCGAAGCGATGGGCCTTGATTGGACGACGATTGGCGCGCGGCATCCGGACCTCGTAGCACTCTCGGTTACGCCCTTCGGAGACAGTGGGCCATATGCGCAGGCACCCGGCTGCGCGTTGACGGCAGCGGCGCTTGGTGGCGCAACTTGGGCAGTCGGGCTACCAGAACGTGCCCCACTGAGCCCTCCCTTCGATGTAGCTGACTATCAGGCCGGCATCCACGCCGCTAGCGCTGCGATGGCGGCCTACTACGCGCGAATTAACGGCGCCAAAGGTCAGGTCATCGACATTTCAGCCGCTGATGTAATCGCTAGCTACGTCGCTGCTAACTCAAGTTTCTACTCTGCTTTTGGTCACGCTTGGCACCGCTGCGGCCGCAAGGCTTCTGGCTCTGGGGGGACATATCCGTATGGCATATTCCCCTGCAAAGACGGGGCCGTTGTACTGATCGGGCGCTCCAAGCAAGATTGGGAGAGCTTGCTTGGGGGACTTGGCTCTCCCGGCTGGGCAAGCGATCCCCGATTCGAGGATCCCCGTGAGATCGCAAGAAGTTTCACCACCGAGGTCGACAGCCTTCTCCAGCCACTGCTGCTAGAACACACGGTGGCGGAGCTCGTGGCCCTAGGCGAGGAGGCAAAGGTCGCCATTGCGCCCGTACTGTCGATTGCTGAGGTGCTCGAGCTCCCACAGTTCTTAGAGCGCAACCTCTTCGCCGATGACTACCAAGTAGGCGGTCACCAGGTCAGCATGCCGACATCTCCCTTATTCGCATTGCGTGGCAGTGGGCCGCGAGTTCTACGCCAAGCATCTGAGCAGGGTGTGCAGATAACCCAGGCCAAATTCGACAAACCAAAGCAAAGGTCCCCTGACCCCAGTGCGCGCTCTACCCAAGGCGCCGGCAGAGGTGCGGGCCCCTTGTCCGGCGTGCGAGTTATCGATCTGAGTTGGGTCTGGTCAGGGCCCTATGCAACAGCAATTTTGGCCGATTTAGGAGCCGAGGTGATCAAGATCGAACATCGAGACCGTCTCGATAATGCTCGGCTCAGGGGCCGCCCACTCAAGGACGGCAAGCCTGCGCCTGGCCCGGTTGAAGAAATCTCTCCCTACTTTCACCAAAATAACCGCAACAAACTCAGCGTCACTTTAAATATTAAAGACCCCGATGGCGCGCGCTTACTTAGGGAGCTTATTGCCGAGAGCGACGTGGTACTAAATAACTTTACTGCTGGGGTTCTTGAGCGAGTCGGCCTCTCCTACGAGCGCCTCAGCGAAGGCCATCCCGGACTCATCATGCTGTCGATGACAGCAGCTGGAAGTACTGGCCCGCTACGTGACATACGCGGCTACGCGCCAATAATGAGCGCTCTTTCAGGGATAGAAAGCCTTGTTGGCTACGACGACGAGCGAGCGATCGGCATGATGACCTTTGCACTTGGCGATCCCAACGCCGGGATTCACGCCGCGGGGGCCATTCTGGGCGCTCTGATTGGGCGCGCACGGACCGGTGAAGGCTTGGATATCGACCTTTCTCAAACCGAAGCGATGGTTGGAGTGGTCGCCGAGGCCGCGATGTACTTACAGCTGACAGGCGATGATCCAAGTGGACGTGGCACGGATCATCCGCAGTACTGCCCGCACGGGATATTTCCTTGCTCTGGAGATGATCGCTGGCTCGCTCTTGCCATCGCTGACGACGCAGAGTGGGAGCGCGTGGCCGAGGTTCTCGGTGAACCGATCGAAGGTGACCCACGATTCGCCCACGAGGATGGCCGGCGGGCTAACCGCGATGCCCTTGATACAGCGATCGCAGCCAGAACCGCGAGCTTTGACAGAGACGAGCTCGTCGGTCGCCTGCGAGCAGTGAGTGTTGCTGCGGCGCCGGTATTAGAGCTAGCCGAGCTCCAAGAAGATCCTCATCTGCGAGATAGGGGCGTCTTCGCGGTCGTCGATCACCAGATCACAGGCCCCGGCACACTGGCAACTTTGCCATGGATCATGAGCGCTACCCCCCCGGCAATCACCCGAAGTGCTCCACTGGTCGGAGAGCACACTCACGAGGTTCTCCAAAAGACCTTAAATCTCACACCCGCGGAGATCGAGCGACTAGAGGCGAGCGGGGCGATCAGGTGAGCTTGCAGTGAATATTGGATCCCTTCTAACGCAATCGGCGCAGACGTACGGCTCGTTGCCGGCGATTCGCTATGACGAAGAGCGGCTGAGTTATAAAGAACTCAACGAGGCGGCCGCTCGCTTCGGATCGGGGCTGCTGGCAGGCGGACTCTCTGGTGGAGATCGTGTGGCCCTTTTTATGGGCAATAGCCACTATGCCGTGATCGCACTTTTCGGCTGTCTTAAGGCCGGGCTAGTCGTCGTACCGATCAACGCAAAGCTGGCTGGCAACGAGCTCGCCTACATCATCGAAAATGCCGAAGCCGCGGCGCTGGTTTTTAGCCAGGAGAAGTCTGATGAAGTCGGGCAAGCGTTGCGAGAGGCATCGAGTTGTTGGGCTATCCGCGTCGGCGACGGGGAGATAGGGACCTCTTTTGAGGAGGTCACCGATGCCGGCATGCCCGAAGCGGGCGATGCCCAAGCCAAGCCCGATCAACTCGCTTGGCTCTTTTACACCTCAGGGACAACCGGAAGGCCCAAGGGCGCTCAGCTATCGCATCGCAACCTCCTAATCATGACTATTGGAGCAATTGCAGAGATGTGTGACTTTCGCTGCGACGACATCGTCTTACATGCCGCCCCGCTTTCACACGGGAGCGGCCTTTATCTCTTTGCCGCTGTGGCATCTGGTTCCCAGCAGTTGATTTACCACCGTCATAGCTTTGATCCTGACGACGTTCTCGCTCTGATCGCGCGGGAGCGCGTTACGGTCATAGCCTTCCTCGCTCCAACGATGATTTCGATGCTCCTAAGCGGCGATCCTTCAGACACAACTTCTCTGCGCCGGGTGGTCTACGGCGGCGGTCCAATTAACCTTGAGCTGTCGCGCAACATGCTCGCTAGGTTCGGTCCTATTTTCGTGCAGCTATATGGGATGGGCGAGGCTCCGATGACTATCAGTCGGCTAGCAGCCGAAGACCATAATCCCGCCGACAGCGCCGCACTTGCGTCGGCTGGCACCCCCCGTCTTGGCGTAGAGGTGCGGATTATTGGTGGGGATGGCCAGGTCGTAGGTGTCGGCGAGGAAGGCGAGATCTGCGTCCGCGGTGACGTAGTGATGAGCGGCTATTGGCGTGACCCCGAGGCAACCGCCAAAGCGCTTGCCGATGGCTGGCTACACACCGGCGACATCGGCCAAATCGACAGCACTGGTCGACTCTCGCTGCTCGATCGCCGCAGCGACCTGATCATCACAGGAGGAACAAATGTCTATCCGCGTGAGGTCGAAGAGACTCTGCTGAGCCACCCAGCTGTCGCCGAGGTAGTCGTATTTGGTCTTCCCGATCCGGTTTGGGGCCAGAGCGTTGCTGCTGCGGTCGTTACCGTGCCCGACGCTGTCGTCGAAGCCGAGGAGCTGATTACTTTCTGCCGCGAGCGCGCGGCTTCGTTTAAAAAGCCGAAGCAGATCTATTTCGTGGACGAGATCCCAAAGAATGCCTACGGCAAGGTTTTGCGGCGCGAGGTTCGAGATCGTGCGGTTAAAGACCAAGCCTGAGGCTTGAGATCGCGCAGGGACCGAGGGCCGCGACCGCTGGCCTAAATCGTCCCGCCGCGGCGGGAGATGTACTGCTCAAAAGTGTTGAGGGCAACGGTGTTATGGGCGTCAAGGGCCATCAGGGCTCGCTCTAAGCTGTCGGCCTCATAGGCATCGACGAGCGCGCGGTGTTGCACGTAGGCCAGTGGCGCGTGGCTGCTTGGCGAGTTGGCGTCCCCAGCATCAACATCGTCGGTTGCCGTTGAGGGCCAAGCTTGGATGCTGGCCATCATCGCTGGCACGTTGACCTGGCGGTAGGCCTCCGTAGCAGGCGAGCTTTGACAGAGATTTATGTGGTACTCGTGGAAGGCGGCGTTTGCCTTGCGCCAATTGTACATCGCGATAGGGCCGCCGTCTGGAAGGGTTGATTGGGTCAATTCACAGAGCCTTCCTAGCTCCTCGAGCTGCTCGCCTGACAACTTGCCTACAGTCGAAACAACGACTCCGGCCTCGATAATGAAGCGAGCTTGTACCGCTGATTTAACCTGCTCCCAGTCAAGTGGCGAAACGACGAAAGCGCCCTGCTGGTCTCGATAGACCAGTCCTTCGCTGCATAGTTTGTCTAACGCGTGGTAGGCCGATCCCCGCGGGATGCTCATCTGCTGAGCGAGGTCGACCACGCCGAGGGGCGCACGAATCACAATGTCGCGGTTCAAGACACGAGCGCGCAGCTCGCGGTAGGCGCTGGTCTCATAGTCGAGCTCGAGGCGCCCGAACTGTCCTCGATAGTAGGCCAGAGGCGTGCCGGCTCGGGCTGAACCATGCTCGACTTCGGCAAGGAATACAAGATGTGTCTCTCCTGCGATCTGTTCGGTAACTTCGCACTCCAAGGTGGCTAATGCATCGGTAAGTAGCGGCACACCGTCGGGGCCGTCGTAAATCGCAACGCCTTCAAAACGATCCTCGCAAGAGTCCGGAGAGAGCGCGAAATGGGCCGCTATATCGGCTTGGTCGTCACCAAGAATCGCTACTGCCATTCGCCCGGAGGCCGCGATCGCCTGGCCGGTCTCAGACAAGAGGTCCATGCATACCAAGATCATCGGTGGATCGAGCGACAGTGACGCGACTGCGCTTACTGTGGTTGCGTATGGACGCTGCCCATCGTGTGAAGTGACGATCGTCACTCCACTAGCGAAATGACCGATCACGTCGCGAAACTCAGCCGGGGTGAGGCGGCGAGGCGGTGGGCTAGTGGCTTGTTTGGATGGTGTCATTGTTTGTTGGAGCAGCGGTAGCCTAGTGAAGGTCGTTATCGTCTACAAGACGTCGGCTGCGCTCAGCGACCGTTTGCTGATCGTAGTTTGCTTTGCAATTGCGACGCTCCCGCGCAGCGACTGTCTCGTCTAGATCAGTGGGGCGCAAGACCCCGCACTTGGGGGTCGGTCGAATCGGATACGGGCCAAGAGTTTTGGCTATAGAGCTAGCGTATAAGGGGCATAGCGGGTGGCGCACCAGAGCGGGCAGGCCGAACATGTCGTGACGTTGGAGGTCATCACCGATCTCTTGCTCAGCGTCGAGGGAAATGAGCCACCTGAAAGCTTCTATAACCGCCTCTGCGAAGCGGTTTGTCGCGTGACGGCAATGACCCGGGCGACAATTTTTGATTACGACCGGGCACTCCAGCGGGCGACAATGACGGGCTCGTTTGGGCTCGGTGGCGATGGGTTTCAAGGTTCTATACAGATCGAATCATCGCCGATGATTTTGACGGCCCTACAGCGTGATCGTGTTGTGACGATTGGCGCCGCAGATGGCGACAGCCTTCCTCGCGAGCTTTTCGATGCCCTGGGCTCTGTCGCGCCGGTATGTACACCAATGATCGCTGGCGACAGGTGGGTCGGGTTAATTTTGACCAGTGGCCCGGCGGAGTTTGGGCAATTGCGCGATAGCGAACGCTCGCTTTTGTGGACGCTTGGCAAGACGGTTGCCTTGGCGGCAGTAGCTCGTCAGGCAACCACGCAAGGAGAGCGCGCGCGGCAACTTGAGGAGCGCATTTCCTGGGCGCGGACCATTCATGACAGCGCGATCCAACGCGTCTTCGGCGTCTATCTGGCACTAAGCGGCGATCGCCTTGAAACGGCGGTTCAGGAGCGGTGTGCCGATGAACTAGAGGGCGCCCTCAACGAGCTAAGATCGTCCATCGAGCGACCGTTAGTAGCGACCACAGAGATCGAGGCTACGTCCGTAGCGCAGGAGATCGCGCGAATCGCAGCCTTACATCCAGGCCTAGATGTAAAGGTCGAGGTCGGAGATCCGGCCTCTGTGCCAAGGCACCTAGAGATGCTCTCTCAGGCGGTCTTTGTAGAGGCGGTCCGAAACGCCCTAGGCCACGCTAAGCCGAGAGAGCTATCCGTCCGGTTTGATCTCACACCAGAGGTCTTCACGATGGAAATCATCAACGACGGCGTTACCGGCCACAGTCATGGAACTGGCCTTGGCTTACGCCTGATCGCATTAGAAGCACTCGGATTGGGCGCCACGGTTGAAGGCGAGCAGCTCAACGATGGCCGCTGGAGAACACGCTTGGTGGCGTCCAATGAACGGTGAAGTAAGGCGCGACGGTCTACGCATACTGATCGTCGATGACCACGAGGTCGTACATTTCGGCTTCCGACTTATGCTGGACAGGCAGATGAATGTAGAGCGTTGTCTCGCGGCCAAATCTGAGGCTGAGGCGATCGCAATGTGCACCCGCTATGAGCCTCACGTCGCCCTCGTGGACCTTTTTGTTGGCGAGGAGTTCGGACCCGAAATCGCGAAGTCTCTGGGTAGCTTGTCCCCGGCTCCACGGATTCTTTTGATCTCGGGGGCGGGAAGTATTTCGCGCAGTGCCGCAGGAGCCGCTGGCGCACTTGGGTTCGTCGGTAAGAATCGATCGGCTAGTGATATCGCCCTAGCCATTGAGACCGTACATCAAGGTAAAGAGTTTTTTGACGTCCAAGAACAAGCACCGACGACGCTTCTGTCTGAACGCGAGCGTGAGATCCTTGCCTTGATCGCAACGGGCGCAACAAATAAAGAGATCGGTGATCGCTTGCATCTCTCCAGATATACCGTCCAGGATTACGCACGGGCAGTCTTCCGCAAACTCGATGTTCCTAACCGCACGGCCGCGGTTCAACGGGCGCAGCGTCTGGGCTTACTCGACTGAGTGCGTGTGGCCTCTCGTCTTCCCCTAGCACCCTCAGATGAGGGGTGTTGACTACTTAAACGCGGCCACTGCGGAAGGTTTTGTAGAACAGTAAGCCCCAGCCCGTACAAATCTCAGAGGAGGAGAGTGCCTTGAAGGTCAGCTTGTTCACTATGCCGACAGTGCCAGCGACCAGCGAGGAGAGGGCGAGGCTACGCCCGATCGGGCGCAATGCCGAGCGCTACACGATGATGATCGAGGAGCTCAGGGAGCTTGCGGTCCTCGCCGACGGCCTCGGCTTCGATGCCTTCTCAACCACCGAGCATCACTTCCACACCGAAGGCGGAGAGGCTCTGCCAAATACGCTCCTGCTCTACGCGAACCTCGCGGCGATCACCAAGGACATCATGTTCATCCCGATGTCGATGGTGCTGCCCGCAAATGATCCAATTCGCGTAGCCGAAGACATCGCGCTCTTCGATCAGATGTACCCCGGGCGTGTCGGAGTCGCATTTGCCCGCGGATATCAGCGGCGCTGGGTGCCCGTGCTCTCCCAGCGAGATGACGCGATTGCGTTTGGCGACAAGGGTGCCGACGATATGGTTCGCGAGATCTACAACGAGTATCTCGAGGTAGTTATTAAGGCTTGGACCGAAGACGCCTTTGAGTTCAACGGTAAGCACTACCAGGTGCCATATCCGCACGAGGGAATCACAGGCTGGGCCGGAAAGGATTGGACCAACGCTTACGGCGCTCCGGGGGAACTCGACGAAGACGGCGTGATCCGCAAGATCGGCGTGGTGCCAAAGCCAGTTCAGACGCCTTATCCGCGCCTATTCGTACCCGCGAATGTTTCGCCCCAGACGGTTATCTCGGCCGCCCAGCAGGGCGTGACCCCGATCTTTCATGAGGGCCGCGTCGCGCCTCTGACGGGGCTGATGGAGCTCTACCGCGACGAGGCAGCCAAGGCTGGTCACGATCTCGCTATCGGCGAGCGTATCGCTGTGCTGCGCACGATCTGTCTTGGAGATACATACGAAGAGGCCTTTGATTTTGCGACGCGCACTATCGGTTATGAGTACCACAACTATTTCAATGAGTTCGGGTTCGCCGAGCTCTACCGGACCGACGCTGACGACCCAGACTTACCGATGAGATTTAACGATGAAGCTGACGCCACCCAGCGGATGATCGAGACCGGCCAAATCCTGATCGGGACAGCCGACGACGTCAAGGATCAGCTGTCGGAACTCCAGCGCTGCCATGGAGACGGAGAGCTTGAGTGGCTGGTCTGGAGCCACTTCGGGCAGGGTACGACTCCGCGTGAAGAGTCCTGCCGGCAGCTCAAGATCTTCGCTGAAAAAGTCTGGCCGGCGTTCAAGGACTAACTACTTATCCGCCTGTGCTTGGCAGCGTAAAGCTTCAAACACATTCCTAGGAAACAGACATGCTGAACAGCGCCCTCTATCGCAGCTTCCTGATCGCCCCAGCGAACCGGCTTGACATGCTGCTCAAGTTTCACCGCTTTGCCCCTGATGTTGGGGTTATAGATCTTGAAGACGGCACGCCGCTCAACGAGAAAGAATCGGCTAGAGATACAGCCGTGCAGGCTGCAGAGCAGCTCGCTACTACCAGCGGCCCGACCCGCATCTTCGTGCGCACAAATGCGCCAGGCACAGTTTGGATCGATGATGATTTAGAGGCGGTCGCCAAGGCGCCAATCGCCGGAATTGTAATCCCGAAGCTCGGCACAACTAGGCAGATAGTTGAGATAGAGCGCCGACTCCGCGCGCTGGAGGTCCAGAATAGCCGCCCGCCGATGGAGATCATTCTTGGCATAGAAAGCGTCAGCGGCGTTCATAACATTGTTGACATTGCCACGCACAGCACCCGTGCTTGCGCCGTCTATTTTGGTGCCGAGGATTACGCCACGGATCTGCTGGGCTACAGGACGACCGATGGTGAAGAGGTGCTCTACGCAAGGTCGCGTGTTGCGATAGCAGCTCGCCTGAGTTCAATTGCGGCATTTGATACCGCAACGCTTGAGATCCGCGACGACGATCGCTTCCGCCACGAAGCTCGCCAAGGTCGAAACCTGGGCTATCAGGGCCGCATTTGCGTGCACCCACGCCAAGTGGAGCTGTCGCATGAGATCTTTTCTCCTTCAGAAGAAGAGCTAGACCGTTCAACGCGCCTGCTGGCCGCCAATGATGCATCGCTGGCGAAGGGCATTGCCGTATGCGAATTTGAAGGTCAGATGATCGATGGCCCCCTCGTTAAACGTGCTCAACACATAGTCGCGCTGGCCACGCGCTACCAGCAATCAACTACCGGCGCATAAGCGTCGCGACATCGCGGAGGCTCGTTAAGCATGCACTACATCGGAATCGACACAGGCGGCACTTTCACAGACGGAGTCCTCGTCGATGAACAAGGCGGCCTGTTCACGACGAAGGTCGCCACGACGCCGGAAGACCCGTCGCTTGGAGTCAGTAGATGTGTGGAAAAACTAAGCGAGTTGGCTGGCGTTGATAGCTCCACGATTCTTGGCGACACGGTTCAGCTAGCTCACGGCACGACGATCGGCACGAACGCTGTCGTCGAGCGCAAGGGTCCGCGGATCGCCCTGATAGCTACGCGCGGTCACGGCGACGCGATCTTGATGATGCGCGGCACAGGTCGTAGCGAGGGGCTCTCTCCCGAGACAGTATTTAACATCCTCGAGACCGACAAACCAGAGCCGCTCGTGCCGCCACAGATGATCTTCGAAGTCGACGAGCGTGTTGACTGCCTCGGCGCGATTGTCGTGGATCTATTTGACGCTGAGCTAGAGAGAGTGGTTGCCGATGTGGTTGCTGCTGACGTCGATGCGATTGCGATCGTACTACTGTGGTCCTTTAGGAATCCCGAGCACGAGATCGAGCTACTGGAGCGCCTAACCGAAGCCTGCCCTAATGCTTTTATCTGCTGCTCACACCAAGTCTCTCCAACGGTTGGAGAGTACGAGCGGACTGTCGCGACCGTGATCAACGCCTACGTGGGTAAGACAACGAGCCTCTATCTCGATGGGCTTGATAGTCGGCTCAAGGACGGCGGCCTTGCTGGCGATTTGCTCATCCTGCAGTGTGGTGGCGGAGTGATTCCTGTCGCTGACGCACGGCGGCTGCCACTCCTGACGATCGGCTCGGGCCCCGTCGGCGGGATGATCGGTTCGGCCGACTTAGCTCAGCGCTTAGAGCTCGATAATGTGATCGTCACCGACATGGGCGGGACCTCGTTTGAGGTTGGTCTGATTGTTGATGGATCGCTCTCTGTTCGTGACTTCAACGTAATCCACCAGTACAAGTACTGGGTCCCCCAGGTCGATCTAGTTTCGATGGGATCTGGCGGTGGAAGCATCGCGTGGCTAGATCCCGGTACTGGCAGCCTGCGCGTTGGACCCCAGAGCGCAGCTGCCGTTCCAGGGCCGGCCTGCTACTCCCGAGGCGGCATCCTGCCGACCGTCACCGACGCCAACCTAGTCTTGGGACTACTACGCCCCGAGGT
>Ga0194035_1001310_pt1 | contig 13257 bp, 14 predicted proteins | sample JunL2320m_MetaG_FD_148680 | JGI IMG/M metagenome (GOLD analysis project Ga0194035, IMG submission 148680) | Anoxic zone freshwater microbial communities from boreal shield lake in IISD Experimental Lakes Area, Ontario, Canada - Jun2016-L239-20m | ecosystem: Environmental > Aquatic > Freshwater >...
GGTTTATACATTAGAATTGAACTAATTCTTACTGTTGCTGCTTTGATATTTGGCACTTCGACGCCAACCAGTCTTTGTCCAGGTATAGGTGCCTCGATACGAATAGAATGAGCCGCCAAATCTAGAGCAAGGTTATTATCGAGAGCGGTTATTTTTGTTAATTTAACCCCTGTTGGAGGCTTAAGTGTAAATTGCGTTACGCGTGGCCCTACATTAGCTCCCTCCATGCCTACTTCAATATTAAAGTTTCTGAAAGTTTCTTGAATTGTTTTGGCGTTGGCATTAACATCTCCAGCATCAGCCTTATCTTGTTTTTGATCTAGCAGTTTAACACTAGGAAATTGCCAATTAGGGTCACTGGCAGTTGTTAGGGCTGCATGATTTTCGCTGGCTGATAATTTATTGGCGGAGTTTTTTAGTGTAGATAGTCTTCCCTGAGGAACTTCATCTTCTCCATTATGCCGTTCAACGGGAACTCCCTCATTTAACTTGAAGCCTTCGCCGGCTTTGGCTTTTAAGGCCGCAATATCGTTTTCATCTTCGGCAGGTTTCTTGAATAATTCAGCAATTTTTAAGACAACTTTAGGTGATACGCCAAATGAAAAGAACAATGCTAACACTGTTAGAATCAAAAATAGTAAAGATGCTGGCATCTGATCAAGCGCTGTTAAAACAGCTTTGCCAAGAATTTCTCCAATTGCTCCACCGTGCCCTTTTTGCCATCCAAGTTTGCTAGTATAAGTGGCAAATGCCACGAAAAACCAAGTACTTGAGAAAATAAGAACACACAACATACCCATTAAGTTTGGTAAAGGAATTCGGCGATCTTCTGCCATAAATTTATAAATTCCCCAGTATGCCAATGCAATTGGGGTAATATAAGCTGCGTAGCCTAGCATAAAATAAGCGCCCTTAAATAGGCCTACTGGCAAAGGCCCGCCGGTGCCGAAACCACCTATCAATAAGAAGCCGGCCGTAATAATCAGTAAAATTGCTCCGCTAAGAGCCCAAAAAGAACCATGCTCTGGTTCTAAGTCTTTTGTAGACTTTTTTTTGGCGGACTTATTCTTGGTTGTTTTTTTCTTTTTAGTTGCCATGACAGTTTTTATATTATAGCAGTTATTAGGTGTTTATTTTGTTTTTAACCTATGCTTATTATAGCAATTTTTACAACTATTGTCAACGGTTTTACGGGTCTTTTAATTATTTAATTCATATTGTAAAATTGAAAAATGAAACGTGAACAGCGTGAAGCTCGTCAAATACATAAAATGCAAAATAAAGCTGAGGTGCTAGGAATCTACGCAGGTCGTGAGATACAAAAACAAACAAGAATATTACCAGATGCAAGATCACTTGTTGTGGCTGTAGATAAAGCGCCAAAGCATATCAACACCATGAATTGGGTCAATACAATTGGCTATGCAGCAGAAGACTACTTATATCAGACCGATGAATTGCTTTACGGTTACGTTAGCTATGAACCAGAAGAATCACTAGATGCTAGTCAGAAAAGATACATAAATAATCATGGACGTATTGAGACCTTGACACCCCGAATAGCCAAAGTTATTTTTTCTATTGAAGCGATTGTGGCTGAGCCACAAGATCGCACTCTAAACTATTAATCAACTCTTGGATCTTGCGACAGCAAGCGAGAGCGCATTTCTTCGAAGCGTTTTTGCTGTTCAGCAGCGATTACTTCTGGTGTTTTATCTTGAGGTGCCTGATCTTGGTTAGCGCCATTCTGTCGCCTTGAATCCTGCTGTTGACGATTTCCACTTCCGTTGATGATATTAATCACCGGAATGATGATTGGACTATGTTGAGTGTGTTCAAACAAATAGTGAGTAACATGATCTTTTAGTTCGGCCTTGAACCGTTCTAGATCAATGCGTTTAAATCTTTGTGTAACGGCTCGTTTCAACTCATTCCTAAGACCATTCATTAGCTCTTCATTATCGCGAATATAGATAAAGCCACGACTGATGATGTCTGGGCTAGTCATTAGATTGCCAGTCTTTTTATCGACAGTTAGCATGATTACAACTAAGCCTTCCTCGCTCAATAGAACTCTGTCTTTAACAACAACGTTGTTTACTAAGGCTCCTGTTTGATCTACCAATATACTGCCGTGCGGCACTTCGCCAATAATTTCCATCTTGTCTTTTGTGAGACCAATGATTTGTCCGTTCTCGGCAAGAATGATGCTGTTTCTAGGAATTCCCTCTTCAATAGCAATGCTGGCGTGATATTTACGAGCCGTAAAGTCTCCGTAAATTGGTATGAAAAACTGTGGTTTAAGCATTTTAATCATGTCGGCATATTCATCGCGTGAAGCATGGCCAGAAACGTGAAGCGGACCTATGTTGTCAACATCTCTTGTTTCATGCCTAAAGACGTGTACATTTTTTCTAAGTAAATCATCAACCATAGTTCTAATCTTGGCATCGTTGCCAGTATATGGAATTGGAGTACTAGAAAATATAACTGTGTCTTGTTCTTTCAATTTAACGTGTCTGTGTTCGCCATTGCTCATTCGTTGCAAAGCAGAACTTGGTTCACCCTGTGATCCAGTACAAACAACTACAAGATCGCTATCTTTCATGTTGTTGGCTGTAGCGATTGGCACAAAAGTGCCTTTCGGAATCTTCGCAAAACCGTGTCTAACGGCCATTTCTAAAGTACTTACCATGCTACGACCATCGATCGCCACTTTTTTGTTATGATGCACTGCTGCATTGATGATCATCTGCACGCGGTTCATATTGGTAGAAAATAAACCGACAAATATTCTTCCTGGTGCATTATCCATGATGTCTATGAAACTTTGTTCAATTGTAGATTCACTTGGCGTACGACCCATGCGTTCAGTAGTTGTACTTTCACTAAGTAATGCTAGCACTCCCTCATCACCAAGCTCTTTCAAGCGTTCAATATCTGTACGCTCATGATCTAGTGGATTAGGGTCAAGCCTAAAATCACCAGTATTTAGCAGTCGTCCAACAGGCGTATCGAGAACGATACAGGTTGAACCTGGTATTGAGTGGGTTACTCGCACTAACTCCGCAAAAAAACTACCAATTTTAAGTCTTTCATGAGTATCTTCATTCATAGTTACGGTTTTGAGCTCGAATCCATCTGGCATCGGCAAGCCAAAGTTTTGGAAAATTTCCTCAACACGACCTATGGTAAATTTAGAGCCATAAACTGGTGCGGGAAAATTAGGCAAAATATGAGGCAAGCCACCAATATGATCCAAGTGCCCGTGAGTGATTATATAAGCCTTTATTTTGTTCTTAATTTGCTCTAAATATGTGGTGTCAGCAACGGCGTAGTTAATACCTGGCAAATCTATGCCAAGGTTGTTACCGCAGTCAAAAATGACGGCGTCGTTTTGATATTCAACGACAATCATATTCTTTGATCCACCGCCGTCCATTCCACCTAAAGATATGATCTTCAAGCGTGGACTGTCGTCTATCACATTGGCTCTTTTTGGCTTAGCGTTAGACTCGGCAGCAGTTAAATACTGGCTGGCTACACGCTGAGCGTCTTGCTGTGAGCGCTTTTGGGCGCGTACAGCTTGGCTACGCGAGGTAGTCAAATTATTACTAAGTGGCGAACGGTTACTACCGTTATTGCCCCTCTTTGCTCCATTGTTGGAGTTCTTGTTGCGACTGTTATTTCCTTGGTCGCTTCTTTTATTTTGTTGCATTAATATTCCTTTCTAATATATGTGTATTAGAGATTATTTAATATTCGATAAAATTAATGGTATTTGACGGAAATCTTCAATCAAGGTTTGGCGCAAACCACCATTATACAGGGCTGCTGCAGGGTGATATAACGGCAATAAAAAACGCTCGTTGAACTTTTGCAGTTGTCCGTGAACCTTGGATATTATTAAATCCGGCAAGAAGCAATTCAGACTATGTCTTCCTAAAGTAATGATTAATTTAGGTCGAATTACCTCTAGTTGGGATTCTAAATATGGCAGAAATGCCGACTTCTCTTCAGGCAAAGGATCTCTATTATTTGGTGGACGATATTTAACAATGTTGGTTATATAAATATCCTTACGTTCGAACCCAATAGTTCCAAGCATCTCATCTAAAAACTTCCCGGCCGCGCCAACAAAAGGCTGACCTAGTAAATCTTCTTTTTTTCCTGGTGCCTCGCCAATAATTACAATCTGAGCATCTGGATTACCAGAGCCAAAAACCAACTGAGTTGCCGAGCTGGCTAGCTCTGGAGTGACATTATTAGCTAAAATCTTATTTTCGATTTCATCAAGCTTAGTTTGCTTTTGAGTCATGAACAATTTTCCTAAGTAGCTTGAATATATTTTGCAAGCTACCAACTAACAAGATTAATGTAAGGATATAAAATAACAGATTACCGCGATCAATGGAGAGGCTGAATAACCCATATGCCAATGCGCCCTCAGCCAGTCCAAACAACAGCAATCCAAGCTTTGTTTGATGCCACTTATGAACTGACTGAGTTAATGATTTGCTCATTTTATTTACTTTTTAGAGTCGTCCTTTTTGGCTGCTCGCATTGAAAGCTGCAAACGGCCTCGATCGTCGATAGCTAGAAGTTTAACATCTACCTTGTCGCCCTCTTTGACGACATCACTAGTTTTTTCAACACGCTCATCAGACAGTTCGCTAATATGCACAAGACCGTCTTTGCCGGGCAAGATTTGAACAAATGCGCCGAAGTCCATGACGCTAACTACTGGCCTGTCTTTATAGATTGTGCCTACTTCGGGATCCTCAGTAATATCTCTGATCCACTGCTTAGCCGCTTCGATTGATTTACCGTCTGGACTAGCAATCATGATAGTTCCGTCATCCTTGATATCAATATCTGCACCTGTTTCAGCCGTAATTTTCTGGATAGTTTCTCCGCCCTTGCCGATTACTTCGCGAATCTTGTCTGGATTGATTGTAATTGCCTCAACTCGAGGGGCATATGGGCTCATTTCTTTTGGTTCAGAAATGGTTTGCTCCATGTGTTTTAGTATGTGAGCACGGCCAATCTTTCCCTGTTCGAGTGCTTTTTGCAAAACTTCTACTGGCAAGCCGTGAACTTTCATGTCCATCTGCAGGGCAGTAATGCCTTTGGCGGTACCAGTAACTTTGAAGTCCATGTCGCCTGCGAAATCTTCGGCATCTGCTATATCGCTCAGAATGTATACATTGTCACCGTCTTTCATAAGACCCATTGCGATACCACTGACCAAGCTTTTTAGAGGCACGCCGGCATCTAGAAGTGCCAACACACTACTACAAGTTGCAGCCATAGATGTTGAACCATTTTGGCTCATGATCTCTGTTACAGAACGAATGGTGTACGGGAAATCAGCTTCCGAAGGGAGTACTGCAGTTAGAGCACGTTCAGCAAGGTAGCCGTGTCCGATTTCGCGGCGACCAGCACTGCCGAGTCGCCTAACTTCACCAACTGTGTATCCTGGTGCGTTATAGTGATGGAAATAATGGCGTTCGCCTTCTTTTTCCATGGTATCAACCAGTTGAGCGTAGCTTAGTGGAGCTAAAGTTACGATATTCATAGCCTGAGTAAGACCACGGGTAAAGATACTTGAGCCGTGCGCTCTTGGAAGTATTCCAACTTCACTACTAAGTTGTCGTACTTCGTCCATCTTACGGCCATCGGGGCGGATATTATCTTCTACAATACCTTTTCGAACATCTTTGTGGACTGCAGTGTCAAAAGCTTCCTCGTATTCGCCCATTACTTCAGCGTGTTCATCGCCAAGCTTATCGGCTAGTTCAGCATGCATTTCTTCACGAAGCTGTTTGAGCATAACGTTGCGCTCTGGATAAGGTCTGCGAAGATCTTCGCCAAGCTTATCGGCTAGCCACTCATTAACAGTGTTTTGAATGTCTGAATTTGGCAGGCTCAAAGTGTATTCCTGCTTGGTAACACCTATTTTATTAACTAATTCTTCTTGTAATTTGATAGCTGGTTGCATGGCTTCAAAAGCATAAGCAATGGCTTCGGCTATCTGTTCTTCGGTCACTTCACTGGCGCCAGCTTCCACCATCATAACGCCGTCTTTTGTACCAGCTACTACTAAATCTAGTTCACCGGCGTCAAGTTGCTCAGGAGTAGCAAAGGCAGTATATTTTCCATCAACTAAGCCCACACGTAGTCCAGCTACTGGACCTTCGAATGGTGCACCACTAAGCATAAATGCAGCACTCATAGCTATCATTGCAACCATGTCTGGACGAAAATCTGGATCCATACTCAGAACAGAAGCAACACCTTGTGCTTCATGGCGGTAGCCTTTTGGCCATAGAGGTCGGATTGGGCGATCAATCAGTCGACTGATAAGAATTGCGTCATCGCTTGGGCGACCTTCGCGCTTAATGAATCTAGATCCGCTAATTTTTCCTGAAGCGTACATCTTTTCTTCGTAGTCGATGCTTAGCGGAAAATAATCTAAAGTGATTGGTTTTGAGCCAACCATTGCCGTACCAAGCACGACAGTATCGCCATAGCGCGCCAATACTGAAGCTGAGGTGCGAAAACCTACTCGACCTACTTCTAGGCTTAGAGTACGGCCGCAAAGCTCGGTTTCTACTTTTATTATGTCTTTTCCTAAAGGATTTATTGTTCCCATAGTTTCCTTTCTATTTCAGAGGATTGTCTAGGCAGAGTTCAAATATATGCATTTACCCCTTGTGCTGATTTTAAGGGCGCTATATATCTGTTGCTCTATCTAGACAAATAAAACTCTGTTTATTTAATGTGCACAAGCTTAGGGGTCTCAATTACTTGAGACCTTTTAGAGTCTGGGCACTTAGCGGCGAATGCCGAGTTTCTTGATAAGTTCAAGATAAGCATTGCTATCGCGATTTGCGATATAGCGTAGTAAACGGCGGCGCTTGCCAACCATTTGTAGTAGTCCACGGCGAGCCATGAAATCGTGCTTATTGACCTTAAGATGTTCAGTTAATTCTTTGATACGCTCAGTAAGAACTGCTACCTGAGCATTGGCGCTACCGGTGTCGTTCTTGTGTGTCTGCGCGCTCTTAATTGCGTCAGCTTTTTTAGAAGTTGTAATCATGTTCAATAATTTTATCAGATAGAGAGCTGTTTGGCAACCCCTGATGAGCATTAAATTTGTTCAAACACTTACTTAATAATATTTTTGTTGATCAGCTCAATACTAAGGTCATCTATTGTGATAGCCCCGTCGACACTAAACTCACCTACTTGAGTCCGACGCAAATCGGTTGTATATGCACTGGCCCCAAGTTTTTGGGCTATATCTTCTACTAAAACTCTTATATATGTACCCGATGACACATCAGCAACCAAGTGTGCATTTGGAAAATCATAGCTAACTAAACTTAAACTATTGATCTTAACTTCACGCGGTTCTAGGTTCACTTCTTGACCAGCTCTGGCTAATTTGTAGGCCCGGACTCCGTCCACCTTAATAGCCGAAAAGGCTGGAGGAATCTGTGAAATCACCCCTGTAAAATCTTTAACGACTTGAGTGAATTGTTCTTTTGTCGGCTGATTGCCATCCGAGTCTTCGATACTCCCCTCAGGGTCACCTGTACTGCTTTTCTTGCCGAGTTTCATGCCGACTTCATATGTTTTGTCCAGTTTTGTAAAATTTTTAGCTTGACGTGTGTAATCTTTGCCAATTAATAGTACTAATAATCCCGTCGCAAAAGGATCAAGTGTTCCCGAGTGACCAACTTTTACATTCTTTGGCTTCTTATTTTCGCTGTTAGCGACAATCTTGCGTACATAGTTAACTACGTCAAAACTAGTCCACGTAGCTGGCTTATCTAATAATAATATCCCTTGCATAACAATAGTTTACACCTACTAGAAAATTATTGTTGTTCTGGAGGTTTTTGATCAAATGGTAATGGAGGGGGCACCGGTGGTGCAGCACTGGCATTAAAAGCTTGATTTTCGTTTGACGGAATATCACTAGCAATCGTATCAGCTGGCTGTGCGCCAATCATCACGTCTTGATCTGGTTGATTGTTTAGCGTACTAGCCTCTGTTAAATGAGGGCTGTTAACCTCTTTTTCAAGGTCGGAGAGAGTTTTGCTAGCTTGCACGTGAGGGCTGTTAACCTCTTTTTCAATGTCGGAGAGAGTTTTGCCTGTCGGGCTTGATGTACTGGAATCAGACTTGGGGATAATATTAGCTGCTGGCGTAGCAGCAGACAATGGATCGGTTGATGGCTCCAAAGCTTCTGTTATTGCATTAGCCGTTAGCTGACCACCCATGGTTGGTGGCTCAACAATTAGCCTGGCGCCAGGACTTAACTGGCTACTGGCTTCTGGTGCTTCTGGAACAGGCATATCTAGCACTGGTACTTCTGGTGCTGGTGCTGGAGCGCTCGTTTCATAATCAACTTGCGGATCATTTGAGTGGTCTATTTCTAGGGTTCCGTCAGACGCTACCGCTGGTTCTGTTGGATCAGCAGATTCTTCGCCTGCTAAGGGTTGTTCGCCCTGTTCTAGTTGAGTGGCAATTAATTGTTGGTTGGCTCCGGCTGTCATCAAAGCAGCACTGGCGCTCATAGTGTGTGAACTCGTCTTGTCGTTACTAAATCTCGCAGTTTCAGCAACAATTCCAGTCAGTAGCGATGTAGCAATTTGTCCGTCTATCAGGGATTCGTCAACTGCTTGAACTAGCTCTGTCACTAATTCACACAAGCTACTGGCATTTTCCTCATTCCAATTTATAGTTCCAAGCCCGGCTTCATTAGATAAGTTAATGGTTGCCACCGTGGCATCATGCAGAATACTGCCGTGCGAAACGATTGCATCATCTAAATCACTTTGTTGCTTAACGCCAAGTGCAATTACTAAATCAACATTATATTCACCCTGACTATACGTAAGGTCATCTTGGGTAATAGATGAGCGGTAAGGTGTTATAAATATTTTCACGACATCTTCTTCGGCCGTATAACGCAATTTGGCTGCCTTAGCTCTATCAAGGGAAATTATAAAATCACGCAGTGAATCAGTAGAATTTTGAATTGTATCTTCAGGTTGTAAAAACTCAAGTGTTGATGGAACTTTTCCACTAAAAACTGCAGCAGTGTGTTTTTTGGCTTTATCTAGAGCCAACGCCAATCCCATCAGAGCCGCCAACTGATCGACAGACGGATTTTTACTGACAGTTATTAGAACATTTTTGGATTCGTTCAGCTTACCAAGTAGCTTTTTCTTTGAATCGTCCATTTTACTTTATCCGGTTTTTTGTTTTTTGGTTAATATAACAGGCTTAAATGTACCATAAAAGCTAGTGGTTGTCCAACACTTATCCACCACTGTATTATTTTTTAAGTGTAATAATATATATTTTCATATCTGTTGCAAAGAGAGGCTGTATCTGTTATAGTTTTATTTAATAAGTTAGTCTATAAATTAATTTAAGGAAATACATGCCAATCATTAAATCTGCAAAGAAGCGCGTACGTACAGCTAAAAAGGCTGCTGTTCGTAACAGTAAAACTAAACGATCAGTGCGCACTGCGCTAAAAGAATTTGCTACTAAGCCTACCGGCAAGTCGCTTGTTAGTGCTCAAAGTAACATCGATAGAGCTGCTAAAAAAGGTGTAATCCACAAAAACAAAGCTGCTCGACTCAAAAAACGAGCTGTCGCTAAAGCCAAAGCTGCTGGTGTAAAACCAAGCGTCGCTAAAGCCAAAGCAAAACCTGCTACAAAACCAGCTACCAAGCCAGCAGCGAAAAAACCTGCTGCCAAGAAAAAAGCCTAGACACTAAGCTCTAATAAATAGCCCATTAACGCCTCATCGAGGTTGTAATTTTGAGTTTTTGATTTTTTGTCTATTTCAGCCAGCTTATTAATTAAATTCGCCACGCTTCCTAAACTCATATCCCTAGTGATTGATCTAGTTTTAGTAATTGTATAGGGCTTAAGTTTAGCCTTGGTTGCTATTTCTTCGACTGGGCGCGAACCAGCTGATACAACAACAGCCATGGCATGAAGCTGCCAAGTTAGAAGACCAATAATCACTTGAGGTTCAACCTTTTGTAGGCGCTGTTCTTTGTATAACTGGATGGTTTTTTGAGTTTTTCGCGCAAAGGCTGCTTCTAATAACTGAAAGGTCGTGCTCTGCATTGACGGTTCAGTGAGTAAATTAATTACTTGCCTGTTTATTTCATTTGAGTAAAGCGATAATTTATCTATCTCATTGGCAAGCATCATCTGATTTGAGCCAAGTCTGTCGATAAGATAATGTGCATCAGACTGCGATATTTTTGCTTCCTGCGTTTTAGCATAATTCATAACCCATTGACTCAGCTTAGAAGTATCGATGCTTTTAAATTCTCTGAAGTCAGTTTTTTTATGCAAAATTTTATAGCATGACAATCTTTTATCAAATTTTGGCTCAAAGAAAATTACTTCATTGGTGTCTGGTATTTCTTGTAGTATTTTCTCTAGATTTTCGGTAAGTTCTTTATTGGTGCCTGGGCTATAGATAATTGTCAGTTTTTGTTCAACTAAAAAAGGCAAAGCTACAAGTGCCTCATGTATCTTGTTGTATTCAGTTTCTTGGGCGTCTATTCGCTGAACGGCCAGATCACCGTGGCGACTTTCGAAATCACTGGCTAGTTTAATAAGTTCTTGATTTAGCAAGAAACTGTTCTCTCCACTTAGAGTAATAATCATAGTATTATTGTATCAAGATAATCAGATTGCTAGCGTGGTAATTTTTGGCACTTTGGACATAAATGTGTGCCTCGTCCCGCTGCTCTTATTTTTAGGATGATTGTTCCGCAACGTGGACAACTCAGCCCTTCCCTTCTAAAGACCCTAGCAAAGTCCATGTAACTGCCTTTTTTGCCTTCGGCATCAACGTAATTCTTATCAGTTGAACCACCTTTTTCAATAGCCAGCTTCAGAACAAATTGAATTTCTTGATGCAAAGTTTTTAATTTATTTTTAGGGATATCACAGACTGTAGTTAACGGGTGTATCTTTGCTCCCCAAAGTGATTCATCGGCATAAATATTACCTATGCCTGCCAATACAGTCTGATCCAATAACACAGCTTTGATTGCACTTCGAGAACGGCGATTTAAACGCTCAACTAAAACCGCTGGCGTGAAGGTTTTACTGAGTGGCTCAGGGCCTACTTTTTTGAAAAAATCTAATTCTTGAATCATAGTCGTTGGCATTAGCCTCATCCAACCAAACTTCCGCTGGTCATTGAAAAACAAATGACTACCGTCTGTAAAAGCAATATCAACACGCGTTGATTTATCAGGCAAATTGCCAATCAGAGAATCATTGGGGTGCCCTGCTCCAAAATTATACGCTTCACTTCTAAAGACCATCTGACCTGTCATTTTAAGATGGATTACAAAACTGTACTGACTATTTAAATCGATAATTAACACCTTAGCTCGGCGTCTTATGTTGATGATATTTTTGCCAATAGCAAAATTTTCAACGTCTGTAACGGCATTAGGAAAAGACTTTGGCCAATCATGCTTAATATTATCTAGCTGTTTGCCAACTAATAATTTTTTGAGACCAAGTCTAACTGTTTCAACCTCTGGTAATTCCGGCATATTTTTATTGTAACAAGTATAATAGAGTTATGGATTCTTTAATGGACATTCTGGGTGGTCGAAATTTTGATGAACCGTCGGAAATATCGGCAATAAAAAAATTCGTTCAAGACGAATACAATATCAAGCCGACTGTAGCAAAAAATGGCGACAGCATAGTAATAACTCTTCCAAATGCTAGTATGGTAAGCTCTGTTCGCTTGAGAGGGCCAGAGATTAAAAGACGCTGTCAAATAGACAAAAAACTAGTCTTCAGGATAGGCTAAATTAAAATTAAAGATTCAATTCAGAGGTCAAATCAGAATAATTCGGTACTTGTGCTTGAAATAAAGTGTAGGTAAGGTAGAAATTACCAAAATATGTTTTAGGGCTACCACAGTCTGTAGTCCAAAACTGCTGAATTGTTTTATTGTCTTGGCTTAAAGAAAAAATGTATCGATTATTCAAAGAACAATAACCTCTATAATTAGTGTGGTCAGGATCTTTATCCCCCCTCATATAGCTAGCTCTTTGTAGTGCACTAAGGAAATTTGTGTATGAGTTTTCGTTATTGTCAAAAGATTCAGATTTAATAACCTTGCCGTCATATCCATTAATTTGTTCGTAGACTGTTTTGTCACGATTTACAGTAACAACAACCTTATTATGAGTTTCGTTAGCAGTGACTGGTCCATCAACTATCATTCGAACTGAAGAATTTTTAGTAGAATAACTAATCAAATCAGTATTAGCTGTCTTTGGCTTAGATTTTTTACCAACATTACCAAGACTCATCACTAGTAACACGATGATTATGATAACTGTAACCATGAATCCGATGAAATATTTCATATTCCTCTTATTTCTCCTATTTTTATATATACTACCACTTTTTTAAGTTTTTTGCAAGTGTTTTTAAAATACGCACTTGAGGTCAAAGCGCTTATGTAGGTATAATTGATTAACGACATGAAAATAAAATACGAAACTAACATCGCAACCCTAGTACAATTCATTACTCTTAGCCTTCTCAATATTGCTACTGGACTTAATTCAATTATTACAACTTGTATTCATAGTTCCAATGACTGCGTAACCAATACAATGCTGTCAGTTATATTTTTTATTATTGTTGCAATATTTTTCGCTGGCGTCTGGGTGCTTGGCTATACAGTTCAAGACAGAAGAAGTACCAGACTAGCACAATTATTAATCCTTGTTGAGATTGCCATATTTCTATTTGCTCTATTAAATGCCAAAAATCATACTGACTTATTAAGCCTTTTTACGTCAATAACAGATATGCTTTTAGCTATCTGGGTTATTGCGTCTTGCCTAGTACTTATAAAAAATGGCGGCAAAAGAGCCCCGGCCAGAAGACCAGTCAAAAGACGACGTCGCAAGTAGCCTAAAGCTCTCCCCAATTTTCGGCAATACTTACGTCGACATCTAATTTTATAGGTAGTTTATATATTTCTTCCATCGTAGATTTCAAAATATGGGCAACTTCATTGGCGTCTTCTTCATTGCATTCCATAAGAATACTGTCATGAATCTGCAGTAGCATATTGCAGTTTTTGAATTTTGACTTAATTAAACCATCTACTTTAATCATGGCTAATTTCATTAAATCTGCTTCAGTCCCCTGAATGGGCATATT
>Ga0194035_1001312_pt1 | contig 13229 bp, 14 predicted proteins | sample JunL2320m_MetaG_FD_148680 | JGI IMG/M metagenome (GOLD analysis project Ga0194035, IMG submission 148680) | Anoxic zone freshwater microbial communities from boreal shield lake in IISD Experimental Lakes Area, Ontario, Canada - Jun2016-L239-20m | ecosystem: Environmental > Aquatic > Freshwater >...
TGGTAGTGCTGCAGGTGGCACGATCGCTGCTGATCGAGAACCAACTGGCAGTTGCAACTGTTTCGAAGTGCTGGTGCCCGTATTGGTCGTGGTGAGCAATTCACCAATCGAGATTGGCTGCTGTGCAATCGAACCAATCTGCACATCATGCAATGCTGTTGAGGTTACTGCTGAACGAGGAAATGTGCGCAGTATAAAAAGTTGAGAAGTGATGAGATCACCTGGCTTGATGTCGCTTGTAGCGATGAGTACCGAGGTTGTTTTGCCAAGCGATGACGTTGCAGATTGCATGCGCGACAAGGTCACGAAAAATGTCAGCGCTGCACAACACACGAGACCGGCAATGACTTGTTGTCGGCGTCGATGGTTGCGGCACAACGCCAAGTAGGTGGCCGCGCTTATTTCACGAATGCGTGTAATGACGGGAATGATGGCAGTTAGAAGCTTGTGTAGCGATGCCGGGACGAGTTTGTTGATCATGCATTGTTGTGTGCGCGAGGCACACAAAAAATGCGGGGAAATAAAACTGTGTTACGAAGCAGGCGTGCTGGCAGGTGCTGCAGGTGTTGCGGCAGGTGCTGCTGCAGGCGCAGCAGTCGTGCTTTCGGATGACGCTGGAGTGGACGAGCTTGTAGATGTCGACGAACTTGATGCTGGGGTTGTGCTGCTCGAAGTCGATTTGCTGTCGGTCTTGTAAAAGCCACCGCCCTTAAATGAAACGCCAACAGGGGTGAATACCTTTTTGACTGGTTTCACCACTCCGTCTTGGGGGTGGGCCAACTCGGTCAATGGGTCGTCGGTGAAAGCCTGATAGACCTCAATCGTCTCGCCAGAATCAATGAATTTGTAGACATACGTTGGCATCAGGTCAACAATTCTAGGATGCAAGGGTGGCAATGCACACCGCTGTTATCCCCGCTGCTGGGTTGGGGACCCGTTTTCTTCCTGCAACCAAGGCGGTGCCAAAAGAACTAATGCCCATCTTTGATACGCCCGCCCTGCAACTCGTGATGGATGAAGCAATTGGTGCAGGGTGTGACCACATCGTTGTGGTGTCAAACAAAGCCAAGAGCGGCATCGAGGCGTACTTGGTGCCTTCGCCCGATGTGGTGAAGCGTGTGCGCGACAGTGGTCGTACCGAATTAGCAGATCGTCTTTCGCTCATCGGAACTGACGTCAAGATCACCGTCGCGTATCAAGATGTGCCACGAGGGCTTGGTCATGCAGTTGCGTGTGCGCGTCAAGCAGTGGGCAATGAATCCTTTGCGGTGTTGTTGCCCGACGAATTAATGGGCGATGCATCGTTGTTGACACAGATGTGCAAGATGCACGATGCAGGTGGCAAGCATGTGGTTGGCCTCAAGCAAGTGCCGATGAGCGATGTGAGTGCATACGGTTGTGTGAAGACCTCGGGTGCACCTGACAAAGAAGGTGTTGTCACGGTTACTGGCGTTGTAGAAAAACCTGCGATCAATGAAGCACCAAGCGATCTCATTTTGATCGGTCGTTATGTTTTGGGTGCCGACATGTTTGACATGCTCGACACGCTTGAGCCAGCCAAAGGTGGCGAGATCTTGCTCACCGATGCGCTGTTGATGGCAGCAACTGGAGGCAACCTATTGGGTGTGGTGAGCGATATTGATCGTCACGACACCGGCACACCGATGGGCTGGTTGCAAGCAGTGATAGAAATAGCGTTAAAGCGCAAAGATGTTGGTACAGAACTCTCCACATGGTTAGAAGGAAGATTCAAGTGAGCAAATTACAAGTAACGATTGACCCTAAAGAAGTTGGCATGTCGGCAGAGCGACTTAAGCGCATTGACGAACACTTTCAGCAGTATGTAGATGATGGCAGGTTGCCTGGTTACACCGTTGCTGTTGCGCGGTACGGACAAATCGCGCACGTGAGCACGTATGGCATGCGTGACATGGAGAACAAGTTGCCGACCGAACTTGACACCATGTATCGAATTGCGTCGATGACCAAACCGATTACCTCGATTGCATGCATGATGTTGGTTGAAGAAGGCAAATTGCAACTGACCGATCCGGTGAGCCAATTCATTCCTAAGTTTCGCCATACCAAGGTGTACGAGAGTGGCACCGCAGAAAAGCCAGTACTTGCGCCAATGAAGGAACCAATGCGAGTTTGGCACCTTCTTTCACATACTTCTGGCCTTACATATGCGCATAATTATTCGCATGTCGTGGACGAGATGTATCGCAACTCTGGGTTTGGTTTGGTTTCACACGGTCAGGAGACGCTCGAAGAGATCTGTGATCGCTTGGCAGACATGCCGCTTGTTTTTGAACCTGGCTCATCGTGGATCTATGGCGTGTCAACCGATGTGTTAGGTCGCGTTGTCGAAGTTGCGTCTGGAATGTCATTGAACGACTTTTTCCAAACGCGTATTTTGCAACCATTAAAAATGCAAGACACGAGTTTTTGGGTACCGAAAGAAAAACTGTCACGTTTGGCTGCGGTATACACGCCAGATGAGACTGGATTAAAGGCAGTGCGCATGCCGACTATGGAGCAGTCGGTGCTCACCAAACCAACAGCCTTTTCGGGTGGCGGCGGATTAGTTTCAACCGCGTATGACTATTGGCGATTTTTACAAATGCTCGAAAATGGCGGCGAACTTGACGGTGTTCGCTTGATATCACCAACGACGCTTGATCTCATGACCAAGAACCATTTGCCAAACAATCAAGACGTTTCACAATTCGGTCGCGTTGTTGGTGAGGAAGTGTTTTATGACGGCCTCGGTTTTGGTCTTGGTTTTGCGGTTGTGATTGATCAGGCAAGGACCAAAGTTGCTTGCTCTGATGGCACATACAGTTGGGGCGGAATATTTAGTACTGCATTTTGGATTGACCCGGTCGAAGAGATCACTGCAACCTTTTATACGCAGTTGATACCTTCAACGATTTATCCAATTCGCCCGTTCCTACGCAGCATGGTGTACGGCGCAATTATCGAGTAGCGGTAATTAGTCGGCGCGAGAAAACGCGCCGGGTTCATCAATCACAAAACCAAACTCGTCAACACTGACTTCAACTGTTTTGTTTTGTAGCAGGCTGATGTATTGCCAGCGATGTGTATCGAGTCGCGTGTACATCTGCGGAACCACAGTGACGCCAAGTGTCTCGGAATCGACTGTGATCACATTTTGAGTCGATGAATGCCCAACGTGCAGCGGCAGTCTGTGAATCAATATCGAGTTAGTAAACGGTGTGCCAGACAAATCGATGTCGATGCAACCGTCCAACTCCGTGCGATGATCACCATTCATCTCACCCCACCTGCCATGGCCGTCAGTTGCAAGCCACAAGTCGGGCTCGTCCATGTCACGGAACAATAAAAACTGCTGCACGACCCACATTGCCGACATGCGGATAACGAAGTGGGCATTTTCAGATCCCAGGACTCCATTTGCTGTCCAACCTTCGTTCTCCCACAGCAAGTCAACGTGACTCGAGTGAGGTTCGGCAACGTGCTTCCACGATGCACGATGGCCCGATGCAGGAAGAGCCGAATAATGAGCTGGGGAACCAGCGTGCGAATTACTCATAGTTACAGCCTGTCATGTGGCGGTACCGTAGCGAGATAATGATTGCGATTCATGAGGCTCAAAAAGTAGTGCTTGATGCATGTGACGTGCTTTCGCCGGTTGCTACACCGTGCGAGCAGATGTCGGGCAGAGTGCTGGCGCAGAATGTGGTGGCGCCCGAGAATGTGCCACCCTTTGCCAACTCGGCAGTCGATGGCTATGCGGTGCGCACTGCCGATACGCAAACAGTGCCAACCGAACTCGTCGTTGTAGACACGGTTGCTGCAGGTTCCGAACCGAAGATTGCGGTAAGTGCCGGTCAGGCAATACGGATCATGACAGGTGCGCCAATGCCGCAGGGCGCTGACGCAGTAGTGATGGTTGAAGACACGCAACGTGTTGGTGATGACCGTGTGTCGATTGGTAAAACAGCAAAATTGTATGACGCGATTCGTGATGCGGGTAGTGACGTAAATAAAGGTGACACTGTGTTTGTTGCTGGAACTGTGCTCAATGCGGCAGGTGCTGGAGTATTAGCGAGCGTAAATGCTCGAGTTGTGCAGGCATACCCGCGTGCACGTGTTGCGTTGTTGTCGACTGGTGACGAATTGGTGACCGACGGATCACCGCTCAAGATCGGGCAGATTCGCGAAAGCAATTTGACGATGCTGGATGCAATGATCGCTGCTTCGGGATGTGAAGTGATCAATTTGGGAATTATTAAAGATGACGAAGCACTACTTGAGCGAGTGCTGCTTGATGTGATTGAGCGATGCGATGCAATCGTGACGAGCGGTGGCGTCAGCATGGGTGATTTTGACGTTGTGAAAGCCGTGCTGTCGCGCATTGCAAAGATGCAGTGGATGCAACTTGCTATTAAGCCTGCAAAACCATTTGCATTTGGACAGCTTCAAGCATCCGATGGGCAAGTAGTGCCAATTTTTGGATTGCCAGGCAACCCAGTTTCTTCGATGATCAGTTATGAGTTGCTTGCGAGGCCAGCACTGCGCAAAATGATGGGGCACACGCACGACTTGTTGCGCCCGACAGTGAGAGCAGTTTTGGATGCGCCGATTAAGCGTAAGCAAGACGGCAAGGTGCACTATGTGCGAGTGTTTGGCGGCTTTGAAAGTGACGGTCGGCTGCATGTGCGCGACACCGGCCCGCAGGGGAGTCACCAACTAGCGGCAACTGCCCTCGCCAATGGCCTCGCATATGTGCCAGACAGCATGGGCATAGAGGCTGGCTCAGAGGTAGAGGTGTATGTCATCGGCGAGTTACTGGGCTAGCGCTTTGCCACATGCCCGTAGGCTGTTGCAATGGAATTGATCGATCCATTTGGGCGTACCGTGCGCGACTTGCGCATCTCGATTACTGATCGCTGCAATTTTCGCTGCACCTACTGCATGCCTGCAGAGGGCATGAAATGGCTGCCCCACACGGAAGTGCTGTCTTATGAAGAACTGCATCGCCTCGCATCTATCTGCGTAAACCACTTTGATGTCGATGGCATTCGACTCACCGGTGGCGAGCCGACGATGCGTGCTCACTTGCCCGTGTTGGTGCAAAAACTTGCTGGGTTGATAGTGCCTGCAACTGCCAACTCGCCGCGTGCAGGCAAACCAATCGATCTTGCGATCACCACCAATGGCGCAACGTTGCGACTCATTGCACAAGAACTGCGCGAAGCCGGACTCAAGCGCATCAACATCTCGATCGACACGCTGAAGCGCGAACGCTTTTATGAAATGACGCGACGCGATGAACTCGAGCACGTGCTCGACGGCATCGATGCTGCGATTGCTACTGGTTTTTCGCCGATCAAGCTCAATGCTGTTGTGCAACGCGGCATTAACGATGACGAGATTGTTGACCTGGCAACCTTTGGCCGCGACAAGGGCGTTGAGGTTCGGTTTATTGAGTACATGCCACTCGATGCCCAGGGCACATGGGAAAACAATCAGGTTGTTGGCCAAGACGAGATCGTTGCCGCAATTGCTGCCGTGTATCCGCTCGAGTTGATGCCGGCTCGCGGTGCCGCACCTGCCGACCGCTGGCGTTATCTGGATGGCAATGGCACAGTTGGCGTGATTCCGTCAGTGACCAAACCATTTTGTGGTGACTGCGACAGAGTGCGCCTCACTGCAGATGGCCAATTTAGAACATGCCTGTTTTCGACCAACGAGTTTGACCTACGCGCAATGTTGCGTGAAGGTGCAAATGATGATGCGATTGCCGCGGAGATCAAGCGCGCTGTTGGCACCAAGTGGGCGGGGCACAACATCGGTAACGTGACGTTTGTGCGGCCACGCCGCTCAATGAGCCAAATAGGCGGATAAGAACATGGGCCATAAACTGGGTAATAGTCATGTCTGATTTGCAGTTTTCACATCTCGATCCAGCAGGCAATGCCCGCATGGTCGACGTCACACCAAAAGAGGCCACGCACCGTCGTGCAGTTGCGCGTTGCAAAGTATTTATGAAACCGGAGACAACCGCTGCGATTGCCAATCGCGAAGTGAAGAAGGGTGACGTGATTGCAGTCGCCCGAGTGGCCGGCATTCAAGCCGCCAAGCGCACGGCCGACATGATTCCGTTGTGTCATCCGCTGCTCATCGGCGCGGTGCACATCAACTTTGAAATCGCCGACGACTTCATTGCTATCGAGGCTCAAGTCGACACCGTCGACCGCACAGGAGTTGAGATGGAGGCCCTGCATGCGTGCAGCGTGGCCGCCCTGACTATCTATGACATGTGCAAGAGTGCCGATAGGGCCATGGTGATCGGTGAGTTGACGCTGTGGGAGAAGTCGGGTGGCCGCCAGGGCTTATATCGTCGCGAAGACCAGCCGATCCAATAAACATAAGGGTTTTGGCTATAGTGGCAGATCAAATTACCCCGTTGTTGTCCTATTTGTAGCCATTCTGTAATACACTCATCACACTCATGAGCAAATTGATCTTGATCATCGTCGGCGCCGCATGGCTCGCAGTTCTCTTGCCTCCAATGGTTAGGGCCAAGTTGCACGGCAGCCCATCCAGTTCGGTGAGCAATTTCCGTCGTCAGCTGAACTCACTCGAATCTTCGGGTGGCCGCAGCCAGCAAGGTCAGTTGCGCAACATGGCGCGCCCACTTGCGCCGTCGCAGCAATATCGCAGCGCTGCCCAACGCACCTCGCGCCCGCAACAAGGTGCATTGAGCAATCTCACCGGCGCATTAATTCGCCCAGAAGGCGTTCGTCATCACCGTGCGCCAGCAATGTTGACCCCGCAGGCCATGGTGCGCCAGCGTCGCCAAAACTTGGTAGTTGGCATGGCAGTCGTTACTGGTATCTCCCTGTTCTTGGCATTCACCACCGGGTCGAGTGCTTTCATCTACTTGTTTACCGTGAGCCTGCTGGCTTTGTGTGGTTACTGCTACGTGTTGGTGCAGCTGCGCATCAAACGCGAAAACGAGCGGTACCTACGTCAGTTTCGACGCGTCGCCTAAAGCCGCTGCCCGCTAGGGTTTGCTAGGAAATAGGGGCTGTAGCTCAGTTGGCAGAGCGGTACGTTCGCAATGTACAGGCCAGGGGTTCAATTCCCCTCAGCTCCACGCCAACGGCGACACAACACGAATAGGGGATCATCAAGTGGCACTCAGTTGGACAGAGGCAAACGCAGCAGTAACTGCACCAGGACAAATCTTTGAACTCATTGATGCTGAAGTGATGGGCGTCAAGACACAAATTTTCAAGAATGCGCCCGCGCACCTCGGACAAGTTTTTGCTGGCGCACGTGGCCACGGTGACAAAACATTTTTGGTCTACGAAGGCGAGACATGGTCGTTTGCAAAGACGATGGATCATGTTGACGCACTTGCAGCGCTACTTGTTAATACCTATGGCGTGAAAAAAGGCGACCGTGTGGCAGTTGCGATGCGCAACTATCCAGAATGGGTGATCTCATTTGCTGCAATTATTTCGGCCGGCGCAGTCAACGTGTCGATGAACTCGTGGTGGACAGAAGACGAAATGAATTTCGCACTCGAAGATTCTGGCGCGACCGTGTACATCTGTGACGAAGAGCGCTATGCAGTTGGTGCCGCAACGTGCGCCAAGCACGGAATCAAAGTGCTTGTAGTGCGCACCGACAAACCAATGCCTGCAGGCGTCGACAAGTGGGAAGAAGTCTTGCCACTTGGTGCAGCGCATCCAGGTGCAGAGATCAACCCCGACGATGACGCAACTATTTTGTATACATCAGGTACAACAGGCCGACCAAAGGGTGCAGTGTCAACGCACCGAGCAATTGTCTCGTCGTTGATGGGCTTCTCATCGCGCAACGCAGTGCTCACGTTGGCCGGCACAAAGCTCAAAGAAGTAACCGGGCCCGAGATTCCAACATCGTTTATTTTGATTGTGCCACTGTTTCACGTAACGGGTTGCGTGCCCGTGATGATGAGCTGCTTTATTGCCGGCCTCAAACTTGCAATCATGTATAAGTGGGATGCCGAGAAGGCTCTCGAGATGATTGAGCGTGAGCAAATCACCAACTTCGTAGGTGTGCCAACGCAGAGTTGGGACTTGGTGAACTCGCCAGCCTTCGACAAGTACGACACATCGAGCCTTCGTGCTGTGGGCGGCGGCGGCGCGCCTTCGCCAACCTCGCTTGTTGGCAAAGTTAATGACAAAGTCAAAAACGGAAGCCCGCAATTGGGTTACGGCATGACCGAGACAAACGCATTTGGCCCTGGTATCACCGGTTCTGACTACCTGGCTCACCCAACATCCACTGGTCGTGCAGTGTTGCCGATGCGCGTCGAGATTCGCGACGAAGAACTCAACCCTGTGCCAGTCGGCAAATCGGGTGAGATCTGGTTCTTCGGACCAATGTTGATTCGTGGCTACTGGAACCGTCCAGATGCAACCAAGGAAACAATCGTTGACGGATGGTTGCGCTCTGGAGACTTGGGTCGTGTAGATGAGGAAGGTTTTGTCTACGTGGAAGATCGCGTGAAGGACATGATCTTGCGTGCCGGCGAAAACATTTACGGCGCCGAAGTTGAAAGCGCAATCTATGAGCATCCCGCCATTCACGAAGCTGCAGTATTTGGTGTGCCACACGAGCGACTTGGTGAAGAAGTGGCTGTTGCGATTTATCCCAACGACAACACGACCATTACCGCTGCAGAACTGTGGGCATTTCTTGACAACAAGATTGCAAAGTTCAAGATTCCTACTCAGGTTGTGATCATCAATGAGCCATTGCCGCGCAACGCTGCAGGCAAATTTTTGAAGCGCGACTTGCAACAGCAGATTGTTAAAGGAACTCTCGTTCCTACAAAACGATAATTATTGCTCTTCGGGCGGTCGTACGTGCCGAAACTGTGCCAGTAGCAACAAGTCGTAGGTGATCTTGAGTGCTGCACATGCAAGTAGCGGCCATCCAAAATTGGATTGATCGAGCATCCATCCTGCGGCAATAGGGGGAAGTGCTGTTGCGAGGCTTCGCGGCACGTTGGTGATGCTGGCTGCAGCTGCGCGCTCTGGCGGAGTCACGACTGCCATCACGTAGCTCTGACGCACCGGAACATCCATTTGTGAAAGCAGGCCGCGCAAAATAAACAGTGACATAGCAAGCCAAACATTTGGCATAAATACAACGCCTACGAGCAACAAGCTTGCGGGAATGTGTGTGAAGACCATGGTGCGCACAAGACCAATGCGTTTGGCGATGCGCACCGAAAGTAACGAAGAGAATGCAGAGAGCACTCCAGTTGCAAAGAAGATTGCGCCCAACGTGCTGACCGCAAGATCAAATTTGTGAAAGACCCACAACGCAAAGATTGCTTGCGTGGCAAAACCACCGCCGAGTGAGTCGAGGCTAAACAGCGCGGCAAGTTTGTATACGACACGCCGCGATTCGGTGAGAGCATGCGGGCTATTGGTTGGGTGAGTGTTGGCGTGGCTGGACAATCGTTGATATATGAACAGCACAACAACTCCCGAAAGTGCATACATCACGAACGTAGATCTGTAACCGGTGAGGGAACTGTGGTGGTAACGCAGGGCAAGCCACAGCGGGATGCCGGCACAGAGTGCGCCGATCGAGCCCACAAGCGCGCCACTGAGGTTGTACAGAGCAAACATTGCAGTGCGATCAGTGTCTGAAACCGATTGCGAAACGGCTGCCTGCTCTAGTGGCAAAAACATACTCACGTCACCAGCTGACGGATTCATCGTGCCCAAGAATCCGATTACGAGAAGTGCAATGAAACTCGTTGTGATGCCAAAAGCGATACCAGTTGCGATCATGATGCACGATGCATACATGAGTAAGCGAGCTGGTGCGATTCGGTGTGTGATGAGACCAGTACCAATTGTAAAAATGGCAGAGCCAAAAAGTGATGCAGTGATCACTGCGCCAATTTGCACGCCGCTGAAGCCAAGTGCCAACAGGTATGCCGGCAACATGACATACACCATGCCATCGACAAATCCACGAATGCCTCGAGTGCCAATGATCATTCGGCCATCGGTGGTTGCGCTTGCAGGTATGGATAGCCAACCAGATCTCACATATGCACGGTAGTTGCTTGACCAACTAGTGTCTTGTCACGTGCCACCAATTGATCTGACCCGTGACGACGGGGTTCGTTATGACGCTGTTGCTATCGGAAACGCGTTGGTGGACGTGATCGCTGCAGTTGAAGATCAGTTTCTCGACGTTGAGCAAGTCGTGAAGGGCTCGATGACGTTGGTGGATGCGGATCGTTCGGCGCATCTGTACTCGCGTATCAACAAGCCAACACAAACGAGTGGTGGTTCGGCAGCCAACACTGCGTACGGACTTGCGAGTCTCGGTGGGCGCGCGGGTTTCATTGGCAAGATTGCCGACGATGAATTGGGTCGAGTATTTGGCAACGACATGAAGACTGTCGGTGTTGGCTTTCATCCAGGAGTCACATCGACAACCGAACCAACAGGTCGCTGCATCATTGCAGTCACCCCCGATGGACAGCGTTCGATGAGCACATTCTTGGGTGCTGCGAGCTTGCTTGACCCGGCAGATATTTCGCGCGAAGCAGTTGCATCTGGCGCGGTCTTGTTTCTTGAGGGTTACCTGTTTGACCGAGATCTAGCAAAAGAAGCATTTCGCACAGCATCAAAATACGCGCATGAGGCTGGTCGCAAAGTTTCGCTCACTCTTTCTGATTCGTTTTGTGTTGATCGACACCGTGAAGACTTCATGGCGCTCATTAAGAACGACATTGATATTTTGTTTTGTAACGAATTTGAGTTGCAGTCGCTTTACCAAACAAGTTCGTATGAAGAAGCGCTCGAAAAGCTGCGCCACGATTGCGAGTTTGGCGCCGTCACTCGCGACAAGCGAGGCTCTGTTGTAATCAATGGTGACGACGTTGTGCACATTGAGCCTGAACCTGTAGATCAGGTAGTGGACGCAACCGGTGCAGGCGACATGTACGCGGCCGGCTTTTTATTTGGCTTTACGCGAGGCATGAAGATTGAAGACTGCGGAAGACTTGGTTCGCTTTCGGCATCAGAGGTAATTACGCATGTTGGTCCGCGACCATTGGTGCAACTGAGCGGTCTGATTCCAAACCACCTACGCTGATACGTATGGCAACTGATTCACACGACAATCTGACAGTTCTTGGCTCGACAATTCGTCATGCCATCGACCACGTAGAAGTGTTTCCTGCGCCAGCCCACGTGACGTTGGTGCGATTTACGACTGATGAAGTGACATCGATTTGCCCGGTAACTTCGCAACCCGACTTGTCGCACGTAATAATCGAATTTAAACCCGATCAACTGTGCATCGAGTCGAAGTCGCTCAAGTTGTACCTGTGGCGCTTTCGCGACATGGCCGTGTTTGCCGAAGCACTTGCTGCCGAGATTGCCAACGAAGTGATGGTGACAGTTAAACCAATGTGGGTCAAAGTTGAGCTCACGCAGCGACCACGTGGTGGCATTGAAGTACACGCAGTTGCCGAGCGCAACCGCTAAATAACTACGCTTCTTCGTCGGCTGGCAAAAACTGCAACTTGAGATCTCCAAGATTGATCAGCGTTGAAGCTACCCAATGCCCAAGAGCGCCAAAGTGTTCATCCAACACAGCGCTCGTGCCATCTTGGAGGGTTTCTTCTGCCAACTCGTATTCGCCTTCGTAGGTAATCTCGAGCGCAAAGTCAGTGTTGTCGCTAGAAGTTGGATGACTCATTTCGATCGTGATGTTGTCGCGCTCGAGTTTGCCATTGCCAACAACTGGGCTGTACATGACCGCCACATCGTCGACGACTGAAGGGTCTGGTTGCTCGGCGAGACGCTGAATACGAAACACAACCTCAATCTCAATGGATGGATTGTGGTCGAGCACTTCTTCCACGTACCAACTGCGATAGGCGGCTTGGCTGCGACTTGGCCAATTAAACGTGATGTGTGCAACTACCCGAGGTGGTTGACCTTCACCGGGCAATCCGTAACTCGTTTCCCACACCAAGTCACCGAGCAAAATGTCGGACTGTAGATGTTCTTCAAACGCTTGACGTTCAAGAAATGCATTGCCAAAAGCGTCACGAAGAGCACTGATTGCATCGGTGAAGACATGGTCGAGCATGCGTATTTAGAGTAGTCGCTAACCTTGAGCCATGGCATTGGTCTTACTTGATATTGCAGATGGTGTAGCAACACTCACACTCAACAACCCAGACGAGCGCAACACAATGACTGCGCCGATGGTTGCCGAAATCGTTGCGGCAATGGACCGCATCGAGAGCGACAGTGCAATTGGCGCACTCGTGGTGACTGGGACCGCCCCAGCTTTTTGTGCAGGTGCCAATCTTGGCAATCTGGCAGAAGCCGATGGAGAATCTCTCGGCGTGATCTATGAAGGTTTCCTGCGCATAGCGCGCAGCCCGTTGCCAACGATCGCGGCGGTCAATGGTGCTGCAGTTGGGGCGGGAATGAATTTGGCACTTGGTTGCGACGTGCGCATTGCTGCCAAGCGAGCCAAATTTGATACGCGATTTTTGCAACTCGGCATTCACCCCGGCGGCGGACACACATGGATGCTGCGTCGCATTGTTGGACCACAAGTGACTGCAGCAGCGGTGCTGTTTGGTGAAGTGCTTGACGGCGCCGAAGCACAACGGGTTGGCCTCGCGTATCGCTGCGTTGAGGATGCCGACTTGCTTGCCGTTGCACACGAAATGGCCGCCCGTGCCGCAAGCGCACCACGCGAACTTGTGATTGAAACCAAAAAGACTCTTGCGGCAATGGCCGATGTGCGAACACACCCTGACGCTGTGGCGCGCGAACTTACCCCGCAATTGTGGAGCACCCGCCAACCCTGGTTTGCCGAGCGTTTGGCTGCGCTGCAAGCAAAAATTACAAAAAAGTAAGTGCAAGTAGCTGATACCGCGAAAGAGCGCATGTCGGCCCAAAGTGGCGTCAGTGCCAATAGTAGGTGTACGGTAAAACCAAGGGGAGCTAGCAGTGTCGAATTCGTCAGTATCGAGAGATATGAAAGGCGGGGGAAGCAATGAGCAAGCGTCATAAACACCGACAAGTGGTGTTGCCACCAACAATTGAGACTCGGGCACACGCCCACAATGAGCGTCACCGAGTGAACTCAGAGTTGCATCTGGTGACCAACATGGTGAGCCACGG
>Ga0194035_1001313_pt1 | contig 13227 bp, 9 predicted proteins | sample JunL2320m_MetaG_FD_148680 | JGI IMG/M metagenome (GOLD analysis project Ga0194035, IMG submission 148680) | Anoxic zone freshwater microbial communities from boreal shield lake in IISD Experimental Lakes Area, Ontario, Canada - Jun2016-L239-20m | ecosystem: Environmental > Aquatic > Freshwater >...
ATCTGGCGGCGTTTGACCGGGTAACAGGAGCGGTCCTTTGGAAGCAGAGTCGCATGACCGATGCGCCTGAGGAAGCGGCCCAGAGCTATTCCACGCCCGTTGTGATTCCAGGCGACAGCACAAAGGGAGAGCCTGCGGAAATCCTCTTTGCGTTGGGGGCCGATCATGTGACAGCCCACGATGCCGCCACGGGTCAAGAGGTTTGGCGTGTTGGCGGGCTCAATCCGACAGGTCACAAATTTTTCCGTTCGATTGCCTCGCCAGTGGTGGCGGGTGATTTCGTGATTGCTCCCTACGCAAGGGGACAAACGATCACAGCCATCCGCCGTGGCGGCAAAGGAAATGTGACGCAGAGCCATGTCGCTTGGGTTCGCACCGATCTGGGAACCGACGTGCCCACGCCGGCCGCGCAGGATGGCCGCGTTGTGGTCTGCAGCGACAAGGGTGGCATCGAGTGCCTCGCTGCTGCCACCGGCAAGACCCTCTGGCGGGGCGACTTACCAAAGAACCGCAACGCCTACAGTGCCTCGCCAGTGATTGTGGGTGGCACCATCATTGTCACCCGCGAGGACGGCGAGTCGAGCGTGTTGGATTGGCCAACGGCACTCGCTGAGAATCCTGCGTTCAAGGTGCTCGGTGAGGGCACTGTGGGGGAGATGACAGTGGCCACCCCTGTGTGCGTGGATGGCCGGATGTTCTTACGAACGCACGATTCGCTCTGGTGCATCGGAAAAAAGTGAGCCGCACGTGGTGCGGAGGTGTGGCAGGGACGCTCGATTGAGAGGGAGCCAGAATGAGAGGGTCGCGTTATGGCACTTCCCTTGCCTTGACACGCAGCTGTTTTTCCTGGATCTCCCAATCCAGTGCGAGGGGATCCACAATGGCATCCAGCAATGCCTTTTGAGTGACGTCATTGATCGTGAGCCGGACGATTTCCGCAGGCATGATGCCGCGGGCTTTGAGTGACTCGCGATCCAGCCAGAGCGTCAGTCCGAGTCGCTGGGCCACCGCGGCGAGCACTTCCTCCAGAGGGGCCTCCACTCGCAGCGAAAAGAGTGCTGGCGGTGTCTGACGCAGTGGCTGGCTGCCAGTGTTTGTTCGGCCAATAACACCTGCTGGGCTCGTGGCCGCTGTGAGGGAAGGCGAGGGGAGTGCCACGATTTCAAACCAAGGTAAGTCGGGCTTGCCTGCGGGGGATGGTCTTTTTTTCCACGCCACTCGTCGATCAAAGTGCGCCAGTAGCAGATCCAGCCGGTCGGCGAGCGACAGCGGTGGAAGGCTGGCGGCAGGAAAATGATCGTGTGGTATTGCTGGAATGCCGTCCAACGCGATCCCGCCTTCGGTCGCGGCTGCAAAGAGAAGATCGCGAGGGCTGGCTCCCTCAGGCCAACTCCATTTGTGGCGTTTAGCGGCGAGAGTTCGGCAGGCGGCAGGTAGTGACGCCATTTCAGCGGAACGCACAATGCGTGCGGCTTCGAGGGCCGCCGCTTGGCCGGTTGGGCACAGTCGCATCCAAGACCCCAGCATGGCTCGCTCGGCGTGGGCAAGCTTGGCCACGGAAAGCAAGACATCTGCAAGCGGCTGCTGCGTCACATTCAGCGTGATCCGCGTGTCGGGATCCAGCCGACGGTCGACGATGATCGGCTGGCGCGCGAGCTCGGAGAGCCGATCGGCGACCTGACGCAGCGGCAATCCTGTCCACGAGACGCTCACTGGAGTCAGGGAGGGATTCGTTGCCAGTGCGTCAGCCGCCAGGGCTTTCCGCGATCGGTCGTTTTGGATCCACAGACAGACGGCTCCCGCAACCAGTGTCATCGCGATCGCGGTAGCCACTTTTCGGATCCACAGCCAGTGGCAACTCGGTGCGATGGCCACGCGTTGTGGGTTGGCGGAATGTTTCATAGCATCCTCAATAACACGCATCGTGGATCACACGGATGAATCGCCTTCGAGGCGTACCACACAGCTAGAGAGTATAGTGTTGCCACGCCGTGGCCTGGGATTCATAGTGTTGGTCCGTGCGGTCATGCGGTCATGCAGCCATCGCGAATACAGCCCATGCCAAACATGAGCCAGAGGAATGCAACGGGCAGACTGGCAGCCGACAAGACAGTTGTGGTGTTGGGGGCCGGAATCAACGGCGCAGCTGTGGCCCGAGAGTTGCTGCTCTCCGGTGTATCGGTGGTCATGGTGGATGCGAGCGATATCGCCAGTGGCGCAACAGCGTGGTCGACGCGACTGATTCACGGTGGCTTGCGTTACTTGGAGTATGGGGAACTCGGTCTGGTGCGGGAGAGCTTGGCGGAACGCAACAGGCTGGTACGGCTGGCACCGCATCTTGTAAAGCCGCTGGAATTTTTTCTGCCTGTGGAACGTCGCATGGGTGGGATGTGGGCGGCTGCCGCTCGGCTGCTGGGCTGGGAGTCACTGGCTCGCAGGTGGCGCAGCAATCGCGGGCGTGGCAGTTGGACGGTATCGCTTGGCCTTACGTTTTACGATTGGCTGTCGTTTGGTTCTGGCTGGCCATGGCATCGCATGGTGCGGTCTGGTGGTGCCGGACTCCCTCATTTTGATGCGGGGCAGTTTCCGCTGGCGGGAGTCTATTGGGATGCACAGTTGCTCTACCCCGAGCGGTTCACCGTTGAATTGCTCGTTGATGCCAGGCGGATTGCGGCTGAAACCGGTGCGACGTTCTCTCTCTTTACGCACCATACGTCCCGCCTCCTGGCGGACGGTCGGCTACGCATTGAGCCGTTGAGCGGGCGTGGAGGAGAGCCGTCTGGGGGTGTGGTAGCAGAAATTGTGCCGGCAGGAATTGTGAACGCAACCGGCGCATGGGTGGATCGCGCGCTGCCAGACATCTTGCCGTCAACCGATGGCTCGCGGCCAGAAAGCCGTCTCATTGGCGGCACGAAAGGCAGCCATGTGGTGCTCCGTTCGACGGCGCTTCGCAAGGCGATTGGCAGCACTGGCCTCTACGCCGAGGCGGTGGATAGTCGGCCTGTGTTTGTGCTGCCATTTGGTCCGCGACTCGTTCTGGTCGGCACAACAGACATTCCCTTTGAAGGTGACCCGGCCGATGCTCAAGCCGACGGCAGTGAGATCGCGTATCTGCTCGAGGCGGCGGCTCGCTTCTTTCCAGACATTCCCCTAGGCAGGGAGCATGTTCAGCAGCATTACTGCGGCGTGCGTCCTCTGCCCGCTTCGAAGGGGGCGGCAAAGGAATCGGGGCTTCCCGCCTCGGTCACGCGACGCCACATGCTCGTGCGGCATGCCGATGCAATCCTGCCGACGTGGTCGATCGTGGGAGGCAAACTCACTACCTGCCGCAGCCTGGCTGAGAAAGCAGCAGGTGAAGTGTTGGGGTGTCTCCAGATCGCGGTGCGTGGTACCTCGCGCAACCGACCGCTGCCAGGCGCCTCTGCGGACGCTGCGAGGACCGCCTTGATTGCCAAAACGGTGGCGGAGGCCGCGCGGACTGGCGTTCCCGAGGAGGCCGTGCATTGCGTCGCCGAATGCACGGCCGATCTATTTGGCGCGCGCGCGCCGGATATCTTTGCCGAAAGCGGTCGCGGTGAAAAAGAAGGAGCCCGCCGGGTGCTCATTCGCGGCACATACCTGCCGGCGGCCGCGATTGAATTCTGTATCCGGGAGGAGTGGGCCGCGTCGCTTGAGGACATCGTTGAACGGAGGCTGATGCTCTCGTTTGCAGAAGAGTTAACCTATGAAACGCTCGACGACGTGGCGGAAGTGCTCGTTGGCATGCATGTGCTTCCACGTGAGCGAAAGGCTGCTGATGTCGCCGCGATCGCTGCGAGGCTAAGTCATCGATATGGAAAAAAGATATTAGGCAAGAGGCTAGCCGAAGGAGAAAACGATGCTTCGTGATACGATTCAACTCCAGCGACAGACCTGCGTGCTAGCCCTCGATCAGGGCACAACCTCCAGCCGGGCGATCCTATTCGACAGGCGAGGCACGCCGATGGCCCAGGCCAGTCAGGAGTTTCCGCAGCACGTACGGGCCGTCGACGGAGCAGATCAGGGGGTTGTCGAACATGATCCTGAGGATATTTGGCAATCCCAGTTGTCCTGCGCCCAACGCGTGCTCGAACAGTCGGGCACACGGGCAGAGCAGGTAGCTGCCATCGGCATAACCAACCAGCGGGAGACGACAATCCTGTGGGAGCGAGCCACCGGGCGGGCCGTGGCGCCGGCGATCGTATGGCAGAGCAGGGTGTCCTCGCCAATCTGTCAGCGGCTCAAGTCAAGTGGGCTCGAGGAGGAGGTGCGACGACGCACCGGCCTGCTTCTGGATCCGTATTTTTCGGCGACCAAGATTATGTACCTGCTGGAAACAGTGCCCGGACTCCGCAGCCGGTGCGAAGCCGGTGAGATTCTTTTTGGTACGGTCGACACATTTCTCATCTGGCGGCTGACGGGGCGATCCGTGCACGCGACGGATGTTACCAACGCCAGTCGCACGCTCTTGTTCGACATTGATCGCATGCAGTGGAGCGACGAGCTCTGCAAGATCTTTGATATTCCACGAGCCATTTTGCCAGAGGTGCGGCCATCGAGTGGGTCTTTTGGCACAGCGCAGAGCCAGTGGTTTGGCGGGCCTGTGCCAATTGCAGGGTGCGCCGGTGATCAGCAGGCCAGTGCCTTTGCCCATGGTTGCACGGAGTCTGGGATCGCTAAAAACACATACGGTACAGGCTCTTTTCTGCTCTTTTCAACCGGTGGCTCGAGGGTGGCAAGCCCAGGCAGATTGCTCACGACAGTGGGCTGTAACGCTCGGGCCGAGGGGGCGGAAGTCACTGCATCGATCAGCCCGAGCTATGTGTTAGAGGGCTCTGTGTTCATTGCCGGTGCGATCGTGAGCTGGCTGCGGGATGGTCTGGGAATCATCCAGAACGCCAGCGAGGTAGAGCCGCTCGCGAGGAGCGTCGCCGATAGCGGGGGCGTGGTGCTCGTGCCGGCCCTGACGGGCCTCGGCTCGCCCGACTGGGATCCTTCGGCGAGAGGGTTGATCATCGGGCTGTCTCGCGCCACCACGCGGGCCCACATCGCCCGCGCGGCATTGGAGTCAATCGCGATGTCGGTGGCCGACGTTGTCGGCGTAATGCAGCAAGATGCCGGCGTGACCATGCAGCGGCTTCGCGTTGACGGGGGCGCATGTGTCAATGACTTGCTCATGCAAATGCAGGCCGATGTGATAGGGTTGCCCGTTGAGCGACCGGCCGTTGGGGAAACCACGGCATTAGGCGCGGCGCTTTTGGCCGGAATGCACGTGGGGTTTTTCAGTGGATCCGCAGCTATCGCAGAGGCGAGGCGTGTGGAGCGGGTGTTTCTCCCAACAATCGACGACGCGAACCGTCGGCGAATCCTCTTGCGGTGGCGTAAGGCCGTTGAGCGTTGCAAAGATTGGGCTTGAACATCGGTCTCGGACCGCATTTGTTGCAGTCTCTTGTGACCGGGCTCAGAAGGACCGAAAATCCAAATGCTCGCCCGAGTTTCCGGCAGTTCCATCGTCTGGAAGCCATGCGTGGCGTGCGTTGCTGTTGCCCCGAGCGGGGATTGAAAAAGTCACAGCTTTAGCGGCGAAGATCGTTTGCTGGAGATGGAATTTCGGCGACGTGCACGCTGGTGGTGTAACGTTGCGGATTGGCCGCGAAGGACGTGCGAGTTTCGGGCGATGAGAAGAGATACATTCTTGATTGATAGGTCACGCCATAGCGGCGTTGGCCAGGCACCTGCTTTCTGGCGTCGCACGCCAGCACAGGATCGTCACCGGAGAGGGCCGGAGCGTAGCGATCGGGATCGGCAAGAAATGCAGTTTGTTGCTCGGCCGTTGCGAACAGATAGGTGCGGCCGCGGTGCCGCACGCCCCACTGAGCGCGACCCTCCACCCACACGCCTTTATCGAGGAGACTCACCGGGCAGTATCCCTCGAGGCCGACTGGCATCGAGCCATGCTGATCGTTCATCGTGGCACCGGCGGTTTGATTGGCCAGAGCCTGGGTCGCAGGAGCGTTGGGTGTGGCTCCTAAAGATGGAGTGCGAGTAAAAATGCTGAATGGCTTTTGCAATGCCGCAAGGAACGCATTTGGTTTGGTTGTTTTCTCGGTCGTGCCGGCCGGAGCGGCAGCGTTCGGGGCGGCCGTTGCGGTGTCTGCCGTTGACGCAACTGCCGACGCACCGACTGGGGAGGCAGTGGACGCAATGCCTTGAGATGCGGCATCACTCTTGGCAACCGGTCCAACGGAGTTGCCTGTTGCGCCCAGCCACGGCAGCAGGGCTCCGAGCGGTTTATTGGCGATGGTGGATTGTGCGGGCGCGGCGGTAGTCGATGCTGGATCCACGCTGGGCCGGCGTGTGGGAGATTCAGCCAGCCCGCTGGAAGGGGTACTGGGCAGACTCTCCGATGGATTTTTTGGAACAGCCTTTGGGGCTGTGGCCGGGTCGGCCATGAACGGGGATTGGTGAGAAGCTGTGTCCGCTGGCCACGCCGGTGGGGCAGCGGGGAGCGTGGGCTCTGCTGCGGCGGCTAGAACTTCGGTCGCCGTGGCAGGGACTGGTGCCGCAACTGCCACCGCATTGGTGGCAAAGTCGGATTGCTCTCGCACCTTTGCGGCCACTGCTGCGATGGCATCGTTGGTAGCGCCACTTGGCATGGCCGGCCCCTTGGCCAGCGAGGCATCCTGCGCGGCACGACCGGCTGCCGCGACAAATCCAGCGGAGGATTCCGGGCAGTCAAACTTCGCGAGCACGCGCTCGTCTAGGTCGATTACGCAGGCGGTGGGCAGATGCGAGATACCCATTCGACGGGTGATTTCTGTATTGGCATCTACGTCGAGCCGAAGCGGTTCGAAGCAGGCTGTGACCAGTGCGATTGCCTCCTCGGATGCCAGCGATGTTTTTTCAAGATTCGTGCTCGCCTCGCTCCACTGTGCAGTAAATACGACCAGCACAGGCCGATGGCTGACGAGCGAAGCGGCTTTTGCCTCCGCCAGATCGACATGCCACGGCACGCCGGCGTGAGCTTGGGGGGCTCCGATGCACTGCCAAGCGAGGCTGGCGATCATGCCGGCAGCCACACCCAAAAGAATGCGTGGCACGCCAGAGCGGTGGGGGGGCTGCATGCAAAACATAACGTGGCCTCAAAGCGTAGGGGGCGAGATCTGTTCTGGATGTATCGGTCAAAACAGTTGTAGGAGTTGCGTTTAATCAACCCTGGGTTCCGTGAAAAAATGGCCGCCTAGTGGCCTGCAATTCGCCAGCCTGCCCAGGTTCCTGGTGGATGCCCATAGAAAAAGCCATTTGGGGCCGTTTTCAACGTTGACGGACGCTGGAGACGCCGTGGGATTTTGGGGTCGACGGTCGTCGCTTTGTGCGGCGGCAGACGCGTTTCCAAGCCTACAAGGCCTTGCCGTTGTGGCTGAGTTCTGTTGACACGCGACTTATTTCAAGCCCCGATTTGCTCGTTGAATGGCGTGGCTTGACAAGTCGGATTTGCTTTTGCATACTGTTCGCAGCCATTGGATCTTTCAGATTTCGAGGGGTTTTCAGAGATTCCATACGTTTCTAGAAATTCCTTGAGTGTGCTCCAAGGGTTTGTCTGAGTTGCGAGATTTCCGTAGGGTTGCCTTTTCACAGGCGTTTATCTCCACAAACTCTTGATCGAGCCTTTTGTGGAATGGTGGGTCGAGCTTCGGCTCCCTCGCATTGTGTTTTCCGATCATTTCAGCAGTCGGCTTTCATCAGCGGGCCTCGAAGAAGTGGGCCTTCGGGAGAGGGTCCGTTATTTGACGCTTGTCTCAGTAAGCTCAGCTCAGAAAGACTTAGTGAAGAGTGGTGTGATCATTCGCCGTGGGCGAATGCGCATCAGTTCTCAGTTCCATTTCTTTTGAAGAGTGCGTTGCATCTATGGCGAAGCGGAGGCGATCTCGGTCGCATGGCCGACAAGGCTTTGGAGGCCAGGGACAGGGCTTTGGAGGCCAAGGACAAGGCTTTGGAGGCCAACAAGGTGGCGGATATGGCCCTGGCGGCGGCCAGCAGGGCGGTCAGGGCGGTCAGGGTGGTCAGGGCGGCTACGGTGGTCGACGGCGCGGCGGGTATCGTCGTGGCGGTGGCGGTGGCGCTCCTGGAAGCGTGGCTGGTGCGGGAGCTGTCGGCATGGACGGGGAAGGCATGCGTGCGCCCGAAATGGAGTCGGACGTCACTGAAAATGGCGAGCCGATTCCGCTCGAGCTAGGCAGTGGCGTGCTGGAAATGCACCCCAACGGCTACGGATTTCTTCGCAATCCCGAATCCAACTACCCGCGCGAGCGCACCGATCCATTCGTGCCCGGCACGATGATTGAACGCTACAAACTTCGCGAAGGCGTTTTAATCAAGGCAATGGTGTTGCCTGGCCGTCGGCAGCAGGGCCCTCGTGTCAAAGAGATTCAGGAAGTCGAGGGTATGCCGCCCGACGACTACGTCAATGTGAAGTCATTTGACCAACTCACCCCCATCAATCCGGAAACATGGCTGCGACTGGAAACAGGCCAGCAACCGCTTACGACCCGTGTCATGGATTTGCTGACGCCTTTAGGGAAGGGGCAGCGAGCCTTGGTTGTGGCACCGCCTCGTACCGGGAAGACGATCCTCCTGCAGCAGGTGTCACAAGCCATATCCACCAACCACCCCGAACTCACGCTCGTGATGCTTTTGGTCGATGAGCGGCCCGAGGAAGTGACGGATATGCGGCGAACCGTGAAGGGTGAGGTGGTCGCCAGCAGTCTGGATTGCGATGTCGAAAGCCATGTTCGGCTCTCGCAGCTCGTGATTGAACGCTGCAAGCGGATGGCCGAAGCCGGCAAGGACGTTTTTCTCCTGATGGACTCGATTACCCGCATGGCCCGCGCTTTTAACAAGTGGGTCGGCAACACTGGTCGCACGATGAGCGGCGGCGTCGACATCAAGGCGTTGGACATCCCCAAGAAACTGTTCGCCACCGCCCGTGTGTTCGAAGAGGGCGGGTCTTTGACGATTGTTGCAACAGCCCTCATTGACACTGGCAGCCGGATGGACGAGCTGATCTTCCAAGAGTTCAAGGGCACTGGAAACATGGAACTTGTGCTCGATCGAAAGCTTTCTGATCGACGCGTCTGGCCGGCTATTGATATTTCCCAATCGGGCACACGCCGCGAGGAAAAATTAATCGATGCCGATACGCTCCACGCAGTGGGCATGCTCAGGCGGACGCTTTCGAGCATGCATCACGTCGATGCGATGGAGCAGCTCACGAAACAGCTGGCAAAGTTTAAGAGCAATCGGGAATTTATCTCGCTGATTGCGAGCTCCCGTGCGAATGACTGAATTCGGATATGTCGCGATTGAATGTGATGCGTCAGGGTGTGTCTGTGCAAGCCGTGTTGAGCCGCCTGAGCCAATAGGCGTGCTGGGGATCTCCGCAGCGAAAAGCGAACACAGCGTCAGGCAAAGGAGTCCCACTTGGATTCACCGACCGTACACGAACCAGAATCGCGCCGTCATGGCGACGTTCAATCGTGATGCGATCATCCGGAATGTGGGCGGGATCGGTCGGGGAGGGCATCTGGCTGGCTCAGTGGCGGGAAGGCGGGCGTTTGTGTGCGTTCTACGAGCAAACGCGAGAGGGCGTGGCCTCACGAACTCAAGTAATCCTACAAAGTATGCCCATACAATCCAACGGTTTCCAGAGGGGCTTGGAGCGAAGCCATCGCCAGACTTCCGGGTCGCTTTGCAGACAGGCTGTGCTCAAGTCATGCCTCTTTTGACACCCGTTAAAAATCGGCCGTATACTGCCAATTCTACGAATTTCTGCCTTCGGAGCGCACACGCATGACGCCTTACGCGTCGCTATCGGACGACTTTTACATCAATATGAATCTGGCCACGGAGATGGAATTGCCTGGCCAGCGTGAGACAATCCTGCACTTCTTTGAATGTGTGCAGAAGAAGTATCCCACGATGCGGAAGTTTTATTGTCGCGACAAGCGAGATTTTGTTCTGGAAGAAGAGAAAGACCGAGGTCGGTATCGCTGGGCGGCAGTGGAGTCGAAGCGGCTCTGCTCTGGTCAGGTCAACCCTCCCTCGCTCGACGCCGTGCTGGATCAGCATCGACTCGTCCTAGAGTTGGCTCCAGCACTCTTGTCAATCAGCCCCCTCGATTGCGAAGCACTCGACTTGATGTTCGGTTTTGATTTTGCCTTTACGGGGAATCACAATGCCCTCTTAGCCGAGGCTCTCGGTGTGGGGCCAGCGATGGATCGCGTGGCGGAACTGCCTGGCGGCCGTGTGATTAACTACGAGCCATCGCTCACGATCTCTCTCGACGAGGATTGCCGGGTGCAGGTTCGGGTGAGTACAGAAACACGAACCAATGCATTTCAGGTGCGTACCGGCGAATTTGTCGAAGAACAACTGAGCGTTTATGTGACCGCACGTCAGTACGGCAGTCTGGATCCACACACGACCTACGTTGAGGCCATTGATCGGCTGGCTCTTCTGGCTCGCGAGGTGGTCGACACATGCGTCGTCGAGCAGATCTTGCGTCCGTTGGCACGTACGATTGCGTTGAAGTAGGGGAGGCCTTCCCGAGCTTCCGCCAGTATCCGTCGCGGGCAACCGTGCTGTGTGTTGCCGTAGGAAAGTGGCAACGCGGCAACTGGCTCCGGAATGGCAGAAGTCTCCTCGCGGTAGCTTTTGCTTTACAGGGTTTCGACGCCGGGTCCTAGGCCTTCAACCAAGCAGAAAAACGGACAAGGTGGCTAACGGCCGCTGCGATGCTGGTCTCGAGGAGGGCTGGAATCTGGCCTCGGAGACCGACTGCGGGCATCTAGGTTCCCGGCGATGACGATCCCGATCGCTTCCACCCAACTGGGTACGTCAAGCACGGAACTGAGACCGCTCTCGGCCAGCACATCGTCGTCATCGGCGTGGCGGTTTTCTCGGCGGGGTGAACCATTGTTTTCTGCGGCGTCCTCGATCCCAAGGAAATCGAGCCCCTCATCGTCCTCGTCGTAGCCTCCTGCTACCGGAGCGAAGTCGTCTCGGTTGCCGCGAGGAAAGCCGGTACTGGAACTGGAGCGTTCTGCGGCTGGACGTCCACGTCCGCGACCGCCGCGATTTCGTGACGAATCGCCACCGTCTCGCGAGGATGACCCAGCAGCACCCGCAGCACGAGGCCCGGCAGAGCGAGAACCGTCCCCACGTCCACGACGGCGAGGACGATCTCGTGATTCACTCGAACGGCCAACACCGGATTCCGAGCGTCCTGACTCGCCGCGATTTCTGTCTGTATCAGCCGGGCGTAGAGCGGGCTTGCGTGCGCCATACCCCGACGGGAGTGGCTCCTCCTCAGATCGATTGTTGTCGCCGCGGTTGGGTGCGGGGAGGCCATCGCCTTCGCTGCGTGGAACGCCCCGACTCGCAGCGTCTCGATCACCCGGCAGCTGATCCTCTGGCAGGCGTTCGCGAGTCCCTCCCGAACGGCGACGTCCGCCTCGGCGGCCACGCCGGCGTCGACGAGGCAACCCGTCTGCGTCGCGTTCTCCCAACGGTTCGCCGTGCGAGCCTTCTACACGATCACCGTTGTCGCGTGTGTTCTCCTCACGCTCGCCTCTACCCGAGGATTGTGCGTCGATGTCGTTGAATTCTTGTCGGGCAGAACTGCGGTCGCCTCGATCGTTTCCCGACAATTCGCCAGACTCGCGGCGGGGTGCCGCTCCATCGAGGCGGTCGTCGCCGGTCTGCTCACGGGAACGCTCGGTGCTGTTTTGTTGACGAGGACGGCCGTCTCGTGCATCGCCCCGCCGATCGTCTGGGCCCCGCTCGAGGGCCGCTCTATTATCCGTGGCACTCTCGCGACTGCCCGTACTCTCACCCCGGCTCTCGTCGCGCGGCCTCGCGTCGCCGCGATCTCTGCCTCCTCGTCCACGACCACCACGGCGGCCACGTCGCCGACGTCCTTCGCCCTCCGCGGCACCTTCAGGTCCGTCTCGACGGGGTTCATCGCGTCTGGATTCATCGCGCCTAGCTTCATCGCGCCTGGCTTCATCGGCTCTGGGCGCGTCACGCCTGCCTTCATCTCGTCGAGGTTCATCGCGTCGGCCTTCGTCCCGTCTGCCTTCGTCCTCAGTCCGACGCGGCGGGCGCTGTGCAGTGTCGCCAAACGCACGTTCATCGGACGTGCTTCGGGAGCCAGTATCGGATCGCGATGAGCGATCTGTGCGGTCGGATTCGGCTGGCCTAGCAGCAGCAGGCCTCGCACCAGACTCGGCATCCATGCGAGGTGGCGGGCTCGTATCTCGAGCCTGTGCGGGGGGTTGTTCGCGAATATTTTCAAGGCCCAGTTCGCCGGCCACGTTGCCCCAGTTCGGCGTCGCAGGTGCTGCATGGGTGCGAGGCGTTTGGGCGGTGGGCTTGGGAGGCTGTCGTGGGGGTACCGCTTGGCTCGGCGGGGACTCGGGCTTTGGAGTGGCCCCGAGAGAGTCAGCCAGCGATGCCCATGGATCTTTTGCTTCCGACATATGCTGTTCCAGTCTGAGAAAATCCTAGGGTGCGCGATCAACGCAGCCACACGGCCTGCGGTGCGAGAATACCAGAATTCGGGAGCCCAGTGGCAGTCGAGCAGGATCTTTCGGCTGGAAATCCAAACCCGGATGACGATTTGTCATCCGGGTTGGTTTCAGGCAAGGCCCAGATTACGGCTTTGGAATCGAGATGGAGCGGATCATGCTGCCGTTGTCGGCCACTTCAAAGAGTGGTCGATAGGGACTGGCGAGGCTCCGCCGGGATCGGCAGGCCGGGTAGTAGACAAGATTCACCGACACGTTCCACGCCTGTTCGGAGTAGTGAATCGTGCCTCCTGTTTTCGGCAGTACGACGGTCTGGGATGGTCCTGGGATCACATAGGTGAACGTCCCTTCCATCGCCAAACTGCGTGTCATCGGGGCCCGCAAGAGCGTGCCTATGATGCCGTCGCTGGAGCCGGTGGCACCGCCCCACACTTTCCATTCGTTGGCATCCCCAAACTGCATCCGATAGAACGCGGTGTAGAGATCCAGAGTACTGGCAGAATTGGTAGGAGCAGTCGAGGTGCTGCCAAAGATTCCGTTGGTATCCGCCACGTTGGCCGCCCCCCAGAAACCGACCTCGTGGTAGCCCCAGACGTAGCTGAGTTCGCCACGCACCTGTGAC
>Ga0194035_1001315_pt1 | contig 13206 bp, 12 predicted proteins | sample JunL2320m_MetaG_FD_148680 | JGI IMG/M metagenome (GOLD analysis project Ga0194035, IMG submission 148680) | Anoxic zone freshwater microbial communities from boreal shield lake in IISD Experimental Lakes Area, Ontario, Canada - Jun2016-L239-20m | ecosystem: Environmental > Aquatic > Freshwater >...
TGTCAAAGGTCGTGCATCAGATGTCAATGTCAATTGAGCGAATGAAGGTGGGTATGGGTGAAGCCCAGAGAGGCCCCATGAGCGATGAAACCGGCGACCCGACTCAGGAGCCCGAGAACACAGGGTCAGGACTTTTACTCGAAGTCTTGGCAAGAGAGAACCTACTGAGGGCGATGAAACGGGTCAAATCCAATAAGGGGGCGGCGGGCATCGATGGGATGGGCATAGACCCAACCATTGAGTACCTGAAGCTTCACTGGGAAGAGATTCGTGACAAGCTCTTGGCAGGGACGTACCGGCCCAGTCCGGTGCGACGGGCAACGATTCCTAAACCGGGTGGTGGCGAGCGCGAGCTCGGTATCCCAACGGTGGTGGATCGGTTGATCCAACAAGCGCTGCTTCAAGTGCTTCAACCCCTGATAGATCCCACATTCAGTGAGCACAGCCACGGCTTTAGGCCCAAGAGGCGAGCGCACGACGCGGTCTTGGCCGCGCAGTCGTTCGTGCAGTTGGGCAAGAGAATCGTGGTCGATGTGGACTTGGAGAAATTCTTTGACCGCGTGAACCATGACATCTTGATCGATCGGTTGAGCAAACGCGTGAGCGACGCCGGAGTGATCCGACTCGTGAGGGCCTACCTCAACAGTGGCATCATGATGGATGGGGTGGTCAGCGAGAGGGACGTGGGCACGCCGCAAGGCGGGCCCTTGAGTCCGCTCTTGGCCAATATCATGCTCGATGATGTGGACAAGGAGCTTGAGAAGAGGGGCTACAGCTTTGCTCGTTATGCGGATGACTGCAATGTTTACGTAAGCAGTCGCAAGTCGGGCGAGCGGGTGATGGCCCTTCTGAAACGCCTTTACGCAAAACTACGGCTCAAGATCAATGAATCGAAGAGTGCAGTAGCAAGCGTATTTGGACGCAAGTTCCTTGGATACAGTCTATGGGTGGCCAAGGGAGGCGCGATCAAGCGCCGAGTGGCCAACAAGGCCATCAATGCCTACAAGCAAAGGGTCAGGCAACTGACTCGGGGCATGGGGGGCAAGAGCATGGCCGAGGTGGTTGAGAAACTCAAACTCTATGTGAATGGGTGGAAGGCCTACTTCAAACTGGCAGACACACCACGAGTCTGGCTCGCGCTAGATGAGTGGATGCGTCACCGGTTGAGGGCCATTCAACTCAAGCAATGGAAAAGAGGCAGCACAATGTACCGAGAATTACTGAAACTAGGCGCGTCGGAGGACGTGGCCAAACGGGTTGCGGGAAATTCAAGGTGCTGGTGGAGAAACAGTGACGGGCACATTAAAATGGTATTGACAATCAAATACTTTGATAAACTCGGAGCACCCCGTCTCACATGAACCTCAACTCTTCGAACCGCCTAGTGCGGACCCGCATGCTAGGTGGTGTGGCAGGGGCGGAGCCTTACGGCTCCCCCCTATGCCGATTTGGCTCCTCGACCTAGAGAATTTTTTACTTAATTTTTTGTTATTTTTTTCGTTCCCAAAAAGTTCCCGTTTTAATCATTTTTGTTAAACAGGGAACTCCCCACTTCTCTAAGTGCTTGATTTAATTAGACTAAATGGGATGTTTTGCCAGAGTGGCTCCTCGACGTAGAGTCGCTGTTCAACTTGAGTTCGGGCATTGTGGAGTCACCGTGTGTCCAAGCAAGTGACTCTTGTTAAATCAATTAAACTGCAGAAAGCTTACTTGTAGGACCCCCTGGACTAAGTGTTTACCCCTTACTGTGACGTCCAGTCTGCTACTTGAGGATGGTCTGCAAAACCTCCGCCAAAGCGAGAGTTGATTGATAAAAGTTCAGCAGATGAAACCGAACCGAACCTGCTGGGGTGATTTATGCAGTTAGCTGAAAATCAGCGATGAAGTTTCAATCCACCGCAGCCCCTTGCATCCTTGAAGACCCAAACTTTTTTCCAAAGTTCTAACAATCAGAGAATCAAACCGTTTGCACAAAATCTAGGAGACTCCTCTGCTTTAAACGAAATTGGTCGCCAGCAAAAAAGCTAGAAATAAGTGCATCAGCCCGGCTGCGCTGCTCAATTGGCAGCAACAGTTCCAGCCCGCGTGGGTTTTCCAGTGGCGTAATTGCCTCGTCAAAATGGGTCATTATTCGCACCCCCTTGGGCACTCTTCTGACCTGAGACAAACCACCCCCTTCCGCCCAGATCAGCATTCACGGTGGCAGCAAACGCAGCAAATAAAACCAGTAGATTTTAATCTCAATGCGGAGCCTAAACGTTATAAATCAGATTCTCGCCACCCAAAAAATACATCCCTCAGGCCCATATTTTTCCTTGTGCTTGACCATCGCCGGAACTTGAAAAGAGTCCCCTGATTGCAAATGCTGGGTCTTGCCTTTGACAGTCAACCAAAATTCACCTTCAATGACGATCGCATCGGCTGTAAATTCGTGATGGTGCATTTCATTTTCGGTATTGGGCTTCCAGCGCCGCTCCAGGACTTCCTGGTAGCCTTGTTCCAGTTTCGCATCTCTGAAATCTTCAAATCGCAATTGTCTAATTTGATCCACGATTACCGCCTGAAGGAAGAATTAATTCGATCAACACCCCGGTGCTGATCAACTAATTTATGGCTCAACCCTGTCAACTGACAGGTAAATCATTAACATCGTCAAGGCAAAAAAGCCTGTGTGGATTTCGATAAAGTCTGAGCTGAAAAGGTATGCTTTTGCTCAGGCAGTTTCAATACGGTAAGAATTTACGTTAAGAATTTGCTTTAAGTACACAAATATGGTCTGCTAACTATAATAGCTTAAGGGTTTACCTGCTGCAGCAAAATAATATAAATTGCCAAGTTCAAATATTAAGAGCAAAATCAGCATGCAGGTGTTTGATCTTAAGGATTGCTCACCAGCATGGGCGCAAGCCCTTTTCTTGAAGCGTATTCTTGCGCTTCGTGCAAGTGCAACTTTATTCTCTTGCGCTTGGCACCAGCGACTGCCATCCTCCTGTGGTGAGACGGTCCGGCCCGATTGAATAAATTCAGTCGGGCTTTTCTTTTGGAGTCCTGTGCTCTATGTGCTTTATCAGATCAGCCAAGGTGTTTTTATTTGCTGAATCCTGACTGATGAAATGAGGTCAAATTGACGACGCGATTTTTAACCATACGGTCATCGCTTTGAAGAAAAATACCTAAGGAAGACGCAATGAATGACACACTTGCTAACCTTTAACTGTCAGGAGCAGCAATTAAATGAATGAACAAATCCAAAAACTTGCTGAATTGGCAGGATTCAATCTTCATAATGATCTTATCGATGGGCATAATTTTCATCACGAAATCGAAAAGTTTGCCCAGTTGATTGTTCGAGAGTGTGCGGATCTTGCTGAGTTGTATAAAAACTCAAATAGCCCAATTGAAAAAGCGATATCACTATCAAATGCAATTAAAAATAAATTTGGAATTTACGGATAAATAAAATACAGGTACGGTGATTCGCAAAGGTTGACGAACTGACAAAAACATAAACCTGTTCACCCCTATTCCCGAATATCCAATTCTGTATGACATCGTCAAGTTAACTTCCCGCTCATCGGCTAGAGTCTTGGTGAGGATAAAACACAATAGCTTTCGATTACAAAAGAGACTATGCTAATGATACGTGAGCAACCCGCTCACCTTTAAGGGGGTTATATGACTCTTTGCCCAACCACAAGCCTGAGAACCCTGCATCGGCTGCAAATGATGCATCTGTGAAAGATAAAACAGCAAACTGACAGGGTTAATCCATCATCATCATTTTTATTTGATGATGACCACTAAAACACTACAAGGTGAGTGCTCAATCAGAGCCTTTGGAATTGAGCCAGCCCACCATCGCTCCAACCAATTGTCACGATGCTTATGGCCGAGCATGATCAAGTCTGCGCCAATGCTATGCGCGTATTCAACAATTTTGTCAACGGCGTCACCCTTGACTAATTTTCCAGCAGCCTCGATGCCTGCCGTTTTTAGTTGCTCAATACCTTCATTGAGAATTTTTAAGCGCCTTTCTTCTTCGATTTTGTTGTCAGGCTCGCTGTAGTAAGAAGTTTCATAGCCCATTGAAATTGTTGCGTAGGGAACCACTGATAGTAGATGGACCTTGGCATGCTCCCACTGCGAGAGATCTTTGCAATTGAGCAAGGCCTGCTGACTTTCAAGCGACCCGTCATAGGCCAGAATAATATTTTGATACATCTGTTTTCCCCTTGGTTAAATTCATGGAAGATTTTTAAATGAAACGATCGCTACGCTATTCTGAATACTCCAAATGCAACAAGATATGAGGCATTACCTTTCTAAGTTTCTATCCATCGATATAACTTTGCAACCGTTCGATCATAGATTTCTGGTCAGCCATCATTTCCCGAACGACATCGCCAATTGAAATTAATCCCATCACATCTTGATCGTTCAGGATGGGCAGATGCCGAATATGATTGTCGGTCATAATTTGCATGCACTGATCTATGGTGTGTTTTGTATTGATCGTGATGACTTTAGAAGTCATGATTTCACTCACCTTGGCATCGCTGCTGCTCTTGCCCTTAAGTACAACTTTGCGAGCATAGTCACGCTCTGAGAAGATACCTGCCAGTGAATGATCATCTAAAACCAATAACGCACCAATGTTTTGCTGTGCCATGATCTCTAATGCTTCTCTTACAGTTGCATTTGGACCGACAGAATAAACAGGCCGTGTGCTTTGTTCTAGGAATTGGCTGATATTTTTCATAGCGGAATCCTTTGTAAGTAGTGATCCTTAACTTCGATTACATAAAATTCAGTGTGCTCACACTTTTAAGGTTTTAGCCATGTCGGGACTTCGTCAGCACTTGAGGCTACCTTGCACACCCACTGAAGTCCGTGATGCGCGCATACTGGGTCGGAGGAACGCCTTGGGTGCAGCCCGCTACTGTGACCGTCTTACGTGTGCCGGCCAGAACTTGGCCCCCGCTACAAGTCAGTGTTGTCCATTGTGTGTAGCTAAAGCTGTCTTGTCCGCATGAGAAGTTGCTTACCGAGTTTTCGCCAGAGCGGCCCGGGGAAGAAAAGCATTGCCCTTCGCTGTAATGTAGAGGGAAAGCGGTAGTGGCATTTGGTGCGCCGCTGCAAGTGGGGTCTTGCCAGAATGAGACGGTGACATGTCGTTCAGGGCCAATTGGCGTGGCTGGCCCCACTGGGGTAGGTAACGAGGACAAGCCCGTGGGGGGACATGTCAGGCGCACTGACTCCGCTGCTGGTGCCGCCGCCACAACCAGCCACTAAGACTGACGCAATTGCAGACAACATCCTGAGGGTCATTGGGTATCTCCCTTCAAAATATGCGTTGCAAAAGAATAGTAGCAAGCGAAAAATTCCTTTCGCTAAAAACAAAGATACGGTTGCAATTTATGCAAATAAGCGATCTAGGAAACAAAGCAAATACTCAGTCAAAATAGAGAATATTTGGGAAATTTCTAACAATCAAAGTATCAATCCGTTTACACAAAATCTAGGACATTTACGACATAAAGATCTTGCAGCTTATTGGCTTTAGAAGCACTTAAAAATGAATTCTTTTTTGTCTAAAAGCGTAATTGATTCTTCAAACATTGCTTTATTTTGAATGTCACACATTCAAAAAGTTATAGGGTATTCCCTTTTTATCTGGCCATTCAGTTTGAAATTCCTTCAATTTAGACACTTTTATAGGTGGGCATCAAATTGTGTCGCTAAGATTTTCAACAATATTTGGGAGGTGTCAGCTATGATAAAAAAATGTAAGACTATGAAATCTCATGAAAAATTTACACATTTGGAGACGACTAAATTCAATCAATGTGTTGATTTCAAAAATGATGGACCACATGCTTCAGGGCAGATTCATCATGGGTGTTAGTCTAGGTGGGCTCATGTCTGACGCAGAGGTCTTTGGCAACTTTGGAAAAGATCGCAATGCCATGTTTGTGGAAGGCATCAACATGGTCTTGAAGATTTGGGAGTCTGACCCACCCTATGACCTTGAAGGTGAATTTTTCAAAGTGTCAGTGGGTAAAACCATGATTCCAGAAATTGGACAAGGCTACATCATGAAGCCCTTTTAAAGACCGCCCCCCTTATTGTGGGAACTGCTGTAGCCCCATTCTCCAAGGGTGTTACTGAAATGGCCAAGCGCGGTTGGCAGCCTATTTCTGCCAACTTCCTCATGCCCGAGTGGGTCAAGTCACATTGGCCTAAATACGTTGAAGGCCGCACTGAAGCAGGTGCTGTTGCCCAACCCAGTGAATGGCGTATTGCCAAAAGTATTTTTGTAGCAGACGATGAAGCCACAGCTAAAAAGTATGCATTGGAAGAGGGCGGTCCTTATCATTTTTATTTCAAGCAATTGGTGCGCAAATTGTTGAACGGTGGTCGCAGCAATTTGTTCAAAACCGATCCAAACATGGACGACGCCTTGATCACGCCACACTTTGTAACCAACAAATTGGTGTTGGCTGAAACTGTCAATTCAGTGGTTGATCAAATATTGGCATTCCGCGAACACGTGGGCGATTTTGGAAATCTGTTGTATGCCGGACATGATTGGATGGACCCAGCTTTGGCCAAGCGTTCGATGGAACTCTTTGCTACTGAGGTGATGCCCAGGGTGAACGCCGCCATTGGCCGATAAGCGCAACTTATTTCATACTTATTGAACATTGAAAGAACATCCAGTGATTTGATCACTCGAGGCAATGTCTAGAAGCTGTTTAACTTAAAGTAACAAACCGCCCTGAGGCTGCAAACCCAGGGCACTTTGCCCATAGGCTGCAGCATGGACATCCCATGTCAGCCCAATGTGCGATGAAGCTGCGTGGATGTCTCTGAATTGTCTTTGCAGCGGCAAGTGGAGTGAAAGACCCGCAGCGCCTGCTGCAGGCATGAGCGCATCAATGCTGCGCACAGCCAGGCTGGTGGCAAACGCGGCATTGCGTTTCCAGCGCAATTTGGTTTCCATGCTTGGAAAATCGTTGTTCTCTACCGAGGTTTCCAATTCTGTCCAATCGCGGCGAATGACTGTTTCGGCAAACTCAACACAGGCGGCGGCTTCGGCAATGCGCGCTTGAACCGAGGCCAATTCAGCAATGCGTGAACCTGTGTAGGTGCCTGCCCGATTGCGCATGGTGACGGTAAATTGTTCTACGGCTGCTTTGGCTGTACCAAGGGGCACGATGGCCAGAACATAAGCAAAGGCCGCAAAGGCGGGCATTTGAAACAGCTTATTGCTGTAGAGCTTGGCGCCTGGCAGGTTTTGACCTGCTGCAAAAATTTCTGCAGACACACTGCGGTGCTCAGGGACAAAGGCGTCGGTTGCATGCACGTCATGGCTGCCTGTGCCGCCCAAGCCATAAGCTTGCCAGTTGTCTTGGCTTTTGAAATCGGCCTGAGGAATGAGGAAGAAACGTCTTTGGGGCGCGCCACCATTTTGCTCCGTCATGGCGCCGACCAACATCCATGCAGAGGCATCGACACCGCTGCCAAATGGCCATTTGCCTGTGACCTTGTAGCCGCCCTCAACAGGCACCGCTTTGCCGCAAGGAAATGCAAAGCCTGTGGCCGCCAGCGCAAAGGGGTCTTCGCCCCACACATCTTCTTGGGCTTGCAATTCAAACTGGCCAATGTTCCAGGCATGCGATGCTAAATTGGAGTAAGCCCAGGCCGTGGACGAACAGCCCTTGCATATTTCTAGTACCACATCCATTAAAACGCCCAGACCTAATTCAGAGCCACCAAAGCGCTTGGGTTGCATGAGCCGGAGCAAGCCACTGGCATTGAGTTCTTCAATCGATTCTTCAGGGACGCGGCGAATTTTTTCGGCATGCGCTGCGCGCATCGCAAATTTGGGCGCAAGATTTTTGGCAATGCCAACGGCTTCTAAGGCCGTTAGCACCGGTGCAGTCTGAACGGGTTCAGCAGGTGTAGAAATGACACGTAGATTCATGGTTGTCCCTTATCCGTTGACTTTGAGATAGACCGCGTAAAGCGATGTGGTTCCGCAAATGAACAGTCGATTGCGTTGAATACCGCCAAAGGTCAGGTTGGCCACCATCTCAGGTATTTTGATTTTACCGATCAGTCGCCCGTCTTGTCTGTAGCAAATCACGCCATCGGCGCAGCTGGTCCACAGTCGGTCTTGTTGATCGATTCGAAAGCCATCAAAGAAACCAGCGGGACATTCGGCAAAAACGGTGGAGGAACCTAGGGTTTTTCCTGAGACGTCTACCTCAAAGCGGCGAATGTGCTTGGGTCTGTTGTGACCCTCGGTGCCGCCGCTGTCGGCAATGAACAAGTGTTTTTCATCAGTGGAAAACGCCAAGCCATTGGAATGGTCAAAGTCATGGGCGACTTGGGTGACTTCCAAGCTGTGTGGGTCAATGCGGTAGACGTGGCAGCCGTCTTGTTCCATGCTGTCAATCTTGCCTTCGTAGTCGGCAATGATGCCGTAGTCGGGGTCGGTGAACCAAATGGAATGGTCTGACTTGACCACCACATCGTTGGGGGAGTTCAAACGCTTGCCATTGAATGCGTCGGCCAGCACTGTGATGCTGCCGTTGTGCTCGGTGCGGGTCACGCGGCGGTTGTAGTGCTCGCAGGTGATCAAACGGCCATGCAGGTCAACCGTGTTGCCGTTGGCGTAGCCTGAGGGTTGGCGAAACACAGACACCGAGCCGTCGGTATCGTCGTAGCGCATGATTCGGTTGTTGGGCAAGTCAGACCAAAGCAAATAGCGACCACCACCAAACCAAGCCGGCCCCTCAGACCAACGACCGCCAGTCCAGAGTCTTTCGACGCGTGCATGGCCCACAAAGCAGGCTGCAAATTCTGGTTCGATGACTTGGAACCCGCTGCCTTCAATTTCGCCGTAAAACATGAATGACCCTTGCACTTTAAAGTTTTAAAAATTTAACATAATTTGCGGGTCTTGAGTGCAAAATTAAGCTTTATCTAATTTTGGGAGACAGAGATGACCCTGCAGAATAAATTACTCAGCGATCGAGCCCCCTTTCAAGCCATCGTAGACAGGCCCACTTTGCAATTGCCCGATGGCAATCGCATGTTGGTTTGGATCATTGTGAATGTGGAGCATTGGTCTATTGAGCGTGCCATGCCACGTTCTGTCTTGTCGCCACCCATGGGGCAGCCGCTTCTTCCAGATTTGGCCAATTGGTCTTGGCATGAGTACGGCATGCGCGTTGGATTTTGGAGAATTTTTGATGCTTTGCAAAAGCGCGGCATTACGCCCACCATGGCCATCAACGGCATTGTGTGCGAGTCTTACCCAAGCGTTGCGCAAGCTGCCCTGAAAGCCGATTGGGAGTTTATGGGCCATGGCTATGTTCAGGGGCCGATGCACAAGGTAGAAGACCAAGTCAAAGCCATTGATCAAACCATGCAGTCCATCAAAAATTTCACGGGCAAGGCCCCCGTGGGTTGGGAGAGCCCTGGGCTCACTGAAACAGACGAAACCTTGGACTATTTGTCTGCTGCTGGTATTTCTTACGTGGCCAATTGGGTTTTGGATGATCTGCCCACTTGGCTACAAGCCAAGCCCAAGCCTGTCCTTGCAGTGCCGTATACGGTGGAGTTGAATGACATCCCCATGATGGCGCTTCAAAACCATCGAAGCGAAGAAATGTACCACCGCGGCGTGTTGCAGTTAGACCGCTTGTGGCGTGATGCTGCCACCATCCCCCGCATGATGGCCATCAGCGTACACCCCTACATCACGGGCGTGCCACACCGAATTGATGCCTTTGAGAAGTTGCTAGATGCGGTGCTGGCCAAGCCAGAAGTCCAAATCATGATGGGTGAAAAAATTGCGCAATGGTATGCGTCGCAAGTGCCTGCCAGTGCTGCTTTTAAATGATCGGAGACACAGAATGAAAAATGCAAAAAAAAATGCCAAAACAAAGGTCGGTGTGATTGGCCTGGGCATCATCGGCTCGTCTATTTCATCCAATCTTCAGAAGTCGGGTTTTGATGTACATGGCGTTGATTTGCACGCGCCTACGCGCAAAAAGATGAAACCTCTGTTGTCTGAGGTTCATGCAGACCCTTCTGCCATCTTGCAACACTCTTTGAAACTCATCAGCTCACTGCCCTCTAGCAAAGCCTTGATGCATGTTTGCCATGCACTTTGCGAATCAAAGCGAGCACTCAAAATCAAGGGCACTCCCATTTTGATGGAGACCAGCACCCTGACCTTGAAAGACAAATTGGCAGCTCGCGACATTTTGTTGGCGGGTGGTATTCTCATGATCGATGCGCCTTTGTCTGGCACAGGGGCTCAAGCCAAAACCAAAGATTTGAGCATTTACGCCAGTGGCGATGCCAAAGATGTGAAATCATTCAATGCCATTTTTGATGGCTTTTCACGCACAAACTACAACGTGGGTGAGTTTGGCAATGGCATGAAGATGAAGCTGGTGGCCAATTTGCTGGTGGCCATCCATAACGTGGCTGCTGCGGAAGGCATTTTGTTCGGCAAGAAACTGGGCCTAGATACCAAGAGCTTGGTCAGCATCATTGGCGATGGTGCTGGCAGTTCGCGCATGTTTCAAGTGCGTGGCCCCATGATGGAGGCCAAAACTTGGAGCCAAGCCACCATGAAAAACGAGGTTTGGCAAAAAGACATGTCGATCATTTATCAGGCACTTGACGATTTAAAAGTTCCCGCACCCTTGTTTGCTGCATGCATTCCTATCTACAACGCTGCCATGTCGCAAGGCCATGCGCTAGACGATACAGCCGCTGTGTATGCCGTGTTGGAAAGAATGGCAGGCGAGCGTTAAGTCGCTTTAAATTTTGCCCAATGCAGCCAACACACGCTGCGGTGTAAATGGCTGCACGCTCACATTGGCATTGAGCGGTGCCAGAGCGTCGTTGATGGCATTCATCACTGCACCAGGTGCGCCCGCTGTGCCTGCCTCGCCGACACCTTTGGCGCCAAGTTCTGAAGTTTTGGTGGGGGTTTGCACATGGCCAATGACCATGTCGGGCATCTCGCCAGCCATGGGCACCAAATAGTCTGCCATAGAGCCATTGAGCAATTGGCCATCTTCGCTGTACATGCATTCTTCAAACATTGCGCCGCCAATGCCCTGAACAATACCACCGCGAATTTGCTCATCGACCAACATGGGGTTGATGATGGTGCCGCAGTCTTCCACGCACCAGTGCTTGAGCAGCTTGACAAAGCCGGTTTCTGTGTCGACTTCGACATACGAAGCTTGAATGCCGTTGGTGAATGTAAAACCATATTCACGTGGTGTGTAGTGCCGCGTGACCGTGAGCTCTGATTGAAAATTCATGGGCAACGTGTCGGGCCTGAAATACGCCACGCGGCCCACTTCACTCAAAGGCATCTGCTCTTGCCCACTGAGTTTGTCCACTACAACGCCGTTGACCAAATCCAGGGTGGCAGATTCCACCTTTAAGATGGCTGCAGCCACATCCAAAATGTGTTTGCGCAAAACCTTGCCCGCTTGCAACACCGCTTCGCCGCCAATACCAGCGCCCCTTGAGGCCCACGTGCCAGCGCCATAGGGCGTGATGGCGGTGTCGCCTGTGATAACACGAACGTTTTCTACTTTGACACCCACCGCCGTGGCTGCAATTTGCGTAAAAACGGCCTCTGTGCCTTGACCTTGTTCGGTGACACTGACCAGCACATTGACCATGCCTGCCGGGTCGAGTCGAATGGTGGCGCCGTCTTGTGCTGAGATGCGTGCACCGCCAACACCATAAAAAGCAGGGGAGGGGTTGGTGACCTCAATCATGGCGGCCAATCCGATGCCGCGGTAAATGCCTTTTGCGCGCAAATTGGCTTGCTCTTGTCGCAAGCCTTTGTAGTCCATGAGGGTCATTAACTGATCTAGACACTGGTGGTGTGACAGCTTTTCAAACTTCACACCAGAAGGAAAGGTGTAGGGGTAGGCGTCGTCTGCAATTAAATTTCTGCGTCTAAATTCAGCAGGGTCCATGCCTATTTTTCGAGCGGCTTCGTCCACAATGCCTTCAGTGATCGCCATGGCAATGGGATGGCCTACTGCGCGGTATTGACAGGTGACATTCTTGTTGGTGAAGACTACATCTAGCTTGGCTTTGTAGTGCTTGTGTTTGTATGGGCCGCCCGTCAGGTTGACCACTTGGTTGCCTTCAATGCCGCTGGTGCGAGGGTAGACAGAGTAAGGGCCTATGCCTGTTAGGTCGTTCATGTCAAAGGCAATGATGTCGCCTTGGTGGGTGCAGGCCAGTTTGATTTTAACTTTATGTTCGCGCGCGTGGATGTCGGTTAGAAAGGACTCAATTCTGTCGGCTGAAAATTTAACAGGGCGCTTCAGCATGACGGATATGGCTGCTGTGGCCATTTCATCGGGGTAGACGTGGACCTTGATGCCAAACGAGCCGCCCACATCTTTGCAAATGACACGCACATTGGATTCAGGAATGCCCAGATGACGCGAAAATATATCTTGCATCATGTTGGGCGTTTGCGTGCCTTGGTAAACCGTCAGCAAATTTTCAGCAGGGTTGTAGTCTGCCAAAATGCCACGCGGTTCATTGGTCACGCCAGTGTGTCGACTGAATTCGTAAACCTTTTCCACCACCACATCGGCCTTGGCAAACTCTGCCTCAAAATTCTCGGTGATCAGTTCGCGGCTGAAGCATTTGTTGTCGCCCAAATCAGGATGAATGACCACGTTGCCGGCGAGCGAGGCTTCCATGTCGGTCACAACGGGCAAGAGGTCCCAGTCAACCAGCACATGGTCTAGCGCGTCTTCTGCTTGACGTCTTGTTTGGGCCACAATGGCAGCCACTGCTTCGCCTTGCCAGCAGGCTCTTTCGGGGGCAATTGCGTATTGCGGTGCCGAACGAATGCCTTTAAGGTGACCTAAAACACCCACCCAAGGCGTACAAAATTTGGCCACTTCATGACCGTCAAAAACCGCCACCACGCCGGATTGTTTGCGTGCCTGAGAAAGGTCTAATTGTTTGATGACTGCGTGGGCATGGGGGCTTCTGAAATACACCACATGCACCAATCGGGGGAGGCGCAAGTCATCTAAGTAGGTGCCGCGTCCTTCCAGTAATTTTTTAGCGCCAGAGCGCGGCACACTTTGACCCACGTAATTTTCTTGGGTTGCCACCACCTCAGCT
>Ga0194035_1001317_pt1 | contig 13202 bp, 14 predicted proteins | sample JunL2320m_MetaG_FD_148680 | JGI IMG/M metagenome (GOLD analysis project Ga0194035, IMG submission 148680) | Anoxic zone freshwater microbial communities from boreal shield lake in IISD Experimental Lakes Area, Ontario, Canada - Jun2016-L239-20m | ecosystem: Environmental > Aquatic > Freshwater >...
ACACTAGAAAGCCTAAGGCAACCTCTAGAAGACCGTCAAATAAGTATTGCTCGCGCAAAAAATGCTGTTGATTATCCAGCCAATTTCATCTTAGTGGCTACTGCCAACCCCTGTCCTTGCGGATATTATGGTACTTCGGGTAATTGCAGTTGCCAGCCTTATCAAATAACTCGTTATCGACAGCGTTTATCAGGCCCCATTGTGGACCGCATCGACTTATTTAGTGCAGTTCATGACGTTGAACATAATAAGCTCCTAAATGGCCAAAAAGACCCCGTTCAAGACTCGCAAGCCCTAGAGCGCATCCGAAGCGCCAGATCCATACAGTCCAAACGCTATAGCTCTTCTAGTAAACTCAACAATGACATGACCAACGCCGATATTCATCAATTCGCTAATCTTACCGAAGAAGCCAAAAAATTACTTAATAGCGCCTCTGTTAAGCTGAATGTTTCAGCTCGTTCCTACATGCGTACCGTCAAGGTGGCGCGAACAATTGCCGATATCGAAAAAAGCACCGAGGTTGGCGAAAATCACATCAGCGAAGCCTTGGCCTACCGATCACAAGGATTAAAATAGCAAAAACAATTTGACCTCTGAAGCCTTATCTGTTAGAATTTGACTTACGTTAAAGCAACATTAGGAGATTACAGCTATCGCAAAATATACCCGCTTGAATGATCAGATTCGAGCCCAAAGCATGCGCGTCATCGACGAAGATGGTAAGCAGCTCGGAGTTATGACCAAGCAGGAAGCACTAGCTGTGGCCAGCGAGCAAGGACTAGATTTGGTAGAGATATCACCAAACGCTGATCCACCGGTTTGCAAGATAGTTGACTGGGGGAAGTTCAATTATCAGCGTACCAAACAGCTCCAAAAGAACCGCAAATCTGCCAAATCACTAGACATGAAACAGATGCGATTCGGCCTTAAAATCAGTCCGCATGACTTGTCCATCAAAATGAACAAAGTCACTAAATTTTTAGACGCAGGACATAAAGTTAAGATCACACTAATGTACCGAGGCCGCGAACAAGCCCACCGCGAAATCGGCTTTAATATTGCCAAAAAGGTCATTGAAGACTTTGGTGATACAATAGTTGTAGAACAACAGCCACAATTGGCTGGAAGACAACTTAATTTTGTTATTAGAAGCAGTGGCAAGAAACCAATCGCTAAAAGCGATGAAACTAAAGGAGCAGAAAATGCCGAAACTGAAAACCCATAGCGGTACCAAAGATCGTGTTAAAGTTTCAAAAAATGGAAAAGTTCGTGTTGGTCATAGCAACAAGAACCACTTTTTGAGTAAAAAACGCGGTGGACGCAAACGCTCACTAGCCGGTTTAACCACTCGCACGGGCAAAATGGCCAAAAACATCAAGAGGAATTTAGGCGTCTAAACGCCCTATTTTAAGGAGTTATTATGAGAGTAAAACGAGGCGTTGCCAGTCATGCCAAGCACAAAAAAATCCGCAAAGCCACTAAGGGCTTTAGCCACCCTAATCGCGTAAGCGTTAGACGTGGTCGTCAGGCTTTAACTAAATCTTTGCAATACGCTACCCGCGATCGCAAAAATAAGAAGCGTACTTTTAGACAACTTTGGAATGCCCGCATCAATGCAGCAGCCCGCATCAACGGTACAACTTACAGCAATCTAATTGCTGATCTTAAAAAAGCTAATATAGCTTTGGATCGCAAAGTACTAGCTGAACTAGCAGTAAACGAACCAGCTGCTTTTAGTGCGGTAGTAAAAGCTACTAAAAAATAGACTAAACCTAAAAATAAAACACCTGTTCGCTAGTAACAGGTGTTTTTTGTTGGTCAGACTATCTGTAAGCCGGGTTCTGTCTAGACTAATCATCTATCTAGGCCGACGATTACTCGGCGGCTCAAGCGGTTCAATGATGAATTTATAGCGGGACACTCCTAAGCTTTAGGCTTAAGGAAATCCATCTCCTTGCAGCAGGTAGGGTTTACCATTTTCCATCGTCACCGATAGAAACTGTGAGCTCTTACCTCGCTCGTTTCACCCTTACCAAGTAAACTTGGCGGTTTCGTTTCTGTGGCACTTTCCCTAGGGTTACCCCCGGTCGCCGTTAGCGACTACCATTTCCCTTTGCTGCCCGGACTTTCCTCGTGCTTTTATACACGCGATTAGTCAATAATCTGACCACTTACTATTATAACATCAGTTCTTATGCTTGTCCATATGCTCGTCAAGAGCCCTGTTAACTGCGGCATCTGCAAGTTTATTGAACTCCCTTGGCACATGTTTGAAATGCACTTTTCTAAAACCATCTTTTAGCTGATTTACGGCGTTATGAATTGGCCATAAATCCTGATTTTTCACCTTATAACTGCCATTTACTTGATTAACTACCAGCAGGCTATCTAAATAAGCATTAACTTCTTTAACGCCCATGCTTTTACAAGCTTCTAGGCCCATTTTTAAGGCTGTGTATTCGGCTTGGTTGTTGGTGGTTAGACCTAGGTACTGAGCTTTGTCTTCTAGTAGATTGTCTTCCATGTCCAAAATTACATAACCAATTGCCGACGGACCAGGGTTGCCCCTAGAGCCACCATCTGTGAATAGTTTAACTACATCGGGATGTATGCCACTAGAAGCCGATTTTTCTCCCTGAGGCTGATTATTGTCGAAGATCTTGTCTATGGCGCTGGCCATTTCGTGGTCTTTATCTGTTATTTTCATGCCCGCATCATGTGTTATTAGCCAAATTTGGACTACATTCCACTCATTTTCCCATCTTGGATGGTGCTGAGACTCCTCGGCTAGTTCTGCAACTTGCTCCATAAAAGCCCACGCTTCTTTGAAATTCTCAAAGTTGAACTGTTTGAATAATCCGTGTTTTGTTTCTTGCCACATAAGTTATATCTTATCATGCATTTAGCTAAAATAGCTTTGTTAATAAGGCGTAAAAGCATTATCATATATATAAGAGTAAATGAGGGAAAAAATATGTCTGAAATAAAAAATAATAATAAGCTTAGGCTGACGCAAAAATTAAGCCTGTTCTTTTTCAGCAGGACCAAAACAACTGCGCTACTATGGCTAGTGATAGTAGTGTTCGGTGCGCTTTGCTACACAACACTACTCAAGCGAGAAGGTTTTCCAACCATTAATACACCTTACGCCTTTGCTTCTGGCACTTATTTTGTAAACGATCCTGCCAAAGTCGACGCTCAAGTATCTAAACCACTCATGGACTACTTATTAAAACAGGACGGCGTCAAAAAAGTCACCGCTCAAAGTTCCAGCAATTTTTATACCGTGATTGTCATATATAAAGACAACGTCAATGCTGTAACCCGCAGCAAACAATTAGACACTCAGGTAAAAGCTGCAAAAATTCTACCAGACCAGGCCAATTTTCAAATTAAAGATTTTAAATTTGGTTTTACGCCAAGGGGCGATAATATAGTCATCTCCTTCTACGCCAAAGATAAAACTCCTACCCCTGTATTAGCCGCACAAGCAAAAGAGGCAGCTGATTTCATTAACTCCAAGAACCTCGCTCTTGTAAAGAGTGCTTCCATAGTTAACCCCTATGATAAGGTTATTAACCCTATTAATGGTCAGGCCGTGATAGCTCAAAAAAGCTTCGATCGCTACGGTTCAAGGGTAGGCAACCAAAATACCTTCCATGACTCAATCGTAATAGGCATTCAAGCTCAGCCAGGTGCCGACAATCTTAAACTGGATAAAGAAGTGTCTACCGCTTTAGACGAACTGAACAATAATCCGAAGTTCGCAAATTACAATGCCGTAATCAGCGCAAGTTTTGCACCTCAAGTTAAAGCCCAGATAAATGAGCTACAAAGAGTCTTGCTCGAAGGCTTGCTAGCAGTCTTGATTATTGCATCACTACTCATTGCTGTCAGGGCTTCTTTCATCACTGTTATCTCAATGGTAACAGTAATTTTAGCCGTTAATGGTGTACTCTACCTGATTGGCTATAGCCTCAACACTATCACCCTTTTTGGCCTGATTTTGAGCCTCTCACTGGTTGTTGACGACACAATCATAATGACCGAGGCCATTGACGCCAGCCGTCGTAAAGAAAAAGACCCTACAGAAGTAATTAGGGTAGCAACCGGCAAAATCTCTCGAGCCATGATTGCTGCCACTCTCACGGCTGCTCTATGTTTTGCGCCTATCGCCTTCGTTGGCGGTGTACTTGGCAGTTTTGTGCGAGCCATACCAATAACCATTATTTCCGCCCTGTTGATAAGCCTATTAACAGCCCTAATCTTCATACCGTTCCTAGCGCGCTATCTGCTACTAAGCAAAAAACAACTTGGTAAATCAGCTAAAAAAGAAATGTCAGCTGGCATAGAAGCCAAAATTGCACGCTTCATTTCAGCGCCAATGTACTGGGCTAAAGGGTCAACCAAGAAACTAATGTTTGTAGGAATTACAGCAGTTATTATTGGTTTTAGCTTCATTGGAGCTAGTGGTGCATTATTTGGTAAAGTTAAATTCAACATTTTCCCTAGCGCCAAAGATAGCAATGAAATCAGCGCTCAAATCACCTTCCCGGCTGGAATAAGCATCCAGCAAGCTGAGTCTATAACAGATAAGGTTGACGCAATAATTGCTAAAAACACCAATGAAAACCTAGTAAAAGCTAGCTACTACGGACAAGCCGATATTCAGCAAGCCAGGATGGCAATAGAACTCATTGATTACAACAGTCGCTCGATTACCGCTCCAACTATTATCGATAATCTGCAAAAACAATTTGATAATTTCAAGCTCGCCAAAGTGAAGATCGGGCAAACAGATGCCGGCCCACCAGCTTCAGCCTTCGCTGCTCAGATAAACTCAGGCAGCGACCGCCAAGGCGCCAGCAAGCTAGCCAAAGATATAGAAGACTACCTAAAAACTCAGCCAGTTAAAAGACCTAATGGTCAAACTGTACAAATAACAGATGCTGCGGTATCCAACACCAGCATCTACAATCGAAACTCTAAGTCTCAATACATAGAAGTAACTGCCCAGTACAAGGACACAGATACAACTACCCTGCTGACGCTTACCGAAAAAGCCGTTAAAGACAAGTTTACGCCAACCGTTGTTGCTTCTTATGGTATCCCCAAAGACAGCCTCAAATTCGACTTCGGTCAGGAAACAGAAAACCAAAACAACTTCAAAACTTTAGCCATAGCTTTCCCAATACTCCTGATAGCCATTTATGTGCTTCTTGTAATAGAGTTTAGAAGCTTGTTCCAGCCATTCTTAATCTTCATGGCAATTCCATTCAGCTTGCTGGGTGTAGTTCTAGGGCTATATCTCACAAACAATCCATTCAGCTTCTTTGCTTCACTTGGATTCTTCGCCCTAATTGGTCTGAGCATCAAGAATACTATCTTGCTGACAGATTATGCCAATCAGTCTCGAAGAGCCGGTATGGGCCCTGTAGATGCCGCTCACGAAGCTCTTGCTGAGCGGTTCAGGCCACTAGTTGCAACCAGCTTAACCGCAGTCGTTTCATTGATCCCGCTAGCTATCCTTAGTCCCTTCTGGGAAGGACTAGCAGTGGTACTAATAGGCGGCCTAATAGCCAACACCTTCTTGGTAGTTACTGTCTTCCCTTACTTCTACCTAGGCAGCGAGTACTTGCGCATTCGCTTCTCCAAAAAGCGTGCTTTCTTATGGTTGGCAGTAGCCGCCCTAGCAGGCTTCCTAACTTTCAAATTAATTGACGCAAAATTTGCCCTACTTGGTGTAATCGCCGGACTAATAATCCTGAAGATTGTAGAGAAACTAGTGAGGAAAAAATAATGGCTCAAGTTTCATCGGCAGAAATAACTAAATTACTAAAAACGGTTGCTCAAAAGGTTGTCAGCGAACCAGAGGCCGAATATTTTGCCAAAGAAACAGTTGAAGCCCATATCCGTAAATCCCCACGCACTAGTCCCCTAGATTCAGCTATAAAAGATCTTGAAGCCTGTCTAAATAACAGTGACGAGAGCCTAAAATATGCAATAGATTTACCTGCCTATTTGGCCATCGATTTCAATGGCCAAGGCCCTCTGCCCTATCTCAAAAAAATTCATGACGAAATAGAACATAGAGCCAACAGTAGTGGCTTAGCAATGGTAGCCTTCACTAATTCAAAATCTATGCATACTCTTCATGATTGGGTACAAGGACTCGCCAAGCGAGGACTGCTAGCTATTGCTATCTGTAATGGCGGTCCATCGGCTGTAGTTCCCTACAATGGCACCAAAGGATTATTTGGCACAAACCCTATAGCCTACGGCATTCCAGGCCAGAACGGAGATATCTACTGCATAGATATGGCAACCTCTGAAATTCCCTACTTTGAAATCCTCGATGCTAATAAAAATCATGAGTCCCTTAAAGAGCACTCGGCCGTAAATAACAGAGGTGAATTCACAACTAGTGCCGAAGATGCTCTAGATTTTAGCGCCAGTCAAACCGATCCTGTATCTAATCTAGTATCGATTGGTGGTGGCTATAAAGGCTACTATTTAACCTTTTTAACAGAGATAATGACAAGTGCACTAATTGGCATGCCAGCCAGCTCTCAAATGAGTTCTGGTTTTGTGCCAGAAGAACACGGTGCCATGCTACTTGCTTTTAGCCCCAAAGCCATGGGCACCGAAGAGAAATTTCAAGCCAGCATGGAGTCTTTGCACCAAGCTCTGAAATCGCAAACATCTAAAGAAGGAACGAATATTAATATGCCCGGCGAACGCAACAACCAACGATACCAACAGCGTGCCAACGCCCTCCTCGAAATCGACCAATCACTCCTAGACAAACTTGATTCTCTATCTCAATAATACAAAAATCATCCTGGTGGATGAGCTATTTAGATGGTCGGGATGACAGGACTTGAGCCTTTCGGATGAGATGTTTACTAAGTGACACACTGAAACAGGACGAAACCGAATTGGAGTTACTTGTTGAAGTTTCAAATTGGAAGATTTAACTAAAACTTGCCTATAATTTTACCAACAAATAATTTCATATAAACCGTAAGCAGATTGCTGACATTTGTATCAGTTTTTGATACAATTCAGTCAATGGCGACACATAGCGTGCAACGACACATAAATAGAAAAAAGAAAACACAAAAAGAGAAGTCAGAAATTGACCGACTGATTTACTTTGCCGTTGTTATTGGACCACTCCTGACACTTCCGCAAGTGTATTCAATCTGGGTACAAGGGCAAAAAGGTGTGTCAATAATATCGTGGGTTGCATACTTAATAGCGTCTATTGTCTGGTTAATCTACGGTATAAAGCACAAAGATAAACCAATAATTACGGTTGAAATTGCTTGGATTATACTTGAAATACTGATAATTATTGGCGTTACAAGAATATAAATAGCCCATCCTTTCGGATGAGCTATTTATATGGTCGGGATGACAGGACTTGAACCTGCGACCTCACGGCCCCCAGCCGTACGCGCTACCAACTGCGCCACACCCCGAGATATCATAAATGCCGGGGCCCTTAGTAAAGCGTTTTTACCTGGCATCGATGCTAGGTGGGTTACCTCACGCTCTAACCACGGCTAGAGCAGATATTGGATACCCTTTTATTGAGTATTCAGATAAAAATTTTGCTTCACTTCAGGCTAAAAGAGCTTGGCTCTACCCGACATTTATATTATACAAGCAAATTCAAGACGAAGTTATTAATATTTAGTAGTAAACCACCAAATCCAGCGGTCAAAACTAGTCCGATGATTATAAAAAAGCCATATGGTTCAATATTTTGCATAAATCGTTGCACAGGCTCTGGGGCGAACGCGTATAAAACTCTTGATCCGTCCAGAGGCGGGATAGGAATCATGTTAAACACAAAAATAGCCACATTTAGTACTATAAAGATGCCTAGGAAAGTTCCGCCGCCATCTACAGCTATGTGAGTTACTCTTGCCAATATAGAAGCCAGGAATGCCAGCACTAGATTGGTTAGAGGTCCAGCGCCGGCCACCATGGCAGCGCCGAAATCACCGTATTTAACGTTCCGCGGGTCAAATGGCACTGGTTTGGCGGCCAAGATGGGCGCTCCGAAGAATAACAGCGTAGCTACTGGCAGTGCGATAGTCATAATTGGGTCGATGTGACTCAAAGGATTAAGGGTTAAACGCCCCTGTTCATGGGCAGTTCTGTCGCCAAGCATATAGCTGGCGTAGGCGTGCATAAATTCGTGAATTACTAATGAAATTAGAATGCAGACGATTACGATTGCGATGTATGTGATTGAAAAGTTACCCATATCTTTAACTTATATTATAGCAAGCGTTGACTTAAGTCATATTTTAAGCTAAAATAACACCTTAAGTTGATATAAATTTAGGAATAATCATGCAGAAATGTGAATTAACCGGTAAAGGCAAACAGTACGGCCACAGCATAAGCCACTCTAAGCGCCATACCAAAAAAGTTTGGAAGCCTAACTTGCAAAAGAAAACTGTAATGGTTGATGGCAAGAAAGTTACCATGAAAATATCTACCCAAGCCATTCGCACCCTTAAGAAAAAAGGCTTGCTAACTCCTGTAGAAGCCAAAAAATAATCTGCTTTTATACTAAAAAGACTCGGGCCATAAGCCCGAGTCTTTTTTAATCTAGAATTTATTAGGCTTTTTCAAGCACTACTAGATGCATAACCTCATCGATGTCGCCATGCTTGAGCTTAAGCTTGGCCACTTTCTCTTTAGGCTCCATGCCTAGTTCCTTGAGTGCAACCGTAAGTTCTTGTTGTGGCATTTCATATTTTAGGGATTTATCAGCGTAGTGAGTCGGAATAATCATTTTTGGCTCAATATCTTTAATAAGTTTAAGCGCTCCAACTGGATCAAGAGTATAGCCATTACCTCCAACTGGAACAACCATAACATCTACCATGCCGATGGCTTCTAGCTGATTTTCGTCGAGTTCAGGATATATGTGTCCTGTAAATAGAACTGATAGATCGCCTACTACTAGCTTGTAGATGGTGGCGTTATGGGTTTTTTCTTCGTCCATGTGAGCTCTGGCTGGTATGCCTATAATGGATATATCTGATACTTCATATTCACCAGGGCTAGAGAAAGTCAGGCGAGCATTTGTCTCGGCATCAGGTTGGTTAGTGAAAAGAGCCACGTCATCGGCCTTTATAACTCCTTTGGCGCCCAGTTTAGCTAGATTGTCATCGATGACTATTCTAGCGCCCTTGTAGCTCGCTACTATGCAGTTTGCACCATGATATTGTAAGTCCATTTATTCCCCTTTGTTATTTTTCTGATATAAGGTTGTGCGTATCAATCAAAACTTGTTTTTTGGCTTTTAGCAAACCCAGTATAAATCTGTCATTAATCTGTTTTCGATATTTAAAATTAGACAAGCTCATGGAAGTGTAGCGAAGAGACTTATTCTCTTTAACTTCTAGTTCGTCAACGTATTTCTGAAGAGCATTAGGATTGACATCACCAACTACTAAAAAGTCGATTCCAGCGCTGTTATCTCTTGTAAACTGACCAGTGTAAACAGCGAGTTCTACGTGACCAATGCTCTTCAAATCAGATAAGCCACCGGCTGCAGTTTCACGCTTTTCTTCTGTAGCATCGGCTTTCTTTGGCTTAACCTTAACTCCACCGCCAAAGATTTCTTTAAGTGGGTCATAATGCTTAAATTTTTGGTTAACCTCGTAATATAGTTTGTTGTTGGTGTTATCGGAAGTGATAATACCAATACTCAATAAATTGGATAGTTCCCTGCGCACAGAATTTATTTGCTCGTCTATTTTGCGAGTAATTTCTCTTACGTAATATGAGCGATTAGGATTGCTGTAAAACAGCTGTAAAAGCTTTACGCGTGTTTTTGACCCAAAGAGTTGCTCAACCATATATTTATTGTATCAAATAATGGTTCAATGCGTATATTATTTATCCAAAAAAGTTGTTATTAGGTCTACAACCTTAGCCTGATTTACAGGGGTGGGAACCCAATGAATACTTTTGTTTCGTTTAAACCAAGTGCGCTGCTTTTTGGCTAAGTATTTAGTATCTTTTATGATTTCAAATGTGGTTTTTTCTAGGCTTTTTTTACCCAAAAAGAACCCTTCCCATTCTCGATATCCAACAGCCTTCAATCCTTCGCACTGCCAGCCAAATTGCTCAACCAATTGCTCGACTTCGCTTTCCAGTCCTAGCTCAATCATTGCTTCTGTTCGCTCGACAATATTACGATTCAAAGCTTCACGATCGGTTTTTAGCCCAATAATTAAAGTATTGCTGCGCAGTGGACGCCTTTTGGGTAATTGTCCGTTGGTTTGAATAAATCTTATGAGTCTATTTTTATTGGCTGTATCAATATCCGATACATCAAGTTTGCGCCCCTTGGCAACCGATACTAGATCTTTGATGTTGAGTTTAGATAGCAGTTCCCGCTCTTTCTGGTCTCCAGCGGGCAAAAATTCATAATCATATAAAACAGAATCAACATAAAGACCACTGCCACCAACCATAATTGGCAATTTACCCTTGCTTGCAATATTGGTAATGGCTTTTTGTGCCAAGTGCTTAAACTTAGCGGCCGAGAAGACTTCATCGGGTTTAGCCACGTCTAGCAGATGGTGTTTAATTTGTTTTTGATCTTCTTTACTAGGTTTGGCCGAGCCAACATCTAGCCCGCTCCTAATAGTTGAGCTATCGGCACAGATAATCTCACCTTCGAACTTTTTGGCCACTTCCATGGCCAAGGCCGATTTACCACTAGCGGTTTCGCCAACAATGACCACCATTTTTGGTGATTTAGAAGTGTTATTGGACATATTTATAGGGTTGATTTGCTACTACGCTGGCTGGCCTCTTTGGCCACGGTGCTCAAGAATTCTTCAATACTTATTGCTGGCGCTTCTTCTTGGGTAGTTAAGTCCTTGCGAATACGCGGCATTAGCTGGGAAGACTGCATTTCTTTTTCACCTAGAACGACTGTGTACGGAACTTTCATAAGCTCTGCTGTGCGGATTTTTTTACCAACAGATTCGTTGGTGTTATCGGCATAAATTCTAAGTCCGAGCTTCTTAGCATCAGCCACAATTTTGACAGCAAAATCTAGCGTTTCAGCTTCTTGATTAACAGTAATCAGCCTAATCTGCTCAGGCGCAGTCCAGACCGGGAATTTACCAGCGTTATGCTCTATGTAAACCGACATGAACCGCTCAATAGAACCCAGTAAAGCACAGTGAATCATAACAGGACGATGATTAGTGCCGTCTTCAGCCGTATATTCCAGCTCGAAACGTTCTGGCTGCACAAAATCAAGCTGAACAGTTGCTACTTGATGTTCACGGCCAATACCATCAGTGGCCATAAAATCGATTTTAGGGCCATAGAAGGCCGCTTCGCCCTGCTCTTCGTAAAAGTCCATGCTGTTATCGATAACGGCATTTTTAAGCTGTTCCTGTGCGGTCTGCCACAATTCTTTGGAGCCCAGGTATGCATCAGAATCGTCGCGGTAGCTTAGTCTGACTTTTAGCTCCATGCCGACAGTTGCATATAACTCTTTAGCAGCCTCAATTAATTGTTTTATTTCTGTTTCTATTTGATCCTCACGACAAAATACATGGCTATCATCTTGAGTCAGTGCCCGTACTCTGTTAAGACCACCCAGTTCGCCGGTTTTTTCATCACGATAATCAGTGGTTGTTTCAAGGTAGCGGACTGGTAAATCACGGTAGGATTTAGGCTGAAAAGCATATATTCGGGTGTGATGTGGGCAGTTCATTGGTTTAAGCACTAGCTCGTCACTAGTTTCTTGGCTTTTTACCAAAAACAGCTCGTCGCCAAACTTGTCCCAGTGACCAGATTTTTCGTACAAATCTTTCTTTGTTATGTGTGGAGTCCAGACTTTTTCAAAGCCTTTATTCTGGCGTAGTTCATTAGCGTATTTTGCTAATTCTTCTCTGATAACAGTGCCTCTAGGCGTAAACATTGGTAGTCCTGAGCCAACCAATTCAGAGAACAAGAACAGGTCTAGTTCTTGGCCTAGTCGGCGATGATCGCGCTTTTTAGCTTCCTCGAGCATTGCAAGGTGTTGACGGACTTCTTTGTCTGAGGCAAATGCGACGCCGTAGAGCCGTTGCATCTGAGGATTCGTCTCTTTGCCGCGCCAATAAGCTCCAGCAACTCTCATAAGCTTAAATGCCCCTACTTTACCAGTGTTTTCCACGTGCGGCCCACGACATAAATCTCTAAAATCGCCATTGTCGTAGAAAGTTACAGTGTCTACCTGAGCATCGCCACTAGCTATAGTGCCCATTTCGTCTTTGTTGAGGTCTTTAGCTACAGTCGTACCAGCACGTTTTAGGTCGTTTAGTAGTTCCTCTTTATAGGGCTGGTTGTTGCTTTTGGCCCACTCAATTGCTTCATCGATACCCATTTCTACTCTGTTAATGGGCTGATTTTCGCCAATTATTTTCTGCATCTCGGCTTCAATTTTAGCGAAATCTTCTTCTGAAATCTTGGTCTCACCAAGATCAATATCATAATAAAAGCCGTTTTCAACTGCTGGCCCCACGCCAAATTTGGCCTCTGGCCAGAGTCTTTGAACTGCCGAAGCCATTACGTGGGCAGAACTATGACGCATTACTTGTAATTGATTATCTGATTCAGACATTTACTTTAACCTGTTACTTAACTAATAAAATTATAGCACCTAGACAGAAGTATTAAAAAAGCTTGATGACTCTCGCATTGGTCATCAAGCTTTTTATGAAATTTGTTCGAAAAACATTCTCGACAAAACTTCGCCTCAACAACTATCATAGCAAGGTTAGTATTATAAGGCTAGTATAATTATGGTGTATTAAAAACACCTACTATGGGGAAAACCCTTGCCTGCCAAAACATATCACAAGCGGTATATTTGATGAAATAGTGGTGGGTAGCTTGCTTAGTTGGTCTTTTTAAGGTAATTTATATCTGATAGCACCCGAAATCGGGGCGATTAGCTCATTTGGCTAGAGCGCCACATTGACGTTGTGGAGGTGATAGGTTCGAATCCTATATCGCCCACCAATTAGAGCCCCTTTTTTAGGGGCTCTAATTATTTAATTCAGGCTTTTAGTGAATTCAATACTCTATATTGTATTTATAGAAGGCATCAAGCGCTTGCTCAACCTCATAGGCGTCTTTGGCATCACCGTGATAAGCGT
>Ga0194035_1001319_pt1 | contig 13197 bp, 11 predicted proteins | sample JunL2320m_MetaG_FD_148680 | JGI IMG/M metagenome (GOLD analysis project Ga0194035, IMG submission 148680) | Anoxic zone freshwater microbial communities from boreal shield lake in IISD Experimental Lakes Area, Ontario, Canada - Jun2016-L239-20m | ecosystem: Environmental > Aquatic > Freshwater >...
CCGCGGACATCCTCGGCGAAGCCCACGATACGTACTACGAGCCCATCCTCGACTCCGACGGTGCGGTGATCGGCGCCTTTCTCGTGGCCTTCATTCCCGAGGCCTAGTCGCTTCGTGGCGTGCTCCACGAGTGAGTGTGGGCAACGGCAGCCATGTCACTCCCTTAAGCGCGGGTGGCCGCAGTGCGGCAGGTTTCGTCGAAGCGACGTCGACGGATGCGGCCGGCGACGAACTCACTGCTGGCGAACGTGAATCGTTGCTGACCGTTTGAGCAGAGGCAGACTGGCTGGGCGGCGACTGGCTCGGCGGCGACTGGCTCGGTGAGAGGGCGGATGCGCTGGAACTCGACACCGAACCTGGGCTGGACACCGACCCGCTGCCGCACGCGGTTGTCAGAAGTGCGAATGAGATCGCAAGGACGGTAGATCTTTGTAGCCAACGCTGTGGCTCGCAGCTCGAATCGGTCATGATCGCTCGAGGCTATCTGGGGAATGTGTTAAGAGCCCTTCGGAATTGCCGTCGCGGATGAATGCACATGGACTTCACAGGGGTGGCCGGGTTCAGCGAAGCGGACTCCCATGACGCGTGGGGATGTGTGCTTGATGTGAAGTTGCTATGAACCACGCGAATTGCCTGTTTTCGGTTGGCCAGAGCCAGTACTCATGCAGTGTGATGGTGGTCCAGGCCGAAGTGTGATTGCACGCACGCGCCACAACGACGGCGGGAGTGCGCGTGGTCCTCCTTACCCGGCCGCCTTCGGTGCAAGATCGTCCTCACCTGCGACGCAAGCGAGCTCCGTGGGTGTACTGGGTGCGCCGCAGCGTGCTACTCGCGCTTGTTGTTTTTGTTCTAGCCACTGGTTGGTCGTTGGTGACCGCGCTTGCTGCGCCGGGCGACGATGTGCCGACGAAGTTGGCCGAGTGGGCGCGCGACCACTCCTTGGGCTTCGTCGTGACAACCGCGGAAAACGTGCAGTACAAGTTGAACCCGCCGGTGACCGGTGGTGCTCCCGATTCGTCGATCTTGGCTGCTGGGGCCCACGAGGCTTCCGCTGGTGCGCAGTCCGGAGGCTCGATCCCTCTTCAAACCAGACTCGTTGGTCCAGTCGCGCCCGCAATCAGCGGCGAGGGTGTCTTCGTTCCAGCGGTGCGCACAGCCGCTGGCCCGGTGATTCAAGTTACTTACGTGCGGCCAGACAACGTTCACACGTCGTACTTGACGGGTGTCGCGTGGATGAGTCACACCTTGCGATTCGTCCTGCACCCCGGCTTCCAGGATCCCGGCACGTCAGGGATGAGCGAGACGTCCAGTGTCACCAAATCGCAGTACCCCGGCCTCGCCGCGACGTTCAACGGGGGCTTCAAGATGAAGGACGCACAGGGCGGCTATTACGACCACGGTCACACGGTGGGCTCACTGGTCAAGGGTGCGGCATCTCTGGTCATCTTCAAGGACGGCCATGCCACGGTCGGCACCTGGGGATCTGACGTATCGATGACTTCTGATGTTGTGTTCGTCCGGCAGAACCTCAAGCCCCTCATCACCGGTGGTGTGATCGCGCCGAATGTTGACTCGAGTGTCGAGACGACTTGGGGAACCACTGTGGGTGCCTCACTTGCCGTGTGGCGGTCAGGAATTGGCGTGACGGCTAACGGTGATCTTGTGTTCGCAGGTGGTGAAGCGCTTTCTGCAGGCGCTCTTGCTGACGTTCTCAAGCGAGCCGGAGCCGTGACCGCCATGCAACTAGACATCAATAAGGCTTGGGTGTCATTCATGTGGTTCGGGCACTCGGCTGGCGTACCCGTTCCGCATAAGCTCGGTGATTTCCAGCGCGCAGGGAGTCGCTACCTGAGTGCGACGAGCCGTGACTTCGTCGCGGTATACACGCCCTGACGCGATCTCTTGCGGTGCAAGGAGTTTAGGCGCTCGCTTCCATTTCGATCATGCCTGTCGCGAAGTGTGTCAGCGCCTTCTTGTCGCCGTGCGCTCGTTGGATCGCTGAACCAAACATGCGGTTACCGTCGATGGTGAGTTGGTAATCAGTCTGTTGGCTCGCGAGCACTAGTGCGGTGCCGTCAGCTGAAAGCGTTCCAACAGCGTGGTTCTGGTGCAGGTCACTAATCAGCATCACCAACAGGCTGCGCCCCTCTTGGCGCAACACCTTCATCGAGCATGGGCTCGCAATCGGATGCCACTTCGCCTCGGGGTTTTCCGCGTGGCTCTGGAACAGCGGGTGGTGCCTGCTGATGACTCCCCATGACGATCCCGTCCACGACCCGACCCATTCGATCGGGAGTGTCTTTACGGTGTCAGGTGTTGTGGAATCCACGATGGTTCCTTCTCGTCTTCTAGTAGGCACTGTTGGTGTGCTCATGGTGAGTTTCTGCTGGAACTCACCATGAGCACCGAGATCATTGGTGCTCGTTCATCTTTATCAGCAGCCCCACATGGGGCCCCGCGCTTTGTTCACCAGGCGTACGCCTCGGGTGCCGTACCACCTGGGCCTGGAAAGATTTCGTCGATGCGGGCCAGTGCATCAGCGTCAAGCTTGATGTCCAGCGCGCGCATGCCGCCATCGAGTTGCTCGATCGTGCGTGGGCCGATGATGGGGGCTGTTACTGCAGGTTGGTGCAGCAGCCAGGCGAGGCCCACATCGCCGGGATTCTCACCTCGTGCATCGCAGAAGATCTCCCACGCTTCGATGGCTGGACGGTGCTGCTCGAGTGCCTCTGCTGAGCGTCCAGATATGCCGCGTGCTGCAGTCCCGTCTGCCTGCTTGCGCAAGATGCCGCCGAGCAAGCCGCCGTGCAATGGCGACCAGGGGATCACCCCGAGGCCATACGACTGCGCCGCCGGGAGTACCTCGAGCTCGACACTACGTTGCACCAAGTTGTAGATCGACTGCTCGGCCACTAGCCCGAGCGAGCCTCGTCGTCGCGCAGCCTCTTGCCCCTGCGCGATGTGCCATCCAGCGAAGTTCGATGATCCGACGTAGAGGATTTTCCCTTGCTGCCGTAGGACATCCATGGCTTCCCAGATCTCGTCCCACGGAGTTGCGCGGTCAACGTGGTGCATCTGGTAGACGTCGATGTAATCAGTCTGCATTCGGGCCAAGGACGCATCACACGCGCGGCGAATGTTGAGTGCCGACAGTTTTCCTTCGTTGGGCCAGCTACCCATTTCGCCGTACAGCTTGGTCGCGATTACCGTTCGTTCGCGGCGCCCGTTACCGAGAGCGAACCAGTCGCCGATGATCTTCTCGGTGAGCCCGCGGTTGTCCCCCCAGCCGTAGACGTTGGCCGTGTCAAAGAAGTTGATGCCCTGCTCGTGGGCGTGATCCATGATCGCGTGCGAGTCAGATTGTTCAGTGACAACACCAAAGTTCATGGTGCCCAGGCAAAGGCGACTCACTGAAAGTCCTGAACGTCCTAGGTGCGTGTATTCCATGACAGACCTCCATCAGCACGCTGCCTCACTGGCGCGATGAGATGAACCTAACCGATTCTCAGGGCAACGGATGATTGCGACTTTGACGAAACCGCTGGGCCGTTGCTGCTGAATTCTGCCGGGCCCAATCAGGGCGAATGTTGCTGAATGCGTACAAAAGGTATTGTCGTAACTGATCTTGAACGCAGCGGGCGCTCTCGTTGTGAACAGGCAGCAACGAAATGGAGTTCGCGATGGCTGAACGTGCTGCACATTTGGTAGGAAGTTTGCCCGGAGAATCAGCGCTCGACGCGATGACTCGGGTGATCGAGCGGCTCGGTCCGATGCTGCGCTCGCTGCCCGATGGCGAAACGGGAGATCGTCGCAACTGGATCATCAACAGCATTGAGTCGCTGCGGTCGCACCCTGACTTAGAACTTGTCCGCGAAGGTGATTGGTCTGACTACGACAAGGTCCCGCGCTTCCGCATACGTCGCGGACACCAGCTGTCTGGTGCAACTCTCGATCTTGGGCACGTCGGCGCAGCGGCTGCGAGCCTTTCGGTGTTTGAGGAAGCGAAGTCACTCGGGCTCAGCGACGACGTCGTTTTCCAGGTAGGTGTTCCTGGTGATTTCGATATGGCCATGTTTTCCCTTGGCCCAGTGGGCGCTCTTCGGCATAAGCGGCCCTTCACCGAAGCCACGGTCGCCGATGTGCGTCGAGTGAACCTCCTCGCCGAGGGGAAGGCAGTTTTTCAGATCGAGATCCCGGCTGAACTTGTACTGCTCGCTCGCATGCCGAGTTTCTTGCGACCGTTCATCGCCCGCATGTTGGCCAAGCAGGTTGCTGCGATTGCCGCTGCCACTGATCCGGGCACTCGATTTGGGATTCACCTTTGCCTGGGCGACATGAACCATCGTGCTCTTGGGCGGATTACCGACTCTCGTCCGTTGGTGTTGCTCACGAATGCCCTGGTCAAAGCTTGGCCTGCGGATCGTCCGCTGGAATTCGTCCACGCTCCCTTCGCAGCAGCCGACGACCCGCCCCCGGCGGACGAGCGCTTTTACGCGCCGCTCTCTGGCATGGTGCTGCCAACCAGCACACGCTTCATCGCTGGTATCGCTCATGAGGGCCAATCGCTTGAAGATCAATTGCGAATTCGAGGCTGGATCGATCGCGCGGTCGGACGCAGCGTTGATATCTCGACCTCATGCGGACTTGGCCGTCGAGACGAAGATGCAGCGATGGCGGCACTCGATCGAATCAAGGAACTCTGTCAGAACTAGTTCGATTCGCTATGAGACGTAGGCGAGTCGACCTGCGGTGCTGCCAGCCCCAAGCCGTTGAAGCCCGTCAGCGACGTCCGCTAGGGCGAGCCGCTCGGTGACAAGGGGACGCACAACTCCGATGTCGGTGAGCCGTGTCAGTTCGTCGTGACAGGCTCGGATAGATGCTGGGTCCTTTTCTAGGTAGAGGCCCCAGTGCAGTCCGACGATTGAGTAGTTCTTGATGAGGGCGTGGTTTAGCGGTGCGGATTGGATCTGCCCGCCGGCAAATCCAATGAGCAAGATTCGTCCCTCGAAGGCGATGCACTTGGTTGATCGCTGGTATGTGTCACCGCCAACTGGATCGAAGATCACGTCAGCGCCACGTCCGTTGGTGGCGGTCTTGACGATGTCGACGAAATCTTCTGACGAGCGATCGATCACAATGTCGGCTCCGAGTTCCCTTGCAACAAGAGCCTTTTGGGCGTTGCCTACAACTCCGATGACTCGCGCGCCAGCCGCCTTCCCGAGTTGGACCGCGGCGCTGCCGACTCCACCGGCTGCGGCGTGAACCAGCAAGGTCTCTCCCGCCTGCAAGTGTGCCCGACGGTGTAACGCGAACCAGCCGGTTTGGTAGCCAATGAACAACGCTGCGGCCTCTGCGTCGTTCAGCGCTGGCGGCGCCGGAAACGTGCTCGCTGCATCAGTCAGTGCATATTCGGCGTACCCGCCAGCGGGCAGAGCGCACAGACCGATGACCCGGTCGCCCACGGCGAGTCCTTCGACCTGGGCTCCGTTCGCGATCACTTCGCCGCAAACCTCGAAGCCCGGAGTGAACGGAAGATCTGGCTTCATCTGGTACTCGCCACGGCAGATCAACACATCAGGGAAGTTGGCCGCAGCGGCCAACACCCGCACCAGCACCTGTGTTGCACCAGGTGTTGGGATGGCTACCTCATCAAGGCTCATGACATCTCGCGGCTCGCCGAGCACGCCAACTCGCCAGGCTTTCATTCGCTCACTCCGCTCGATCGGTCCCTCCGCCGAGGCTATCCCTCAAGCACAAGAGTGCGGCGATCGACATACTCTCGCATCTCGGCGTCGACGGCGTCGTCGATCCCTGGATCTACATATGAATCAAGGAGTTTCTTCCACTCCTTTGTCGCGATTTCATCGGCTGTTGGCGAGCCCTGCTTCACCCAGTTGGGATATGCCAGCGCGCGGAACAGCGGGCTCATGAAGACGTCGGTACGGAATCGCGCAAGCGTGTGATCGTGTGCCAGGAACAAGCCGCCGGGGCCAACCTCGGCGATCGTGTCAAATGCCATGGAGTCGTCATCGAGGTTCAGGCCCTCGCGTAGACGTTCGAACATCCTGATGATCTCTAGATCGATCGCGAACTTTTCATACGACGCAACCAATCCACCTTCGAGCCAGCCAGCAGAGTGTACGACCAGGTCGCATCCAGAAAGGTAAGTGGCCCACAGCGACATCGTCGTCTCGATCGCAGCTTGCGCATCGAGTGCTATTCCAGAGCACAAGCCGCCGCCACCACGTAGTGGTAGGCCATATCGACGGGCCAGCTGTGATCCCGCGAGTGTTGTCAGAACCGACTCGGGCATTCCCAGCGACGGACCACCTGAGCGCATGTCGACGCCGTTGAAGAAGCAGCCCAGGATGCACGGGGTGCCGGGACGGATCAACTGCGCCATCGCCACGCCCGCAAGGGTTTCCGCGACTAGCAACGACAGCCCGGCCGACAGAGTCACGGGCGCGGATGCGCCTGCCAGCAGGAACGGAGTGATAGCGACGGGCTGATTGAACTCGGCGCAAGCAACAAGCGTGTCGACCATGAGCCCGTCCCACACCAGCGGACTGTTGGGATTGACGATGCCTAATGTCATGGGCTTGGCGATCAACGCATCACGTCCGCCAGCCGCGATGGAAGCTAGGGCGAATCCGTCTCGCGCCTTGTCACCGGCAGTCCCGTAGATCATGAAGGGCCGGTCACTCCAGCGCAGGATCGAGTAGTCCATCTCGAGGTGTCGGCTCTGGTAGCCAAGGTCCTGCGCTTCGGCAGTTCCACTCTGCAACATCTGGAGCGAGTTCGACGCGTGGGCCATCTTGACCAGTTCGATGTGATCGGCGAGCGAACCGTCGCGACGGCCTCGTTCGCGATCGTGTGCGAACGGTGGTCCGCCAACGGGTGAATGGACCACGCTGCCGCCACCGAGTGTGAACGCGTTATCTGGGTTTCGTCCCGCCATTGGAATGGTGGACGGCGCCAACGCGAGTTGATCCATCACGAAGTCGGGGTCCCATCGCACTCGCGTGCCATCGATCCGCTGGCCTGCTTCACCAAGGCGACGCAGCATGTCGTCGTCGTGCACCTCGGTGCCGATCTCGCTCAGAATCCTCATAGCCTGAGCGTGGATTCGGTCCAGGCCAGCTTCGTCTAGCGGCGCGAGCGGTAAGACCGACCGTGCGCTTAGTGCGTCCACGTGACCTCCGGGGTCATGTCATGGCAGGATGCCGGTGGATCCGCCGTTACTGATCGACGAGTCAGGATCTCTAGGACCGTATCAGTGAGTTGACTTGAGTGGAATGGGTGCACCTATGAAGTCGTCATATCGAGTCGTGGTCATTGGTGGCGGAATCGTTGGATGCAGCGTTCTGTATCACTTGGCTTTGCGAGGCTGGACCGACATCGCCCTGATCGAACGTGCCGAGCTCACCGCTGGTTCAAGTTGGCATGCAGCGGGTGGTTTTCATGCGATCAACACTGACACTCATATTGCGGCGTTGCAGAAGTACACGATCAGCATGTACCCGAAAGTTGAGGCAGAGAGCGGCATCAACGTCGGCTTGAAGATGAGTGGTGGCATCGAGTTGGCCATGACTCCCGAGCGCATGCAGTGGCTGCGTGCCGAACTCGAGTGGCACGAGATGATGGGCACGGTTGGCGCCCGCCTCATGGACGTTGATGAAATCGTCGACATGGTTCCCATCGTCAGCCCTGAGGGGCTGACTGGCGGGCTCTACGATCCCCACGAAGGCAACCTCGACCCGAACGGTGCCACGCTGGCCTATGCCGGTGCAGCGAAGGCCCGTGGCGCAGATGTGATCCTGCGAAACCGGGTTCTATCGATGACTCAGGCTGCAAATGGCAACTGGTTGCTGGAAACAGAGCAGGGCATGGTCGAGACCGAGCATGTCGTGAATGCAGGCGGGCTTTGGGCGCGCAAGGTCGGTCAGATGATCGGCATCGACCACCCAGCGATCCCGATGCAGCATCACTACCTGGTCACCGAGTCGGTTCCCGAGATTGCGGCCATGACCTCGGTGATGCCTGCCGTCACCGACCTTGAGGGCTTCACCTATTTGCAGCGCGAGCAGGACGGCGTGGTACTCGGCGTATACGAGCGCAACCCAAAGCATTGGATGCCGCAAGGCGCTGATTGGGATTTTGGGATGACCCTCATCCCCGAAGACATCGAGCGCATCAGCCCTGAACTCGCGATCGGGTTCGCGAGGTTCCCCGCCCTCGAGCGCGTAGGAATCAAGCGTTGGGTGAGCGGCGCATTCACATGTACTCCAGATGGAAACCCGCTGGTCGGGCCTGTGCGCGGACGACGCAACTACTGGGCTGCGTGTGGGGTCATGGCCGGGTACTCGCAGTGTGCGGCGGTTGGTCTAGCAGTGTCGAACTGGATTGTTGACGGTGACCCTGGCGATGACATCTACGCGATGGACGTAGCTCGCTTTGGCGAGTACGCCTCCAACAACGACTACCTCAAGGCAACTACGAGTCAGTTCTACGCACGACGCTTCGTAGTGCCTTATCCCAATGAGCACCTGCCAGCCGGACGACCGCTGAAGGCCACACCGGCATACGACCTCATGCTCGCTGAAGGCGCCGAGTTCAACGCCACCTGGGGCTTGGAAGTGCCGCAGTACTTCGCTCCGAATCAGCCTGACTTCAAGGAAATTCACTCCTTGAAGCGGTCGAATGCGTTCTCGCTCGTGGCCGATGAGGTGGCCACAGTGCGTACCGCGGTTGGTGCGTACGAGACCGGTGTTTACTCGCGCTACGAAGTCACCGGCAAGGGTGCTTACGAGTGGCTCAACCGACTTGTTGCATCGCGCATCCCGGAGGTCGGGCGCGTGCGCCTAGCTCCGATGCTTCACCCCAAGGGCACTCTCATGGGTGACCTTTCGGTCTCGCGTCTTGATGATGATCGCTTTTGGCTTGTGGGTTCCTATTACTTGCAGGACTGGCACCAACGCTGGTTCGCCGACTGTAACCCGCCCAGCGGCGTTCGCATTGAGAATCTCACTGAGCAGTGGCTCGGTTTCGCGATGTCGGGACCGTCGTCGCGTGAGCTGCTCAGCCGCCTCACCGATTCGGATGTCTCGAACGCTGCGATGCCCTTCATGGCCTGTCGCACAATGGATGTGGGCGCCTCGCGTGCCGTCGTTGGTCGGCTTTCGCTTGCTGGCGAACTCGGTTTCGAGTTGACGGTGCCAGCGAGCCATCAGCGCACTTTGTGGCTTCGGATGAAGGAGGCCGGCGCCGATCTTGGGCTCCGTCCGATCGGTGACCGCGCGATCGACAGTTTGCGCATTGAGAAGGCGTATGGGATCTGGTCGGCTGAATTCAGGCAGGGCTACACCCCAGGGATGTCTGGGCTTGACCGGTTTGTGGCCTTCGACAAGGGCGATTTCATTGGTCGCGAGGCTGCGCTACTAGAGAAGGAAACCGGACCAAAGCAGAAGTTGGTACTGCTCGAGATAGATGCCAACAATGCAGATGCAATGGGCGATGAGCCAGTATGGCTCGGTGATCGTCTCGCTGGTCTGATCACGTCAGGTTCATATGGGCATTCGGTCGGCAAGAGTTTGGCGCTGGCGTACATCGACGTCGACATCATCGCCGATAGTCCCACTCTCGCAGTCGCTGTCATTGGTGAGCGCCGTCCGGCGGTGATCCTGCCCGAGGTCCCCTACGACCCGCAGGGGACGCGACTGCGCGGCTAGCCCCGTACGGAAAAGCGCGACGCCGGCTTGGCACCCCTTGGGGTACAAAGCCGGCGTCGCTTTTCTACGGAGCGCCGTGTCAGGTCAGCGCTTGCCGTACTCGCGGTAGTACTGGCGCCACACCAGTCGCTGTATCGGGATCCACCGTGGGATCGAGCGCAGGCCCGGAATGAACGGTAGGAAGACGAACAGCAAGATCACGACGAACATGATCGCGAAAATGATCGCGTCAGCGTTATCGGTGAGCACTGTCGCGACCGTGTTGTTCGGATCCTCGTTATTGAACATCGGCAGCTGGTACCAGAACGAGTAGGTCGCGAGCCATTGCTGACCTGGCCAACTTCCGGTCTCGTTCACCATGCCCCACGTGTTCCCCTGTAGGTTTCCTGCAGTTGCGAGATCGTCCATGTAACTGCCGTCACCCATGAGCATGGTCTGCTTTGTGTTGTCGGTGTTGAAGAAGTGGCCACCGGCAGATGCGAGTGCTCCGTCGTATGCCCCCGAACTCGCCATCGCCACAACTGCTGCCGCGAGGGTCGGAACGGGGCCGTAGTCGCCGGCAGGAACCTTGGTCGCATCGCCGTTCGCACCGGCTGGATCGTTGAGAGCATCCTCGTAGGCCGTGGCCCACGCGGTTCGCTGATCCGCGGACGCGCTTGTCCATTGGCTGACGGCGGCGGTGACTGCATCAGGCTGCTGCTGTGACTGCAGCGGTGCGATGACGAAGTCCTGTGCCGCATCGATCGGGTGAGTGACTCCGAACCACTTCTGCAGCGCCAGTGGACCAATGCTCAGGCCATCGCTATTGACGTTGTACGGAGGCCCATAGCCCGCTGTCTCACTTGAGCCAGACATCTCCGCGACCATGGTTGCGTACATGTTGTCGGGTGCGCTTTGCGACCAGCCCTTAAACGTCAAGGCCGGCTCGTCAGGCGAACTGAATAGTGCGGAGAGCCCGAATGTAAGTACCGCGACGATTGCTAGCGCGATGGCACCCTCTTTGAGAATGTCGTAGCGACGGGTCGGACCGGTCCACGGCCTTGAGTCGAGATCGTCGCGAACGGCGTGACGTGTGCTCATGACTTCGCCTCCTTGGCGGCAACCTCAAGCATTGGGTCTATTGCTTCAAGCGGCGGGACAACCCCGCGGAACCGTACGAGAAGCACGTGGATAACAACAACGACGCCGACAGCTAGTGGCAGCAGACACACGTGGAGCAGCACCATCTGACCGAAGTCGGTGACATTGATCAGCGCGCCCAATCCCACTGAGTTCAGAACGTCTTTGGACTCGAATGCAATCCATTGTGAGTTGAAGTTCGATTGGATCAGGTAACCGGTGAAACCCGTGACGATCGAGGCGATCATTGCGATCGCTCCGGTGATCCACGTGGTCGCTCGGCGCCCGCGCCAGGCCGACATCCAGAACTTGCCCCAAAGGTGAATCACCATGAAGACGAAGAACAACTGGACTGACCAAAAATGCAAACTGTTGACGTAATGTCCGATCGAAGACGTGTGCCACCAGGCGACTCCGCCCATGGTGAGTACTAGGCCCGAAGCCACGACCACGATCAGCGAGACAATCGTCAGCATGCCAAAGACGTAGATCCACGACGAGACATAAGCCGGCTGCCGTTCGGGCAGCATCTTGTCCGGCGGCAACGTCCGCATCCAGACGGCGCGAAACTTTCCCGTCCAAGTTGTGGGTACTTCGTCGGCCTTCTGGCCCTCTGCTGTTCCCCCAGATTCGCTGGGTTGGAGCACTCGTACCGGCCTATCAAGATCTGAGCGCGTCATGACTATTCACTCTCCTTGGGAAAGGGAATGAGCAATGCGCCAACGAACAGCGCGAGCATGATGCCGACGACGATCAGGTTGGGAATGGAAGACGAAAGCCATCCCCACGTGAGGTATTGCGCTGGTTGGTCTAGAGCGGCCATGCCGTTCATCTGGTGCCCCCTTTTTCCGCAAAAGCGCTGATATCGAAAGGACCTGTCCTGACAGGTGTGACTTCGTACCATTTTTCGACGATCAGCTTTACGTGACCCACGGTACGCGCGATATAGCCGAATAATCTCTTTAAGCGCAAAGGTTTTGGAGATTCACATCACGTAGCGCAGGCTGTCCTAATAAGAGGTAGCCAAGGCTGTCCTAAGAAGATTCGTGGTTGACGATGGTGTTCTTGGACCCCCTCTGCCGGCGAAGCTAGGCCCTTCCCTCGGCTGCCAGTAGGCTTCTTGTCATGCCGAGCGCAGTGCTTGTGGACCTCGATCGCACACTGATCGATCTGCAGTCGTTCACGGACTATGACGCCGCGTGGGCTGACGTCGAGGCGCTCGTGCCGCAGGCTGCTCTGCGAGCAGTCCCAGAAACTGGATGGTCGTCAGCGACGCGAGCATGCATGGGGCTGCTCACCTCTCTCGGTGAAGGCGAACTCTGGACCACCGTAAATTCCGTGGTGTCTTTCTTTGAGCGAGCGGCGATTGCCTATTCGACTCCAATGCCTGGTGCAGGGGAATTCGTGCGTGCGCTTGCCGATCGACCTTGTGCTGTGGTGACGCTGTTGCCCGAGGACGTGGCGCGCGAAGTGCTTGCGCGACATGGCATTGTGATACCAGTCGTCATCGGACGCGATCCGCGAATTCGACCGAAACCTTCAGGTGAAGGGCTCCTCCGGGCACTTGAGTTGCTGGGGTCATCTCCTGAAGGCGCAGTGATGGTCGGCGACAGCACGTGGGACGCGGCAGCAGCCGCGGATGCCGGTGTTGGCTTCATCGGCGTGCATAGTCCACCGGGAGAGTTCACGGCTCTGTTCCCAGACGTTCCCTCGCTTGAGTCGCTGGCTGATGTCCTTGCGTCGCTGTCGTAGCGCTGCCGTTCGGGTTCCAGTTCATTGCGCGGCTACCTCGGTACTGCCACATCGATGACAAGGCGCGGCGGATTTGTCAGAGTGAGAACTCGAAACGGTTGCTTGCCGCGGGTCCCCAAGACCCAAGAAACAACCGCCTCGAAATCGCCCACAAGGGCAGCTTCGGTGACCGTCCCGGTGTGCGCGGTTATGCGGTCCGGCCCGGTGTAGACGAGTGCTGGCGGAGTTTCCATGGTGTCAAATCCTGAAGCGGGAGTGAGCCGAATGAGCAGTGCTGCACTACCGGACAGCTCGATCGGCTGACCACTTGGATCCTTGGTGATCGTCCCTTTGGCGTAGCTCACTTCGTATGCGGGCAGAGTCGACCTGTTGCCGGTGTAGCGGAACTCAATGACGAATCTGTCGTACCCATCGTGGGCCGCGAGTCGAACCGTGCGTATGAGCGCGTTGTCGCAGAGCTGGTCACCGCAGGGGGGGCCGTCAGGCGATTCGACTCGTACAGGTGTTAGGGCGGCTCCAGCCAAGGTTGGGCGCGCCGATGGTGAATTCGTCGGTGCGGGAGTGGATTCGGAAGGGCTGGGGCTGGAAGGGCTGGGGG